>Ga0334890_1004478_pt1 | contig 12797 bp, 10 predicted proteins | sample GraSluR1_MG_3_FD_207220 | JGI IMG/M metagenome (GOLD analysis project Ga0334890, IMG submission 207220) | Sludge microbial communities from methane-producing bioreactor in Wageningen University, Netherlands - Granular Sludge_31_08-R1 | ecosystem: Engineered > Bioreactor > Anaerobic >... | reverse complement strand
TGTTTTCCAAGGGCGACGGTGTGGTACCCCGGTTTTTCCAGCACGCCCCGCTGCCCCCGGAGGGGCATGGACTCCTTGTCGGCAGGGGTTGGGCCGGACAGGACCCCTATCGTGATTTCATATTCCGTTCCGTAGTCGGGCACGTAAAAAGAGACCGCCCTCAAAACCTGGCTCTCCTCGGTCGTGAAGACGTTGGCCATCCAGGCCGGAGTGCCTGCAGCGGGCGTTTCGAGGGGGGAGACGGACCGTATCCATCCCAGAGGGTCGTACTGGTGGATGATACCGTATTCCCCCGCGGGTGAGGCAAGGTAGACAATGCCGCTGTCGAGGCTCGTGTCCTCGTAGGACATGTAGAAGTACCCCGCCTCGCCGAAAGATGTTCCCCAGCTGTTCCGGACGATCCACGCCCCGTCGCCTGCCGGCCGGGTCGCGAATCGCTCCCTGGGGAAATGGTCGTCCCACCCGACGATGTTCACCGCATGGTTCGCTCCCCGGGGACCGCTGTAAAAAAAGGCTCCCGTTTCCCCGTTCCAGGTGTCTTCGTTGAAGTCAGCCATCATGCCGATGGACACAGCCCCCCGGTTCATCAGGGCGTCCTTGACCTCCTCCACGGCGAGATAGGGGTAGCCGTCCCTCCAGATTTCCACGGCCGGATAGGGCATGTACAGGGCACTGGTGAGAAGCTTCTGTCGCGGAAGCCGGGGTTTTTCCGACGGCAGGGGGCCGCCGTAGGGAAGATCCGATTCGTTCACCGGACCGGTGCCTCTCGCGAGGACGGCCATGGCCTTCCAGTCATCCCCTCCCTGATCGAAGAGGCCGACCCCGTCATACACGGTGAAGGCCGGGAATCCGTCGGGAGTGTCATTATAGGCCCAGTAGGCCAGGTGCCACTCCGAGAAATCGGCTGTCTCTCCCGGCAGAAGAGGCGATTCCAAAGCCGCCATGGCGGCGAAGGTCCAGCAGGTGCCGTAAGGATCCTGGTCCCGTATGGGGGACAGTTTCCCCTGTTCCCGGAGGTCGAACCTGGAGGGAAAGGCTGCGTCTTCTCTGAAGGTCCGGGCCGCAAGATACCGGACAGTTTCTCCCCTGCCCCGGAGATGATCCAGGTTCAGAGGAGACGGCCGTTTTCCGGAGGGACGCCTTTCCCCCGCGAAAAAAACACTTCTCCGGAGCTCTGCTTCTCCGCCGCCGGGAAGAGCCCGGTCACGGAGAAAGGCCGGGTTGAGGGGGGCAAGGGACGGACCTGCCGCAGGGGACGGCAGAGCGGCAGCGGTGAACAGAAAAAGAGCGGCTGCCGCAAAAACGGCAGTTTTTTTCATGAAGGACACTTCCTTTCGCTGGTCTTTTTTCCGGGACTCAGGCCCTTTCCTCGAACTCCTTCTGGTAGACCTTGCCGGACCCCATCATGACGCTGATGAAGTTCAGGGAGGGTATGTTCTCGCAGATGATCTTGATGATGGCGGCGATGATGGTGGATATGAGAGCCCCCACCACGCCCCAGATGAGGCTCCAGAAGAGCAGGGAGATGAGCACCACGACGGGACTGAGGTTCAGCCGGTCCCCCATGACTTTGGGCGTGATGAAGTTGCCGATGGTCACCTGGATGGTCAGGAGGACCAGGGCTGTGATGACCGCCGGCATGTAGCTCGGGTAGAACTGCACCAGTGCCACCAGGACCGGAGGAATGGAGGCCACGATGGAACCCACCGTGGGGATGAAGTTCAGGATGAAGGCCAGTACGCCCCAGGTCACCGCAAAGTCCACCTGGAGGTATTCGAGGGCGAACCACACCAGGAACCCCGTCACGGCGCTGATGAGAGCAAGGGCGCTCAGGTACCGCCCTATCTGGAAAGAGATGGTGCCGAGAATGCCTTTCACTTTTTCGGCAGTGCTCGGCGAGAAGGCCTTCTGAAGCTTGTAGTCGAAGTAGGGAGCGCCGAGAAGGAGAAAGACGAGGAACACGATCACCATGACGAGTTTGGAAACGATAGTGACGAAGGAGCCCGACAGTTCGATGAGATACCCCCTGACGGTGACGCCCCAGTTTATGGACGACCAGAAGTCGGGAGGAAGTTCAAGATTGACCGTGAGGGTTTTTCCTATTTCGAGGAGCCTGGCGTAGTACTTCGGGAACGCCTCGGTGAAGGTGAGGATCCGGGCATTGAAAAAGAGAGCGCCGAGGACGCAGACGCCGAAGAAAAGCGCCAGAACCACGACGACGTTGAGAAATGTGGGGATTTTCAGCCTGGAGAGAAACCGGACGACCGGACCGAAGAGATAGGAAAGGAGCCATGCGATGATCAGCGGAATGAATACCGCCTGGGCAAAGTTGAGGACCAGCCCCGTGGCCACGATGGAGATGATGCCTATGAGACCGATGATGACCTGGAAGTTCCCCACAGTATCCACTCCCTTGAAAAAGCCTTTGTTCCTATTTTACAGGAGGATAGGCTTTTGGGAAGAAGGTTTTTCCCGTTTCTTCGGAAAACTTTCACTTGTCGGGGAAAAAACAGGCTGCCCCGGTCACCCAAAAAAGGACGGGGAGCGGAAAACCCCTTCGGGTACTTCCGCTCCCCCCTTATCGTTTCACGAATGGTCCCTACAGTCTCCGGTCGGCCTCCAGGATGGCCCGGGCAAGGATGTCCGCTCCACGGGCAAGGTCTTCCGGCGAGGTATATTCTTCTTTGGAGTGGCTGATGCCGCCCGCGCTCGGCACAAAAATCATTCCCGCCCTGGTGATCCGGGCCATGGGGTTCGCGTCGTGGGATGCGCCGCTCGGCATGCGCACCGAGGGGACGTCCGCCTCACGGCAGGCTGCCTCGACAGCGTCCTGGAGAAGGGGATCAAGGTCCACCGCCCCTTTCCATACCACGGGTTCCATGGAGACGGAAACTTTTTTCCTTTTTTCAAGGAGGGAGCGGAACTGTGCAGCAGCCTCATCCATGATTGAATCCCTGAGGGAGCGGATTTCGAGAAGGAAGTCGGCCCTCCCCGGGACAATGGCGTCAGCCCCGGGATGCAGGGAAAAAACGCCCACGTTGCAGACAAAGTCATCCCGGGTATCCGTCCAGGCAAACCATTCCGAGAGCAGTTCCGACGCCTCCCGCATGGCGTCCTTCCGCTCCTTCATGGGCGTGGTTCCGGCGTGGTTCGCCTCGCCCTCGAGCCGGACGGCGTACCGGCTGATGCCCACGATTCCCGTGGGAATCCCGATGGGAATGCTCCTTCGTTCGAGATAGGGTCCCTGCTCGATGTGCAGCTCGAAATAGCAGGCGATTCCGCCGGGGTCCCCCTTCGCTGACAGGATTCCGTCAGCCGTAAGCCCGACTCGGGACAGCTTTTCCGCCGGGAAGGGCTCCTGCAGCAGTCCTGCAAAGGCCCTGCTTCCGAAGGTGCCTCCCATCTCGCCCCCCTCTTCACCGGTGAACCCGGCGACCACCAGGGAATGACGGAGGGGAATCGCTTTTTCCCGGATGGTCCGGGCAGCCTCCAGGGCCGCCATCACGCCCAGGGGACCGTCGTATTTCCCTCCCCCGGGCACGGCGTCCAGGTGGGATCCGGCATATATGGCGGGCAGGGAAGGGTCGCTCCCCTCCAGCCTGCCGAAAAGGTTCCCCACCCCGTCGATCCTTGCGGAGAGACCGCCGTCCATCATCCTGTCCTCCACGAACTTCCTCGCCGCATCGTAGGAAGGGGTAAAGGCGGGTCTGTCCATCCCTTCCCCGTCCACCCAGCCTATACGGCCGAGGGCTTCAAGATCCGCGAGGAAACGGTCTGCGGAGATGATCACCGGACTATACCGTGGGGATCCCCAGCTCCTTGAGGATCCTGGCGATTTCCTTCTTCGTCTCCTCCCCGGCGGGAAGGATGGGCAGGCGGGGCAGTCCGCCCTTGAAGCCCACCATGTCCATGGCGGCCTTCATGCCGCCGATGCCGAAGCGGCTGGTGACGGCGGCGTTGAGGGGAAGGAGGGCGAGCTGCATCTTCCGGGCCTTCTCGATATCGCCCTTCTCGAAGTTCTCCTGGATTTCGGCGCAATAGTCGGGAACCACGTTGGCCACAGCCAGAGTGCCGCCGACGCCGCCGAGCAGGAGGGTGGCGAGAAGATAGCTGCCCGAGCCGGCGAACACGGAAAAGCCTTCGGGGGCCTTGGCGAGCACTTCGGATATCTGGACAATGTTGCCGCCGCTGTCCTTGATGCCCGTGATGTTGGGGTGGGCGGCCAGCTTCAGCGTCAGGGAGGAGGGAACGTTGACCCCGGAGTTGCCGGGCATGTTGTAGATCATCACGGGGATGGGTGAGGCGTCGGCGAGCATGGTGTAGAAATTCCCGAGGGCGGCCTCGTTCATGTCCTTCTTGTAGTAGTTGGGGGTCACGACGAGAGCCACGTCGGCGCCCACGGCGGCGCATTCCTTCGTAAGCTGCAGAGTCTCCCTGAAGGACTCGCATCCCGTACCGGCGATGACCATTTTTTCCGCCGGAAGATGGTTTCTCGCGGTCTCCACGAGCTTCACCTTTTCCTCGTGGGACAGGAGGGTGAACTCGCCGTTGCTGCCGAGCACCACGAGGCCGGACAGTTTCGTGGCGCCGAAGGCCACCGTGTTCTCCGCAAAGGTTGAATAATCCACCTCTCCGGAAGCATCGAAGGCGGTGGCGATGGGGGCGAAAATTCCACGGACTTTTTTATTCATTGCATTTCTCTCTCCTCGTAAAAAATATATGATATTCCGCATATGATACTTCAAAACACTCCAAACCGGAAGGGCGTTTCATCCATGACGCCTTCTACCTGAAAAACTGCAGCGGCCAGAGAGACAGCATGGGAATGTAGGTAATCATCAGCACCGCCGCGAGGTTCCAGACCATGAACGGAATGGAGCCCCTGAGAACCTTCTCAAAAGGCGTTTTGCAGATATTCGACGCCACGAAGAGGTCCACCCCCATGGGCGGCGTCGCCATGCCGAGGGCGAGGTTCGCCACCACGAAGGTGCCGAAATGGATGGGATCCACGCCGATCTTCAGCGCCAGCGGAAGGAAGATCGGGCAGAAGATGAGGATATTGGACAGGGTATCGATGAACATTCCTCCCACCAGGAAGACCGCGTTGAACATGAGCAGGATGAGGAACTTGTTGGTGGTGAGGGAAAATATGAGGTTTGAAATGAGGTTCGGAACGTCCTTCATGTGGAGGAGCTTTGCAAAAGCGCTCGCCGTCCCCATGAGGAAAATGCATGAACCGGTGATGACGGCCGCTTCCACCATGGCGCTGCAGAGCCCCTTCATCGTCAGGCCGCCCGTGGCAAACCCGAGGACGATGGCGTAGGCGACGGCTACGATTCCGGCTTCCGTCGGCGTGAACACACCGGAGTAAATCCCGCCGAGAATGATGAGAGGCATGAGAAGAGCCGATTTCGCCTGCCAGACCCTTTTCAGAACCCAGCCCGTTCCCCCTTCCCGGGGCAGCCCCGCATATCCTTTTTTCCTTGAAATATAAACGGCCGGTATCATCAGAAACAGCCCCACCAGGATTCCGGGAAAGAGCCCGGCGATGAAGAGGTCGGTGATGGAGACTCCGCTGTTCACGCCGTAGACGATCATGGGAACGCTGGGAGGTATGAGGACGCCGATGCCCCCCGCACAGGCGACCAGCCCTCCGGAAAATCCGACCCCGTAGCCCCGGGAGATCATGGCCGGCAGAATGATGGTGCCGATGGCCGCCACGGTGGCAGGCCCCGAACCGGAGACGGCGCCGAAGAACATGCAGGCAACGATGGCCGCTATTCCCAGCCCGCCGGGAAAGTCTCCGGCTACCGCTTCCGCAAGGTCTGTGAGCTTCCGTGCGATTCCCCCGTGGGACATGAGGGTTCCGGCAAGAATAAAGAAGGGAAGGGCGAGAAGGGTGAAGGAGTCGGCTGTAACCACCATGCGCTGGCCGACGAAGAACATGACCCGGTCGAGTCCTCCGGGAATCCAGGGGATGAAGGCGAGGCAGCTGAACCCTATGGCAGCGGCTATGGGGATACTGAGCAGCAACGCGAGAAACATTCCTCCGAATACGGCGGTCAGCATTCCGGCATCCTCCTCATTTGAGAGTCTCCGTTTGTTCCTCCCGGGGGAAGAACACGGGCAGGATGTCCTTCTGTACGATGCGGAAAGCCATCAGCAAAAAAAGGACGGGACCCAGGGAGAAGTAGGTCCAGGTGGGCATATCCATGGCCGCCGTGGTCTGGCCGCTTTCAAACTGGAGCCGGGTTATGTTGTAGGAATATTTCACAACAAGAAGGGTGAATCCGAGGAACGCCAGGGACGCAAAAAGCGATACCGCCTTCCCGAGCTTCGGGGGCAGGCTCATGGTGAGGATTTCCACTTTGACATGCTGCCTTTTCTTCGCGCAGAGAGAAAAGCTCACGAGGCTCAGGGCCACGAAGAGAATCCGCATCAGCTCTTCGGCCCACGAATGGACAAACCGGAGCAGATAGCGGGACACAACCTGTTCCATCCCTATGAGCAGAATGGCGGAGAAGAGGATCACCGCGAGGGCTTCCTCAAAATACCGGTCCGCTAGGCTCAGAATTTTCATTGTCGGGCACCTCCGGGACAGATCGGGGGAGAGGGGAGCCCTCTCCCCCGGAATAAACGGACTAGCTGTTTGGGGCCTCTTCCGGATAGGCTTCCTGGAACTTCATGATCTTTTCGTAGATGGCCATGTCGATATCCTTTTCATGATCCTTGAGCACGGACCTGCTGGCCTCCCGGAATCCCTGCCGCTGCTCGGCGGTGAGCTCGATGACCTCGGGAGAAGGCGCGGCTTTGAACTCTTCCATGATTTTCTTGTTGTTCGCGAGGACATTGTCCTGTTCCCATGTGCAGGTCTCGTCAACAGCCTTTTGCAGGACTGCCTTTTCCTCGTCGGAGAGTTTGTCCCACGATTTTTTCGACATGACGATCAGCATGGGGTCCAGAATGTGTCCGTCGGTGGTGATGTACTTCTGCACCGTGTGGAACCCCTGGGACTTGATGTTTTCGAAGGTGTTCTCCCCTGCGTCGATCACGCCCTGCTGCAGGGAGGTGAACACTTCGCCGAAATCCATGGGAATCGGGTTCGCTCCCATGGCCTTGAATATGGCCATGCGGATGGGTGCGGGTTCTGTGCGGATTTTGACGCCCTTCAGGTCTTCGGGCTTCCGGACGGCGATATTGCTGTGGGTATGCCGCCATCCCATGATGAAGTAGCCGAGGGGCTTGATCCCTTTTTCTTCAAGGGGCTTCACCACTTCCATGGCAAGATCGCTGTTCACAAAATCGAGGGCGGCCTTCTCGCTCTTGAAGAGATAGGGCACGTCGTACACTGTCACGGCTTTTGTAAAGGGAGCCAGGAGTCCCGTCGAGATGAGCCAGAAGTCGGTGACTCCCTGCTGGATCTGTTCGATGCCTTCCCTGTTGTTTCCCAGGGCGGCCGCTCCCATGACCTGGACCTTCATTTTCCCGCCGGAGTGCTTGTCCAGCAGCTCGGCAAATTTTTCGCCCGCCTGGGCGAAGGTCACCAGGGGCTGTCCGGTGTGGCCCATAACGAATTCCTTCGCATAGGACACCGCTGAGAAGGAAAGAACCAGCGCAGCCAGAAGAACGCAAAAAACCAACCGTTTCATCGTAGTCATCTTTCGTGTCGCCTCCCTTGTGATAGTCGTTCCCGGTTCCGGTACCTGCTTCCTGTACATTCCGTTCCGTTTCTCCGTACTCTCACCCCCGTCCTGTCCGGTCCCCTTTTTCAGCCCTTGCCGAAGGTATTGTCGTACCGCCTCTTTTTGCTGATGGAAACGCCGTACTTCACCAGTCCCGAAGCGACAATGAGGGCGCAGATGACGCCGTCGAGCACCGGAACGCCCAGTTCCTTCTCCATTCTCTTGTCGAGGCCGGCGAAACCGGCACAGCCGAGAACAAGCACTTCCGCCATGTCCTCCTCCACGGCTCTCCGTCCCGCCGCGATGAGCCGCTCCGCCTCGTCCGCCCCCTGTTCGACGCTTGCCGGGCGGACGGAGGCCATGTCCCTCGCAAGGCCGTACCTGTCGATGAGGGCTTTCTTGTTGGGAACCGTACGCTCCACGGGGGCAATCACGGAGAAGCTGTGCCCCAGCATGGTGGCCATTTTCATGGAGGCTTCCGCGATGCCCACCACCGGTTTCGTGGTTATCTCCTTCATCAGGTCGATGTTCGGGTCGCCGTGGCAGGCGATGACAAAGGCATCAAAACTGTCTTCGTTCTCCCTCAGAAGCCGGACCATGCCGGGTGCGGCCATGGCGTGATCCTCGTAGGTGGCGATGAAGGGCGATGTTCCCGGCGTGGGAACCGTGAGGACCTCCATGTCGTCCCCGGCGAAGGCGGCGGCGTTCCTGTGGATCGCTCCGGTCATCTCCTCGCTGCTGTTGGGGTTGATGATGAGAATCCGGGGCTTCATGCGGTCCTCCCTGACCCCCAGCCGGGCAGCATCACTTTTCCCCAGCCTTCGGCGGAGTCGTCGATCACCCGGTTCTTCATGATGATCCTGCCCCGGACGATGGTGTGCAGGGGCTTCCCGACGAGGCGGAACCCGTTGTACATGGGGGACGTGTCCCTGGAGTGGGTCACAAAATCCTTGTTGTTCACCGTGTATTCGTTTTTCATGTCCGCGATGACGTAGTCGGCGTCCCCGCCTACCCGGATGGCACCCTTGCGGGGCCAGAGGCCGAAGACCCGGGCGGGATTCTCGGAGAGAAGCTCCACCATGCGCCTCATGGAAAGCTTGCCGTCCCGCACGGCGGTGAGCATGAGGGGAAGGGTCATCTCGATGCATGCAGGCCCTGCGGCGGCGGTGAAAATGTCCTTCATCCCCTTCTCCTTCTCCGAGACGAGGAAGGGACCATGGTCGCTGCCGATGAAGTCCACGGAACCGTCGTTGACATAATCCCAGAGCTTCTCCATGGACTCCCTGCTGCGGAGGGGCGGGTTGCCCTTCGCGTAGGGACCGTACTTGTCGATCATTTCCTCCGTGAGGAACAGATAGTGGGGGCAGGTCTCCAGGTAGACGTCCATGCCGTCCAGCTTTGCCCGCTTCACGAGCTCCGCCGCCTCGGGGGTGGAAATGTGGGCGAAGCTGACCCTGGTGCCCGTCTCCTTTGCGAACATCAGGAGCTTGGCCACCGTCTCGATCTCCGTAATGGGAGGGCGGGACTTGTAGTGGTATTCGAAGCCCACCTTCCCCTCGGCACGGAACTGCCGGATCAGACGCTGGATGATGTCGTTGTTCTCCGCGTGGATCGTGAGGATGAGCCCTGTCTTCGCAACAGCCCGGAAGCCGTCCAGGATTTCTCCGTCGTTTGCCATGGTGAGCCCCCGGAATTCCTCGTCCCGGCCTTCAGGTGCCTCGTGAAGGAACGTTTTGAAGGCTACGATCCCTTCTTTGGCCACCTTCTCCACTTCATCGGGAAACTCGGCGCCGGCGGCTCCGAAAAAGGCATAGTCCACCAGGGCCTGGGGAGCGGCCACCCGGACCCTGTTCCTGAGTATTTCAGGAGAGTAGGGGGGAGGCGAGGAAATAGGGTGCTCAAGGAAGCAGGTAACCCCTCCCGCAGCGGCGGCCTTCGTTTCGGTGACAAAAGTGCCCCGCTCCCGGTGCCCCGGGTCCCGCACATGGACGTGGGTATCCACCACTCCCGGCAGCACCGGGTTGCCTTCGGCGTCGAGAACCGTCTCCGCCTCCGGGAGATACCTGTCCTCGCAGATCGCAACGGTTTTGCCGTCCTTCACCGCCACTCCGCCTTCAAAAAACTCCCCGTTGACAAAAATCTGACCATTACGGATCACCAGATCGGCTTTCACACTACCTACCTCCCTTGAAATGAACCTTCATCAGAAGAAGAACGATAAAAAAGATCCCGACCCCGGCCGGAGGCCTGAGGAAGAGTTCCGTCCCTTGAAAAGACAATTCCCCCCCGTACCATGGTCATCGTCACCACGCCGAACAGGCGCCGCCCCTCGTACAGCCTGGCAATGCCCTTTCCCGCCGTTTTCATCCTTGACGCCCTCACGAAAAACGGTTCATGAAGGTTCACCGCCGCCAGGTCGGCGTCGGATCCCACGGAGATGGTTCCCTTTTGAGGGTACAGGCCGAAAATCCTGGCGGCGTTGGCGGAAAGAAGATCCACCATCCGGCGGAGAGAGAGCTTTCGTTCCCGAACTGCCGTGACGAAGAGGGGCAGACGTTCCTCAAACCCCGTGGACCCCGCCGGAGCGGCAAAAATATCCTCTGTCCCCGGCTCCTTTTCGGAGAGGAGGAAAGGACCGTGGTCGCTTCCGACATAGTCGACGGTTCCGTTTCTCACATAGTTCCAGAGCGCTTCGGCGTCGGCTTGTTTCCGGATGGGCGGATTGAACTTGGCGAAGGGGCCGAGAGGAGCGGCAGACTCCTCGTCGCAGAACAGGTACTGGGGACACGTTTCCGCATATACGGCCCTTCCTTCAGCCTTTTCCTTCCCTATGAGTTCCATGGCCTCCGGGGTGGAGACATGACAGATGCCCAGCCGGACACCCGTCGCCCGTGCGAACGCGAGAACCTTCGCCACCGCCGAAACTTCAGCCAGGGGGGGCCTCGCCCTCCCGTGGGCGGCCAGGTCCCTGCCTCCCCCTGCTCTCACGTCCCGGGTGAAACTCCTGATGAGGTCGTCGTTTTCGGCATGGACGGCACACAATTTCCCTGTTTTCGCCACCGCTTCGAAGATTTCGAAAAGATTGCCGTCCCCTTCGGCGCAGGTTCCCTCGAATTCCCCTTCCCTTCCCGCATGGGGCCTGAAGAGATACGTCTTGAAAGCCGCCACGCCCCGCTCCGCAAGTTCGGCAATATGTTCCGGGCGGTTTCCCGCCGCCCCGTAAAAGCCGAAATCCACCGAAGAACGCTCCGAGGCGCAGCGGCTCCTGTTTTCCAGAATATCCACGGTGTACTGGGGAGGGCTCGATATGGGCATCTCCAGTATGGTGGTAATCCCTCCGGCGGCGGCGGCAGCCGATTCTGTGGCAAAATCGCCCCGCTCCCGCCTGCCCGGATCCCGTACGTGGACATGGGTGTCCACTCCGCCGGGGAGAAGAGCGGTGCCGTGCAGATCTATTTCTTGTTCGCCCGGAGGGAGAAAAGCGCACCCTCCCATGGCCGTGATTTTTCCGCCCGAGATGGCAACTCCGCCATCAAAAAAACCTCCCGGGGTATAGACGAGGCAGTTCCTGAGGACGATTTCGGCCCTGTTCACGAGTGTTCCCCCCCCTTTCCGGCAAAGCCGATCTTTCCGGCCATGGCCGAGGCTGTTTCCAGTACCGCATCGACTGCTTTCCTGAGGGTATCCCCCTGGGCCCTGTGTTCCGGCATGGTGATGCCCACGCTGCCGTAGGAATTTTCGGCGGCGAAGAACAGGGGAGCGGCAATACCGGTCACCCCCGGGTCAACCGCTCCGGTGGAGACGACATACCCGGCATCCTTCAGGGAGTGATACCGTTCAAGAATTTTCCCGGGATCGGTTTCCGTTTTCGGGGTAAAGGAGGGAAGCCTGTCCCGGAAAAGAAACCCGCGGACCTGCTCCTCAGGCATTCCGAGGAGCACGGCAAAACCCGTGGCTCCGGCGTGAAGGGGAAAGTGCTGCCCGATCTCGGAGGAAATTTTGAGACGCTGGGAAGACTCTATCTTGTCAACGCACACCGCCGCCACGTTGTCCGACATGGAAAGGATGGCCGTTTCTCCTGTCCTCTCCGCAAGGTCTTCGAGAAGGGGGCGGACCGTCTCGCAGGAGGAAATGCCCTGGTCGGCGATACGCCCGAGGGTAAAGACCTTGATGCCGAGGGTATATTTTTCCGTGCCGGGAAGCTTGCGGAGCCATCCGGCACTTTCAAGGGTGACGACAAGACGGTGGACCGTACTGCGGTGGAGTCCCACCCTCCGGGAAATTTCCGGAATGGAGAGGGAAGGACGGGGTTCGGCAAAAGCCTCCAGAATCTGGAGAGATCGAAGAATTGACTGGTTGAGATATTTCGAAGGATCCATGGGGCCCTCCTTATGTCTCACTATATAAGACGTTGCCTTATTACATGAAACATTATATCCCCCTTTCCCCGGGCCGTCAACGATTCTCCATGATGTATTCGCTGTCTTTTCAGACAACATGCGTCCGGAGAACCGTTCTCCCGTGAACCGGGAGAGTCCGAAAATCCCGGGAGAACGGAAATAAATGGCCCATGGTCCGCAGTTTAGGCTACAATAGGGAATACCGTCTGGAAGAGAGCGCCGGAACGGGCCGTTGATTTGTGTGCGGGAAACTGACCGGCCGTTGTTCCGGAAAGCGGGAAAATCTCAAGGGAGCGGAGGGGAAATATGAGCAATTTTTTTGAGGAGCTTCTCGGGATGCTTGAGAAGGGGAGAAAACAGGAGCAGCGCTTCGACGGCGAGGAATGGGGGCCGCCGCCGCCGCGGGAGAGAAAGAAGCTGAGCCTGGGTTTCCTGAAATATGCTGTCCCGCTGGTCGTGGCGGCCCTGGTGGCTTACCAGGGATTCTATATCGTGCCGGCAGGTTCCAGGGGTGTGATCTTCCGTCTGGGGAAGGTCTCCGGAGTGGCGGACCAGGGGATCAATTTCAAGCTCCCCGTCATCGACCTGGTCACCATAGTGAACACGGAACAGATCCAGAGGTTCGAGTACGGGTACAGGACGGTGAACCAGGGACCGCCCGCGACCTTTTCCGACAGGCCGGAAGAATCCAAGATGCTCACCGGGGACAACAAGA
>Ga0334890_1004475_pt1 | contig 12800 bp, 13 predicted proteins | sample GraSluR1_MG_3_FD_207220 | JGI IMG/M metagenome (GOLD analysis project Ga0334890, IMG submission 207220) | Sludge microbial communities from methane-producing bioreactor in Wageningen University, Netherlands - Granular Sludge_31_08-R1 | ecosystem: Engineered > Bioreactor > Anaerobic >... | reverse complement strand
CGCTGGGCCTGCCGACCACATCGCTGCGATAAATATCGCATCTAGGGCTGCTGTCAACCAGCCTATTGTAGCGGGGAAACATCTTACCTCAGTTACAAGCTCCGGTCTTTAGGCCGGAGAAGTTGACATCTGCGACCGGAGATCAAATACATTCCCTCCTGTAGAGGCATCAGAACGATCCCACCTTGCGACTGTCAAAGACGTGCCACGGCCATTCCGGGATGTGAAGTCGCCAGTACTGTGGGAAGTACGTCTCCGAGTCGACCAAGATCTGGTCGTAGTACGACTTGACAAATATCGCGTCAATGTTGAACCCTTTCGACACTTCCCCACGACGCGTGGTGCCGATTGTCAACCTGGCCGGAACGACCCTCTTCGCTCTGTAAGACCCGTCTATACCGGCACCCCGCGTCACTCGATTCCACGCCGACACGTCCACAGGTTCAGATAGCTCTTTCATCAGTCTCGTAGAGGAAGGTACTACCTCCAAAATCTCTTTCTGGAACCTGCTTTTTGGTTCCAGGACCGTTGGAACCGTCTTGAGAAAACGCCCCGAAGCGTTCGTCGGCTTCTCCCGGCGAAGAGTGATACCAACCGACGTGTCGACCCCCGTCTCGAAGGTCTTCCTGAGCCGAGCCTGAGAATCCACATGGAACCTGTACCTCCACTTCACTTCCGTACAGACCGTCTTGTAGGTGCAGCACGGTATGTACACGGTCGTACATTCGGTCCACGTCTTCACCAGAAAAGGCGTCGACGGACTCGTGTGAGTTTTCGACAGGTCAATATCGGTCCATTCTTCGCCGTCTAGAGACCATCTAAGTCGAGGGACGAACCGTCCCAGGTCCGGATCGAACCGAGTCCCTCCATTGAAGTACAGGTTTTCCGGCGATCCAAACACACTGATGATCCCGTCCCCATCGAGCGTCGCCCCCGGCGAATATGCCTGGTTGAACATCGCCGTCCAGACCGATCCTCGTGACGTGACTTTGTAGTACCGGTACAAGTCTTCGTTCGTCCGTTCTTCCTGAGCTATCACGTCGTACGGGTCTTCTTGAGACAGCCGACGCCGGATCAGAGTGTGAATGATGTTCGAGTTGCCCCGATGCGCTACAGTTTCCCAGGTCGACCCCTGGTCGTCCGACCGGATGAGTCGCGGTCCTATCGACACGTAGACCGCTTCGCAGTCTCCGATAATGTTCGGGTAGGACAGACCCGACCACCCCGGATCCGGGTCGTAGATTTTCGTCCAGACGTAATCTGACGGATCTGCCGACCACACCCCAAACCCGTCCGTCACAAAGATCAGGTCGTCGGCCACGAGCATTGCCTTCCCTCGGGACGGTCCCGTGTCAGACACTTTGTCGATCGTCGATCCGATGTCAAACGTCTCGAACCAGCCCTCGTCGGTGGCGATCAGCAGCCAACCTTGTTCGAGTTGGTTCAGATCATAGATTCTTGACACGGAATCCCAGATCAGTTCCCATGATCGGCCGTCCGAGTTCGATCGAAGCAAGACGTCCCCGCCGCCGACCAGCTTTGCGACCAGGATGTAGTAATCGCCCATCACATGGACGATCTGGTAGATCTTCTCGACATCCACCGGGAAGGGGTCGGAAACCCACCACGATTCGAACTCGTCAATGTCATGAGTCCCCACGACCGCGTTGAGAGGAGGAAGACCGACTAGAACGGTCGGAATCAATCATACCACCCCCGATATGAGAGTCGACACGTCCAGCCCCCCAGACACTACCGCACTGATCCGAGTCCGAACCAACCGGCTCGCCTGGTTTCGTCCTTTCATTCGGGATGTCACCGGGACGGTTTTTGGAACCGAGTAGCGACGGACCATAGACGTAGCGGACAGACTGACCGGCACCGTAGCCTCGAACCGAGAGCTACAATCTACAGCCGACGGGACCCCCTTCTTCAGCCGGACGGAAGTGTCCGTCGGATAAGTTCGGCGAGCCATGATCCACGTCTCGACACCGATCGAAGCAGGAACGTCTTCAGCCATGAATATTGAGCCGACGTCAACTGACTCCGACGCCCTGCTGACAAACGACGACGACACGTCGACCGATCCCGAGACGTCCTCCGCGAGAATCGCAGCAGACACTGCCAGGGGGACGCTCAGACCCTTCATCATCCGGGCTGACACCGACAGGCTGGACAAGGAGAACCACAAGTTGTACGAGATTCCTGCTGCCAACGACCGTTCAACGACAGTCCGAATCAACCATTCGTCGTCGGACGCCCGTCTCACAGCATCGTCCGAGAACCGGACGTCGACCTCCCCCGGCGCGTACGTCCCGACGTTGCAAGATCCCGACAGACCTATGATCGAGTCTACGATGCGCTCGATCGACGACCTAGTCCCGCACCCTACTTGGGTTTCCGTCCAGACGATCAGACGCCTCCGATAATCCCCGTCAGACTCGTCAGTATATCTGGGCAGCCGGAACGGGACCCCCCACTTCTCGTCGAGTTCCAGCCCGACCGCCGACGATATTTTGTTCGCCCAAGACATGCCCTGTGCCAACATCTGGACGGAGTCGAACTGTTCAACCCAACTTTTGAGTATGGCGTCCAGGTAGGGGCCAGGAGGGGCCGGTCGTCTCGTTATAGCCGCCGACACCCCTATCGACCCGGCACGTTTCACGAACAACGCAGACGCCACGGACATTTTCCAGCGGCTCAGCTTGAAAAGTGCCGACGAGTCCAACCCTTCAGGCACGTCTCGATAGCCGAACAGAGCAGACACATCTCGACTTTTGGACCCCGTCGCAAGGAACCGAGCACTCGCCGTAATGAAGTTCGATTGGTCCCCGATCAGACGGACGGACGCCGAAACTGGACTGGCTCTCGATATCTTGAATCTTGACGACGAGTCCATCTTTTTCTCGACGATCTCGACGTACGGGATTTCCTCTACGAGCAGGTATGGAACGACTGTGACAAAACTCGGTTCGTGGTTTGACTCGTTCAAACCCACGTTCAACGCGTGGCTGTGGGACGGCACACATCGTCCAACAGTCCCCGGTTTAAGATGCCATTCGGTCGCAGAGTATGAGGAAGCCGAGAACGATCCCGAGTAGTGCCAGTGGTCGTTCGATCCGACGAAACTGGGATTGGTCCCCCCTCCCGACAGGTATCGGTCCTCCCACGACGATAGGTACGACCAGTTGTCGCCAGGAGACCCGTCGAAAAACACGACCGTTCCAACGGGCACCCCCTCCGTCATTGCGCTCGTGACGTTGTACAGACGCGTGACGACCCTCGCCGGAAGCGAAGACCCACCATTGACGGATGACCTGGACGCGCTATGACCATGCGAAGCCTTCAGACCCACATACGTCTTTGGGTCCGCTTGCCAGATTCCACCGACCCCAACCCCACCAGTAGATTCTAGAGTCACGGAAAACGAATGGTCAGAGTGAGATGACCTTCCACCAGTCCCGCCCATTGTCGATGAGATCTTGATGATGCGGTCGTCCGCCCCAGTGTAGGGGACCAGCCCTGCCGATGACAACGCAGATGAGGACGCCAGTATAGTTCCGACCGGGAACGTTTTGATTGTCGTCCTCCAGACGTCGTAGTCGATCCGGTACAGCCGGAGTCGAACATACAGAGGATCGTTGTCTGAATATGATGTGACGCCGTTCGTTGTCTTAACGACGTGCCTGTGGGTCGCCATTACATTCGTCTGGGCGTCGGACTCGATCGACCCCGCAGCAGAGTACCCCGACCACTGGTCTAACACGGTATGACGATGAGAATCGCTTCCCCCCGTCGTCCCATGAGTGGACCCGAATTTCAGATGCTTTCCGTTATACGACGAATAATAACTCCACGGGCTCGGCAGTTCTTGGACCGCCAGAACGTACATCCACGGCATCGGTCAGCCTCCCGCCACTTTCAGCGATATTTCGTCCTCCCCCGCCCAGATCTCGTAATGGCCTTCGATGCCCAGGACGTAGATCGTCTCGTACTCGGTGTACGACTCCAGGACGAGCGTCTTGATCCGTTCGAGACCATGCGCTTCTCCTTCAGTATCACAGTCCGAGCACCGAACTTCACCGCGTGGATAGAATTTTGGATTGTCTTTGATTTCCTTGCACCGGCTACAATACCATTCATTCTTCGCGTTGCAAACCGGGCAGACTAGATCGCACGACCCATCCCAAACGAGGTTCGCCCCACAGGAAGTGCAATGGTAGTACGTCCCGTACTTGAACTTCCCGACAAGCTTGCAGATTGGCGTTGTGCCGTCCGGAACGTCAAGCGTGATGGGTTGGAGCCCCTCGACAGGGACCGCCTCAACACCACGCTCGGCGAGCACCGCAGCCAACGTTCCGTCGAACGGATACCACATCACCTTCGATATGTTCTCAGGGGCAGGGTCCCAGGGACGCTGTTCGCCCGTCTGGGAGTCGAACATGGTCTCGACGGTTTCGCCGTCATCGACGAAACGGACCCAGTAGTACTTCAGGATCCGCGTCAGTGGCGCTCCTACTGTCGTCTCGCCGTTCGGCCCCGGTCCCCCTGCCAGGTTTTCCACCCCCCCTGTCCTATTGCTCGTCGAAGAGCCAGACCAGCTCTTCGTTCGGCTGCTCCCCCTGGATCGCGTCCGGGGCGATCTTCAGTTGGAGGACGGTCGCAAAGCTCGTGCCCTCTGAAGTGATATCAGTATCATCAATCAGCAATGGGTTGCCGCTGTTGTACGTGTCGACGTCCGTCGGCTGAACGGTCTGACCCTTGTAGTAGGGGTGGCCATTGGTACCGTCCGCAACGAAGTATCCGCTCTCGCCCTCGACACCCGCTGCCTGGGCGTAATCTCCGATCGGACACCCGTTCGCCCCGGAGTCGCGTCTGCAGACCATCATCATACCGCCAGTCCCCATCTCCCAGTTCGATTTGGTGTTCCCCGAACCGTGGAACCTGATGTTGTTGATCTTATTGAACGATCCAGAGAACTCCAGAGCGAAATGCTTCCAGTAGCTGTAGTTGAATGACGATGCCGGTACCACACACGGGAACGTATCGCCCGCATTGTACATGTCCTTCGTGCAGAACCGCCCCAACGTGATTGTCGTTGCGGTCGGTCCAGCCCCATTCCATTCTTTTACCACGACAGTTGCTGCCATATTCGTCTAACCCCCACTATTTTTACTTTCCAAACTCTTCTTCAAGACGGCGCGCGATCTGCTTCTCCAGCCTCTCAACGACACTATCGATCTCTCGATCGAACGTGTACCTCAAGAACGACCGTGTCGGAATCCGCTGGTCGTCCTTTGGTTCGGTGTCTGCATCGTTGGACGGAACACCGAACTCGTTCGTCGTCGCCCTTTCAATCATCGCCGGGTCGAAGATCCCCACTTCGAGCCGCACGACATCTTGGTCTACCACGACCCTGTGACTGACCGAGCCGACCATGTCACCGGTGTCGACGAGCGTTTTAGTACTCTTCTTCCGGAGGATCGTGGACGGCGCGTTCGGAGGAGGGACGCCCGACAGAATCCTCTGGACGACCTTCCCTTCGAGGTACGCACCTTCCCTATCCAAGATCTGAGCCAGATCTACCAACGTCAACCCCTCCCACCCAATACATACTGTCGAACTACCGCCGTTTAAGAGTTTCCTTCTTCGGCGGATAGCGTTCCGTGGTCGTCACAAATGGCCTGAACCCGTCGTGCTGCCTGTATTCTTTCGAAGCAGGCACAACCACCCCCCGCCGAAGCGGGAAGACTGTACGAGGCCGGGTTGCGTGCCGTGCGATGAGAACGGAGACCCGGTGACCTTTCAAGATCTGGCGTCTAATCCTGCCCGAGACGTTCATCTGTGATCCGATCTGTTTCTTGAACCGCGCCGAAACGTCCTCCGGCCTCTCTATCTGCTTCTTGAACCGAACCGACGCGTCCACGGATTCTGCGATCTGCTTCTTGAACCGGACCGACGCGTCCACGGGCTCTGCGATCTGCATCTTGAACCGCGCCGAAACGTCCTCCGGCCTCTCTATCTGCTTCTTGAACCGAACCGACGCGTCCACGGGCTCTTCCCGCCCCGTAACGATTATAGTCGAAACGTCCACGGATTCTGCGATCTGCTTCTTGAACCGGGCCGAAACGTCCACGGATTCTGCGATCTGCTTCTTGAACCGGGCCGAAACGTCCATCGTCTCAGAGACTTCGACGGCCAAATCCGGTTCCAGCGATTCCGTCAGCTCGTACGGGACGAGTCCCACGTACTCGGGATCACAATCCTCGTCCGAGAACGTGACCGACACGCTGTGATCGTGTGGGCGAGGTGCACTATTACTCCAATAAGCGTCGGGGGCGGTAGAAATTGATGACGGGCTGTAGCCGGGGGTCGTGCCGCTTCCAACGTGGCCGTGATCCGTGTCCCCTGCTGAGGTCGGGTCGGAGTTCGCCCCCATCACAAACAGCCCCGCCCATGTCGTGACCTCGTCCCAGATGGTGTCAGGTTCGCCGTCGAAAAACACCACCACTCCAGCGGGGACTTCGGTCGTCGTGCTGCCTACCGAGTACAAGCGGGTCTTGATATGAGGCGGCAGGATAGATTTGCTGTCCGTATCCACATAACACGTGTGAGAGTGGTTCGCTGGGTTGCTAGCCGTCGCCCCCGACCCGCCCTCAACCATCCTAGACGCGCCACCGGACACGAGGGTGAGTTCGTTGTCGGCGTGGACGTGGCTCGTCCTGCCGCCCGTACTACCAGGATTGCCGAGTTTGATGAGACGATCGTCCGCGTCGGTCCACCGCGTATACCCCGTCGAAGATATAGATTGGACTGACAGGACGACAGCATTTTCGGGCAACAGCCGATATTCGTCATACCAGGTCGAGTAGTCAATTTTCCACAACGATAGTGTGGCATATACCGGGTCGTTGTTTTCGTATTCCGAGTATGTGGCGTCTATGTCGTGGCGATGATCTTGGAGAACGTTATTGACAAAACCAGTTTTCACGGAAGCATCTCCACAGTAGCCGGATTGTGTGGCCGCCGTGATGTGTCGGTGGGCGTTCGCGCCCCCTGTAGATCCGTGCGACGCCTCCGCTACACATCGGACGTACTTCCCGTCAAACCCGTCCTCCCGCGTCCACGGAGACGGCAGATCGTCGACGGCCAGTACCAGCATGTTGAGAGGCATCGGTCTTCCCTACTCAGTTTCCAACAGTCCCCTCAGGTAGTTCTGTCTTGCTGACAAGACTTCGTCCGGCGTCATTTCTTTTCCCGCCTGGTGGGTCCGGATGACATGGTGGAACGCGACGATGGCTTTGTTCAGATCGGCTTCCGTGAAGACTCCTTTCTCGACGCACAGCATGATGAGTGCCGATATGGACGATTGGTACCGGTCCCCGTACGTTCGAATCTCTGTGTCGGTGATGATACCTTTCAGAATCAGGAGGTCGATGATCCCCTCGACGACCGCTACGTCGGCCAACAGTGCCTGGATCGGGGGGTCGCGCCTCTTCTTCAGTTCTTCCATCATCTGATGGATATCGTGAGGGTGGATTTCGCTGACAGGCGTAGGTTTCCTTAGACCCTTCGGTGGTTTCGCGTTTGCCAATATTCTCAACTCCAAATCCAAGTCAATGTGCCGGGAAAGTGGGGGACCCCAGACCCCCACCACCCGATCTATTCGTGATGCCGTCAGGCTTCGACGATCTTTCCTAGGACGATCACGTCGACCACCGCTTCGGACGCGGCCGTCTCGCACGACACCTCGAACTGGGTGGCCGTCTTGTTGGCGACGCTCAGGTCCAGTCCGGCGAGGCTCGCTTGTGCAACCCCGAGTTTGGTCAGACCGACCGTGTACTCGTCGTCGCCACTGTGGACGAGTTCGATATCGCCGTACCCCAGCCCAATCCCTCCATAGAACGCGTCGGTGGGCGTCAAGTCCAGGACGGTGTTGAACGTCCCATCCCCGACCACAAAACTCGACCCGTTCCCGACGGCGGTGCTCGTGAACTTGAGCTTGTCGTCGTCAGTCACTTCGACATCGAACTCTGCTTGCTCACCGAAGATCGCCACGATCTCTTCTGGAGTGACGTTCGTTATGTCGTCAACGTTGCCCGTGGACGCGACTTCCGACCCGCCCCCCGGCCCGATCTTGAGTTCGTCGCACACGTCCAGGTCGGCCTTCGCCCTCGTGATCTCTACAGCCGAGTTGAGTCCCAGCGTCGGGCTGGTGAACACGAGCTTGTTCGTGCTGAATGCACAAGTGACGAGCGCACCTTCCTGAGACGTCCCCACGAGCGCCGCCCTCCACGCCGTTTGGATGGCGGCCGCGATGTTGTCACCACTGTTCGCTGACGTCCAGTCGCACTCGACCTCGACGGCAGCCTCCCCGTCAAGCGAGATCATCATCTTGGTGTCAGTCTCAGCCGACATGTCTGGGTCAGTCCCGATGTTCCCAGATTCGTGGCCTCCTGCGGTCGCAAGGACCTGTTTCGTGACGTTCCCTTCCCCGTTCGGGTTGACAATGATCGTCCCCTCGTGTCCGGGCGATGACATGTCGTACGGTCCGGCGTTCCCTGTCTCGAATGTGGCTGCCGTTGGTGCGCCGAACGTGACGGTCGTCGGGTCCTCGCCGATCAGTTGGATCTTGCCCCGAAGAACCTTGTTCGTCTTCGGGTCGGTCAGCCCCCCGTTGTTGTCAACGTAGGTCTTGTTCGCTCCGTCACCTGGAGCAGTTGGATTGCCGAGGTTGACGATCTTTGACGTGCCGAGATCCAGGTCGGCCGTCATCGGGACGGTCCCGTCGGCTTTGACGACGCCGGATATTCCGGCGACACCGTCAACGTAGGTCTTGTTCGTCGCGTCGCCGTCGTCACTCGGAGCGCCGACGTTCTTGATCCGGAGGTCGCCTGCGTCCATCTCGGAAATTTTGATGATACCGTTGAATAGAGACTTGATCTGCCTCTTCGGTATCCTAATCCATCCGGCCATCGTCAGCCCCTCCTACACGCCCTTCGCCCCAGACGGGCAGTATATACCTGCCATCGGCTCGTTCACGAGAACCGCCTGCTCGAACCAAAGCTGCCGGACCTCGTCGTGGGTGCGGTCGTCGAAGTACCCGTGACTGTGAAGTCCCAGGTCGTTCTCCAGCTGCTCGCCATCTTCGCCGACCCAAGACTCTGCAGGACCGTACTCCGGGTTCCGGCCGTAGTACAGGGTTGCCGGACGGTTGTTCGCATCCAGAGCCAGTACACTGCCCTGGTCCAGACCGAACTTGACCATCCGACACGTCGCCCCCAGAATCGGGATGTAGATCTGTTCGGCGGACGGTTCCGGCATCCCAAACATGTTCCGCCGAGTATCGAGGTCGACGTCAAGATCCGTGACGAAAGAGACCAGCCTGCGGAAGTCCGTCCTGTGCAGGTAGAAGTCGGTGACGCCGAATCCCATGTCAAAGTCTTCCATGTCGTGCTTCATCAGCTGGAGATCTTTGATTGGGTCGGCACCTTCGGCGTTCCACTTGACGGCGGACCGGTCGTACCAGCTCATCCCTCCCTCTGCCTGAGTGACGAACCCCTTCAGGTTCGTGAACAGCTTCAGAGCCAGGTAATCTGCCATCCACCACGAGACGCGCCGGTACGTAGACTCGATCTGGCTGATGTTGACAGACCATCGTCGGGCACGCGGAGAGATGGCAAATTCTAGCCCCTCTTCTGCGAGGACGGTCGATATCTCTTCCAGTCCACTAACAGTGACACGCGGGAACTCAGTACCAGGGACGTGGATCGCAGGGTATCTGCGTTTCGGATCGTCGCTGGCCGCGTGCGTCTCTCTGATAGCTACGATCGCCTCAGCGTCGGCCTCGACCCTCGGAAGCCACTCGATCAGGGGCGCTATCTTCCTGCTGACCCGCTCGTAGATGTTAGGCTCGTAGAACTCTTTCTGTATGTACGGATCGTTCGGCAGGTTGCCGACTGGTGAATCTCCTATAGGCATTATTTACCCCCCCCCTCATGCTCCGACCTTTGTGAACTTCTTGAACCCGATCCCGAAGATCATAGGTCCTGTCACAGGAACGGTCGTGCTCCCGGCCATGTGGAGAAGCGGGACCCATTCCGCGTCAGTTGAAGACTCGAACACCAGCTTGCCGGTCACGTGGTCGTACGCGATTTCGCCTGGCGTCCCGATGGATATGCTGTCCGCCCCACCCCCGTTTTCCGGGATCGTGACCGCATACTGGATCTGACCGACCCCTCCGAACGGAATGATTCGAGCCGTCCTGAGATAGTCTCCCGCCAGCATCGCACCGAGATCGGTCTGGTTGGACGACGGTGAGACTCGTGCCGGGAACACTTCGGCGACGATAGCCGCGTAGCACGCGCCGTTCCCCGTCAGAGGTCTGACGACCGGAGTCATCCTAGCCGCCTCTGCGGTGATTGCCGCGTCGTCGAAGAACTCGACGATGTCTCCCGCCTCGATTTCGTTTGCTGCGATTGCCGTCTTGACCGACAATCCACCTGGTCTACGACTGGATCCGACCGTCAAGTTCCCCTCGTAGAGGTACGCCGTGATGTCTAGAAGACCTGCTTTGATGAATCCTGCCCTCTGTCCTGTAAGGTCTGCCATTAACTACCGCCCCCTGCCCGCGCCTTCGACTTCGGTTTGATGCCTAGACGCTTGTTCCATCCCGCCAGCAGGTCACCGTACGTGATCTCTGCCGGCTTCGTCCTCTTCGGCAGCCGGATCTTCGTCGCTGGTTTGGCCGGTGCCTTTGCCTGAGATATATTGATGGTGTCGGCTTCGTCGACGACCTCGTCAATGATCTCTTCTGCCGCTCCTGCGAGAGTGGTGATCTCGTCCAGGACGGTCTCTAGGTCCTCGACCAACGCCACCAGCGCGCCTTCGTCCAGAGACACGTACGCTTCCATCCGGTCGTCGGGAAGGTTCGGCATCAGCGCCCGGAGACGTTTGAGAACGTAAGCCTTCGCTGGAGCTGCTTCGTCCTTGGTCGCCTTGTCCTTCTTGGCGAACGGGACGTTCTTGGTGTTCGGTTTCCTGCTCAATCCGACCCCCCCCTCTTCAACGGCAGGCTCCTCGGGAGGCAACATGAACGGTCCCGTCCCTGCCTCCCAGTTCTCGACCACCCAGTCAGCCAACCCCATCATGCGGGCTAGGGCATCGACCGGATCGTCCAGCGCCTGAGCTTCGTTGACGTACTCTACCACATCGTCCGGCGTAGTGAACGAAACAACCACGACGTCGGAGTCGAGTTCGCCGATCCCACCCACATCTTCGTCGTCCTGGAGATGGATGGGTTCCTTAATCGTATTCTTTTTCGTCATGCTGCAATCTCCTTTAAATCCGATCTTTCGGAATGCTACCTTGGTGTAGCAACCGTCCTCGACCGAACACGCGCCTTTCGGGACGTGGGCAACATGGAGATAGTACATCGAGATTACTTTGTGCCGGTACGGAGTTCCATTCCATTCTCCGTCTTCTTCCACGACGACTCCCTTAAAATCGGCCGACACCCCCACCTTCCCTCCGGCGCGCAAAGTCTCCATCAGGCTTGGAGGGATGTTCTCTTCAAAAGGTTCGATCGTGATTTCGGTCGCTGCGTCGTCGCCGTGGACGTCGACTCCAGTGACAATTCCCATCGCGGTATTATTCCAGTCGGTCTCAGTCCCTTCTGGTTGGTGGTTGTTGAGCCAATACCGGCCTAAAACAGAGTACTTCGCCTCGCGGATGGCGTCGGCTGGCACATATATACCGTTCCAGACCCCTTCTCGTATCACCGGTCCCGAGAACCGGATCGAACCGCCACCATCTTCTGAGAAGGAGACGGTCGTCCCCGTGATGTACGTGACGATCTCCATCGTATCCACTCAAGAGGAGATGGTGATATTCCCCCACTCCATCCCCGCCACACCTGTGTTCTTGGACCCAGTCTATTTAAGGTCCACTGTCCTGCCACCAAAAAGGAGCGAATATTGGCAGACGATCCTAGTCTTCGAGGCCCTCGGGGGTCCCCGGCGTGAACCGGATCCCATTGTCCCCAGGGTACGGCTTCCGGTGGTCAAATCCCCCGACCACGATCCCGTTTGGGATGCCGTTTGGGAACGCCTTGCAGTGCCAGTTGAACTTCTCGTAGACGAACAACCCACACTCAAAGCACAAGGGCTTCTCGCCGATCATAGATAGAGTCGGGCGTCCGACATTAAATACGTTTCTACGATTTCCATGCAGGGAGCCGCCTAATACGACGCCGTGGCGTGTCGCCAGACCGAGCGCTCAGTGCGACCCGTCGTTCGAGGGTTCGGTACTCCATCTCCAAATCGTCGACCGACTCAGAGTAGCGTCGTCGTGTGAACTCCCTGTTCCACTTCGTGACGTCGTCGTCGAGTGACTTGTCGGCGTCCATCTGGACGATCAGGTCCGACACCTTGGTCGCTTGTCGACCGAACGTCAGATGTTCTGTTCCTGGTGCTGGTTCGAACAAGATCCCGTTGTCTCCGGGGTGTGGGGTTGTGTGAGCGGACTCGCCGGTCAGGAACATCTCCGGAATGCCGTTCGGGAACGCCGTGCACGTCGCTGCCGACAGCGACTTGTGGACGCACATTGTGCACAGGGGGTAAACGAATGCGTCCGCGTCTGTCTCTTCCATAGTATCACCACCCTAAGGTTAGAGGTAAACTACCCCGCCCTGAAGGACGGGGCTTTCTGTAGCCCTGGAATCTTTTCTGCCATAGTTAAGCAGAACAACCCCGGACCTCCGGGCTGGTTTACAACAGCCCCGAGATCAGCAATGTTTCGAG
>Ga0334890_1004473_pt1 | contig 12804 bp, 9 predicted proteins | sample GraSluR1_MG_3_FD_207220 | JGI IMG/M metagenome (GOLD analysis project Ga0334890, IMG submission 207220) | Sludge microbial communities from methane-producing bioreactor in Wageningen University, Netherlands - Granular Sludge_31_08-R1 | ecosystem: Engineered > Bioreactor > Anaerobic > Unclassified... | reverse complement strand
AACGATTTGAATTGAATTAAAACACATCCCCAGATAATATTTCCGTATTAAGACGGAATATAACGAGAATTCATTATTTAAACGATTTTAATCGCGTTTTAAAAATTACATTTTGGAGAGGGGTATCGTATAATCTATGATCGTGAGCTCCTTCTCCTCCCCAAGTATGATCAGCTCTATCTGAGCGATGTCCGCCTCATCGATCTGGCCGTCATAGTTGGCATCTGCTAGCTGGGTCTCTTCGTTCGTTCCGGCGATGATCCTTTCTACGTATTCTATATCGTACTCGTCTATTGCGTCGTCCATGTTGGCGTTGCCGAAGATGCTGAGCGTGTAATCAGATCCAATCGCAGACATGACCATCAGAAGCGCAGATGATGCAATAAGCATCGTCAAAAAAGAAATAGGGGATGCGTTCATCTCAGCTCACCCCCAGGGACGGATATACAAATACCCCATGCTTGCCCAGGTCATAATCCAACCTCTGGAATCTGGTCAGGTACTCCTGATGGATCGCCTGAGGGTTAAGGTCCTCGAATAACTCAGGATAGAACCACTTTGCTAGATAGGCGATGCCAATGGCGTTACACGACCTATCGCAGATGTGAGATGAGATCAAATAAACCCGGCCATTCTTTATCGCATCTATGTTTTCGAACCCGGGCCGGTTTATGATCTCATCTCGAGCCAGCTTCATCTGCGAGGAGTCATCCAGGTCGTATCCGCAGGAGACTGTGCTCCCGGAGACCACCTTTATAATTATCTCCGGATTCTGCTCGATTATCCATTCTGGGTCGACCTCGAGGGTGGTTCCTGATCCCAGGGGGTCCAAATCTTGGGCGATGTTTATCCCGCCAGCCATTTCAACCATGGGATGGGTTCCAGATCGTTGGTTACGGGCACGGTACTCCTTGTAGCATTCGATGTAGACCCGAGGCTTTTCACCATCAGACAGATCGTCCAAGGCCTCAGCCAGCGGATTGGTGATGCCGTTATAAAACTCGATAATTTCTTCTGCCTTTGCGTCCTCACCAAGGATATAGCCGATCGTTCTCAACTGAATATCTCTTGTGGGCACTTTACATGTCGAAAAACGAACCACAGGGATACCAGCGGGCTCCAATTTGTCCTCTAGCTCTTCTTCGTTTACGCTTGTATATGCAAATACTATGTCAGGATTGAGCTCTATTATGGCCTCACAGTCGGGATGAAAGGAAGATCCCACTGTGGGCAGATCTGCAAACTTGGGGAAGAAATTAATGTCTTCGGCGGTATAGGAATCTACAGCGATGATTCTGTCGTCGATCCCAAAGCACCTTATCACCTCGGAACAATCAGCGCTGAGAACGATTATCCTCCGGATGGGCATCGTCAGAGCCAATGGATTTCTGGCATCGTCAAGGATGATGAGCTGGTCCTCCTCCCCTGCTATGATCAGCTCAATCTGGGCGATGTCATCCTCATCGATCACACCGTCGTGTTTGGCGTCTGCCAGCTTGGTCTCATCATTCGTTCCGTCGATGATCCCTTCTAAGTATGCTACGTCATCGCCATCTATCGTATCATCCATGTTGGCGTTCCCGAATATGCGCAGAGTACCATCCTCGGATACTGTCGCTGGAGCGGCTGACAACAACATCGATGATACGAGCAGTGTAATCAAAAACGAAAAGATGGATCTGTTCATCTCATCTCACTTCCAGGGAAGGATATATCTGGATCAAATCTTCTGGATACTCTTCGTTCAGCATCTCATAATACTCCCTGTATATGACTTCAGGAGAATCCAAGTCGAACTCCGGGTGCAGAAATTTGGCCCAATAAGTAAGCCCTACGACGCTATCCAGCCCGAAGAGGAGCTCATAATTGCATACGTACACTCTGTCGTTCTCTACAGCCGAGAGATGCGCCCACTCCTCAGTGTTTAGAACGTCGCTTTTCAGGTTCTCAGGCTCCGTCATGTTGGCCCAGCCCTGATTGCCGTATCCAAACGTAATGATCACATCGGGATTCTCAGAAATCACCCATTCAGAATCAACTTTCGGATATGTTGTTGACAAGTCTCCTGCGATGTTGATGCCCCCTGCTAGTGAACAGAGGATGTCACACCCAGAACCTGGCCCATAAGTTTTAAGTGCACCTGGATAACCTTCCATCGTGGCGATGAATACCCTTGGTCTATCTCCAGGATCGAGCGAATCAACCAAGATTTTTACGGCATCTTCATATTTGCCGCACCAATCGTTGTACTCTTTTGCCTCGTCCTCTTCGTCGAGGATGTAACCCAACATATCCATTTCGTATCTCAGAGATTGTTGCTTGTAGAAATCAAGCCCGACTATTGTAATATCAGGTAGTGCTTCTGTCATCTCCAGCAACTTGGGCTCATAATAGCTACCAGAACCGTAGTTTATGACCAGATCGGGGTTGAGAGATAGGATCATCTCATAGTCATATTCTGGATAGCCGACGTTCTGTCTGTCGCCGAGTTCTGGGAAGTAGTAATCCTTCTTCAGTACAACATTGCTTACGCCCACCACTCGATCCGTTGATCCGAGGTTCTTCACCGCTGAGGCTACATCGCTGTTGAGAGCGATTATCTTATCAACCGGCTTTTTGATGGTTACAATTCTGTCGGCGCTGTCGATGATCGTAAGCTCCTTCTCTTCCCCTGCTATGATCTGCTCGATCCGAACGATGTCGTCCTCGTCGATCACGCCGTCGTGTTTGGCGTCTGCCAGCTCAGTCTCTTCATTCGTTCCGTCTATTATCCCTTCAACATATGCTACGTCATCCTCGTCTATCGTGTCGTCCATGTTCGCATTGCCGAAGATGCCTAGCGTGTAATCAGATGCAATCGCTGGTGTGACAACCATCAAGACGGATGGTAGAATAAGCATCGTCAAAAATGATAATACGGATGAGTTCATTCAGCTCACCTCCGTTGTCGGATATACAAACACTCCATGCTCGTCTAGGTCGTAATTCAGTCTCTGGAACCTGGTCAGGTACTCCTGATGGATCGCCTGGGGGTCAAGATCCTCGAAAAGATCCGGATAGAACCACTTTGCCAGGAAGACTATGGCCAGGAAATGTTTATTGCCTGTAAGCTCTTTGATGATTACGTATACTTTGTCATCGTCCACCGCAGAGATCTGGGACATTTCAGTTCGTCCGACAATTTCATCATGCATATCTTTCAGCCACGTTGGATCATCTACGTTGTATCCATATTTGCCCCTGGTGTAACCTTGCACGACTATGATCTCTGGATCTCGCACCATCACCTCTTCTTTGTCTACAACTTTGTAGCCTGTTACGTCTCCAAAGATGTCATAACCACCTGCCGCTGTCACTATCTGATGAGTGACGGTTCCCACACCACCCACGTTGTAGGGATCTCCAAAACCCTCGAAGTAAACTTTGGGTCTCTCGTCCTCGGGGATGTCTTCCACTTTATCTTTGATATCGTTCAGGCATTTGTTGTAAAATTCTGTGAAATCGTCTGCATCGTCTTCTTTGTCAAGAATGAAACCTAATTTGCTGACCTCATCTAGATAGGTCTCCGGCTTGAAGCAATCGAAACGTATCACCTTAAGGCCGGCATTTTCAAGCTGGTTTTGAACCTCATCACAAGATGTTACAAATTGGGTTGCATATAAAAACACGATATCTGGATCGGCCTCTATCACCTTCTCAACGTCGGGCTCCCATCCAGTGCCCACATTTAAAGTGGTTTGGAACTCCGGGAAGAAATCCTCCTTGGACATAGCACTCGACGATATCGCAGCGATGGATTCTTTATCAAGATTGAGGGAACGCATTACTTCGAGAATGTTTGCATTTAGTACGATAATTCTTCTCAGAGGTTTGTTTATCGTGACGTATCGTCCCGTGGTGTCGATTACGGTGATCTCATCTTCTTCATCGTTCACGATCTGAGTTATCAGAGTTACATCATCCTCGTCGAACACGCCATCATAGTTGGCATCTGCCAGCTCCGTAGCTTCTTTTGTTCCGTCGACTATTCCTCGGACGTGTTCTATGTCCTTCTCGTCTATCGTATCGTCCATGTTAGCGTTGCCGAAGATGCCCAGCGTGTAATCATCTGCAACCGCAGGCGTGACGACCAGCAGCGTAGATGATGCAAGCAGCATCATCAAAGAATAAATAGATAATTTCATTTTAGTTCACTTCCAGTGACGGATATGCAAACACCCCATGCTTGTCCAGGTCGTAATCCAGTCCCTGGAATCGGGTCAGGTATTCCTGATGGATCGCCTGGGGGTCAAGATCCTCGAAGAGATCTGGGTGGAACCACTTTACCAGGTAGGCGATGCCCACAATATCTCTTGCTCCACGATAGACGAAATCACTAATTACGTAAACATTTCCAGCCTTCACTGCTGTAACATTCTGCAATTCAGGACGATTCATAATCTCTTCCTTCAGTTCCTCTAGCATTTCAGTGTTTTCTACGTCCAAAAGATAGCCACCTGCCGCTTTTTCGACCCTTACTATAATCTCTGGATCTCTTGTTATTACCTCTTCGGGATCTATATCGCCATAACCTGAAAGATCACTGAAAATATTATCCCCACCAGCAGCTACAACCATCTGATGTGTTGCTCTTCCTACACCATCAGTACTGTAGTGCTCCCGTTCAATGTAGACTTTTGGCCTATCTTCTGCTAAAATTCTGTCCGATCTATCCGTTATACTGCCCTTACAACTCTGATAAAAATCAATAAATACTTCAGCTTCGTCTTTTTTGCCAAGGACATATCCAAGTTTTCGTACTTCTTCGATATACCAATCCGGCATAAAGCAGTCAAAACGAATTACTGTAATATCAGGATTGCTTGCTTCAATTTTATTTTGAGTCTCCTCCTGAGTAGACGGGCTCAAAGTTGCCCAAAGAATGACAACATCAGGTTGTAACTCTAATATCTTTTCAATATCAGGAGAACTCCACGATCCTACGCATGGATACTCGCTGAACACCGGAAAGAATGCCTTATCGTCTGTTGTTTGCTTACATACACCAACAATGCTATCAGTTGCATCGATTGATCGCATTGTTTCAAGGGCGTTTCTGTTAATGACTACGATCCTATTTATCGGCTTTTTCACCGTTATAACTCTATCAATGGTATCGATAATCGTAAGTTCCTCTTCCACCCCTTTTATTATATACTCGATCTGTGCTATATCCTCCTCGTCGATTTTGCCGTCATAGTTGGCATCCGCGAGTTCGGTCTCTTCGTTCGTTCCTTCGATTATCCCTTGTACGTACGCTATGTCATCCTCGTCTATCGTATCGTCCATGTTCGCGTTTCCGAAGATGCCGAGGGTGTAATCGGTCGCAACCGCGGACATAATGACCAGCATCGTGCATGCCAGCACCACCAATCCGAAGGCCAATCGATTCATCAGCTACCATCCTTCTAGCCATACTTGAAGTCATATTTGTATGATTTAATGCGAATTATCCTCATTATTTATAATCATTTCGGCTAACTTGACTAAAATAATAGAACGAAAAAAAGATTTAAACGATACTTCATCCCATTTCTATTTTGTGCTTTCAACCTCCCACAAGATAGTCTAAGCCCCCAGCATCTTCGACATCTTCTCCTTCCAGGCGGCCACTTCATCGGCAGAGATAACGTCGATCGCCCCGCCCTGAAACTCGCCCCCCACGTCGCCCATCCGCTCTTCCATCCAGCCCTCGATCTCGAGGTAGAGCGACTTCAGGGCATCGAGAACCTCGGGGTCGGCCTTCCACAAGCCCCTCTGCTCCGCCTCCAGGAGCCTCCGGCCCATCTCCTCCATCGCCCAGGGGTTGTTCTCCTGGAAGAACTCGCGGTTCTCCTCATCCATGATGAAGGTCTTTGCGATCTCGTCGAAGATCCAGTCGTCCACCTCCTGGGTCGTAGCCTCCCAGCCGTAGACCCGTCCCACACGCTTGGAGATGTCGCCTGCGCCCTTGTAGCCGTGCCGCTTCATCCCCTCGACCCACTTGGGGTTGAGGAGCTTCGTCCTGACGACGCGCCTCACCTCGTCGGCGAGGTCCCGAACTTCCACGTGATCAGCATCCCTGGTGTCGCCATAATAGGCCTCGACGTCCTTTCCCGAGACCTCCCGGGCGGCGATGGTCAGGCCCCCATGGTTTCCAAAGTAGCAGCAGCAACCGAAGAGATCCTTCTCGTCGGTGGTGGTCTTGTTGAAAGTGACGTCCACGCTTCTGAGCTGCTTTATGAGCCGCTCTTGCGACTCCTCGCCGAAGAAACCTTTGCCATAGGCGTAGCCGTTCCAGTAGATGAAGACATCTGAGAGGTCTTTGTTCTCCTTCCAGGCGCTGGCGTAGACGGCCAGATTTACTCCATTTCCGTATGTCCCCGGCCGGCTGGCGAAGATCCGTGGCGAAGGGCCGTTCTCCAGGTCGTGCTTATGCAAAAAATTCATCTCTGACGGTTCATCCAGCCCAGCCACCTCCTTTATCGCCTGGTCCATCATCTCGATGCAGTTGTAGAAGCAGTCCCTGGTGATCCCCGAGACTCGGACGGTGAGGTCGATCCGAGGACGGCCCAGCTCCTCCAGGGGGATTATCTGATAGCCCTTCAGCCTGCCGCTCTTCCAGACGGGCTCGACGCCGATGAGATAGAACATCTGGGCCATCTGCTCCCCGTCGGCGTACATCACATCTCCCGCCATCCAGAACATGGCCACGTTCTCGGGAAGGCGACCCTGCTCCTTTTCGTACTTATCTATGAGGCTTTTGGCCAGCTTTCTGCCCACCATCCAGGCCGCCTCGGTGGGAATGGACGAAGGGTCCAGAGAGAAGAAGTTTCTGCCCGTGGGCAGGACCTCGATCTTCCCCTTGGTGATGAGGCCGGAGGGCCCCGGCTTTATGTAGCCACCGGAAAATCCGTGGAGCAGGCTTTCCATCTCTTCTGACTCCTCGATCCTCCATCTGAGCTCTTCCACCCGATCTCGCAAGGCCATCAGGGCTTCGTTGGCCTTCAGCCGCCGGACATCCAGGAGGGCGTTCAATTTGAGATCACCAGAGCCGTCATCTTGCATCATGGCGGAGATCAGCTCTTTGCCGAGGCCGTCCAGCTCCTGCAGATCCTCGATCCGGGTAGTTACCTCTCTATCGAGGAGCCTTGCTGCCGCCTTTCTCACCTCGGGACGGAGGATGGCCCGAACCATCTCCAACCTTCTCTCGCCCTCGGGGAGCAGGCCGAAGATGTGCATGCCGTCGGGGATCTGGGTGTTGTAGAGCTGGGAGATCTTGTCGTGGGCCCTCTCCAGGATCTGTTCGAAGCTGGCCCCCGACTCCATCATCTTCTCGAGCTTCATCTCCTTGGCCAGGTTGCTCTCCTCCAGAAGCTCCAGAATTATATGCTCCAGCGCATGCGCTCTTCCGCCATCGGAGACTTTGGCCCTGTTGTACTCGGCGATCTTCTCCTCCAGCTCCTTCAGCTCTCCGTAAAGATCGGAGTCGGTCATCACCGTCTGCATGTGATCGATCAGGACGGCGTAGCTGCGCCGTTTGGCGATGGTCCCCTCGGGAGGGTTGTCGGAGTTGTAGATGTAAAGGTGCGGCATATCTCCGATCCCAATATCGGGATAACAGTCGCCAGAGAGGCCGACCGATTTTCCCGGAAGAAATTCCAAGTTTCCGTGGGTTCCTACATGCACAATCACATCCGCCCCAAAGCAATCCTCGATGTATCTGTACGTGGCAAGATACTGGTGGGTGGGCGGAACATCTGGATCGTGGAGGATCTTGCAGACCTGACCGTCACACCGCGCTCCGGCGCAGCCTCGCTTGGGCTGGGCACAGACCACCCCATGACCGTACTGCACCCCCGTTATCACTATCTTTCCCTGATAGAGCATGGCGGCGGGGATCCCGTCCTTCTCCTCGCCTGGGGGCCTTCCCCAGGCCTCGCTGACCCGATCCCGGACCTCTGGCGACAGTCGGTCAAACCACCGCCGGTATTCCTCTTCGCTCAAATAGGCAAGGGCGCCCCCCTTCTCCACGATCTCTTCGATGGGGGTCCAGCGAAACTCGGAGACGGCCTTGCGGCCCATGATCGTCTCTATAAGCTCCTTGCCGTTTTTGGGAGGGGCCTCCAGATGGTAGCCAGTCTCCACCATCCTGTTCATGATGCGGGCCACGCTCTCCAGGGTGTCGAGATGGGCACCTCCCCCCACGGAGGCCTCCGCCGATACGCAGGGGTTGTTGTGCAGAATGAAGGCCACCCGCCTCTCGGAGGCGGGCTTCTTCTTGAGGTCGATCCAGGCGGAGACGCGCCTGCAGACCTTGGAGACCCTCTCATCGAGAGGGACATGCCTTTCTATCAGTGCGCCATCGGAGACCGATTTATCGGTCACGCCTATGATCAGGGGCTCGATGACCCCCTCGAACTCCGGCATGGCCACAGACCAGCCCACCTCGCTGCTGGAGAGGCCGTGTATATCCTCCTGCCAGTCCTCTTCCGTCTTATGGTAGACAGTGAGGGGATGAAATACCGGGATGTCCAGCTTTGAGAGGGAGCTTACGGCATCCTCCAGATTTTTGGGGCGGAAGATGGGCTGAAGGTTGACGATGGCATCGACCCTGCCGAGGAAGAACTCTTCTGACGCCTGGCCGCTGGACCAAGCTCCCAGATCCTTGTTTCCCATGCCGAAGCAGAAGACGGGGATCACAGAGAACTGTTTTTCCAGCTCTGCTACGAGGGCGTCGACGAGGGCCAGATCCCCGTTCGCCCAGTAGGTCCGCGAAAAGATTATGCCGACGGTGGAAGGTCCCAGCGGGCCATACCACTGCAGATATTCGTCGAGGGAGGCGAAGGGTGTCTCATGACGGGGATGGTACAGCCCCTGCCAGAGCAGCTCCTGGGGCGGATCGTAGTCGAGATCTAGACCGAGAACCTGGCGGCAGGCGTACTTGAGCATATTCTTGTAGTTCTCCGGCCCGCCGAAGAGGATGTATCTGTTGACGGTGGTGGTGACCTCCGAAGAGACGGTGGAGAGAACCCAGTGAGAGGGGTCCCGCCCAAAGGAGATAACCGGCGTCTTGGGGTCTAAAGCGGGAATTATCTCATCCCAGCAGGCATCGCTGGAGGGATGGAGGAGAATTATTTGAGCTCTTTTGAGGGATTCGAGACATTCTTCCATATCTTGAGGTTCGGCGAGCTGAGAATAAGACCACGCCTCCAGGTCCAGGCCAAGCTCCTTCGCGCTCTCTAGCAAGAGGGGCAGTTCGCTGCTCCACGTAACGGATACTATCAACATTTCGGCATCACCAAGAACGATGTTTTTGAGATATCATTGCTGATGGCTAGACTAGATCATATCTTATTATTAACAATATTGGTTAAGAAGTTAATATATAGTTCTAAAAATGTGACTGATAAGTTTATGTGCTATTTTTTGGATTTATAATAACATCAAAACGTGGATAGCAATCCGGTTCGTCTTCCTGCTCCATCAAAGCCACAGCTAAATATAATGATGGATCAAGTTGCCATAACGAGCAGGCACAGTACAGTCAGCCTCACAACTACGCTGATGAACGTGGAGGTGGCCACCAGCGAGACCCCCATCCGCATGCCGAAGATCGAAGTATAATTTGGAATCTGCGATCTGAGGGCTATAAACGGTAGCATGAACATGCTTCCCAGCATCAGGACTATCAAGGCCTTAACTTCCGAAAGGCTGCCGTTTTGAACCATGGGGCCGAGAAGAGTCATGCCAGCCTTGGGGCTGGCCACGAATACGGTCAGCGGAACTATCGTCTCCGGAGGGACCTGAAAGATATGGGCGATGGAAGCTGCATCCAAAGATGCGAGAACGCCCATTTCATCGAGGTAGAGAACCGAGAAGGTCGTTATGAAGAAGATGCCGGCCATCCTGAGAAATATCGGGATATCACCTCTCAAGGAACCTTTCGCGGCCTCCAATGTGTTCGTCTTCGATGACAGTTTAATCGATCCTTCTAAGACCATCGGCTCTTCGAACAAACATTTTCTGCCCAGGATCACCACGATTAACAACTTTATGACCCCGGTAGCAAAAAATATGATCGCATACATCCCGCCCACTATCGGGCCCATGACGGGGAGGACAAAGGCCAGCTGATATGTGAATAATTCGCGAAAGTAGGCCGGGACAGTGTTCATCAAGGCGCTGAGGAAGGCCTCTCGATCTGAGAGATGCCCCTCCTTCGCCAGCCTGGCCGTCATGGTATTGGCGGCCAGAACTGAGCCGAAGCTGATTACAAAGGTGGAGGCCGAGATGGCAGGCAACCTCGATATCGAGACCAGGGGCTTGGCGATGAAGGAGACCCGATTAAATAAGCCCATCTCCACCATTATGCTTGTCAGAAAGAGCATCAAAAATACGATATTCATGGTGGAGACCGTCGAGCTCAGAGCTTCTGAAAGGATATCGAGGAACGCCAATATGATACCAGCTATCAGCCCGCTTATGCATTCAGATCAGACTCGATGACGCAGAGGCTCATGCGACGACCGACATCCTGGCCTTCTTCCTGGTCTCCTCCCTGATCTTCTGCGCCATCATCGCTAGGCTATCTCTGGTGAGGGGCTTGGGAACCGCAGCGCTCCCATTCTCAAGAATTGATGTGGCCAGTATCCTGAACCTATCGGCGGCGAGGGACTCTCTCGCGTACTCTATGACGGTCTGGCCGTAAAGCTCGCTCTCCGTGATCAATGGATCGCTGGGTATCGATCCCGTCACCTTCGATCCTATCTTGGCGGCAAACTCCTCCACCAGCTCCAGATCATCCAGAGACCCCCGGACGTTGTAAACGATGCCTCCCAGTGCCGACCCGCCCCTCCCGGCGTGGCGCTCTATCCCTTTGCAGATGTTGTTGGCGGCGTAGATCGCAAGATAATCGGCTGATGTCACGACATAAACGTCGTCTGCAAGCCCTTGACGCAGAGGCATGCCAAAGCCTCCGCAGACGACGTCTCCCAGGACGTCGTAGATGACCACATCCAAGCCGCTCTTGTAGACGCCCAGGCGCCTGAGCAGCTCGACTGCGACTTTTATTCCCCTTCCGGCGCATCCCACGGCGGGCTCGGGTCCCCCCGCTTCAACACATAAAACTCCACCGAAGCCGGAGAAGACCACCTCGTCCAGGTCTATGCTCTTGCCCCTGCCCATCTCCGTCAGCTCGAGCTTGTCTCCGCCCTTCTCCCTCATCACATCCAATATCGTGGGGATATCTCGATCTCCTCTCAGGTTCCTGGTGCAGTCCGCCTTGGGATCGCATCCCACCTGCATGACCTTCTTGCCCATCTCCGCCAAGGCGGCGGCAACATTGGATGAAACTGTAGACTTTCCAATGCCCCCTTTTCCGTAAAAAGCAATCTGCAATGGCTCTTTCATGCTTTTACCTCGTCTTTATTTCGTGTTAGAATTGAGTTGATGATCTTCTCGCAGAGGTGCGCAATTCCTGAGAAGCCGGCAAAAGGCAGATCTGAGAGCGATATCTCGTCGATCACCGGATAGGATACCCTCACCAGGGATGCCTGGAGCTCTGATGCGATCCTCTTCTCAAAGCTGGAGCCGAAGATCAGGCTCACCCCGGACGCCTCCAGCGCCCGGTTCATGTCCCAGCGGTCTGGCTCTATCATCAGCTTCTGATAGTGGGCTTCTTTCGCTGTCATCTTCTCCGGGGTGGCGAAGTTGCTGGAAGATATGGCCAGCAGTTTCACGTCCATCCCCAGCTCCGAGCTGAGAAAATCGGCGAGATCGAAGGCTCTGCCGCTCTCCCCGACGACCGCCACCGGCATCGAGTAGATCCCCTGGAAGAACATGTGAGCCCGCTCCACGGTCCTTTTCACCCGCTCCCTCTCCATCTCCAAGATCTGCGAGTCCGCCTCCCTGCCCAGGGCGCCCCCGATCAGCTCGATGAATTGGACGCTCTTCTTCAGGCCGTAAGGGTAAGGGACGGATATGTAAGGGAGGTCAAACTCCTCTTCCATGGCCTTGGCGCAATCCAGGCCGTCCCCGCCAAGGAGGACGTTTAGCTCCGCCTGGGGAGCCTTCTTCACCTCCTCAAAGGAAGAGCCGCACAGGACCGAGTTGAGGGGAAGACCCTGGTCTCGCAAAATTCTCTTCATCTCATTTAGATCCCCTCGGCTGCACAGGTCATCGGCTTTGAATCCCAAAAGGTTGATCCCACCTCGAGGCACGTCTTCGTTCAGCCTCATTCTGGAGACGAGCTTTGTGAGCGCCTCCTCATAGCCGATCCATGCCGGTCCCTCCGGCCCTCCAACGTCCATGGCGACCAGCTCCGATCGCGTCTCACCTTCTAGGAGCAGCTCCAGACCCTCGACATCTTCACCCATGATGACCGGAGCGCTACAGTTCAATACGGCGATGGCCTTCGACTCGAAGACCTGATCTGCGAGGCGAATGGCCGAGGAGAGCCTCTCCTCACCGCTGTACACTTCGTCGCTCGCCTTGAGACCGCTAGTGAGGACCCTCACGCGGTTCTGCTCCGATCCCAGAGTCTGCAGCAGGAGAGCGCCGCAATGGCATCCGTTCCTGCCATGTATGATGGAGATGCAGTCGTTGATGCCGTGCATCGCCCGAAGGGCTCCCACCATCTTGCAATCGAATAACGGATCATATATACCCCTCTCCTGATTTCACCAAGATGGAATAGCCCTTAAATCGGTATAAATTGGATTAAACATTGAAATAAGGTATTCAGTCAAAAACATTGAACGGGAGGCTTTCTTTTCGATACTGGCT
>Ga0334890_1004472_pt1 | contig 12810 bp, 10 predicted proteins | sample GraSluR1_MG_3_FD_207220 | JGI IMG/M metagenome (GOLD analysis project Ga0334890, IMG submission 207220) | Sludge microbial communities from methane-producing bioreactor in Wageningen University, Netherlands - Granular Sludge_31_08-R1 | ecosystem: Engineered > Bioreactor > Anaerobic >... | reverse complement strand
CCCTCGAGGCGAACTTCAACTCCAACGTCATCGGTGTAGCCCACATCGGCTGGCTCTCCAAGGACGTCATGGTCAACTGCAAGGGCAGGCACTACGAGTGGGGCCGCTCCGTTGAGGACCTGACGGGTGTCTTCTCCATCGAGAAGTTCATCCAGCTCTGGGGCAACGGTACCTGCGGCGAAGTCCAGGTCGACTGGCTCCCCTGCATCTGAGCGGTGACGCGGGATTCGGATGCTATGCGTCCGAATCGACCCTACTTTTTTATTTTCCATCTCCTTAGGAGCATCTTTGGACCAAAACACTGAAATATCAGCCCTACATTAAATAGACAAGTAGTCAGTCTCACCGGAAAAGGGAGACGAACGATTCGAATTCAGAACATGAAGGGGGTGCAAGTAAATGAAGGGAGTAATAGCAATACTGGTGGCACTTGCATTGGCGTGTAGCTTAGCTGTAGCCAACCCGCCATTGAAGGAGCCGATTCAGTACGAGCAGTTTTGTGAGAACGCCCTGGTCAGCGGGACCGGTTACATCGACGTGGCAACCTCCATCGTCGATAAGAAGATAGCCCTCGAGTACTACGACATGATGTCGGGCGACGGCACTCTGGAGATGGACTCCACCCACGTCTACTCGCAGGAGCCGAACAAGCTGAAGAGGCCGATCCCGAACTACAACGAGACGGACTGTCAAAAGAACGACTCGACCTACGCGAACCTGAACTTCTATGAGAACACCAAGCTCACCTTCGCGGTGAAGAACGCGCCTCTCCAGGGCGGGAAGTTCATCAACTCCAAGGCGTTCTACGGCGGCATCGGTGCGAACATCCAGGAGATGTTCAGCGTCAACGAGATGGAGAAGGACCAGACGGTCTTCTTCGGCTCGACGAAGAACTCGACTATAACCCATACCGTCGGCCTCCAGACCCTCAACAGCTTCAACGGTACCTGGGGAACCGACGCCAGCATGCACAAGATCTTCTACAAGGACATAAAGAGCCACGAACTCTTCAGCGGTGACTTCGAGGTCCAGAAGGAGATCAAGTTCCACGAGAACCCCGTATATGAACCGAGACCGTGCCCGTGCGCGGGAGTGGACTGCTGAGGTCAGCAGCCCGCCCTCTTTTCTTATTTTTGCGGCGGAGCCGGCCCGGATCCGACCTTCCCGAAGGAGGAAGGCCTTTTCCGTCGTGGCTTGAAACCAACCGCCTTTGTCGCAAAGCAACTCGTCATGGGGGTTAAAGAGTGAAGAAATGCCTGATGATCCTTCTATTTCTGGCGGCCCAGACGGCCTTTGCCACCGTCGAAGAGACGAGGCAGGGGCCGGAATCGGAGTGGAATTTGGAGGCGGCTGCCACAGGGCCCGTATCGGGTCCGGTATCGGGGCCCGTATGGCCCTCCGCACCCCGGATCCTGGGAGATCTTCGCGTATCCGTCGATCTCTCCGGGCCGAAGTCCGGCCATGACCAGAACTACGCCACGCCGGGAAAGACCCTGGAGTACATCGTCACCGTGGAGAACCTGGGATGCACCGACGCGGATGTAACGCTCGTGGCCGTCCCCAAGAACTGCAGACCCGGCTGGTTCGGGTGGACCGAGCTGGTCATGACGGTGGCGGCGGGTAGCGTGGGGACCGAAGTCCTTCCTGTCACTCCCGATATGAAGGCGCCGCCGGGAGACTACGACTTCCAGGTGACCGGCTCAGCCCCGAGCTTCAAGTCGGGGTCAGCCATCGCGGGGTTCAAGCTTCAGAACTACGACTACGTCTCCGAGACCTCCGTCAGCGGTAGCGGTCAGTTCACGATGAACAAAGACGTCCGGAGCATGAACACCGGGGTCAAGTCCAACAAGGACATCTACTTCAGCGGCAGCGTCGACACTCTGATGAAGAACGAGTACCTGGTGGAGAAGGCGAAGGGTGGCAACCCCACCTTCCAGGAGTGCGATGCCGTGGAGAACTACGTCGCCCAAAACCCCGGAGACACCCTGATGGGGACCGAGTCGGTCAGAAGCTCCATGGTCTTCGGGGGGGTGGGGGCCAGGGTCCACGAGAGCTACAACTTCCAGGAGATGGAGTACGAGGTCCAGCAGATAGACCTCCACCACACCGGCCCCCACCGGAGGGCGGAGTTCCAGACGGCGGACAACTTCACCGGGTATCTGGCCATCGACGCCAAGCAGACGATCCCCGGTCAGAGGAGCACCAGAGAACGGGAAGAGTTCCTGGGGTCCTTCGAGATCCAGAGAAGGCTGATCTTCAAGGACAACCCGGCCCCGAGCTTCGGCTGCTTTGACGGCTCATGCTTCAACTTCGCCGAGAGGTTCAAAACCATCTCGAGCGGAGGATGAGCCGCTCTTTTATTTATTTTATAAAATTAGCGCCGAGGGAGGGATTCGAACCCTCGAGTCCCGAAGGGACACAGGTTTAGCAAACCTGCGCCATACCAGGCTTGGCTACCTCGACCCGACCCCAACTTGATCCTCTCGATATTTAAATTCTGCGTCGGGAGGCGTACCCGGAACCACCGATGATCACCGCCTGCGGTGATCTGAGGTATTCTCGGAGCGTGACGTCTCCCCAGCCCCCCCGTCGCCGACACACCGGAGAAGATCTTTGCTCGTGATTATCCCCACGAGGGCGCCGCATTCAACCACCGGCAACCTCCTTACCTTATGCTCCAGCATCATCTCCGCCGCCCTTCTGGTCGTCTCGTTGGGGCCGATGGTCACCAGCGGCGCCGGGGTCATCACCTCCCATACGACGACGTTCCTGGGATCTATCCCCTTGGCGAAGACCTGCCTGAACAATCCGGAGGTGGTGACTATCCCCACCACCTCCTTGAGGAGACCCCCCTCGACGACGAGGACGCTCCCCTTCCCCTCGCGAACCATCATCTGGACCGCCTCGAAGACGGTGGTCTCCACCCCCACCGCGAGGATGGGGTAAGTCATCAGATCCCGGACCTTTATGAGGGCTCCCCCCCTGCCATTGAAGTAAAAGTTGTTTTGGGGCTTATATTAAACTTATCAGGGTAAGGGTACCGGAAATGAGGTGGCAAGGCCGATTTTTGGGGGCCGGACGGCGGCCCCGCCCCTGCCCGAGCCGCCCTCTACGAACCCCCGAGAGGCCAGAGCCGGTCCCACCTCAACTCCAGCCCCACGGCGGGCTGGTCGAGGCCGAAGCTCTGCAGGACCTGGGGGCTGAAGAAGCCGAAGGACCCGACCTTCGTCCCCTCGACCAGGAGGTCCCCCCTCCTACCCGCGAGGAACGCGCCATCCTCGGAGGGGACTATCTCTGGCCTCAGGTCAAGCTCCCGGAAGAGGGCGTCCACCACCGACCTCACCTCCGCGAGGTCGACGGAGCTGTGGATCGAGGCTGCTGCCAGCTCCTGTCTCGTCCTTCCTCCAATAAGAACGTCCCCCAGGGCGAAGATCCTCTGGGGAAGGGGATGGTGCTGGTTTATCGCGAAGATCTCGAGGAGGCTCGGGAGGATCGAGGTCCTGACCATGGTGTGAAGCTCGCTGATCGGGTGGAGGACCCGGGTGACCGCCCCCTCATCCCGGGGGCGGCCCATCATCTCGAAGTTCACCCTCTCAGAGGTGAGGGTGAAGGGCATCGTCTCCAGGTAGCCTAGGCCGACCATGATCTCCCGGAGGTCGGACTTTCGGACCTCCAGAGGGTGGGGCTCGCCTACGGTGACGGTCTTGGGAAGGACCGGCACCAGCCGGTCGTAGCCGTAACCCTTGGCGGCGTCCTCGAAGATGTCCCAGGAGTGCATTATGTCCGCCCGGTAGGCGGGGACGAGGACCTCCAGCTCCCGGCCGAGGGGCCGGACCCCAAACCTCATCCTCTCCAGGGAGGCGGCCAGCTCCTCCGCCGAGAGGTCGAAGCCGATGAGGGATCGGGCCTCCTCGACCTCGACCATCCACCTGGCGGGAGCGAGGTCGGGCAGGACGAGGGTACCCTCGGGCCTCTTTACCCGGACCGTCTCGATCCTGCCGCCCCTCTCCGCCAGGGCGCAGACCACGATGTTGAGGGCCTTGTATACGACGGGATCGGTCCCCGTGACGTCGATGAAGAGGTCCCTGGTATCGTCTCGGACTCGAGTCAGCTCGCCGTTGATGATCGGAGGGAAGGAGAGGACATTGCCGTTGGCGTCGGTGATGAGGGGGTAGCGGTCGAACCCCTCCAGGATGGAGGCGTAGCTCACCCCCTTGGGGTGGCGCCTCAGGATCTCCTCCATCGAGAGGCTCTCCTCGAAGTCGAGGGGGACGAACTCGAAGGACGGGTCAGCGGCGAAGTAGGTGAAGGGGGGGACGACCCGGGAGATGTCGTGGACGCCGATCGCCACCTTCCGCCGGTTCCTCCCGAGGCCCCAGTGGAGGTCCTCCTGGAGGTCCATCAGGGACTCTATGGCGGGGTCGCTGAACTGAAGATCCCTCACCACGGCACAGCCTATGAAGGGCCTCACCCTCTCGACGGAGGGGTCCACCCTCAGGTCTATCTCTCCGGGGGAGACCCGATACTCCGGAAGGCCGCTCTTGAGGTCCAAGAAGCCCTGGAGGGCCCTGGCGACCCCCTCGGAGCTGTAGAGGTCGGGGCGATCGGGGAAGAACTCGACGTCGACATAATCCTCTGCGTTGCTCTTTCCTATGTCTGCGCCCATCATGGCCATCCTCGCCATGATCTCATCCCTGGAGGCACCGACCATCTCCTCCAGATCCCCGTAGTACAGTCTAACTACCGGCACGATCGATCACATCCTCGACAGAGTGGGCACGTCCCTCAGCCATCCGATATCCGACTGATATAGGAGCCGCAGGTCCTTCAGCCCCAGCCTCAGCATGGCGAGCCTCCCGACGCCGAGCCCCCACGCCAGGACCGGATGGTCTATCCCGAAGGGGGCGGTCACCTCCCTCCGAAAGACCCCCGCCCCGCCGAGCTCCACCCAGCCGAGCCCCTGGATGTAGACCTCCGGCTCGACGGAGGGCTCGGTGTAGGGGAAGTAGCCGGGGCGGAACCGGACCTCCTCAAAGCCCATCTTGGCGTAGAACTCCCGGAGGACCCCCAGGAGGTTTGCGAAGGAGAGCCCCTCGTCCATGATCACCCCCTCCAGCTGCTCGAACTCCGGGGTGTGGGTCGGGTCTATCGCCTCCCGCCGGTAGACCCGGTCTATCGAGAAGGCCTTCACCGGAGGGTTCGGGTGGTCTGCCAGGTACTTGATGGTCACCGATGTGGTGTGAGTCCGGAGGACCTCCCGACGGGCCACCTCCGGGTCCCAGGTCCCGCCCCAGCCGGTGGAGCCGACCTCGCCGCCGTGCTCGTGCATCTCCTTCACCCGGGAGTGGTCGGGGATCTCGGCCCTGGAGTCGAGGTAGAAGGTGTCCTGCATCTCCCGGGCCGGATGGTCCTGGGGCTGGAAGAGGGCGTCGAAGTTCCAGAAGCTCGACTGGACGACCTCCCCCTTGATCTCGGAAAAGCCCATCTCCAGCATGATCTCCCTCATCCTCGATAGGAGCCGCTGGTAGGGGTGGACCTTCCCGGGGTAGATCCGCTCCGCGGGGAGGGCGACGTCGTAGGGGCGGACCTCGTATCGAGAACCCTTATAACTTACGTATCCTCCTTCCCAGACCCCGCTCTTTATCATATCCGGGGTGATCTGATTTATATGAGAGATCGAGTCACAACGGCCTGCGACATCCTTTTCAACAGATTTTCTGAAGACAGATCGTCCGGCATCGGTGATCTCTAAAGACCAGGACTTCTGGGCCCTCGACTCCACAAGCCCCCTGCTCTTCAAGAGCTTCAGGGCATCTGCATCCAGGGCCGACCCGCTCGTCTCCCCCTGGAACGAAAGTGCCGCCAGGATCTCCTCGTCCTTTCCTGGGGGGGCATCCCCTGCGGGCTTGATCTTGCCAGCCTCGACGGCCGCCCAGCCCTTCTTCTTGAGCCAGCCTATCCCCACCTTCAGGGCTGGATCTTCGATTTCCGATATGGGGACCCCCCCGGCCCCGGCGATCTCGAGGATCCTCCTCTCGGGAAGCCCGATCTCGGCGTACCGAGCGCCCTCTTCGGTGAGGGAGTAGACCTCTTCCACCTTTTTATCGAGGCTGACGAGGCCCAACCCGGCGAGCCCCTCCGCCGAGGAGATGACGGAGACCTCCTTGACGCCGAGCCTCTCAGCTATCTCTTTTGGATCGCAGAGCCCCTCCAGAACTTCTTTCAAAACCTGCCTATCCCTGGTAGATAGGGCAGAGAGCTTGTCCTCTTCTGATGGCATCATGATCAACCTTTGCGAAATCGCGATCTTCAAGGGTAGGCAGATGCGAGGGACCATATATTAAACCTGCCCGCCGCGGAGTCGCGGACCTCAGATTTCAGGAGAGGCGCGCCGAGGCAGAAGTGCGAGGAGAAAAGAAAACGAAGAGGAGGGGAGACGGTCAAGGAGATGGATAGGTCTCCAGCTCCTCCAGGGCCTCCAGGACCCCCTGGACTGCCATCTCCATGAACCGCTCCCCCTTCTCCCTGGTGGCCCGGGAGGGGTCGCCCATCACTCCGTTTCCCATCAGGGGCCTCACGTCCCTCATGATCAGGTACATCGGCCTGGGGGGGAAGTGCTTCTCGGGGAGGCCCTTCACCAGGTCCTCCCGGATGACCAGCATCCTCGAGGTCTCGATCTCCCCGGCGTGGCCGTCCCCGGGGGTCTCGACCTCCCTCGGATCGATCAGGTCGAAGTCGGAGACGAGGCTCACCCGGATATCCCTTAATGCGACCGCCTTCTCCGCCGCCTCCTTGAGGGCGGAGAGGTGCTGGCCGCCGGCGTGGCCCGTCAGGATGAGGACCCTCTCGAAGCCGGAGTCGTGAAAGGCTGTGAGGAGGTCGGAGACGAGGGCCCTCAGGGCCCCCGGACTGATGGAGATCGTCCCCGGAAAGCCCCGGGTCGACCGGCAGACCCCGTAGTGGACCGGCGGCGCGACGAAGACAGCTCGTCTCCGGGCGACCTCCTTTGCCACCTCCAGGGCCTGGATCGTATCGGTGAAGGTGGGGAGGTGGGGGCCATGCTCCTCCGTAGCCCCCACCGGGAGGATCAGAGTCCGGGTCACTTCTAGGGCTGCCTCGATCTCGGTCCAGGTCATCTCCTCGAGGAGCATCATAGGCTGATCGAACTCCCGGCGATCACCGCCCCCTCGGGGACCCGGACCTCGTACTGGACGTTGCCGACCCGCAGGGTGTAGGGGCCGACAGGCCCCACGTCGAAGTTGGTGGACCAGCTCTCTGGACCCTCCGTCGAGTAGGGGACGACGAGGGAGAACTGGCCGTCGGATCCGGCGGCAGTGGACTTCTGATATACGAAGCTCCTGCCCCTGCCCGTCGATATCGGAACGGAGATGACCACATCCGTCCCGGGGGAGGCCGTCCCGGTGATCGTGGCCCCCGGAACGTGCTCGAATACCTTGACGTACTTCTGGCCGCTGGAGGTGATCGAGCTCGGGGACTCGTGGACGAGCCTGTAATGGCTCAGGGCCTCCAGGGGAACTGAGGTCATGATCGGGCTCTGGGATACCACCTCGGCCGCCGCATAGCCCCGCCCCAGGCTCTCGTTGACGCTATCGAGGAGCTCCTGGTAGTTTCGAGACCTCTTCTGGGGCTCCACCGATACCCCGCCCTGACCGTCGGTGCGGTAGGCGATCGTCCACCCCTCCTGGACCCTCGCCTCCGTCCCGTCGAAGAAGTGGAGCCGGGCGACCATCGAACTGAAGTAGGGAGGCCGATAGATCATGATCGGCTGGCCGTCCTGCCAGTAGCTGAAATGGTATGTGCCGGGATTTATGTTGCTCCAGGCGGCCATGGCGTGGAACTTCCCCATCGCCATCTCCACGTCGGTGACGACGTACCTGATGTTGGAGTAGGGGGACCTGTTGACGTCGAGGTTAGCCGCCACCGCCTCCGCCTCCGACTCGTTCTGGGCCAGGAAGAAGGGGGACGAACCCGCAACCCCGGTCTCTATGCTCCCTATCCCCTGCTGGAAGGGGTTGGAGTTCGCAAGCCTTTCGCCCACCGCCTCGATGGCGTGGCCGTAGTCCCACCAGGACATGGTCCCATAGGCGGAGTCGGGATAAGGGAACCGTTCGCCCTTGGGCGGCCGCTCGTATATGGTGTAGATCCCCATCTCCGGCGAGGGGGTGTTATCCCGGAGCCAGTACATCGATTCGTACCAGTCGGAGTTCATCGGTCCTACCTGGTTTTGCGAGTAGAAGCTTCCTATCTTAACCCCCTGGACTGACCCAAACATCGAGGGATAGACGAAGAGGACCACCAGGAAGGCGACGACCACAAAGTTGATGATGGCCCGGTTCTGATCCGGAGCCTCTTTGGACGACCCCCTCGCCATCCTGACCAAGGCGTCCTCGACCTCCAAAAACCGGGTCTTCTCGAGGAGGACCGATCCCAGGTAACCGGCGAGGAAGGCGACGTTGACGGCGTAGTAGTAGGCGAACCTGTTCTGGGCGAAGGTGAGGGCGAGGATGATCACCGTCCATGCGAGGATCAGCATATGCCCATTCCGGCTGTCGTCCCGCCGATACCTCAGGAGGAGGAGGGGCAGGGCGATGAGGGTCAGCCAGAAGGGCGACAGGATCGGGACGATCCCTGGGAAGTTCCGCTGGATGGAGCCCCTCTCCAGTATCCTGGAAGCCTCTGATATGGTGGCTCCTCCCCCGGTCCTGGGCTGGAATATCTTCAGGCCTGCCATGAGGGACCCCGAGAACTGAGGAACCGCCAGCATCAGGACGACAAAGACGACGACTATCGAACCGATGACTATCAGGGGGAAGTAGCGCCTATCCATCTTCCGCTGGAAGAGCTGGGCCGATATGAAGGATAAAAAGAGCATGTAAAGGATACCTACAATCAGCATCGTCGGCTGGAACAGGGAGTAGTAAAAGGCGCTAAAGCCGTTCTCGGCCCTGACGAAGGGCAGGACGAGGAGGAGGGCGACTAAGAAGGCGATCGATCCAGCGATCCCCAGGTACCCCGCGTCCCTCCCCCTCATGTGGTCGACTATGCTCTGGACTGTGACGAAGGCGAGGATTATCCCCACGAAGAGGTGGCCCGATGACCAGGCGTCTATGTAGAACCCCAGGAAGAGGCCCGCCAGCAGGCAGTAGGCAAGGGTCCTCTTCAGAGCGGTTAGATCCATCCTCCGGATGGCGGCAAAGGTGAGCTTGCCGGCGCCCGACCGGAAGGCGAGGATGAAGAAGAGCATCGCCGTGGTGCTGAGGAGGACCTCTGAGGCGTGATGGTCTGCAAACCCTATCAACGACCGGGAGAGGAACTGGCCCGGCAGGACGGCAATCATGACCGCGGCCATGAACCCCGCCGTCCTCCCTCCCAGTTCCCGGCCTATGAAGTAGACTACAAAGACCAGGAGGGCCCCGAAGACGGCCGGCAACACCGCCCCCACCACCTCGACGGTGTGCATGCTGGGGGTGCCGAGATCCGCGATGTAAGAGAGGATCGCGATCGCCCAGCTGTTGAAGGGGCCAAAGGAGATCTCCGTCCCCCTTGGGAAGAAGGTCATGGGATCGAACCACGGCCGCTGGAGGTTGAGGACGGTGCTCTTGGCGAGCATGATGTGATAAGATCCATCGTTGCCGTCGAAGAGGACGGAATCTCCGACAAGGACGCGCGACATGGGTTTGTAGACCCGCAGGTAGAGCGAGAAGAGGAAGACGACTCCCAGGCCGACGTAGATGTAAGGGTCTGGGATCCGTTCCAACGGCCTCCTCTTCGGAGCCGGCTGATCCTTCCCCTCCGTGCCCGCTTTTTTCTCCTTCACCGATTTCTTGGTCATCGTGCCGGAAGAACCATTTTCAATCCAGATAAACATTTTGAAGCGGGATTTGAGGAGGCTCGGCCAGGACGGGGATCCTCCCCTCCACCGGCCCATCGGGAGGCCAGGGTCGGGACCGATCGGAGGCTGAGAAGATCACAGGCCCGGGGCAGGGATCTACCCCTCGTCAGATGGGGCCGGAGGTCACCATCCACCATAGACGATGAAGGAGCTGGTGATCCCGAAGATCTTCTCTTCCCGGATCGTTCCGCCGGAAAATAGCTCCTCCACCTCCCGCCTCTTGAGGAGCCGGACGGAGTTTGCGGCCGCCAGGGCCTCCTCTCTATCGGGGATCTTCGGGTACCAGCCGAGGCTGAAGCGCTGGATCAAAAAGACCTTCAGGGCGAGAGGGAAGAACTGGAAGCCCGGGAAGAGGAAGTGAGGCTCCAGGGGGAAGCTCCAGTTCGGCGTCTGGACGAAGTACCTCCTCCCGACGCGCATCACCTCCCGGGCCATCCGGCGCTGCTCAGATGGCCCCCCCACATGCTCGATGACGGAGTTGGAGAAGGCGACGTCGAAGGCTCCATCAGCGAAGCCCCTCATATCCCTCGCATCCCCGGCGACGAGGCGGATGTTAGAGTGGCGGCTATCCGTCCTGGAGAGGTTGAGGATGGTTATCTCGTAGTCCGGATCGTCGGCGAAGCCCATATTCTCCCAGAAGAGCTCTGTCCCGCCGACGTCTATGAGCTTCAAGGGCTTTGGGAGGGGTGCGGCCAGATCCCTGAAGAGGGCGATCCTCTGCCGCCTCACCTTCATGACCGCCGAATCGTCCCGGCTGACGTCAAACATTTTTTTAAGATTTTTTCCCATCATCCCTCATACCCCCAATCGTTCGTCGCCAAATCGTCCGGATACCTGCGAGAGTGTCGGCTTGATTGTCGATGGTTAAAGCTTAAAACCTTTGGGGCGTCTATATGAAGATCAGGAGGAATCGGATGAAGAAGATCAACGATATAAAGGGCCTTGGCGGGATGCTCAACGGATTTCGAGACCTGGTGAAGGAGGACGAGAGCATAACCTTCGTCGGAACCCCGGGCTTCTGCACGCCCTTCGCCACCTTCCTCGGCTTTCCCGTGCGGGAGAAGAGGCTGGCCTTCGTCCCCGGCCTGAAGGTGGAAGAGACGAGAGCCCTGGTGGCGACGGGGTACGGGATGGAGCTCGGCAAAGCCGCCAGCCCCGACGCCGACGTGGTGGTGATCCTGGGAGGGATGGCGATGCCGAAGATCGGGGTCTCCATCGAGGAGATGGCAGCCCTCCTGGGAAAGATCCAGCACAAGAAGCTGATAGGGGTCTGTTTCATGGGGATCCTCGAGCAGGCGGGATGGTGCGGGACTCCGGCCCTCGGCTTCGATTACGTCATGAACACGAACCTCAGCGGGGATATCTCCGGGGTATAGCCAGAGGGGACGCAATAGAGGGGAGGATACCAGACAAAAGGGCGGGATTTAAGGTCCTAAAATACGAAAACGGATTTCTGGTGGGCCCGACGCGATTCGAACGCGTGACCTCACGGTTATCAGCCGTGCGCTCCAACCATGCTAAGCTACGGGCCCGGCAGCCTTTCTGATTGAGCCACCCCTTAATAACAGTTTCCCTAGAGGTGCTCCCGGAAGACGGGGGCATAAGGCCTCCCCATCTCCTTCTTCTGACGATCGGCTATGCGCCGGAGAGACCTTCCGAGGATCCCCCGGTCCGGCGATGCTCTTCCAAAGGATGTAAACCCGTCCGCTGACCACCTCCGGCGCTGCGCCCTTCGACAGAGTTAAATCTTCAAGGGATGAGGATCTGAGGGTGATGATGAGATGGCCGACGCTGAAATTGAGAAGAGAGAGGAACTTTCTGGGCTCTACGACCTGGCGATCCCCATAGGGATGCCCCTCAGCGTGATCCAGGATCTGGTGGACAGATTCGAGCTGGAGCCGGTGAGGCGGAACGCCAAGGTCGGCCTTCTGGACGGCGAGTCCGAGGAGAGGGAGATCCTCGTCCTCCGAGGAGACTTCGATACGGTGAAGGCGGCGGAGAGGTACATGTTCGAGGCCCTCGACCGCAGGCTGGCTAAATGGGAGAGGAACGAGCGGTCCGATCGGTACCGGGATATGTACGACAGAAACGCCGATGAGAGAAGGCGGATGGTGAAGGAGAGGATTGCGGAGAAGAAAGAGGAGCTCAGCTTCTGACCCCTCCCGGCAGGGTCAGAGGATCCCCATCATCTTGTGGGCCTGGGGTATGACGACCACCCCGGAGAGGACCTCCGCTGCCGCCTCGAATAGCTCTGTCAGCTTCTCCGGAGACGGCCTCCCGTCCCCCGAGGCGGGCTGGAGGACGACCACGGCGTCCAGCCCCGCCAGCCTGGGAACGAGGCCCTCTATCTCCGCCCTAGGGGTCGAGGCGAGGACCACCACCTTGGCGATGGTGAAGACCCCCCGACGGGAGGCGGCCTCGATGCAGGCCAGCTCGTTCTCGACCAGCTCCTCCGATCCCCCCCGGGAGAACGCGCTTGGAAGCTTTATGTCGACGGCCGCAATATCGATCCAAGGGATCATCTTCGAGAACCGGCGGTGAGAGAAGCCGTTCGTCTCTAGATAGACGGGCATTCCCTCGCCGACGCAAGCCCTCGCCAGCGCCTCGACGAACTCGGGCTGGCAGAGGGGCTCGCCGCCGGTTATCGAGACGCTATGAGTCCCTCTGCCCCAGAGAGCCCGGACCTCCTCCATCGTCCACCCCAAGGATACGGGATTTTCAGCCCGTCGGCGAAGGCCGGGGGCGATCACCTCGCAGAGCTCCACCTTGGGGCGGAACTTCGCCGAGTCGCAGTAGGCGCAAGCGAGGTTGCATCCCGCCGTCCGGACGAAGACCTGCCTCCTCCCTAAGAGCGGTCCCTCCCCCTGGAAGGAGGAGAAGATCTCCCCCAAGAATCC
>Ga0334890_1004471_pt1 | contig 12811 bp, 10 predicted proteins | sample GraSluR1_MG_3_FD_207220 | JGI IMG/M metagenome (GOLD analysis project Ga0334890, IMG submission 207220) | Sludge microbial communities from methane-producing bioreactor in Wageningen University, Netherlands - Granular Sludge_31_08-R1 | ecosystem: Engineered > Bioreactor > Anaerobic >... | reverse complement strand
CAGTTGTTGTCTGTTGAACCAGATCTTCTGGCGCTTTTAAACCATCAGAATATGGTGTGCAGCCAACCATTAACAAAAACATACTGATTACAATTTGGATGGTTTTGCTTGAATGAATTTGCATAGAAATGGACTATTGATGGGATTTGAAAGTGTAAACAAGACTATTATAACTTGTCTATTTGCTTCCCAAATGGGCAGATAATTGACCAACCCGGCTTCCATAGAATTGGAAACTCGGGTATAAAATAATATTGTCAGTTTGAAATGGAAAGGGAAACTCGTATGCGTCCGGTTGCAGTAATCGGTATTGGCCAAACAAAAATTGACGAGCACTGGGATTTATCTCTACGTGAGTTGGCAGGTGAAGCATCGCTAGCCGCAATGAATGATTCAGGAATTTCACGGGTTGATGCTGTTTATGTTGGAAACATGATGTCAGGTTCGGCAAACCACCAGCAACATCTGGGAGCCTACATTGCAGATTGGATTGGAATGCGTTTCAGTGAAGCCCTGCATGTGGAAGCTGCATGCAGCTCGGGCGCGGCCGCCTTCCGCAGCGCTTTTCTTTCTGTGGCATCTGGAGAGATTGACATTGCCATGGCGGTGGGTGTTGAGAAAATGACTGATTCACCCACCGCAGAAATCACCACCGAATTGGCCACCGCCGCCGATTCAGACTGGGAAAAAGACCAGGGATTATCCTTCGTGGCCTTAAACGCCCTGGTTATGCGGCGCTACATGCATGAATTTGGCTGGCAGCATGATGATTTTGCCGCTTTTTCCATCAATGCTCATGCCAATGGCGTTCACAATCCAAATGCCCGTTTTCGGAAACCCATCACATTGAAAGATTATCAAAAAGCTGCCATGGTGGCTGAACCCATCAGCGTGATGGATGCGTCACCCATGGGTGATGGGGCCGCGGCAGCCATTTTGGTGCCTGTCGAGCATTTGCGAAACACAGGAATAAACCATCAAATACATGTTCTGGCATCATCAGCCGCCACCGACACTATCACCGTTGATAACCGCCTTGAACCAACCTGGCTAAAAGCCGCCGCCCTCTCATCCAACGCTGCTTACAGGCAGGCTGGTTTAACCCCTGATGATATTGATATTTTTGAGTTGCATGATGCCTTCACCATCATGGCTACATTGTCACTGGAAGCTGCCGGCTTTGCTCCCCGTGGGCAGGCTCCCCGCCTTGCCAATGACGGTGCCATTACCCCACAGGGAAAAATCCCCATTGCCACCCGAGGTGGATTAAAAGCCCGCGGTCATCCAGTGGGCGCCACCGGCATGTATCAAATTGTTGAAGCTGTTCAACAACTTCGCGGAACCGCTGAACAAAACCAGATTGACGGCGCGAACATTGTCATGACACAAAACATTGGCGGCAGCGGATCCAATATCATTACACATATTCTGGGACGTAGTAATTAATTCCAGAATAGCATCTGCTTGATTCTTCATTGCCATCAACAACTATTCAGGAGCGAAAACAATATGGAATTTCACATTTCAAAGCAAGCCCGCAATCGCTACCATTTTGATCAATCGCTCTTCTCGTTTGATGGAAATGTCATATTTGCCGATATCAATGCTGTTCACATTTTTACTCAAAAAATAAACAGCCAGCGCGACCTCCTTCACCATCCCGAAAAAGCAGTCAAAGCAAGTCACATAAACGCCATGGGATTAATGGATGAGATTTTTCATTTCATCATTTCTCTCTACACCCGCCAGTTAAATCCTGAAGTATGGCAAAAGACGCTTCAATGGGTTGAAACCCAACTTGGTAAAACTGTCGTTGATCAAATACTTACTCAATTTGTTACCGAATTTCCCCCCAAAGAAATCTATGCAGATCGGGTGGCCGTTGAAGACTATCTCTTCAAGCATGCTGACGCTTCCATATACCGGAAAATGGCGCTGGAAGAATGTATTCTCCTGTGGATCAGCAATCGCAACCCGGCGCTTGAACCTTACCAGGAATTGTTTGATGACTCAAACCTGACAGACAACACTGCCTATCTCAAACTGATTCGCGAAACCATCTCATTCTTCGATACGCAACCACCTTTCGGGCCAGATCAGCAAAACCTCATCACCATGCTGCGTAGTCCTGCCATCCATGTTCCCGATTCGATTATGGGACAGTTGGAATACATTCGAAACCACTGGGCCGGATTGTTAGGACATTTCCTCTACCGTTTATTGAGCAGCCTGGATTTTATCAAAGAAGAACAAAAAAGCCCTTTTCTGGGCAGCGGACCGATTCAGGTTCCTGTTTATAGGGCAGCGCAATTTGGCATAGAAGGAATTGAGAATTTCAGCCCTGATCGCGATTGGATGCCCAGTCTTGTCTTGATTGCCAAGAATATTTATGTCTGGTTGGATCAATTGAGAAAGAAATATCAGGCTGATATCTACCACCTGGACCAGATTCCAGATGCAGAGTTGGACCAACTGGCAGCCTGGGGATTCACCGGCATTTGGTTGATTGGTGTATGGGAGCGCAGCCAGGCATCAGCCAGGATAAAACAGCTTTGCGGAAATCCAGAAGCCATTTCATCTGCCTATTCGCTCTCTCAATATCAAATTGCCCTGGACCTGGGTGGTGAAGAAGCTTTCCAGAACTTCAGAGAGCGTGCCTGGCGGCGCGGCATTCGCATTGGCAGTGATATGGTACCCAACCACATGGGTATTGATTCACCGTGGGTTCTTGAACACCCCGACTGGTTCATATCGCAGGACTATAGTCCATTTCCATCCTATTCCTTCAACGGCCCCGATCTTTCCCCTACACCCGATATTGGCATCTTCATTGAGGATCATTATTACGACCGCACAGATGCTGCCGTTGTCTTCAAGTGGCATAACCGGCCAAACAACATCACGCGCTATATTTATCACGGCAATGACGGCACCAGCATGCCGTGGAATGACACCGCCCAGCTTAATTATCTAAACCCGCAAGTACGCGAAGCCGTCATTCAAACCATTTTGTCAGTGGCGCGACGTTTCCCCATTATCCGCTTTGACGCAGCCATGACCCTGGCGCGCTTGCATTACCAGCGCCTGTGGTTTCCAGAACCCGGCACTGGCGGCGATATTCCATCCCGTTCACAACACAGCATGACCAAAGCCCAGTTCGAGTCACTGATGAATCAGGAATTCTGGCGTGAAGTTGTTGAACGCGCTGCCCAGGAAGCCCCTGACACCCTGCTTTTGGCTGAGGCTTTCTGGATGATGGAAGGTTATTTTGTACGCACACTGGGCATGCACCGCGTCTATAACAGTGCCTTCATGAACATGCTGCGCAATGAAGATAACGAGAAATATCGCTATTTGATCAAAAATACGTTGGAATTTGATCCCGAAATTCTCCGTCGTTATGTCAATTTCATGAACAATCCAGATGAACGCACCGCCATCGAACAATTTGGTGACGGAGACAAATATTTTGGTATTTGCACGCTCATGGCCACCATGCCCGGTCTGCCAATGTTCGGACATGGTCAAATTGAAGGCTTTGCTGAAAAATACGGCATGGAATACCGCCGCGCTTACCTGGACGAAAAAGTTAACCAGGGCTTTGTTGAGCGGCACAAATGGGAAATTTTTCCCTTGCTTCGACAGCGCAAGCTGTTCTCAGGGGTAGAAAACTTCTTGCTATACGATTTCAGCACGCCAGATCGAGGTATTAATCAGAACGTTTTTGCCTTTTCCAATCGTCTCGGAAATGAAAAAGCTCTGGTGATCTATAACAATAAATACGAATCGACCAGAGGCTGGATCCGTGAATCATCACCCAAAATGGTGAAACACCAGGATGAAGGCAGTCACAAATTGGTTCAGAAAACCCTGGGTGAAGGATTAGACCTGCACAATGAACCAGGTTATTATGTCATCCTCCATGACCAGGCTAATCGATTGGAATATATTCGCTCCTGCCAGGAATTATTCAACCAGGGTTTTTATGTTGAGCTGGGTGCATTTCAGAAGCATGTCTTCAGTCGAATTGAAGAAATTAGAGACGATCAAGACGGGCGTTTTGGTCGCCTGTGCGAGTACCTGCACGGAAACGGCGTTCCCAGCCTGTTTGAAACGCTGGATGAATTTTTACTTCAACCCATTCATACTCCCTTTTCTGAAATTGCCAATGCTGGATATTTAAAATACCTGTTGGAAACCCTGGAAAAAGGTTGTGCGCAATCGGATCTGGTTGATATTCTTAAGGAATCGGCTGAAAAATATGCGCCGTTTTTGAACGGAATTGAGATGTTCACACACGAAAAACTGTTAAAAGAATCTCAACTCCGCCAGCAACAATTGTTGCTAAAAACTCTTCTGACGCCAGTAATTTTGCCTGACAAAGAAAGTATTACAACAGAAACAAAACCAACCATATCATTGCACACCCGGCTTGCAGAATTTAAAAACGCACCTCAAAAACAAATCCCATTTTTGTTTTGGAGTTTCCTCTCCCCGCTTTGCATTGTGCCTCAACCAGGTGGGCAGGAAAACAAACAGGTAATCCACCTGCTTGATGAATGGAAACTTGGAAAAATGGTTCGAAAATCCATCGAAGATCTGGGGTATTCCAATGATGAAAGCAGGCAACTGTGGAGCAATACCAAATTGCTTATTAAATTGCAAAACTGGGAAAACAAATTGATCGACACAACAGAAAATGCCCTGGTAAATTCCTGGTTTGCCGATCCATTCATTCAGGAGTATCTGGGCATCAATTCCTACGACGGTGTTCTCTGGTATCAAGGAGAAGCGTTGGCAGAATTGGAAGATTTCCTGTTAATTCTCTCCTGTATCCATCAGCAGCAATCATTACCTGGCCAACAGGAACTTCAAATCTCAACATCAGCAGAGATGTTCCTGAGAAAACTGCATCAGGCGGCAGAGAAATCGCATTACAGGGTTGAACAACTACTGGGTGAATTTCCTCTGGAAGACGAATAATCCAAATTTAACCGTTGTTATTCAAGCTTTTTGATATAGTCGAGAAAAACTTGGCTTCCCGATAGGTCAGTGACAGTGCTGTGTACACTTTTCAAGTCTTCCACCGTTTTATCCACCAGGTCAATTCCGCATGATTTTTTAAGCCGCCAGACCGCCTGGGCGGCAAATTTCACGTTATTTTGAGGTTCAATTCGATAGAAGTCATCAAAGAACCATCCGCAGGAAGTCATCATCCTTTGCCGATCGAACTGCACTTTCAACAATTCGTCCATTCTATTAAGTAAATCCGCTGAAACGGTCTTGCCCCCATTCAAACGCGCAACAAGGTGATTTAATTCTTCTTGCTGTAATTTCACGCGCAAGTATTCATGGCGAATTTCCCAGGGATTCGAAAATTGCCCGCCCATGATTTCCAGATAAGCTTTATCGATGCGCCCTGCCAGCCTGTCCAATGCCTTTCGCAATCGTCCTTTCCATTGACTGTGGGGTGTGCAGTCACATCCGGTGCTCCAACGGGCAATTCCGTGATGGCAGCTCCAAGATGTGTTGGAAAGAATTTTGATTTCATCCTCAACGGGATGCGTTTTTCGCCACAATGCAGGAAAGGTTGACTCAATGCCTTCTTTTTTTAATGCTCGGTTCATAAGATAAGCCAAAAATTTATCACGAAAAGGTTGGTGATGACCATAAAGTTCGCCATCGGTTGCAATGGTCATTATTTGATCTTTTTGATTGTGTGAATGAAATATCGGCTGAATTTTATCTTTGGCGAATCTCTCCGCATTACTGGTTGCCTGTGGATCAAAACTCACCAGCGCGCTAAGTCCCTGTTCATAAAAAAACACATCCATGAAAAGCCCATTCTTCAATCCCACCTTGTAGAATTTGCTGCAATCGACTGAAGGATCAGCAGCCTGCCAGGGCGCCAGAATCGTGTATTCAATACCGGCTTCGACCGCCGTTTCAAGTGTCTCTTCATCAACTGCTGTTTCTGGAAACCACATTCCTTGGGGTTTGCGCCCAAAACGTTTTTCAAAATCAATGATCCCCCAGCGAATCTGGGTAATCTTATCTTCGCGCGTACCGAGCGGCAGTATGGTGTGATGATAGGGTTGAGCGATGGCATTGCCCACACCATGAAGAGAGCAATTGGTCTTATCTGCTTCAATAATTCGATTTAAGATCTGCGGATCATATTTGCTCATCCACTCACTCAAAGTCGGCCCAAGGTCAAAACTGATCAACTCAAAATTACCCAAATCGGCATTTGGTTTATAGCATTGCGCATGAATTTTTTCATTCCAATTCTGGTAGGGAAAGGCGCCTTTTTCCTGTGGAATCTCACCTGTTAATGGGTCTTCTCTTGAAGGTTGATAAAAATGAGCATGAATGCATAATGCATGAACGGTCATCAGCAATATTCCAATCAAATTATGAGATATTTAGATAATTAATGTGTTGCAATAACCTGGCCGGCATAATTCCAAACTCTTTGGGCAAACTATCCAGGGGGCAGGTCCGGTCAACTGAAAGATAATCCAACCAATAATAGGGCAGCACAAGGCCGGGACTTACTTGTTCAAAATAGAGAGACAGGAATCGAAAAATTGGTGGTGATACAGAAATAATCCTTCGTCTCAAACGCATTGTTCGCAAAAAAATTTCGATTAACTGGCGCAGATTGAAGGTCTCATCTCCGCCAATTGTAAATATTTTATTTCGTGTCGAATCATCATCCAGTGCAATTATCAGGCAAGTTATCAGGTCATCAATCCACAAGGGTTGAATAAGGTTTTCGCCCAAACCTGGTATGAGTGTAAAAAGCTTTGTACGGCGAATATATCGCGCCAGTGATGTGGTGAACTGGTCTTGCTGCCCAAAAACAACCGTCGGACGAAAAATGGTGTAATCAACCTGACTCTGTGTGATGGCGTATTCGGCAAGTGCCTTTGCTTTCAAGAGTGGGTAACCTGATGCCCTGTCTGCCCCAATGTGACTGATGTAAAAAATGCGATCCACCCCTGTTTGAATACACACACGCGTTAAAGCTTCGGTCCCTTCAACATCCACACCCTTCAAATCAGCCCGACTTCCTGATCTTTCTGAACTCACCAGGTGGAATACTACTTGCACGTCTTTCATGGCAGCGCGCAATCCTTTTTCATCGTTTAAGCTGGATACAGCCACTTCAATGGGGACGCTGCGGGGTAAATTGGGTGTGTTTTTCGATGGGCGCAACAGGGTTCGCACTGGTTTTCCCATTGCCACCAGTTGCCTGATTAAAGCCTGTCCAATAAAACCAGTACCGCCTGTTACCAAGATCATAGGCTCCAAATTATAGCAGATTCATTTTTATATAGGGTTTTTGGCATACAACTTGCAAGTTATTCAGACAAGAATTCCAGTTCGCTCGAATTTTCAGGGAGTACGATGGACTCGAAACAAATTAATTCATTTCAAATTAAACCCGCAAAACGGATCGGTTTTCATTATTTTCCCGATACACTCCATTACCGGTCAAAGGATTTGGAAACCTGGCTGCCCCACTTAAATGAGTTAGGGGCGTCCTGGTTAGTGATTCGCTCTTCAGTGGAACGCGCCATTCCTGAACAGTTTGTCACAGGCTTGGTGCGCAGCGGTATCGAACCAATCATCTGGTTCGACTTTCCCCTGAACAAGTCTCCCAACCTGGTTGAAATTAAACCCATTCTCACTTCTTATGCCAGGTGGGGAGCAAAGTACATTGCTTTCTTTGATCAACCCAATGCGGCTGCCTCCTGGACGCCTTCGATGTGGTCGCAAAATAGCATTGTCGATCGGTTTTTAGAGCGATTCTTGCCGCTGGTAAGCATAACCTTGCAGATCGGTTTGAAACCTGTTCTTCCTCCATTGCAGCCCGGAGGAAGCTTTTGGGACACTGTGTTTCTGCGCTCCATGCTGGAATCGCTGGATCGGAGAAAACTCACCCCGGTTGTAAACAACATGGCATTGTCTGCTTACGCCTGCACGGCTGGACGCGACCTGCAATGGGGCGCCGGCGGGCCGGAACGATGGCCCAACTCCCGCCCATACATCACCCCGGATGGCGAACAAGACCAATGCGGCTTCAGGATTTTTGACTGGTATAAAGCCATTTGTCAGGCGGTCATTGGAACCACCATTCCCATATTCCTTTTCGGGGTTGGTGTTGAAGATATTCAACCGCAGCAACAAATTGACCCGGTCAGGCACAGCGATGTGAATTTGGCAATTGCCCGTGCATTATCAGAAAATCAGGTACCCAATCCAGATAAATCATCAACCTTTTTGGAAAACATCCCCGAAGAAGTGTTGGCATGCAATTTTTGGCTGCTGGCTGCTGAGAAAGATACCCCCCACTATACCCAGGCATGGTTTCAAGACGGCAAACAACTACCGGTTGTTGATAACCTGAAAAACTGGGTATCCAATCCAAAGATAGCAGCAAAAACATCCAAAAAAGTTGACACATCTGACATCCCCTGTATGGTTGATTTTTTTAAGAAAGATTCACCCTTCCCCGTTCACCACAAAATCGAACATTACTTGCTTTTGCCCAGTTTTAAAAATGGAGCCTCAGATTGGCAATTCGAATTGGTTAAACCATTTATTACAAAATACCGGCCTACCATCGGCTTTTCACCCGAAGAAGCTGAACTTGCCGCAAAAGTGACGATTGTTGGAGAACCCCGATTATTCCCGGAAGGAACCATTCCACGCTTGCAGCAGGCAGGATGCAAAATTGAACGAATTTATGCAAATGGCACAAGTGTTGCACCATAAAAGCGAGAGGTGAATTATGTATCCATTTCAGCCGATTAAACCTGTTCAGCATACCCCGATTGATTTCCACAAACCTGTCTTAAAGGTTATCGGGTTGGGCGGAGGTGGTTGCAATGCCATCAACCGAATGATAGAGTTGGGCCTCGAAGGCGTAGATTACATCGCCGCCAATACCGATCACCAGGCTCTGGCAAATTGTCTCGCAACCACAAAAATCCAACTGGGACCGCGCTCAACCCGCGGTTTGGGCTGCGGCGGCGATCCAAAAATCGGCGAAGCCGCGGCTGAAGAAAGCCTCCGAGATCTCAATGCTGCTCTGGCAGGTGCCGACATGGTTTTTCTCACTGCCGGTATGGGCGGCGGCACTGGCACTGGTTCCATTCCGGTTGCAGCACGCGTGGCGCGCGCGCTTGACGCCGTCACAGTGGCCATCGTGACCACCCCGTTCGCATTCGAGGTAGGCCGTCGACAGCGCAATGCGCAAGAAGGCCTGGCAAAATTGCGCCAGTATACCGACACGCTCATCACCGTTCCAAATGATCGTCTCCTACAAATCGCCCCGCGAGATATGTCTTTGGATTTGGCTTTCCGCCTGGCAGATGATGTTTTGCGACAGGGTATTCAGGGCATCACAGAGTTGATCACTCACACCGGAATGATTAATGTGGACTTCGCACATATTCGGTCACTCATGCGTTCTGGGGGCGGTTCCATCCTCTCCATAGGTTACGGGCAGGGACAGAACAAAGCATTGAAGGCAGTTAACCAGGCGCTTCACCACCCCATTCTCGACACCATCCCCGTGGAAAGCGCCACCGGCATGATCGTGAATTTTTCAGGCGGGTCCGATTTGACCTTCTTTGAAATATCCGAAGCGCTCACCTTCTTACAGGAGAGAACAAACAACAAAACCGATATTGTTCCGGGTGTCATTACCGATGAAAGCATGCAGGATCGTGTTGAAGTGATCATGGTCATCACGGGTCTGGGTGCAACGGCAGTGGATCCCAACCAGATAGCCGCCCATCCCGAGCCCGCTGAAAAAGCCGCACCCGAACAACCTGCACCGGTAAAAATGACCATCCCTGCACAGGAAGAAAGACCTGTGGTGCATCTCGAAATGGCGCATTCACACTCCGAGCTAGATTTGCCCGCTTTTATGCGCCGCCGCGTGTAAAGAATGACAATACATGGACAAGCAGGCTATTCAATCCATTTGTGTGCAAATTTATCGTCGTTTCCCAGAACTTAAGGGACGTTCTCCTCAGATTAAAGCGGTGGGCGATAATCAATTGCTCATATTTCAGGCAACTGCAAAAACAGCTGATGGGCATGCCCTACCACGCACCGTCCGAGTGGTTGTTAATCCTGCCGGAAAAGTTATCAAAATAACCACATCTCGTTGAAAACCTGGAGGAATGAATGGTTTCAAGATTGACACAACAACTTGAACTGGCCTTTTGGGATTTTGCCATTCAAGCCATGGCAGAGTCACGGTTCGTTCAAAAATTGTTGAAAACCGCATATCAAGTAAAACAATACCCGGAAAAGGTATTGGCACTGGTGTGCGCCAGCGGATTAATGGCGGGCGCTATTACCGGTATGGGGATTTTTATCATAACAAAATTTTAATAAGCAGCATTAACTTTAATCCTTTAAAAGTCCGCTAAAAGCGGGCTTTTTTTCATTTGGTAAAATATTCATAGTATCGTCCGATAATAAATTTAGCTATGAAAATAAAAAAGTTAGGGTTTCTTCACTATCTCGTTGCTTTTATGGTATGCACAATCCTGGGAGGGTGGGTATCTTTTCATTTGCTTGCCAGTCAATTTACATCCCCCCGGGCAGAACCCCTACTGACCGAAAAACCATCCAATTTCATCCCTTTAACCGGTCTACTTCAACAAAATTTTTTATTAATAGAAGTAGATAAACTTAACCATACACAGCCCACGCCAAAATCCATCTGGGCTGTTTTTTCCGTACCCACTACCCCGGCCTTTATTACTTTTAAACAGCTCTACCCATCAACATCAGAGCCTCAACTGGCGGCATCGTTACAACAATCCTTTCTGCTGAACGGGGAAAAGAGACCAGCGGATGATTTTCTTCAAATTATTATCGACCGGTTTCGGTTGGATGGCATAATTATCGTGGATGAATACGCATTTCAGGAGTTTAACACCTGGCTTCACATACCACAGGATTCCCCGCACAATGAATCTGAAAAGTTGTCATCTGCTGAAACCCTCATTCAATTTTGCGAACAGGTTAACCAAAATAATCTCCCCAAACAAATTTCATGGGAATCCATTCTTTCGGATCATTTTGTGTCAGATATCGAAATTAATCTAGCAGTAAGAACCTGGAAAGCACTAACATTAGAAAGTGGAAACCACCATTGTGAAGTAATACCATAAACTTCTCTGTTCTACTTCCAATCAGGTGTCGCCCTGGCCTTTCCGCGCAGCTTCTTCTCAATGGCAATTCCTGCCACAGCCCCCTCGGCGGCAGAAACAACCACCTGCCGGGTATGTGAGCAAATCACATCACCAACTGCATAAACTCCTTCAACCTCAGTTTGATACTCTGAATTTACGAGAATGCAGCCGCTTTCCGCGGTTGGAACCTGTCCCATCAAAAAATCAGTTACCGGCTTTGAACCCTGGGTGTAGAAAAACGCTCCATGGACGGGTAATCTCATCTCACCATTGTCATCCTTGATATGCAGACCTTCCAATTTGTCGCTGCCGAAAACTTCTCTGACTGTTGTTTTAGGATGAAACACCACTTTGGAATGATCAAGAAGTTCTTCTGTCAGATGCCTGGGTGCTTTCAACTCCGACGGGGCAATGAAATGAACCTGGTTGGCAAATTTTGTCAGGAACAGCGCTTCTTCAACAGCCTCATCGCTGGTTCCAACCACCGCCACATCTTTGCCTTTGAAAAATGCCGCATCGCAGGTGGCGCAATATGACACACCTTTTCCAAGATATTTATCCTCTCCAGGGAACAACCTGCCTCTCCCCATTGAGCCGGTGGCAATCACAACTGCCTTGCTGTTGTAAGTGGCATTGTTTGCGTAAATGGTCTTGGTTTCACTGAGAAAATCCACCGCCTGAACCCGATCACTTACATAAACAGCGCCAAATTTGCTGGCGTGATCGCGCATTTTCTGAACCAGGTCAGCTCCATTAATTTCATCCAAAAAACCTGGGTAATTGGCGATTTTATTGGTCATACCCAGGGCGCCGGCGGTAATCCCTTTATCAATAACAAGGGTTTTCAAATCGGCGCGAGCCGTATAGAGTGCGGTTGATGAACCGGCGGGGCCTCCTCCAATGATGATCACATCGAACATTTCATTTGCATTCACAACAGGCAAATCATCCATTTTTAGAACTCCAATGTTTTTCTTTTATTGATTCATAATAACCGAAAAAGATACTTTTAGGTTTTGTAATATGAAAGCGCCCCGGTGATGAAACCAGGGCGCTGATATCAACCGCAACTTATGCTTTCTTCTGGAGTGCCCGCCACACTCGTTCAGGTGTCAGGGGTAGATCGTGCACCCACACCCCGGTTGCATTGTGCAGCGCATTGACAATGGCTGGAGCTGTCGCATCAATTGAAATTTCTGATACCGATTTTGCGCCAAACGGTCCGCTGGGATCATCTGTCTGGACAAAAATCACATCCATCTGTGGCGTTTCATTCGACTTGTAAACCCGGTAGGTTCCGAAACGTGCGTTGAGTATCTTGCCGGTATCATCAAAGAGCGTATCTTCACAATGGCCGAAGCCCAACCCTTGCAACATGCCACCTTCCACCTGTCCGGCGGCCGTGCGTGGATTGATTACACGCCCGCAATCCACCAGCATAAGCAATCGGTCAATGGAAATGGCGCCGGTCTCGGTATCCACTTCAATTTCAGCAAACTGGGCTGCGGTTGGCGGTGGGCTTTTGTAACTCATATGTGAAGCAGTTGCCATGATCTGATGCTGATTTTGTTGGTGCAGGCTGTTTA
>Ga0334890_1004466_pt1 | contig 12826 bp, 8 predicted proteins | sample GraSluR1_MG_3_FD_207220 | JGI IMG/M metagenome (GOLD analysis project Ga0334890, IMG submission 207220) | Sludge microbial communities from methane-producing bioreactor in Wageningen University, Netherlands - Granular Sludge_31_08-R1 | ecosystem: Engineered > Bioreactor > Anaerobic > Unclassified... | reverse complement strand
AGAGTGGCAGTCAAGTAGCTGCAAATCCATTTCCCGGAAAACAGGACGGCTTGCAAAGCCATTTGTCAAAAAAATAGGGAGACCCGCCCCGGCTAATAATCAACTGATAAATAATAACTGATTGTTCGTCAAAAGGAACCCTTATTTTATATATTAAATGGCCGGAAGACCGGGAACAAGGGTTTAAGTAACAAGGTAAATTATTTATTTACAGGCTTATGGCTTCAGAACGAAAGACAATTTGAACTAATTCTTAGGCCCGGGAGAGTTTTGACGAACAAAGGGTTGAATGTGACAAAAACCGGCGGATTTTGCCTTTATAGCCTGTTTTCTGAGAACAAATCAGGTATGAAAACGCATATTTTCAGTCAGCAGGTGCAGAATCAGCAGTTCCTTTCGGAAGAAATGACACTATAAGAGCACCGATAAGAGCAACGCATATAAGCAGTGTAAATCCGAATGTATAGTTGCCGGCAATGTCATACAGTCGCCCGATAAGCATTGGCATCAGCGACTCGGCAATCCCATCGGCAACCAGTATGATACCCATTACTCTGCCAAGGATCCTTATTCCGAACAGGTCACCTGCCATAAGTGGGATTATCATATAGTCGCCCCCCAGCCCTATTCCGAAAATAACAGCAAAAACATATATCCGTCCCGGGAAATCAGGCATGAGAAGTAATGGGATTGAACATCCTACAATGAGGTAGATCAGTATCATTACATATTTTCTTCGCATAATATCGGCAAGCATTCCCATCAAAACCCTCCCGGCCAGGCTTGAGAGAAGGACCAGAGAGAGGACATGCGCTGCCTGTGTCTGTGTGAAACTAAGGTCTCGCAGATAGAGCTTAAGATGCTGGTTGACGCCTCCGACGGCTCCTATGGAGCACATGCTCCCGATAGCGAGCAGGTAGAAATTCGGGTTCCGGAGTATGTTTGACATAGGCACTGCAGGCCCGGCTTTTTTTACGGTCTCAGCAGGAGGGTTTTTTGGTTCCTTAATGAAAAATGCCAGTGGGAATGCAATTATTATAATGAGGGCTCCCAGAGATGTCAGGGCAAGGTGCCAGCCAATGTTCCTCTCGAGTCCGGAAGCTATCAGGGGCACAAGGGCTCCTCCTGTACCAATACCCAGATATGCGATACCCATCGCCTTTCCCCTGTGTTTTGTGAACCATCTGGATATCAGAACCTGACACGGCAGGGGGCCTCCGAAAACATAACCGAGGGCATTGAGTACATAAAACAGGTAGAACATGCTGAGGGAGTTCATCATACTCAATCCTATCAGAGCACTCCCGGCCATAAGGGCACCTGCCATCATCATCCTTCTCGGACCGTACCTGTCGATGATCCATCCGGCAATAAATCCGAAGAGAGGAGCAACAAGGAGTTTGCCTAGCGCGTTACCCGAAGTTACGACTGTCCGCGACCATCCAAATTCCTCAATAAAGAAATCATAAAAGAAGGGCAAACCGTATAGGGCGAAACCGACTATAGCGAGTAGTGAACAAAAAGCTGCAGCCACAACATAAGGTTGTGAACTCCGCCTGGATAAAGCTGAATTGTCCGGTTCATTATTCATATCTCTCAGGATTGCAGGGATGGACTTTCATTATCTTTTATCTCTCTGTGATCACAGGGAATAATTAAATTGAAGATGTATTACAAAAATAAAATAACTTTAATAACATGGCCTGAGAAGTATTACAAAAAGTTTATCCGATAATTACAAATTAATTTTTTGATACTTTTGCGTTCGATAGCATCAGGAAAAAATGAAAGAGAGAATAAGAAGGATTTTGGAGGAAGAGGCACTTGCCATTAAAGGCATTCCCGTCACAGATGAATTCGAAAAAGCCATAGCTGTTATCCACCATCATGTTCATGTGCTTAACGGCAAGCTGATAACAAGCGGAATGGGCAAAGCCGGGCAGATAGCAGACAATATTGCCACGACTTTCAGTTCGACCGGCACAGCTGCGGTGTTCCTGCATCCCAGTGAGGCACAGCACGGTGATCTGGGCATTCTTCAGTCAAATGATATATTTCTGCTGATCTCGAATTCAGGAAAGACAAGGGAGATAGTGGAGCTTGTTGATCTTAAGAACAATCTCTTCCCTTCCGTGCCGGTTATATTAATAACAGGTAGCCCCGATACGCAGTTGGCTCTTAATGCCGATTGCTGCCTGACTACCGGTAATCCGCAGGAAGTTTGTCCGCTTGGCCTCACTCCTACCACATCAACAACAGCCTTTACTGTTATCGGCGACGCGCTTGTTGTAGTGATGATGGAGAAAATAGGCTTCACAAAAGCAGACTATGCCAAAAGGCATCACGGAGGATATCTTGGCGCAAAATCAAGATCAGCACGGTAATTTTTGACCAAATTAATTATTTTTTCTTGATTGCATTGGAGAAAAAGATTAGATTTGGCTTCTTCAGGATAACCATTAGCTAATACAAAATTTTATGACTACAAGCAGCTCTTCACACGAAATCAGCAGGAAAGATTACGTGTTTTCAATTACCATAATCGGTTTGTTCTTCTTCATTTTCGGCTTTGTCACCTGGCTTAACGGGATACTGATCCCATTCTTGCGAACTGCCTGTGAGCTGAATGATTTTCAGGCCTATTTTGTAACCTTTGCCTTTTACATCTCCTACTTTGTAATGGCATTGCCATCATCGGCGGTGCTAAAGAAGACAGGGTTCAAAAACGGGATGTCGGTCGGGTTATGGGTGATGGCAATCGGGTCATTGGTTTTCATCCCTGCTGCCCTCACGAGAAGTTACGGGCTATTTCTGACAGGCCTGTTTGTAATGGGTACCGGTCTGGCACTTCTGCAGACAGCTTCCAACCCCTACATCACGATAATAGGTCCACGCGAGAGTGCCGCCAAGAGGATCAGTATAATGGGTATAGCAAACAAGTTCGCCGGAGCCATTGCTCCTGTTATACTTGCCTCCGTTATCATGAAAGATGCCGACATACTTGACCAGCAGCTTGCCCAGGCAGCTGATGCAGTATCACGTGCCATTATCCTGGATGAGATGGCACACAGGGTCATAATGCCATACATCATAATGGCTGCAATACTTGTTCTGCTAGGCCTGTTACTGCGTTATGCCCATCTCCCGGAGGTCGACACTGAAGCTGAAGATGAGGTAGTAGGGGAAGCAAACCTTAACAAGACAAGCATCTGGCAGTTCCCTCATTTGATCCTGGGTGTCGTCGCCCTGTTCTTCTATGTCGGAGTGGAGGTTATAGCAGGTGATACCATCATCAGGTACGGACAATCGTTAAATGTTCCGATGGATTCAGCAAAATATTACACTTCGCTCACACTGCTGGCTATGATTCTCGGCTACCTGATGGGAATCGCTTTTATTCCGAAATACATAAGCCAGGGAAATGCGCTGAAAATATGCACAATACTTGGTGTTATCTTCACATTCTGCGCCATTTTAATCCCTTCAGATCTGGTATTTACCATGCCATTTGTGGATCTTGTCACCTTCAAGCCTCTTGAACTGGTTCTGCCGGTAACAGTATTATTCGTTGCACTGATGGGTCTTGCCAATGCTCTTGTCTGGCCGGCAATGTGGCCTCTTGCAATCACCGGGCTCGGAAGGTTCACAAAGACAGGTTCTGCAATGCTTATTATGGCGATAGCCGGTGGTGCAATACTCCCGCTTGTTTACGGCAAGCTTGCCGATCTCTTCTCAACACAGTCGGCATACTGGATCTGTCTTCCCTGTTATCTTGTTATAATGTATTACGCCTTTATCGGACACAAAGCAGGAAGATAGATGAGCTATAACCTGGAGGAGATATATCACCAATTCAAGACTGAAGGGAGATTCGAATCCGGCGCTCCTTTTGGAAGTGGTCATATTCATGATACCTTCAGAATTGTAACTGCTGAAAGTAACAGCGATGATTACATTCTTCAGCGTCTTAACAACAAGATATTTAAGAATATACCTGAACTTCAGAATAATATTGAAAGGGTTACAAAACATCTGAACCGCAAGATATCCGCCATTCCGGGGTCAGAAGTCAACCGGGAATGCCTTACCCTGATCCCTTCTAAAGATGAAAAAAGCTGGATCAGGGACAATAACGGCGATTTCTGGAGGATGTATATTTTCATCTCCGATCACAGGTCATACAATATCGTTGACACCCCCGGAAAGGCTTATGAAGGAGGAAAAGCGATAGGCCGTTTCCAGGCGATGCTGGCAGATCTTCCGGGAGAGCCTCTTTTTGAGACAATTCCATTCTTCCATGATATTGAGAAGAGGCTTGAAACCTTCAACAGCAAACTGGAGGAAGATCCCGCCGGAAGAGCAGCGAAAGTTGCCGATGAAACAGGCTTTGTTCACCGGAGGGCTGAAGAGATGAAGGTCATACTAAGGCTTGGCAGGGAAGGGAAAATACCGGTAAGGATAACCCATAATGACACTAAATTCAATAATATACTGCTTGACCGGAATGACAAAGCCCTCTGTGTGATCGATCTTGATACGGTAATGCCTGGTTATGTTCATTACGATTTCGGCGATGCAATAAGGACTGCTGCCAATATCGCTGCCGAGGATGAGAAGGAGCTGTCGAAAGTCAGAATGGATATCAGCCTGTTTGAAGCCTATTCCGAAGGTTATCTTTCTGAGACACGCGATACTCTTAACAGTGTTGAAAAGGATTACCTTGCGTTCGCACCCCGCCTCATAACATTCATCATCGCCCTTCGATTCCTTACTGATTTTATCGACGGCGATAATTATTTCAAGATACATCACGAGCATCATAATCTGCAGAGGGCAAGGGCGCAGTTCAGGCTGGTTGAGAGCATGGAGGAGCAGTACGGGGAGATGAGGGAGATCGTAAGGAAACTGGTGCTGGGTGCTGGGTACTAGGTGCTGGGTGCTGGGTACTGGGTACTGGGTACTGCCTGCCCGACTGACGTCGGTCAGGCGGGGGTACTGGGTACTGGCTTCGTCCGCCGTAGCCTTCTTTGACCGACGAAGCAATTGCGAAGTCGGTGGCGAAGGCGGGCCAACTGCCAACTATCTGGTTCATTAGAAATGCCATTTTAAGTGTAAAACAATGGTTTGGACAGAGGAAGAGATCCGTTTCCTGAAAGGGTTAAGGGATCCCTGGGCGATACAGGAGTTTCTTGATTCGATTGATTATAACCCGAATGAAGAGTGCAGGTCGCCGCGGTGGGTCATAAAGAAAAGGGCCGCACACTGTTTTGAGGGTGCCCTCTTTGCGGCTTCAGCACTTGAGTTCATTGGACACAGCCCCCTCATTGTTGATATGAGGGCGGTGAACGACGACGATCATGTTATTGCCATATTCAAAGAACATGGTTTGTGGGGTGCAGTTGCCAAGTCAAATTTCACGACGCTGCGGTACAGGGAACCGGTTTACCGTTCCCTGCGCGAGTTGGTAATGTCCTATTTCGACTTTTATTTTAACGTAAGGGGAGAAAAAACACTTAGGTCATATTCACGTCCGTTCGACCTGAGCGTTTTGAACTGCCGCAATTGGAAAACCACCGACGAAGACCTGGAATATATCGGCGATAAGATCGAATCTTTAAAACATTATCCGGTTGTATCCGATGAACAGATTAAAAGATTAAATAAGGCCGGCAGATCATTGCTCGAGGCCGGCTTGCTGGGATCGAAGCCGGAGGGATTGTTTAAACCAGAATAGGAAGGACTAAGCGACTAAGAGACTGAGAGACTAAGCGAGGGAGCGATTAACAGACCTGCAAGACAAAAAAAGGCTGCTCTTTCGAGACAGCCTTTTTTCTATGCTTACTGCGAACGATTAATTATTCGGAGTCATGAGGTTGTTATAGTTCAGTTCGCTTGCCGGAACCGGCCAGATATATGACGGACCGGTTGTCGGGATAGTTGCAACTGTTCCCATCTCAGGACTTGACTTGCCGGGGATCGGAAGTCCCAGGCGCATCAGGTCCTGATTACGGATACCTTCGCCAAGGAATTCAATATTCCTCTCAAGAAGAACTGCATTATAGAAATCATCGGCAGTTGCAAAATCAGTAACATCATACTCACCAACCGGGAAGGAACGTGTTCTGACAGCATTCAGAAGATTGACTGCCTGTCCGGTCACTGTACCACCACCGTCACGTACAAGTGCCTCGGCACGGTTGAGAAGCACTTCCGCATATCTAATCACGGGAACCCATTCAGCGCGTGTAGCCTGATCAACCCATTTGGTTAGGAACACCTTGCCATCAGTATGAGTATAGAGCATCTCTTTTCTTGCATCATCATCGGCCAGTGCTGCAAAGGCATATCCGGCATTCAGATTAAGATGATATGCTTCATCAGAGCCCGATCCGAAATAGTGAGCCATATGACTCTGAGTTCCTGCATTATTGGTTGAAGTCATCGGCATGGAGAATATTGATTCCTTTGTAACGTAAGGTGACCTGAAAACTTCCTCATAGTCGGAATGAAGGGCATTAGCCACACCGGCAGGTGATGTATACGGGGCAGCTGCCGGCACTATTTTGGCTGATTCCGTAACAACCTGGGTCCAGTTGTGCATGTGTAGGTAAACCCTGGTTTTAAAAGCTATGACAGTGTTCTTGTGAATTCTTGTTGTATTAAGAACGTCAGTGCTATAGCTTGCAACTGCCAGCGGTTCGGCAGCATTAAGGTCATTCAGAATCTGAGTATAGACTTCGGCAACGGTGCTGGGTGCGAGATCGTTTTCTTCAGCTGATTTCATTGCCTTGATTCTCAGAGGCACACCCTGATTGGCGCCATTACCGACGTGATATGGCTTCGAATACATCTGCATCAGGTTGAAGTAGCATATCGCCCTTATGGTGTATGCTTCACTTCTGTACTGATCATATTCTGACTGCGTGATCACACCGGTCAGTTTGCCTTCGTCCCATGCTTGTGCAAGGCCCTCGAGAAAGACGTTTACCACATTGATGGTGGAATAGACGGCACCCCAGAGGTTCTGTACCTCATTGGTTCCTGCAAGCACAGAATGGTTCCAGGTGGCATAGCATGTCACCAGGTTTGTGCTTTTGGGAATGAAGTTATCACATCGTACATCGTTATATACATGGAACCTTCCCCCCAGGTGCTGTCCGCTTTTGAGCGATGCATACATTCCGTTGACCTGTGCTTCAATCCTTGTCTTGTTATCAAACACTGAAAGGTCTGACAGTGAGGTTTTCGGCACCGGATTCATATACTCCTCCTGGGAGCAACCGGTCATCAACAATATTAATGTGAATACTATTGAACCTTTTAATATATTTTTCATATCTGTTTCTATTTTAATTGGTTAAAAGCTGATATTCACACCGAAGGAGTATGTCCTTGCCTGCGGGGAGGTATTTCTGTCAACACCTGGTGCCAGGTTGGAATCAGCGTTAGTTGAGACCTCAGGGTCCGAACCACTATATTTTGTGAAGAGATATGCGTTGAAAACCTGAGCATAAACTCTTAACCTCTCTATGTTAAGCACATCAGGCATCACATTCTTGAAAGCGTAACCCAGTGAAATGTTCCTCACCTTTACATAGTCTCCACGCTCAATATTTTCACTGATTGCCATTGCAGAACCGTTCGAAACATTATCACCCCAGACTGGTTTCGGGATATTTGTGATATCTCCGGCTGCTTTCCATGCAGTTTCGGCAACCTCTACGGAGTTGTTCCACCATCTCTGGTCACGTATTCCTGCCTTCGAACCGGCATAAATATAAAATCCCATTGCATAGGTAAGATTAATGGCAAAGTCAAAATTCTTGTATGTGATGTTGTTATCAAGACCACCATATATTCTGGGCAGCGGGGAAGCCCATGGAACACCGTCAGTTGCAATAGAAATAGCCGGTGCTGCTGAACCATCCGACCTGAAGGTCCATCTCTGGGCTGCTTCATGACTGTAAAGTACTTCCTGTCCGGCACTATTAACGAATATCCTCCTTCCTGTCGTAGGATCAACACCGCGTGTTTCAACAGCCAGCAGGTTTCCGACAGGCTTCCCGACAACTGTAATGTTGGTGGTTTCAAGTCCTCCCGTGGTTGCACGTAATTCATCGACACCCGGAGCCAGCTCTGTCACTTCATTCTTAATGAAAGTAATGTTGAATGTGGTTGTCCAGCTGAAGTTGGGTCTGGCAATGTTATAACTGGTAGCCTGCAACTCAAGTCCGGTATTGTACATCGATCCGACGTTAGCTGGTATTGAGTTACCCGGGATACCTTTTGAGGGTGACTGGGGAACATTGAGAATAAGGTTACCCACATCGTTATAGAACCAGTTGATATCTGCCTGTATCTTATCCCTCAGTATGCCGAAGCTCAGCCCCACGTCGTACTTATCGCTGGTCTCCCACTGCAGGTCAGCATTACCTGCCTGTGAGAAATAGAGGGTCGGCACAGTTGCATAAAGACTGGAACTGTAAAGGAAGAGCGAGCTGAAGTCACCAATTCCGAACATATTCCCTACACGGCCGTAGCTCAGCTTTAACCTTATATCTGAAAAAATATTGTTAACGGACGAGTTGGCTACGAAATCCTCCCTGGATATATTCCACATGAAAGATGCTCCTCCGAAAGTACCGAATTTATTCCCTTTCGAGAGACCGCTGAAACCGTCCCGTCTTATACTACCCTCAAGATAATATTTCCTGTCCCAGTTGGTATTGACACGGCCGAAATAGGAGATGTAATAATTCTCTCCGTATCCGCCACCTCCGATCTGGGCAGTAGACCATGAGCCCTGATACTGGGTGAAGAACGGATCAGAGACACCTGTTTTCCAGCCTTCCCAGCTTGTGTTAACTGTTCTCTGCTGTTCAAAACCTCCCAGAAGACCAATGGTAAGCCTTTCAAAAAATGTTTTGTTATAGTTGGCTGTATTGGTCCAGGTCCATCTATTATTGCGATAAAAAACATTGTCCGCAAGACCATTATAACCGTATCCGTTACCTGTAACGGGAGACCAGAATGTGGTTGTCTCCCTGGCGAGGTTGTCAATCCCGTAAACAGTCTTGAAGACAAGGCCGGCAAGGGGTTCAACGGTTGCTGAAAGGGTTGCAAGTAATCTTTCTGTTTCCGTGGTATGCTTGTTGAGATCAAATATTGCTACTGGATTATGGTAGCCGAGTGAGGCACCAAGGCCTGTTCCCATACCACCGATACCTGAACCGGAAATATTGTATGATCCATCATTCAGATAGGGGCCGATTATCGGCGGCAGAACGAAAGCCAGACGGGCAGCTCCTGCAGTAGAAAATGAGGCACCTGTATCGGGTGATTTCGTGTAACCATTTGTATATGCTATACTGGCTCCGATGTTGACATACCTGTTAAGCTTGTGGTCTAAATTCATTCTTGCATTCTGCCTGTTATAAGAGTTCTTCTTGAACATACCATCCTGATCAGTGTAACCGACAGAAAGGAAGTAGGAGGTTGTAGGTGATGAGCCTGATGCAGTTATTGCATGGCTCTGCTGGAAACCTTTTTGGTAGACATAGTCGGGCCAGTATGTTTCAATCGGCTTTCCGCTGGCATCGGTTGGCCATACGAGTCTGGCTGAAGAGCCTGCGTTCTCGAGGGCAAGGTTCTTATGATTAAAATACTGCTCGGGGTTCATGAGGTCGAACATCCTGTACGGCTCTGTCCATCCTGCATAGCCATCGTATGTAACCCTTGTCCTGGCACCTGCGCCGCGTCTGGTTGTGATAATTATTACACCATTGGCAGCTCTTGAGCCATACAGGGCTGTTGCAGAAGCATCCTTCAGAACCTCCATTGACTGGATATCTGCAGGGTTTATATCTGCAAGAGAGTTCTGGATTGCTGTTCCCCCAACATTACCTGTAAATACAGGAACACCATCAACGATGATGAGCGGATTAGAACTGGATGTGATCGAGTTGAATCCCCTGATCCGGATAACCGGCGGGTTGTTGAGCACACCGTTGGGCATAACAATAGAAACACCTGCGGCCCTTCCTGCCAGCGCCTGGTCAAAGCTCTGCACTGGAACCGACTTGATGGCATCACCCTTAACGGTGGTGATAGCTCCGGCAATGTCCCGCCTCTGCTGCGTACCATAAGCTACAACGACTACTTCATCAACGTTGTACAGATCCTGCTTCAGCGTAACGTCGATCCTTGTCCTCCCCTGGATAGGTTCCTCGTGGGTGACAAAGCCGACAAAGCTGAAAACAAGATTCTGGGCCGAGGCAGGTACTGAAAGGGAGTAATTGCCATCGAGACCAGTAATTGTTCCGATGGTTGTCCCCTTCACCTGTACGAAAACCCCGGGCATCGCAAGACCGTCCTCCGATCCTTTTACATTCCCGGTGATTTGCACTGTCTGAGCGATAACAATCGAACCTGTTATCAGCAACAGCGAAATAAAAACTAGGACTTTTTTCATAAATACTTGATTTTAGGTTAAAAAGGTAAATCCAATTTCTGCGAAAATAGAAAAAAAAATCAAAACCAAACAACTTTCGTGATTTTTGCCATTATTAAATTGATAAATTAATGTTTTTAATAGACCTCAAAAGACCATCAGATGGAGCCTTGAAGCTCTTTATCCATAAATCGGAAAAAGAGATTTATTTATCGCTTTCTTTCGTGGTCGAATAGAAAATAAAAATAATCAACTTATATACAATAGTTTACTCAACCAGTTTGCCAGACGTTCGAATCTTTAATTTGCAATTAAGTTAAGTTTGACTATTTTTGAAGCCGTTTGAAATACCGGGTGACTCTTAGCAGAGGAACTCATATATATAATAAAAGGTATAAAAATGGATTTATCCGGAAGGTATTACAAAGCATTTCTTGAAAGGCAGGAAGCGAGAAAAAAACAGTACAGCTCCAAGCAGGCCGCAAAACAGCACTCCAAAGGCAAACTCACTGCTTATGAACGCATTAACCTTCTTTTTGATCCCGGCACTTTTGAAGAAATAGATGCATTTGTAACTCCGGCCGACCAGCCTGTTGAATTCGGGAGGGTCGAGAAATCATATGGTGATGGTGTAATAACAGGGCACGGAAAGGTAAACGGGCGACTGGTATTCTCGTATGCTCAGGATTTCACCATAATGGGTGGTTCACTGGGCATAGTCCATGCACGGAAGATTGCCAAGATACAGGAGATGGCGCTCAAGATGGGCTCACCGATCATAGGGCTCATTGATTCCGGCGGAGCCAGAATTCAGGAGGGTGTGGCAAGCCTCAGCGGGTACGCTTCAATCTTTCATAACATAATACACTCCTCAGGCATTATCCCGCAGATATCAGTCATACTGGGCCCGGCAGCCGGAGGTGCGGTCTATTCGCCTGCGCTGACAGATTTTGTCTTCATGGTGAATCATACCAGCTACATGTTCGTAACCGGACCTAACGTTGTGAAAGAAGTTCTTAACGAAGATGTTACATTCGAACAGCTGGGAGGAGCTGAAGTTCATGCCCGTAAAAGCGGAGTGGCTCATCTTATCTATGATGATGAAGAGAACACAATACTGGCACTTAAAAAATTTCTCTCCTACCTGCCGTCAAATAATGTTGAGAACCCTCCCGTTGTGCCTGATGATGGTTCGGTACCCGATGTAAACAAGAAACTGAGGGATATGATCCCGGACGATCCCAACAAGGCATACGATGTAAAGGATATTATTAACCAGATTGTTGACAGGAACAGTTTCTTTGAAATATCAGAGCTGTTCGCACCAAGCCTGATAACAGGCTTTGCAAGGCTTAAGGGCAAGAGTATCGGAATTGTAGCAAATCAGCCGAAGGTACTTGCCGGAGTCCTTGATATTGATTCCTCAACAAAAGGAGCCAGGTTCATAAGGTTCTGCGATGCATTCAACATTCCTATACTGACACTCGAGGATGTGCCGGGATTTTTACCGGGAATTGACCAGGAACACGGAGGAATAATACGCCATGGAGCCAAGATGCTTTTTGCCTACAGTGAGGCAACCGTACCAAAAATAACGATCATCCTGAGAAAAGCATATGGGGGTGCATTTATTGTCATGAACAGTAAGAATCTCGGAGGAGATTTTAATTTTGCCTGGCCCTCAGCTGAAATTGCTGTAATGGGACCTGATGGAGCAGTGGCAGTTCTTTACAGGAGAGAACTTGCCCAGGCGGCTGATCCTGCCGGGCTGAAAAAAGAACTGGTGAAGAAATACCGGGACAAGCTTGCCAATCCTTTTGTAGCTGACGAAAGCGGCTATATTGATGAAGTAATTGACCCTGCAATAACAAGGAAGAAGATCATCTCGGCCCTTACCGCTCTGAGCAACAAGTGGGTTAAGGTTCCTGCCAGGAAGCATGGGAATATGCCATTATAGAAAGACGGAAGACCGAAGACGGAAGACGGAAGACGGAAGACCGAAGACGGAAGACCCCCGCCTGACCGCTGACGCAGTCAGTCGGGCAGGGAAGACCGAAGACCGAAGACCGAAGACGGAAGACGGAAGACCGAAGACCGAAGATGAGAAGCAGTTGGCAATTGGCAGTTGGCAAATAAATAATTTCTTGCCCTGAGCCCTGTGCTCTGAGCCCTGAGCGATAAAATACCGAAGACATGAAACGGAGAAATGAAAAAGTAATGAAAATAAAGCGGATACTGATAGCGAACCGTGGCGAGATAGCCATAAGGATCATGATGACTGCAAAAAGGATGAAAATCCAGACTGTTGTCGTCAGGACAGCTTATGAACCAAATGCCATGTATCTTTCGTATGCCGACAGGGTTTATGACAATACG
>Ga0334890_1004465_pt1 | contig 12830 bp, 10 predicted proteins | sample GraSluR1_MG_3_FD_207220 | JGI IMG/M metagenome (GOLD analysis project Ga0334890, IMG submission 207220) | Sludge microbial communities from methane-producing bioreactor in Wageningen University, Netherlands - Granular Sludge_31_08-R1 | ecosystem: Engineered > Bioreactor > Anaerobic >... | reverse complement strand
CTCCGGACAGACCTGGAGGATGCGTTCGGGCCGTACCCGGACCCGGTGAGCCGGCTGCTGGAGCTGGCGGAAATCCGCGTGCTGGCCCGGCGATGGCGCATCCGGTCGATCATTCTGCGGGAGCCGGACGTGGTGTTCAGCGTGGAGAACGTGGGCCTGGCGGATCGGCTGTTCGCGGACGCCCCCGGCACGGCCCGGATGCCGGACGCACACACCGTGCATCTCCGAATGCCGCCGGCCTACCTGGAGCCTCAGACCTTGCCGGCCATTCTGCGCAAAATCCTCGGCCGACCGGCCCCGGAGACGAGTTCATGATCAGCAATGCAGCGATGAAATCCGCCGCGCGGACGGTCGGCCTGACGCTCCTGGTGATCGTGGCCGGCGCCGGCTGCCCCAGCGCGAAGAAGGGCGGCGATCCGAAGCAGAAATCCCTGCACGCCCGGCCGAGCGATCCGTGGAAGAACGATCCTGCGGCCGTCCGCCCCACCGCGCCGGATGACATTTCCCCGGTTCTGGTGATGTTCGTCAACGGCGAGACGGTGACGGCGGAGGAGGTTCTGCGTCCCGTTCGCAAGGAGCTGGAGGAGCGGGCGGCCGTCATGCCGCTGGAGCCCTACCAGCGGTACCTGGTGGACGCCGTAGGCGCGCGTGTGCGGGCGGAGGCCCGCGAGCGGCTGTTGTATCAGGCCGCCTCCAAGGACATCACCGAGCGGGAATGGGAGCAGTTCGACCGGTTCGTGGACACACGGATTCGCGAAATCGTCAACGAGCAGCACCAGGGACGGCAGACGCGGTACGAGAAATCCCTGGCGGATCGCGGCATCACCCTCGAACAGGACCGGCAGCGCCTCCGCCGCGAGCTGGTCATCCAGCGGTATCTGTACCAGACCGTCGGACGCCGGGTGACCAACCCCACCCGTCGCGAGCTCTGGCAGTATTACCAGGACCACCTGGACGAAATGACCCGCCCCGCGCGGCGGGAGATGTTCCTGATCGAGGTGCCCAAGGATGCGCCGCTGGAGGCCGTCACCGCGGCCAACGGGCAGCAGGTGCAGCTCGACGCGAAAACCGCCATCACCCTGGCCCGATCCGAGCTGATCGCCGGCATCGAGTTCGCCGAGGTGGCCAAAAAATACTCCGCCGGCCTGCACGCGGCGGAGGGCGGGCCGTGGGGCATGGTGGCCCGGGACAGCGTGCGCGAGCGCTGGCAGCCGGCCGTGGATGCTCTGTTCACTTTGGAGTTCGGCCAGGTCAGCGACACCATCGAGACGGACGAGGCGTATTTCATTGTGCGCTGCGGCAAGATCGACTCCGGCGAGCCGCCGGACTTCGAGGCCATCCAGCCCCAGTTGGTCGACCGCTATCGCGAAGCCCTGTTCAATCGCCTGGTCGAAGAGCTGGTGGCGGACCTCCACGCCCGGGCGGTCATTCAGCCGGCCAACCTCGGCCGGTTCCTCCGCGGCGTGGTCGAATCCGCCCCCATGCCCAGCCCGCTGCCGCCCATGCCGTGAGCAACTACGACGGAGCCCGCACGCCGCTTTACGCTGCTCCGCTTACTCAGTTTCGATCACGTCGAAGAGCACCACTCCGTACGCGTCCTCGCAAGAGTCGGTGGGCGGATCAAGCAGAGACAGGTAGATCTCCAGGTATAGCCCGCCTGCCTCGCCAGTGGTGATGGTGCACAGCAGCACGGACGGACCGGCGGTGGGGGACACGGCGTCTTCCGCGTTCTCGCTCGCAACGGCCGGGAATTCCGACTCGACTACTTGATACCGCGCGAAGCCGGGCAGCGTCCAGCCGTGTTGCACGGGCCCCACGCCCACGCCCTCGACCTCGGCGTAGCGAAACTCAAACCACGGAGCCCCCGCCCAGTCGCCCGAGGTCGCCTGCGCGGCGGCCGTGATGCCGCCCTCAGCCGAGTCGGCCACCCCGAACATCGCGACGTAATTGACCGCCGTCAGGTCGCCGGTCGCATAATGCACTTCATACGTGGTGTGTGCGGCCAGCGCGGTCACGGCCGTTCCGCTGCCCAGGAGGCGCAGTTCGATGGTCGCATTCGCGGGGGTTGGTGTGGGGTCGGGCTGGGATTGGGCGGAAACGTCGCCGGCCTCATCCGGTCCGGCGGCCGGCGGGCTGAAGCCCTCACCACCGTCGAAACCTTCACCGAGCCCGCCGGGGCCGTCATACGCGGCTGCAAAGTCCACATAATCCGCCTCGTCGACATCGCCGTCGGCGTCCAGGTCCATCTCACACGCACAGAAGTCCACGAGCAGGTCGTCGCCATAGCATTCCTGAAACACGGCGTAGTCCAAGAAATCCGTGTCGTCGTCATGGTCCGCATCGCCGGAGAACGGCCCGCAGAGGCCGTTGCCGGCGTCCAGGCCGTCGGGGTTTCCGTTGTCGTTCCGATCCGTGACGGCCACCCAGATGGGCGACGTAATGGCCACGCGCCCCGGTCGCAGCTCGCCGGTGTCGACGGTCAGGACGCCCTGTTCCTTGATCCGCAGGTAGTAGAGGGTTTCTTCGACGGCGTGCAACGCGCTGGTGTCGGTGAAGGCGCCTTCGTACGTGTAGCCGTCACCGGAGAAAGTCGACACGTCAGTGGTGATGCCGGCGGGGCCCGTGAAGCCGGCAGCGGTCACGGCGGCCTCGACGAACTGGCTCGTGGCCGGGTCGAACTTCACCAGCGCCACCTCCTCCAGGGGCGTGGTGCCCGCGGCCTGAACGATGAAGGTGCGGGCAGGCTCGACGGGAATGAAGCCCTGCCCCGGCCAGTGGGTCTGTACGTTGTCTGCGGCGATAAAGTGGGCGTAGATACGCGACCCGGTGGTGCCGTATGTTCGCCGATCGTGCATTGCGACCCAAAGGTCGTCGCGGGTATTGGCTGCAGCGAGGACGACGGCCAGGCTGTCCTCGTGTTCGGCGACCTTCGTGTACGCGTTGAATCCGGGGGTCTGCCGATGGTTGTCGCTGGACGCAATGACGCCCACGTGATGTCGCCTTTTCACCCTGTTGTCGAGACCGCTGACGTTTCCCCACGCGTATTGCAGCGTCGTGCCGAGCGCGTCATCGATCCCCAGCTCGTATACCTGCGGCTGGTCAGACAGAGGTCCGCCCATTGCCGCCCAGTGGGAATGAAACTCGTACAGCCGCGCGAACCGCTCGTCGATGCCGCCTGGTTCGAACGGACACTTGCCAAACTTCGGGTGGGGGATCAGCATCACGTCGGGCTGATCCTCCAGGGCCTCGATCAGAGCGGAGTAGTGCGGGTGCGTTTGCGCCGGCACTCTTACCCCCTGCGAGCCGCGATAGACAACGATCTGGTGAGCATTCGGAGCCTGCGGCCAGTTCCACTCGAAGGCGCGAAACGTGGAGAAGGTCCCGGCGTCGTTGAAACTCTCGGTGACAAGCTGCACGGCGTCCCAGCCATCATCGGTCATGAGCAACCCACCGTGTTCGGCGGCGGAAGCGAAGTCGAGGCGGGCGACGTCGCGGGCGTAGTGGTAGGCCTGGTCCACGTACGTGTACCCGCCGATGTGATCACCACCGCCGTATGGTGGGTCCCAGGCATTCTCGTTGCCGGAGCCGGTGTGGAAGTGGGTGTCGCCGAAGAAGCGGCGATAGACGGGGCCACGGCGTGGACCCGGGAGAAGTGCGTGAAGACCGGCGGGCCGTTCGTGTCAGCGTCGAAGATCCGCTGAAAGCCTGCGGCCGCAGGGCCGGTGTAGGTGACGGTGAACTCGGCCGAGGACACGCCGCCGCCGGCAGCGAAGTCGAAGGTCTCGGGCAGGCCGGAAACGCATTCGGCCGGCGCGGTGGAGCGGAGAGCGATGGTGCCCGCGGTGCCGGGGGCGGCGAGGTTGGCATATTGGTCGAACGCGACGGCGGCGACGGTGAACGGCTCGCCCAGAACGACGTCACCAGGCGCGGTGAGCTGGATGTACGACGCCGCCTCGCCCTGGAGAACGAACCCGGGCCCGACGTAGCAGCCGCCGACGTTGTCGGGTTCGAAGTTCGGATCGGCATCCCGATTCGTCCGGAACCGCCAGTAGATCGTGCCGCCGACCTTGGGCATGTCGGTGGAGTAGGTCATGATGATCTGGTCACCGGCGATGAGGCTACCGCCGGAAAGCTGGAAGTCAGCGATCGTTGTTGATGGTGGTACGAGGGCAGTCACGCTCACCCCGGGGCGCGTTGTGATGGCCTCAATGAACCCATCTGCCGCCGGGTTGAACTCCTGCGGCACCGACATCCCGCGCCCGTCAGCCGGTAGTTCGATCTGAACGCGGCCCGCGTTAGCGTACCCGGCTGAGCCGACCGTGAGAGTAAACGTAACGGTTCCGCCGGAGCACACGATCCCCCCGGGCGGATCGGTGCACAAGGTAGCACCCGTGCCGAACACAGCGTCGTCAAGATCGACGCACGACGACTGCGCCTCCGCCCTCGCGGCAAACATCGCGGCGAGAAGTCCGCTGGCTGTCCAGGCCGAAAGCGATCGCATGGTTCCCTCCTACCCTGGATATGGGTTGTTTAGGGAGGCAGGCTCAACACGATAAGTCAACCCCGATCCGCACGACGAATGATGCAAGCACCAGCGATCACGAGGAGCACCACCGTGGCCGGCTCGGGCACCTGCACCACTCGGAACCCGAGATACTCCCAGCCCACCTCTGGACTGGAGAGGCTTCGCTTTGAGAGCTCCTCGATGCCCGACCAACAGTCACCACGGATGGCGTGGCGGTGATCCGAGTCGCTCCATCGGTCCTGGGCCCACTCGTCGAGATTACCGCTCAGGTCGTAGATGCCGTATGCGTTCTCATTCGCCCGGGTCTGGAACGTGTCGAAGTCGGCGGTCTGGTCCGGCCAGTTCCAGTCGGAGCGCTGCCAGAGCGTGCCGTCGTAAAAGCCCACGGGCGTGGTGTCCGGGTCGATCCCGGCCTCGAAGGGATCGTCCGGGAGTAACTCCCACCAGGGCCTGAGTCCCGCGCCGTTGGCGTCCATGTAGTCGATCGTGTCTCGGCCGAAACCGTAGGCGTGGTTGACCTGGTCGTCCGGGTCCCAGGCGGCGGCCTTGTAGAACTCGTTGAACGCGCTGGCCGTGGAAGCCTGGTCGTCCATGGGCAGCCGGAAGCCGCGGTAGTTGTCCACCAGGGCCTGGCGCTCGGCGGAGTTGAGATCACGCGTCTGCCAGTCCGCGGTGCTGATGGTGGCCGGGTGCCAGTCAGCCGCGGCGGGGCCCTCGGCGTAGGTCCGCTGATCGGAGGGCAGCCCCTGGTCCAGCGTCAGCCAGTTCGCGAATTTCGCGGCGCCGTACCAGGTGACGTTCCACACGGGGTGACTGCTCATGTCCATGCCGTTCACGAGGTCCACAGCCCATCGCTGACCGAGCGGCGCGCTCACGTCGTAGCGGACGGGCCAAGAGCTGGGTTCGGTCCAGCCGCGGAACAAGGTCGGTCCCCCCGGCGCGGCCCGGACGCGTCCGTCATCCTGGAAGTACATGTTGCTGCCCTTGCCCGTGGCGCCGCCGTCGAGCTGGGCGTCGTTCAGGAACGCGGCGAACTGCGCGTTGGTGATCTCGTACATCCCCATGCGGAAGGCGTAGGCCGGCCCGCCCGGCTGGCCGCCGGCCGGGACGGTCCGCAGGTAATCGTTCATCGTCGCGCCGGTGCCGTACACGTCCGCGCAAAACACGTCGGACCGGGCCGCGTTCACAGGGCCGAGGAGGAACACCAGCCCCGCGATACTTACCAAGCCAATGGAATAACCTCTCATGACGTGTACCTCCCTTCCCTCCGATTTGATTGTCCCGCCAGGCCATTCATTATACCGAAAACGCTGGTCACACGTCCACAACATATCGGCCCGCACATTGGGAAAGGCTGGGATGGGCAAGTGCGGCACGAGACGCAGGAAACGGCTTTCCAGGCGTTCTTGTCGCCGGAGCCGGTGTGGAAGTGGGTGTCGCCGAAGAAGCGGCGATAGACGGGGGCCACGGCGTGGACCCGGGAGAAGTGCGTGAAGACCGGCGGGCCGTTCGTGTCGGCGTCGAAGATCCGCTGAAAGCCTGCGGCCCCGGCGCCGGTGTAGGTGACGGTGAACTCGGCCGAGGACACGCCGCCGCCGGCAGCGAAGTCGAAGGTCTCGGGCAGGCCGGAAACGCATTCGGCCGGCGCGGTGGAGCGGAGAGCTACGACACCCGCGCTGCCCGGAGCGGCGAGGTTGGCATATTGGTCGAACGCGACGGCGGCGACGGTGAACGGCTCGCCCAGAACGACGTCACCGGGCGCGGTGAGCTGGATGTACGACGCCGCCTCGCCCTGGAGAACGAACCCGGGCCCGACGTAGCAACCGCCGACGTCATCGGGCTCGAACACATTGTCGTGGTCTCGATCGGTCCGGAACCGCCAGTAGATGGTACCGGCGACCGCAGGCATGTCGGTGGAGTAGGTCATGATGATCTGGTCACCGGCGATGAGGTCGTTGCCATCCAACTGAAGTTCGACGAGGCTCGTGTAGCTGATGACGCGTGCGATCTCGCCGGCCCGATTCAATCACGCCTCCACATGGCCCACACCGGTGTCAGTGCCCCTCTCGGCTGTTTGACAGGCCGTGTCAGCCGCTCATCCGCCCTCGGAGGACCGGCCCGAACGCCTGCGGCGGGCATCCGCGCCATTCCCCCGCCGTGCCATTGAGGGTACCATGCCGCCGACGATTTCCGGAGGCCGTTGATGTCGGACGCACCCGCCGTGAAAGCCACCCGCAGGAACCCGTGGTCCTGGATTCCCTCCCTGTACTTCGCGCAGGGCATCCCGTACGTCATGGTGATGACCGTCTCGGTCGTCATGTACAAGCGTCTGGGCATCTCGAACACGGATATCGCCCTGTACACGAGCTGGTTGTACCTGCCCTGGGTCATCAAGCCGTTGTGGAGCCCGGTGGTGGACCTGCTGGGCACCAAGCGTCTCTGGACTGTCGTTCTGCAAGGAGCGATCGGAGCCACATTGGCCCTGGTGGCCCTCGCCATTCCCGCGCCCCGCTTTTTCCAGTACACGATCGCCCTCTTCTGGATGATGGCCTTCTGCTCGGCCACGCACGATATCGCCGCCGACGGCTTCTACATGCTCGGCCTGTCACAGCACCAGCAGGCGGCTTTCGTCGGCGTCCGCAGTACCTTCTATCGCATCGCCACAATCGCCGCCCAAGGTTTGCTCGTGATGCTCGCCGGCTTCATCGAAACGAAAAGCGGGCTTCCCCCCGTCGAGTGTAACGTCGCGGTCGTGGCGGAAGTGAGCAACTTGCCGATCGTGCTGGACGAGCCGCCCGCCGCTTTGCCTGCCCCCGGCCCGATGTCGCTGCTCGCAGAGCCGGAGCGGGTGGAGATCAGCGTTACGATGCGAGCAGCCGAGGAGGTTGACGCGGCGATATCGCAGGCCCGCGCCCTGAACATTCGGAATGGCTTCTGCAAAGCCGAAGTCGCCGCAGAAGAGGGAGCGGGACCATCCTGGTGGAGTCGACGGGTGGCCGCGCCACTGGGTGCTTTCCTGACGGAACATTGCGGCGAGCCGCGCAGTGCTCAGCCGCTCGGCGCCGGGAATGTTGCCATCGCCACGCTCCGACTCTCGCAGAAGCCACCGACCGACAGGAGCGTCGTGGTTCTGGTCAATCGCAAGAGCGGGGACGATCGCGTCGCAATCGTCGAAGGCGCCCGATTGGTCTTCAACGAGACCAACTGGCACAAACCAGCCCGGATCGTGTTCAGAACCGATTCAAGGCTTCGAACGTCCACATCGGCAAGCTTCATCGTCACTTCAGGCAACATCCCTTTGGCGTGGACAACGGTCGCCGCGGTTCTGGCGGGGCTGTTCGCGTTTTTCTGCCTCTACCATGTGTTCGCGTTGCCCTATCCGGCCGCCGACCGCCCGACCGGCTCTTCCGGATCACGCGGCTTCGTGGGCAATTTCCTTCGCACATTGGGACTGTTCTTCCGCAGACGAGACATAGGCACAGTGCTCGCATTCCTGCTGTTCTTTCGATTCGCCGAAGCGCAGTTGGTCAAGCTCGTCTCGCCCTTCCTGCTGGATCCTCGTGACAGCGGCGGGCTAGGCCTGACGACGAGTGAGGTCGGACTGGTTTACGGAACCTTCGGCATCGCCGCGTTGACGATCGGCGGAATCCTGGGCGGTCTGGCGATTTCGCGGCACGGCCTGCGCTTCTGGCTCTGGCCGATGGTGTTCATGATGAACGTGCCGAACCTCGTCTTCGTCTACCTGAGCCACACCCAGCCCGCCAACCACGTCCTCATCGGTGCGGCGGTGACGGTCGAGCAGTTCGGGTACGGGTTCGGGTTCACCGCGTACATGCTCTATATGATCATGGTCGCCGAGGGCGAACACAAAACGGCCCACTTCGCGATCTGCACGGGCTTCATGGCCCTGGGCATGATGCTGCCCGGCATGATCAGCGGCTGGCTGCAGGAACTCCTGGGGTACCCGCGGTTCTTCCTGTGGGTGATGATCTCCACGGTCCCGGGCTTCGTCGTGGCAACCCTGGTGAAGATCGACCCCGCGTTCGGAAGGAAGCAGGCGCAGGAGTAAGCGTCGCCGGCATCCGTGCCGAGCCGTCTCTCTCCGGCCCTGCGCTGTTTCGCGCGTCTCTTCCGTTTCACCCGGGATACTGGAACGACTCGACGAGGGCGTCGAGGAACCGGAAGGTCTCGCCCTTCCGCTTGACCACCAGCACCGGCACGGGCGCCTCCAGCAGGACCCGCTCCGTTGTGGCGCCAAGCAGGGCGATGGCCGGCAGCGTCGCTCCGCGGCTTCCGATCACAATCGCGTCCATGTTTCGGGCCGAGGCCATGTCATGCGCGGCGGCGGCCGTGTTCAAAGAGCAGGTGTAGACGGTGTCAAAGGCCACGCCGTGCGTGTCGATGCCCGCGAGAAACGTCTCGATCTTCCTGCGCTGCAGCGCTTCGCGGTGATGCTGCGCCTCGTCGGGGCTCATCCCCTCGTACCGGTGCCCGTAGGGGACGCCGTACACGGACTGGACCAGCACCTCCGACGAGTCCCCAATGAGCCGTGCGATGTACAACGCCGTCTCGATGGCCATCCGGGAGTGCTCGGACCCGTCCACCAGAACCAGCATGCGGTTCAGACGAGGGGGAGCGCCCGCGGGCGCCACGAACACGTCACAGGGGGTCTTGCGGGCCAGCCGGGCGAACGCCGAACCCGGGGCCAGCGGGTCGTGCGGCCGTCGACGACCCACCACGATCATGTCCAGATCGTGATCCCGCGCCGTACGAAGCATCTCCCGGAGGCCGGTTGCCTCGGACACGTGGACCTCAACGCCGTCGGCCCGATCCGCACAGAACGCCTCGCGGACCCGACGGCGCAGAACGTCCGGATCCGGGGGCGGCGTCTCCACCGGGTCCTCGAGGCCCCGCACGTGGATGCAGTCGATCGACTCGGGCTTGCCCAGCTTCGCCAGCAGGACGGCGAACGCCAGCGCCTCCTCGTCGCCGGGCTCGTCATTCAGGTATACGCCGAGCTTCCGCAGATTCCTCACGGGGCACCTCGTCGTCGTCCGACGCAGACACGCCTACTCGTGCCTGCGCCGCAGGGACTTCCGCGCGTCTCCGTTTCGCGCTTGGCCGGGCTCACGCCGGGAACCTCACGAACGGTCGCCGGCCCGCCGCCTGGCCACGAACACGTTCCCTTCGACCACCCAGTACCCGATGCTCATCGCCAGGGTCACCGCGGCCAGGCCCAGCATTTCGTGCATGCTCACTTCCTGCATGTCCAGGATGATCACCTTGCGGGCGATCGCGATCAGGGCGGTCGCCATGACGATCCGAATGTGAATCACATCGTCGCGCAGGTAAATGGTGATGTTGATGAAGATCTCGATCGCGATGAGCACGGCCAGGAACGCCCCGAACGTGCCCAGCATGTCGCTGATCTCCAGAAGCATGAACGGCGGGGCGACGAGACGCTGGTACAGGATCCAGATGACGTCGACCACGCCGATAATGATGACGAAGACCATCAGGACGGCCAGCGCCCGGACCGCCCAGTGAATGATGGAGATCAGACTCGCCACAAACCGGTCGTGGGGGGGCACGTTCTCCTCGGCCACGGAGCCGTGCCGTCGGTCGGGCGGAATCGGGTGAACTGCCGAAGGGTCTCGATCGTCCATGATGCGATCCCGAAACACACTCGGCCGCGTGCCTGTGGCGCCTCGCCACACGACCCGACGACCGATCGCGTGTGGATGTGTATGATACGCACGCCCGGGCCGTCCCGCCAGAAAAACCCGGAGGATCCGCCGCATCCCGGGGGATCGTCGGCAGGGCCGAAGCGGCCTGGCACCGGCCGGACCGCTTCCGCACCCGGAGGGCTCGCTCGCGTGGCCGGGTCCGGAGCAGCGCTACTCGCTGTCGCCGGGGGCGGGTGGGGCGTCGTCGGGGGTTGGATCGAGCATTGGATCGGCCGGCGGCTCTGCCTTCGGCAGCGCGTTCTCGACGCGCTCGAGCAGAGCGTTCAGGTGGCCGAAGAGGGCGTCGCGCTCGCCTTCGGCGTAGGCCCAGCGGGTGCGGGCCTGGGCCTCGCGCTGTTCGACGTCCTTGAGCTGGGCGCGGGTGCGGTCCAGCTCCGCGCGGAGGCGTTGAACTTCCGCGTTCAGCGCCGACGACGTGTGCGTGCCGGCGGACGCATCGCGGCGGAGCGCGTCCAGCTCCGCCTGCTTGCGCTCAGCCAGGCGGGTTTGCCGGTCCGACTCGGCCCGCCGGCTGGAGAGCTCGGCCGACAGCGACGTTCGCTCGTGCTGAAGGCCGGCCACTTCTCCGCCCTGTTCGTACAGGGCGTAGCCGGCGCCGGCCACGGTGGCGACCCAGAGCAACCAGGCCAGGGCCGCGATCCGCCGTGCCCGCCGGGTTTCCGCGCGCATTTCCGCATGCACCGCGCGGCAGACCTGCTCCGGCGCCGGCGCGGGGTAGGGCAACGCGCGCGACGTCCGGCTCCACTCGCTCACCAAGCGAGAGAAGGACCCGACATCACGCGGACGGTCATGTGTGGGCGGTCTCATCACGTTGCCCCGGAACGGTCCGCAGGGCGGACCCTGCAACCACCGGTGTTATCGGCCCATACCGATGCCCGGTTTAGCCCCGAATTCCCCCCCCGCCTTCCCCCAGCCTCAAAGAGGCGTAAGCGTGTAGCCAACGGCGTGAGCCGCTGGAATTCCTTCTCGGCGCTAAGGATCTGGAGGAGAAAGGTCAGAAAGGTGACGGCGGGGGACCAGAATGTGTCGCGCCAGTGGTGGCTGGCCTGTCGGCACTGCGACGCTAACTGGGGCGCGAAGATGGTTCACCCGATCGCTCGGCCCCGGCTTCACCCGTCCCTGCTTGCCTGCCTTGTCCGATCAGATCTACTCTCTCGATGAGTGTCGAAACCTCTTTCAGATCGCTCTCCTCGAGTTTGTATGTCGCAGTGTCTATCCTGCGGCCCCGTCTCACCCACAGGTAGCATCTGTCCTCTTCGACATACTTGAACCCGTCGATCAACAGAGCGTAACCATCCTGCTTGCGTTCGACAGCGGAGTTGACCACCCATTCTCCCACCTTGCGCTCGTCCTTCTTCTCATGCGCGCTGGTCAAGCTCTGGAACACGGTGAGCCCGTCGTGCCCGGAGACGTCACACACACCGAACAGGACGATTGATTTGTCATCCTTTGACGTCCCTTGTTCATCAGTCAAGACAGCGGACACAACACTTGCGTATTGCCCGTTCGGGACATGGGTCAAAATGATCCAGTTCGGATCCAGCCTCGCCCGCAGATGCTTGAGTATGATGACACTCTCTCGCTGCTTAGGCGAAGGAGCAGGTATGCATGAACAAACCAGGGAGACGAGTGCAAACGCCGGAATCAGAGCAAGCCGCATGATGTGTCTCCTTCGTCGGATGCTCGGTGAGGCGACCTCGTGTCTTCAGTCCAACGTCTCTGCGGGAGTCATCCGAAATTCGCCATTCGGCCATTCGTGACAATCACCTGTTTCGCCTGAGAATAACAATACCCTGTTACCTGCGCCTCCCCGACCAGCCTCCCCATTCTCTTCGTCCTGGCGCTCCGTCCAGCCGCCCGCACTGGCGCACTCGGCTGCATTGCCTGACTGGTTCCTGGTATTCCGCCGAGTGCCCCGGCTTGCCGGCGCCGCCCATGCCCCGTCCGCCAAGCCACAAACCCCTCCCCCGAAGTGTAGCACAAGCCCCCGCACGCCCAAACCCCAAACCCCGCCCGCCCCGACATGCCAACCGAGGGTTCTCCCCCACATGCGTCCCGCGGGCTCCGGCTCTACAGACGCACAATCTCGCCGGTCCTGCGGCAGAGAAGTGCTATCGAGCCCGAAGCCCGTTGAAACGGGCTGCGGCGGAGAGGGAGAGAAGGGTGGTGTGTGTCGGGAGGCGCCTCAACCGGCCCTCGAAGGGCCGGCCTACGGGCCCGCCTGCGGCGGGGAAGGCCCGTGAACGGGCCTGGGGATGCGCCGACATCCCGGCGACTCGACGCTCCGTTCGGTGAACGCGAGAATTCATCCCGCTGCGAATGGAATCCGACCCCGGCGGGGTCGAGGTGGGTAGCCGCGGGTGGAGTCCCGATGACAATCGGGGCGGAACCCGTGGATGGAGGCGCGCTCCCCAGCCCTATCCCGCCCCCGGAGTACGTGTTTAGCGTACGGGGGTGGGCAGGAGGGTCAAGTACGGGCGTAGGGTCTCGACGAAATCCTGGCCGCGTTGGTGGCAGGTGGCGGCGAGGCTGGCGAGGATCTCGAAGGTCGTCTTGCC
>Ga0334890_1004463_pt1 | contig 12832 bp, 12 predicted proteins | sample GraSluR1_MG_3_FD_207220 | JGI IMG/M metagenome (GOLD analysis project Ga0334890, IMG submission 207220) | Sludge microbial communities from methane-producing bioreactor in Wageningen University, Netherlands - Granular Sludge_31_08-R1 | ecosystem: Engineered > Bioreactor > Anaerobic >... | reverse complement strand
TTTTCTTCATAAATACTTTAAATGATGAGATTCTTACGTCGTCCGGCAAAAACACCGGACTCCTCAGAATGACTAAGTGGATGGTAGAGATTGCCACGTCGCATAGGACGCTCCTCGCAATGACGGATTTAGATAGGCATTTTCATCCTCATCTGGTGCTGCAAAGCAGCATGACGGTCTATCCTGAAAATACTTGAATGTTTTTTAAAGTAACTCTTTTATAGCAACTAACCAGGATCTCATTCTGGGCTTTCACCCTCATCCTCACCTTCTCCCATCAAGGGAGAAGGAACTTTGAATTCTTTTGTTCTTTTTTCCCTCGCCCCTCGGTGGGAGAGGGCCAGGGTGAGGGGGCAACTTATTTTCATATTCATCTGGTGCTGCGAAAGCAGCATGAAGGTCCATTCTGTAAAGACGAAGAGAAACAAAACCCCAAGAGATTAAAACGATAATTCTTGGCTTCATCTTTTCCCGAAAGAACAGGAACAGAAGTTCCATTTTGCTTTATCCTTTCACCGCTCCTTGAGTGAGACCTCCGACCAATTGTTTTTGTACAAAGAGAAAGAGAATGAATACCGGAATACAGATGAGAACCGAGGCAGCCATTAAGTTACCCCAATTGGTTTCATATTGACCAACAAAGTCAAATATACCGACAGGAAGTGTTCTTTTGTCTTGGCTGGTTATGAATGTGAGAGCAAACATGAACTCCTGCCAAGTGAGAAAAAGAATATAGGCAGCCGTTGCACCAATACCTGGACGCACCAAAGGGACGACTATCCTCCAAAAGGCTTGTAGTTGAGAACAACCGTCGATCTGGGCGGCTTCCTCCAGCTCTTTTGGAATGCCAACAAAAAACCCTCTTAACAGCCAAACTCCAACTGGTACCGAAAAGGCAAGATATCCAATAATAAGCGACGCAAAGGTATCAATAAGGCCAGCCTGACCCATGATTCGGTAAAGAGGAACAATGATGGCAGCAAGAGGAAACAGTTGGCTAAGAAGGAGCAAGTTAAAGAAAAACTTTTTTCCTGGGAATTGTAGTCGAGCATATCCATAAGAAGAAAAAAGAGCTACGAAAATAACAACAACAGTTGTACCCAAGGCAACCGTAAAACTATTTATAAAATAACGAACAAACATCGATCCCCTTCCGAAAACGTGAAGGTAGTTATCCCCAGTAGGACGTTTTGGGATTAAATAGGGTGGAGATGTAAATTGTTCGTCAGGTGCCTTAAGAGACACGGAAAGCATGACTGAAAAGGGGAAAAGAACGAAAACTAAAAGGAGAAGCACCTGAATAGCAGTAATAACATGTCCGCTCCAATGAGTTTTCATTGTTCTGCTCCTTTCTGACGCTGGCTAAGCCAAACATAAAAGAGGCTAAATATCAGAAGGAATAAAAAATCAAAAATCGCGAACCTTGAAGCATCACCGAAACGAAATCTCTTGAAAGCTAAATCATAGACATAGGTGGGGAAAATATGGGTACTTTCAGCTGGTCCACCACCGGTCATTACATAAATTAATTCGAAATAATTAAATGTCCAAATAAATGTAAGCAAGAAAGTGATGGTGATGATTGGTTGCATGGAGGGAAGGGTGACATAGCGAAATTGTTTCCACTTTCCAGCGCCATCAATATTGGCAGCCTCATACAGCTCGGCAGACACTCCTTGTAACCCAGCTAAATACATAAGCATAGAAAAAGGAAAACCCTTCCAGATTGCAGAAAATATCACAGCATATATTGCTGAACCTGGAACACTCAGCCATGTTAAATATTGATCTATAAGCCCAAGGCTTTTCAAATAATGATTAAGAAGACCAAGCTGAGGATCGTAGATTAACCTCCAAACCATACCAGCAACCACGCCGGGCATAACCCAGGGGAGAATCATAATACCACGTACCAGAGAACGACCCCAAAAAGGCTTATTTAAAACTATTGCCGATCCCAATCCTAAAAGAAGCTGGAAAAAAACCACCAGAACCGTCCAGATAATCGAATTTTTAAAAACCAACGGCAACATTTTATTGCCAAAGAGTTTGTTATAGGCAGTCCAGCCGAGATAACGAGAAGAGGTTAATGACATATCACTTAAGCTATAATTTAGGGTGAGAAATAAGGGATAAATAACAAGGATTACTAATAGAATTATTGATGGCAGGGTGAAAAAATACCCAGTAAGCCAATCTTTTTTCATGGAATCCTCCAGATAATAGCATTATAAGGCTTAAAACCATCAAAACTAGTAATATTCTGAAACAATGCGCATTCAATGTATATATAATTGGAAAGTATCATAATATTCAGAAGAAAATTAGAAATAAAGGCGAGTAACTATATTTATTTAACCAAAAATTCCGTAAAAAATGAATTAAAAGTAGTTCTGGGCAAAGAATTTTGCCCAGAACTATGATTATTCTTTAATTAGAGCCATAGTAATCTGCGAGCAGAGCGTTTATTTCCTCGGTCGCTATTCTCAGTGCACTTTCAACCCCTTCCGTACCTGTGAGAATTGCAGTCGTAGCATTACGCTGTATTTCAGCAAGATCTGGATATTTTGGGAAAATAGGACGATAAAGGGCCAGAACAAGCTGTTCAAAAATGATATCGGGGAATCTTCTTTTTTCGTTTAAGAATGCTTTTGCAGCTTCGATGTTGGCAGGCGTGAGAGAGGAAACCTTTTCATTAACTTCTTTGCTTGTCCAATATTCAATGAACTTCCAAGCCGCATCTTTGTTGGGAGCGTTTTTATAAATGACCATGTTCCAACCACCAAGGGTGGTGATGGATTCACCATCAGCAGGTTTGGGGAAATAGGTTAAAGCCCAATCCATTTCCGGTGCTCTGGCGTTCACCGTATCTTGTCCCCATTCACCATACCAGAACATACCCACTTTTCCAGCGGTAAAGAGTTGGAATGAATCTTCTTCGGTTCGGCTCACTTCTCCAGGAGGATTAATTTCTTGGAGTTTCTTATAGTATTGCAATGCTTCAATGGCTGGCGCTTGATCAAGCACACATTGGCTAAAGTCTTCATTTAAAACCGATCCACCGTTGGAGAAAATAAGTGCATCGACTACACATTGTACTGCATCACCTTGGCCAACCCAGAGAGCAGTGCCCCATTTTTCGCTAGAGGTCATTTTCTTCCCGGCTTCATGAAATTCATCCCAAGTTACCGGTGGTTTTTCCGGATCAAGGCCGGCATCGGTGAAAAATGCCTTGTTGTAATAGTTAAATGCCCAATCGCCTACATCAAAAGGAATACCATATAACTTCCCTTGGTAAAGAGCTGAATCCCAAGCACCCGGCAAGTAGTATTCTTTTTTGACACTTTCAGATTGAGCAACATAATCATCCAGTGGTAGGACAAAGCCGGCGGCAGAAAATTCTGGGTTCCAAATTTGGTCAACAACTGAAATATCCGGGGGGTTCCCGGCAGCAGCAGCAATTAATAGTTTATCACGATATTCATTATAGGGAAATACAGTGAACTTCACATCAATGTCGGGATAGAGCTTTTTGAATTCTACTAGTGCATCTTCCTGGGCTTTTAAGAGATTGACATCGGCTTGCACCATCAACCATACATTTAAAGTAATTTTCTGAGCAAAAGCGCCCCCTGCCAACAGAGCAATCAGCATGATAATAAGTAGACTGAAAAACATCCACTTTTTAGTCATATACATCCCTCCAAAATTATTTCAAACCGATCAAGAAATTGAATAGTAATACTCAACTTATTTTTTCTCCCCCTCACCTCCCCCCTCGTTTTTTTTCATTAATTTTGATACGAATCGAACTTTTTCAATATCACCCTGAGGGGAAATCTCATCGGATATTCCTAAAATGAGGTGCGGTGAAAAAAGCGAAAGCACTTTTTTGGTGAAAGACTCCAATTCTTCTATTGGATATTCCGGGAGAAAAAGGAGCATTGGAATACCATCGATAAGAATCATATCCCCCATTGCTTCTTTTAACTCTTCTAAAGAAATATCTCCTTGTGGTTGAGGGGTAGCCCCCTCAATCCCATCAAACCCTGAATCCCGGAGATAGGGCAATAGGGGTTTAAGCGAGCCATCCATATGAATATGACAAAACTTACCTGATTTATGCAACTGTTGAATTCGTTTTTGGTAATAAGGGACAAGAAACTGATTAAAAATGCGAGGAGAATTAAACCGGCCATCAATATTTTCACCAAAATTTAGGATTTTTACCGGACAAGAAGCTAAAATTTCAAATAGTGAATCCTCGGCTTCTTCGGCTTTTTTCAAATACTCTTGAAGCCGGTTAGGATAGTCATAGATAAGGTGAATAGTATTTTCAATGCCTGCATATTGCAAGAAGAGACGTTGGAAAGGCGATCTTTCCCAATAAAATTGAATTTCTCCCCATTCACCAACAGCTTCTTTTGCCTCTAAGTAAAAGTCATAATCAAAACGATAACGTATTGAGGTAACAATATCTTCTAAAATTCCAAGGTCTTCAACGCTTTTAACCGGGTGTTCGACATAGTGCCAGGAACATCCCCATTCACCCAAACGTTTTTTTCCGATCAACTCTTCACCCTTGGCTGACCGAAAAATCACTTTAATATCATCTCTCTGTTGGATTTCAAAAACCCCGGCACCGGGAGGATAATCAAAATGAATGAAGGTATTCGGTGATGAAATGTCTTGAGTCTCGCCATAATAGTATCGTACCGAGCAGTTCAAGTTTTTATATAAATCGAGTAGCTTCATTGATTGGTAAGGTTCGACGAGCTGATTTCGAGCTCGGTTAACATTAAACCAATGCTCTAAACGTGGCTGCCATGGAATATTATCAATGTTTGTACCTTGAAAAACTGTAAGAACTTTTTCTTGGAAAGAAGGTAGTTTCATTGTTGTTTGCTATTCCTCCCTCTTGATTGGTAGATTTCCGTTAATAAATCTACTGATAACATCACTGGCCATTCCCATAGCAACCGCCTCTTCTCCAAGCTGACTAGTGATAACCGGGGTTTTTCGGGCTTCTAATGAAAAGACGGCACCACGAGCTTGCTCTATTGCCGACTGAATGTAAATTGGACACTTGCGAGCAATTTCTCCTCCAATAATAATGGCTTCTGGATTGAGCAGGTTAATAATATTAGCCACTCCTTTTCCTAAAATTTCTCCAGATTTTTTAATAAGGGCAATAATTTTTGAATCATCGAGTTGGAAGGCGTTCATGACCGAGTCAAAATCTTTAATATTTTTATTAAAAGATCTTGCTTCTCGAACTATTGCATCAGTAGAAGTGTATTGCTCAAGACAACCAAGGTTCCCACAATAACAAGGAACTCCATTTTGTTCAATGATAGTGTGACCAAATTCTCCAGCGTTGCCATTTATTCCACGATATAAAGCTCCGCCAGTAAAAAACCCTCCTCCTACACCCCAGTCGGTAAAGATATAAAAAAAGTTATCAAATTGTTTTCCATAACCGTACATTTTTTCTGCGATAGCCGAAGCCTTTGCGACATTTTCAACTATCACTGGATAGGGAAAGGACTTCTCAAATATCTCAACGGCATTAATGCTGTTCCAACCAAAAAAGGGTGATTGGCTAATGAGGGGTCCAGCTTTGAAAAGAAAACCCGGGGTTCCAATGCCTACTCCAGCAATTTTGTTTGGTAATAAATTCAATGAATGGCTAAGCTGGGTGATTTTCTTCGAAAGTTGGTTAGCAATGGATAAAGGACCTTGGGAAGGATCGGGAAAATATTGTTCACGCCTTAAAACTTTACCGGTTAAATTGCAGAGTATAATTTGTCCTTTTCGGGAAATCTCCACCCCAAAAACATACTGGTGGTCGCTGTTGATGTCTATTAAAAGAGGCTTCTTCCCCCGCAGCGACTTACCCTTTCCAATTTCTTTTAAGATGCCTTCTTGAATGAGAGAATCAATAATTCGCGAAACCGAAGGCAAAGAAAGACCGCTGATCCGTGAAATCTCCGATCGAGAAAGAGATCCCCGTTTCTGGATCAATCCGATAATATTGGAACGATTAATTTTTCGAATTAAACTGGGAGTTCCCCTCATATTTATTACTAACCTTTAGTAATAAATATATATTAGAAAGATAGACTCTCTCTGTCAAGAGTCAAGCTGAGCCATTTATACTGAAAATACAGTAATGAATAAAAAAATGGCGCCATTCTGAGCGATGCATTTCCGCTTGAGAATCACATCTGACGCTGCAGACGTCATCCCGAGGTATCGTTTTCGAAGCCGTGAGGATCTCACCTGCTCATTTTTATAAAAATATTTTTCTCAACTTTCTCCCTTTTTCCCTCTCCCCTGGCGGGAGAGGATTAACCTAAGAGGGGAGCTAGTTTATTTCCTTCAAGCTTTATATTTTAAAACGTTAAACCAGGCTTACAATCAGAGGTTTCACCCCCTTCCTCATCTCTCTCAACAAGAAAAAAGGATGATGTTGCTGATATCCCGGTTTTAAGCCTTAAAAATTAATCACTGATCGAACGGCTTTTTCAATATCATCTTCTTGGGGAATGACATAATTTTCCAAATGCGGAGCCATTGGGATCGGGACGTCTTTAGCACCAACTCGCTTTATTGGAGCATCGAGATGATCAAAAGCTTCATCAGCAAGGCGAGCGGCAATTTCCGCACCGGGACCGTAGCTTAAGTGGGCTTCATGAACAATGACTGCCCGATGGGTTTTCTTAATTGAATGAACCAAGGTTTCGATATCCAATGGAACCAGAGTGCGAGGATCGACAACTTCAATACTTACTCCTTCGTTTTGTAAGCGTTCAGCCACCCGTAATGACTTGTGCATTGTTTCTGCGGTGGCAATAATCGTTACATCGCTCCCGGTTCTTTTAACATCTGCGACTCCAAAAGGAATGGAATACATCTCTTTTGGGACATCACCTTTGAGATTGTATAGTCCTTTATGCTCATAAAAGAGCACCGGATTATTGTCTTCAATAGCAGTTTTAAGGAGACCCTTTACATCAAAGGGGGTCGAAGGAACGACGGTTATAAAACCTGGGATGTGGGCTAACATCCCCTCTAAGGATTGAGAGTGTTGGGCTGCTGCGGACTGACCGGCACCAATAGTAGTTCGAATTACTAAAGGAAGTTGACATTGGTCGCCAAACATGAACCGCATCTTCGGTGTCTGATTAACTAATTGGTCACCAGCAACAAAAAGGAAGTCGCAGAACATAATTTCAGCTACCGGTCGCTTGCCCACCGAGGCAGCGCCAGTGGCAGCACCCACAATTGCTACTTCAGACAAGGGAGTGTTCCGGACGCGCTCGTTTCCAAATTTTTCCCATAACCCTTTAGTAACGCTAAATGCTCCGCCTAGAGGCCCAATGTCTTCTCCTAATAAAAAAACATCGGGATTGGTTTCAAGTTCATAATCTAAAACCTCATGGATGGCTTCACGGTAGGTAATTTGTCGCATGATTCAATCTCCTTTTAGTGTATATAAAGTGTGGAGAGACAGATCTGTGGATCGGCATAAGGCGAGGTACGACCGAATTCAATGGCATCATTAATTTCCTTGGCAATCTCCTCAGTTATAGTTTCAATTTCATCGGAAGTAATGAGTTTTTGGTTGAGGAGAAATCTTTCAAAGTTTGCAATGGGGTCTTTCTTTTTCCATTCCTCGATGTCAGCTTTGGTCCGGTATGGCTGAGGATCACCTTCCCAATGCCCGCGATATCGATAGGTTTTAGCCTCCAATAAGGTCGGTCCTTTCCCTGATCGAGCCCTTTCAATGGCTTTTTGAGCATCTTTATAGACCGACACGACATCCATGCCATCGGTAGTTACTCCCGGTATTCCGTAACCTGCAGCCCGGTCGGCAATATTGCGGATTGCCTGGTGATCGGCTTGCGGAGTGGTTTCAGCAAAAAGATTGTTTTCGCATACATATACAATGGGGAGTTTCCAGGCTGAAGCTAAATTGAGGGATTCATGAAAAGCACCTTGATTCGAGGCTCCATCACCGAAGAAACACACAGTAACCTTGCTGTCTTTTTTCATCTGACTTCCCAAAGCCGCACCAGTGGCAATGGGAATGCCCCCTCCTACGATTCCATTGGCACCCAGCATTCCCAGGGAAAAATCAGCTATGTGCATGGATCCTCCCCTTCCCTTGCAGTAGCCGGTTTCTTTGCCATATAATTCGGCCATCATTTTCCGGAGAGACACCCCTTTGGCAATACAGTGACCATGGCCACGATGGGTACTGGCGATATAATCTCCAGGGTTTAGCGCCAAACAAACTCCCGCAGCGACAGCCTCTTCCCCGATATAACTATGAAGCCAACCCGGTAATTCATGAGCAGCAAACAATTTAACTGCTTCCTCCTCAAAGATCCGGATCTTTTTCATGGTTACGAGAAGGTTCCGAGCCAAATCTTTTTCAATCATAAATGATATTCTCCTTTACTTGAAATACGATTGGGTTTTTATTTTAGATTAATTTTTTAAACAGATTATTGACCTCATGCCATTTGACAACATCGGACGAGGATAAAAAAATAGGGATAAAAACTATCACTTAATCCTTTAAAAATGAAAACAATTGAATTGGAAAGCATATAATTAGTCAATTATTTTCTCAACACCAAAAGCATGTCTCAGAACAAAAAGGAAACTTCATTCCCAATTCCACGCAATTTATTAGACTAGAATTTTTATCTAAAATATTCTTGTTCTAAAAAAATCTTGAAAAATCTTCATTATTACTGTTTGTCTAGAGGAGTTGGATAGAGCTCGGTGACGATTTTAAACTGCTGAACCACATAATACTTTTCAACTTCGACTAAAATGAGCGCACAATTTGGGGAATCGGTGAATTCAACTAGTGAAGGGTGTTTGATGAGATGATGAAGAAGGAAGGGCGCCTTTTCCTCGAAAGCAAGTTCCCGGGCGTTCCCAAAAACGGTTATTGCAACCGCCTGATGGTGGTCGTTTTCTTGGTTTGACCGATTATCAACGAGAAGAGAAACACGACGATTATTTTTCAGATTCGCATATTTTCGAGTATCACGATATGTTGCAAAAACAATCGAATGTAAATCATCGGTGGCCGAAAAATTAACAATACTACAATGGGGGGTATCTCCATTGGAGGTACCTAACACTGCCAGATTTTGAGTTTGCATTAATTTTTGGACTACGGAGATAACGGATGAATTTTCCATTTTAATTTATCACAATCTCGATGATTTTAAATCCCTTTTTATTCATTTTAACACAACCAGACAATCATAAAAGGATTTTTGAAGAAAACCAGGTAAATACAATGGACCGAATTACTCGAGGATAAAATTTGGCAACTCAGCTGATTTTCACCAATAAAATGCCCCCTAGAAACTTTTAATTCTAAAAATTTAAAAAATTAATCGGTTGGAATTAAAATGAAACCAGAATTTGCCAAATAAAAGTCCAGGCAAGATGATCGGTATTTTCCCAAATTTCTCGCACTATTGCTTCGTTGCCGGTAATTTGAGGAATTCTTTTTCTTTCTTCTTCCCAAGGAAGAAAAACTCCTGGGATTCGACCAGATTTCGTATTTTTATTTTCCATTGCGAATCACCTTTTAGTCAATACTGCCCGTATTCACGAGTGATTTCGGTGAGGGCTTGGATGCAGTCGACCCGAGCATCATTTTGAATAATAGCCCCGGCATCCATAATATACCCTCCGTCTCGAGCGACACCATCGATTACTTTTTTACAATAATCTTTCACTTCTTCGGGTTCTCGATGGAAAAGATCATTGGGGATTCCTCCGCTTAAGCAAAACTTATCACCCAAAATCTGATGAGCTAAAAAAATATCACCCCGGTCAACATGGTAGACAACGCTTCCAGCGGGCAGTTCTCGGAATGTCTCTAAATGACGATCCCAATTTCCTTCAGCATAAAAGAGAACTTGATTTCCGTGTTTCCAAATTTCTTCAACGATTGGTTTAAGGGTCGGCCAAAAAATGTTTTGAAAATGATCAAGTGATATGAGCGGCACACAACTGCGATGCATCCAGAAGCCGATGGGTACTTGTTTCTGTGGGTCGGCACTATCGAGGGCGACTTGCATAAGATGGGGCATCATCGCTTCACAAGCTTCTAATACCTTTTTAGGTTGATAACAGAGGTCATTAGCCAGTCCATAATATCCTCTTAATTTGTCGGCAAGGATATCTAGAGGAGCCTTAAGAATGCCGCAGATCGCCGACACAGTTCCACATTCGGTTCGCAAAGATTGGGCAAGATTCCCTAGAACGCTAAAATACTCGGTCATAGCCATGCCGCCCTTAAGAAGGGCCAAGTTATGGCGCTCACTAATCGGTTGACCGGGGCGTTGGATATCATTAGAAACGCGAGGCAACCAAACATTAAATAAATATCCAGTCGGATCGGAAATCAATAAATCATAGTCTTCGGGGGGCATGAAAGCTTTTTCTTCGGGAGGTTCTTTATACTGGAAGCCTACTTGGGGTGGTAAATCAATCCCAGGAATACCATAATAAGTAAGTCCTATTGCCTGCACTAAGCCTGTCCAACAATAGATCATGTTGGCAGGGATTGCATCCCAGTCAAAATCACGAGCGCATTTCAAATAAGCTTTTACTGCATAGCGATAATCATGAGTTGCTTGCTGGGCGGTATAACCAGCATATTGAGAAGCGAATTCAGCAACAAAAGGACGGATGGGAATCATGTCCGGTTTGCCGTTTTTCATAGTAGTAATATATCTCTTAAGTCGGCTTTGATAAAGTTCTTCGGTGGTCATTGAAACTCCTCCTTGTAAAATAGATCCTGCTCCTCCATTTTATCATTCTTCCTAATACCCTCAAAAAATAATAAAAATTCCCCAAGCATATGAATTAAAACGAGCTTCCAGCAAAAATAAGAAAAGAAAGTAATTAGTAAGAGGAAAAGAAATAAAAAAATAAAACAATAAATAAAAAGAATAGAAGAATAATCCAACCGATGCCAACCAAAAGGTCAAGGCGTAAGTCAGTGCTTTTGTGTTGAGGTCGACATCGGTTAGTTTGGGTAGATTTAATCTAATCCTACGTATTCATACATGGTATTTCCGGCATGACTGAAATCCAACTCCTTGCCTTTGCCTTCTTTAAGCGCGACTCGGCAGAGGTCAATGGCGCCATCCAATAAAAAACCAGGAATATTTAGGTCATCACACAGTTTTTTCATATAATTTAAATCTTTAAGTCCGAGTTCAAGAGCAAAGTCCATATGATAATTCTTTTTTATGTATTTTTCGCTATAAAACTGGAAGACCCAGTTAGAAAAAACTTCATTGTTAAGGGATTTATAAAGTTCCTGGGGATTAATACCGTATTTGGCAATAATTGGATAGAGCTGGGCATAGATAAGCGCTTGAGAAAGCCCAGCAAAATTTTGAGCAATTTTAATTAAGTGTCCGTTGCCCGATGGCCCCACATAGTCGTAATGCTTACAGTAGCAGCGGAGAAGGTCATCAACTTTGTCAATATCTTCTTTGTCTCCAGCAGCGACAGCAATTAATTCTCCCCTGTCAGCTTCGGCGGGACCGGCGATTAAGGGAGAATCAACTAAGCCTCCTCCGGCAGCTTTAATTTTGGCATGGAGTGAACGAGTCGACATGGGATAGCTGGTTGATGTATCGACAAATATCTTCCCCCGGACTCCCTCGTTGAGGAATTCATTCATAATTTTTTCAACGACGGTAGAGTTAGGAAGAGAGAGAAAAATAACTTCGCTATTTTTTAAGACTTCCAAAGGAGAAGGAGCTAATGTAGCCTTTCCTTTAAAGAGTTGCATAGCATCCTGATTGACGTCAAAAACGGTTAATTGGTTTCCCTTCAGAATCAAATTCTTACACATACCCTTCCCCATATTACCTAATCCAATAAAACCAACTTTTCTCATTGTATTCTGATCCTCCTTTTAATAAATTAGACATAGCAAAAAAATTAACCTTTATTGCTTCTATTATATGTCACCGGAGATAAAGGTAAAACCATAATGAATCGGGCTGTGTTCAGTAAAGTTGAGGCACGCTCCATGCGATTATCAAAAAAAGTGAACGGAAATCTCCCATTAAATTAATAAAATATTATTTCCACTGATGTTCATTTCCCCAAATTTTGCAGTTTAAAAACGAGGGCATCATGTAGGAATATACCGCTCAGGGTAAAACGATATTGTCCAAAAAGAGATCATTTCAACCTCAAAAAGCGAAATCTGGTAAATTCGGCAAAAATTTCTGATTTTAAGCGCTGAGAAGCTTTTAATGATATCTATTGGAATGCCTTTTGGGAAAAAAGTGGTATCACCTGTCTATAATTTTTTTCGGTTATGCCTTTTTTTTCAAAATGAACCAATTAAAGTAAGCCTGGTAGCTCAGATTTCGATATATTGTGACAATTTCCGGCAAATGACTCACCTCGCTGATTACGAGGAAGTGAAAATAAGAGCGCCGGACTCGGAGATTTTTGCAGGTTTTTGTTTGAAAGTCGATAAGAAGAAAATCGCTCTATAAAGCTAATGGTGGAGATGACGGGATTCGAACCCGTGGCCTCCGGCTTGCAAAGCCGGCGCTCTCCCAGCTGAGCTACATCCCCGTTCATTGAAGACTAAAAAGAATGGGGCGGATTGAGGTCCGCCCCATAAGGTACTCCGCCTACTCCCAACAGTTCTCCTTAGAAAGGAGGTGATCCAGCCGCAGGTTCCCCTACGGCTACCTTGTTACGACTTCACCCCAATCACCGACCCTACCTTCGGCACCTGCCTCCCTTGCGGGTT
>Ga0334890_1004456_pt1 | contig 12846 bp, 8 predicted proteins | sample GraSluR1_MG_3_FD_207220 | JGI IMG/M metagenome (GOLD analysis project Ga0334890, IMG submission 207220) | Sludge microbial communities from methane-producing bioreactor in Wageningen University, Netherlands - Granular Sludge_31_08-R1 | ecosystem: Engineered > Bioreactor > Anaerobic > Unclassified... | reverse complement strand
GAGCTGTTCCGGAGGCTCGCCGGGTAGGCCCGGGCACGGTCCCGGAGAAAAAACGAGGCAGCCGCGTCCATCCCACGGATGGATGCGGCTGCTTTTTTCATGGGCGGCCATGCTCTCCCAAGTGCCGGGGCACCTCCTCAGGGCACCTCCTCAGGATTGACAAATTTCGTTTCCTCCTGTACCGTGAGTGCAACAAAAGTTTATTTCATATATATTTATGTACTTTATTTTATATTTGTTGGCAGGAAGGAAGATCAGGAGAAAATGAATGACTGTTTTCTGGTTCTGGAGGACGGGGAATGCTTCGGGGGAATATCATTCGGGTGCAGGGCTCCGAAGGCGGGAGAGCTTGGTTTTCCGCCGGCCGGCGGGGCAGGAGCGGGAGAAGTGGTGTTCAACACGGCCATGGGAGGCTACCACGAGATGCTGACCGATCCGTCCTACGCTGGGCAGATCGTGGCTCTCACCTGTCCCCACGGGGGGAACTACGGGTGTTCCGATGACTGGTCGGAACGGGGCCCCGACGAGCCGGGCCTTCCCGAGATCAAGCTTTCCGGCCTGGTGGTGCGGTCCCTGTACTCCGGGCCGGTGCCGAAAGGACGGATACCCCTCTCCGAATTTCTCCGAAGAAACGGCGTGCCGGGGATAGAGGGGGTCGATACCCGGGCGCTGACCCTCCGGCTGCGGGACAGGGGCAGCTGCACCGGACTCCTTGTGAGTTCCTCCTCCGGCAGCGCCCTTTCCGCTTCGGAGATGGACCGTGCCCTCGCCTTCCTGAAGGCCGTTCCGTCCATGGAGGGACGGAACCTCCTCCCGTCGGTGGGGACGCGGTCACTGAAATGCCGGGATGTGCCCGGAAACTGCAGATTTGCAGTAGTGGACTGCGGGATCAAGGGAAACATCCTCCGGGAACTCTCCCTCCGGGGAGTGTCTTCAACGGTGTTTCCCTGGACGGCAACGGCGGAGGAAATTCTCCGGTCTTCCCCGGACGGGGTCCTTTTTTCCAACGGACCGGGGGACCCTGCCGTTCTTTCTTCCCTGGCGGAGGTGATCCGGGAGCTCCTGGGCCGCCTTCCGGTGTTCGGCATCTGCCTGGGGCATCAGCTGATCGCCCATGCCCTGGGAGGAACGACACAGAAGATGAAGTTCGGCCACCACGGGTGCAACCACCCCGTCCGGGACGAGCGGACGGGGCAGGTCCAGGTGACCAGCCAGAACCACGGTTTCGAGGTGGACGGCTCCTCCCTTCCCCCCGGGGTGAACGTCTGGTTCCGGAACGCCAATGACGGCACGGTGGAGGGACTGTACCACGAATGCCTTCCGGTGCTTTCCTGCCAGTTTCACCCGGAGGGCGCGCCCGGTCCCCGGGACTCCCTGTGGGTCTTCGACGAGTTCGTGAAGGCCGCCGCCGTCTTTTCCGCAGAAAAGGAGATGATTCCATGCCGGCACGCAGGGATCTGAAGAAAATCCTCCTTCCCGGATCGGGAGCCATCGTCATCGGCCAGGCCTGCGAATTCGACTACTCCGGTGTCCAGGCCGTCAAGGCCCTGAAGGAGGAAGGGTACGAGGTGGTGCTCGTGAACCCCAATCCCGCGACGGTGATGACATCGCCCGGCATTGCGGACAGAGTGTACCTCGAACCTCTCAAGGTTCCCTACCTGGAGGAGATAATCAAAACGGAGCGCCCCGACGCCATTTTGCCCACCATGGGAGGGCAGACAGCCCTGAACCTGGTGCTGGAACTGGCGGACGAAGGCATTCTGGACCGGTGGGGCGTGGAGGTCATCGGCGCGTCGGTGGAGTCCATCCGGCTGGCGGAGGACCGGGGGCGGTTCAAGAGGGCCATGGAGGATATCGGCCTTGATGTTCCGAAGTCAGTCCTTGCCCGATCGGTACAGGAAGCCGAGGCGTTCGCCTCGGAAACCGGTCTGCCGGTGGTCATCCGCCCCTCCTTCACCCTCGGGGGTGTGGGTGGGGCTGTCGCCTCAACGAAAGAGGAGCTCAGGGCCCGGGTCGAGCGGGCCCTCCTTGAAAGCCCGGTCAAGTCGGCTCTCGTGGAGGAATCTCTCCTGGGATGGAAGGAATTCGAGATGGAGGTCATGCGGGACAGGAAGGACAACGCCGTGGTGGTCTGCTCCATCGAGAATATCGATCCCATGGGAGTCCACACCGGGGACAGCATCACCGTAGCCCCCGTGCAGACCCTGAGCGACAGGGAATACCAGGCGATGAGGTCAGCCGCCATCGATGTGCTCCGGGCGGTGGGGGTAGACTGCGGAGGTTCCAACGTCCAGTTCGCCGTGCATCCCGGTTCGGGAAGGATGACGGTGATCGAGATGAACCCCCGGGTGAGCCGCTCGTCGGCCATGGCCTCCAAGGCTACGGGATTTCCCATAGCCCGGGCTGCGGCCAAGCTGGCTGTGGGCTATACCCTCGACGAGATTTCAAACGAGATCACCGGCAGCACTACCGGCTGCTTCGAGCCCGCCCTGGATTACGTTGCCGTGAAGTTTCCGAGGTTCGAGACGGACAAGTTCCCGGCGGAATATGACCGTCTCGGAACCCAGATGAAATCAGTCGGTGAGGCCCTTTCCCTGGGCAGGACCTTCATGGAGGCGCTGAACAAGGCGGCCCGGGCCTCCGAACAGGGGTACGGGGGAATCCACGAACTTCCCATGGGGTACGACGGCCTCGATGAAATGCTGACCACTCCCCACCCGAAGAAAATTTTCGCTGCCTACACGGTACTGAAGCGGGAGGGCCGCCGGGCTCTCCGGGACCTTGCGGAAAAAACGGCCTACGATCCCTGGTTTCTCTCCCAGATGGCAGACCAGGCGGAATGTGAGGACAGCATCGCCGGGGAACCGCTCACGGAGGATCTCCTCCTGAAGGCGAAGCGCTTCGGTCTTTCGGACAGGCGGATCGCCCGCCTGTCGTCGAAGACGGAAGAGGAAGTGGAGTCCCTCCGGGACAGCCTCGGAATCCGTCCGTGCTTTCATTTCGTGGATACCTGCGCCGGCGAATTTCCGGCGGAGACTCCCTATTTTTACTCCACCTGGGGGGAAATCGATGAAGGAGAGCCCACCGGGGAACAGGGGGTGGCCATTGTGGCTTCGGGCCCGAACAGGATAGGGCAGGGGCTCGAATTCGACACCTGCTGCACCCTGGCGTCCCTCGCCTGGAAGGAGGCGGGGAGAAAGACGGTCATCATCAACTCGAACCCGGAAACCGTCTCCACCGACTACAACGTGTCCGACCGGCTCTACCTTGAACCTCTCACGGCGGAACACGTCAAGGCCGTCCTCGCCAGGGAGGGCATCCGGGATGTCCTGGTGCAGCTCGGCGGGCAGACTCCTCTCAACCTGGCACAGGACCTGGAGAAATGGGGAGCCCGTATCGTGGGAACATCCCTGGCCGGCATCGACGAGGCGGAGGACAGGGGCAAATTTTCAGCCCTGCTGAAGCGCCTCGGGCTCCGGCAGCCGGAGAGCAGGATGGCCGGCTCCAGGGACGAGGTGGCCGGTGCGGCGCGGGCCGTTGGTTTCCCCGTTCTTCTGCGTCCCTCCTACGTGATTGGGGGAAAGAACATGTTCGTCGCCCACGGGATGGAGGACCTGGAACTGTATCTCTCCAGGGGGCTGCCCCTTGACGGGAACCATCGCCTCCTGGTGGACAGGTTTATCGAGGACGCCTTTGAATATGACCTCGACGCTCTCAGCGACGGCCGGAACGTCTACGTGGCCGGAATTCTCGAGCACATCGAGGCGGCGGGGATTCATTCAGGGGACAGCGCCTGCGTCTTTCCCGCCTACAAATGCACCTCCGGTCTCTCCCGGGAGATGGCGGCCGCAGCCGTCCGGATTGCCCGGGAGATCGGCATCAGCGGCTTTCTGAACATCCAGTTCGCCGCAAAAGACGGGGAGCTTTACATTCTCGAGGTTAATCCGCGGGCCTCCAGGACGGTGCCCTTCCTTTCCAGGGCAAGCGGGGTCAACCTCGTGAAGGCCGCCGTACGGCTCTGGCAGGGAGAGGACCTGGAGGTCCAGGGACTCACGAAGGACGGGTACGGGGAGGGGCGGTGCATTTCCGAATGGGCCGTCAAGGAGGCGGTGTTCTCCTTCGACAGGTTTTCCTCCGTGGATCCGGTCCTGGGCCCCGAAATGCGGTCCACCGGTGAAGTGATGGGAACGGGAGCCACTGTGGGGGAAGCCTTCGCCAAAAGCCAGGCGGCGGGAGGAACCATGCTTCCGGTGAAGGGAAGGGTGTTCATTTCGGTGAACGATTTCGACAAGGCAACAATCCTCCCTGTGGCGAAGAAGCTTGCGGACCTCGGGTTTTCCCTTGCGGCCACCAGGGGAACCGCCGGGTATCTTTTTGAGCGGGGGCTGTTTCCCGAGGTGGTCCTCAAGGTCCACGAAGGACGGCCGAACGTGGTGGATTATATGCGGGCGGGGAAAATCCAGATGCTCATCAACACTCCTTTCGGCTCCAACAGCCTTTCGGGAGGCAGGGAGATGCGCATCGAGGCAGTCCGAAGGAAAATTCCATATACGACGACGACTTCAGCCGCCGAAGCGGCTGTGGATGCCATCGCCGAACTGCAGAAGGGAGGCTTCTCCGTCCGTTCCTGGGCGGAGGAGAAGTGACCGCCGCGGAAAAAGAAGTTGCCTTTTCCGTTATTGACTGTGCTTCGCTTTAGTAATACCATAAAATGGTACCGCAGAATCATCATCGGCAAAGGAGGGATGGGTGTGAGCAAAACGCGGGAAGGATGGAATCCTTATCTTCTCGGCGGACTGGCCGGACTGCTTTCCGTATGGTCGACCTACTATACCGGAAAGTTCTTCGGCGCGTCCACATCCTTCGTGAGGGCTGCGGCCTTCGTGGAGGATAAGGTCATTCCGGAACGGGCGGCGACACTTGAATACCTGGTGAAGAACGCCGCAAAAATGGACTGGCAGATGATGTTCATTATCGGCATTTTTATCGGGGCCCTGCTTTCTGCCACTCTGTTCGGCGATTTCAAGTTCCAGGCCGTGCCGGACATGTGGAAGAGGCATTTCGGTGAAAGTGCAGTATCCAGGGGACTGGTGGCCTTTCTCGGCGGTGCGGTGGCCATGTTCGGCGCCCGCCTCGCCGACGGGTGACCCAGCGGTCACGGGCTGAGCGGGACGCTTCAGCTTGCTGCCAGCGGATTTTTGGCTCTCATCTGCTTTTTCGTGGCAGGTGCCATAGTGGCCAGAATGATTTACGGGGGTGGACAGAATGGATCTTGATCAGATCATTGTCCATTTGAATGAAATTCTCGTGTCTCTCAAGGGCATCGCGAACGCCGTCGATCTCCAGCTCCGTTTCGGCCTGGTCACCGGAATGGTATTCGGCGTTCTTCTCCAGAGGGCAAAGGTGCTCCGGTACGACAAGCAGCTTGCCGCCCTCCGCTTCCAGGATTTCACCATCCTGAAGTTCATGATGTCCACCATCATCGTCGGCATGATCGGAACGTACTTCCTCTACGACCAGGGGCTGGTGAAGCTTTCCATAAAACCCACCATCCTGGGCGGAACCATAACGGGAGGGCTTCTCTTCGGCGTGGGCTGGGCCCTTCTCGGCTATTGCCCGGGTACCTCCATGGGCGCCCTTGGGGAGGGACGGACCGATGCCTTCTGGGGCATTCTCGGCGCCGTCGCCGGTGCTGCCCTCTATGCCGAGATGTTCCCTTACCTCCAGGATACACTCCTGAAGATGCACGACTACGGGAAAATCACCCTTCCCCAGCTTCTCGGGGTCAATCACTGGATCGTCATCGCCGGAGTCTCCGTGATCTTCCTCCTGTCCTTCATGTTGATGGAGAAAAAGGGATTGTAGCTTTTCCCCTTTACCGCAGCAGCGGCCCCCGGAATTTCCCGGGGGCCGCTTTTCTATTGTTTTTTCAGCAGGAGTGCGAGTGGGACGAGAAGCAGGGCTCCCCAGGGAGAGACTCCCGAAGTGCATCCTGCAGGGGAGCTTTCCGGCGAAGGCAGGGAGAAGAGCTGGTATCCCCTGTCGTACTGGTCGCCCCACCCTCTCGAAAGGAGATGATGGGTCCCTCCTGTCGAGAAGGCCCAGCCTCCGTCCCCGGAAATAAAAGGAAAACGGGGGGAGGCCAGTTCCCATTCACTGCCCCTTCCGTCGGGGCTGGTCCATGCGGCCAGGGGGGAGGCCATGCTGAGGTCGCCGAAATACACAAGGCCACCGAAGAAAAGAACGGCCTCCCTTTCCCTGTCGATTGCCAGGGTCCCCTTCCACGTGCTGAAGGGGAGGACGGCGTCCTGCCGTGATCCGTTCTCCAGGGAAAAGACGTTCACCGATGATGTGGGGATTTCCACCGTCGAGGAGGAGGTTCCGACGGTGAACAGTTCGTAGTGTTTCCCGCCGGCGACGAAGAGCTTCCCGTCCTCAATGGCGGCTGCCGCGGCGAACCGCTTCTCCGACAGGGTCCCCCACCGCCGCCACTCGAGGGTTTCCAGGTCGAGGCGGTAGACTGAGTCAATGGTTCTGTCCGAAAGATCAAGGGACTGGCCCAGGATGAAGCCTCCGGCCAGATAGAAGTATTTCCCTCCCACGGCCGTGGCCGGGGAGCCGAGATTGCTTTCCCTGAGTTCTTCGGGCAGGCGGGTAAGACGGCGGAGCACACCCTCTCCCGTGTCGTAGGCATAAACCCATCCGCCTGTCGACTGCCCCGCCAGGAACACCGTCCTTCCCAGGGAGCAGTAGCTTGTGTAGCGGAAGTCGAGGTCGGTTCGGGCCCATTCCTCCCCTTCTTCCCCGAGGGGGGCCTTCCGCAGGGTTCTGTCCCGGAGGGAGAAAACGGCTGGCCGGTAGCTGCGAACAAGGTTGCCGTACTCGTTCAGTTCCTCGAATCCGGCGGTGCCGTAGACGTATTCTCCCGCCACGGCGGCCTGCCCTGACACGGGAACGGCATGGAAATCTCTGCCGCCTTCTGAAAGAAACACGATGTCCGCCGGGGAAGCCTCTCCGGGGTGGGTGAGCAGGAAGGGGAGGGATGTCAGGCTGTCCTGTCCGTCCCCTCCGATTTCAAGGGTCACCCTGGCGTCTGGAAGTTCTCCCGGCGGCAGGGTGATGACCGCTTCGCCGGAGGTCCGCCCGGTCTCGGGAAGAGTAATCTTCCGGCCGTCCCTTGAGACGAGGGAGAGGGCTCCCCCTTCGGTGAGGTTATGGCCGGAGAGCCTGACCTGCTCTCCCGGAAGGGGATACTGGCTCGAGAGACGGAAGAGGGCCGGCCGGGTGCGCAGGGGCTCCGTGAGGGCCCGGCCCGCGTTGAGCCTCCCTCCCGTCCTGCTGAGCCCTTCCAGGGAGGGCAGCCTGTCAGCGGCTGAGAGAAGCTGGGCCTTCACGGCCCTCCAGTCCGCCTCCGGATGGGCGGAAAAGAGCAGGGCGGCGGCCCCCAGGGTCAGCGGCGTGGACATGGAGGTACCGGATTTCAGCGTCCAGGTGTTCCATGTTCCGTCGATCCGGGATGAGTAGCCGAATTGGACGTATTTGCTCGGAATGGTGGAGAGGATGGCCTCCCCGGGGGCGTGGATGTCCACCGTCCGCCGTCCCCACTGGGAGAAATTGGAGGGCTCGTCGGTCCCTCCGGTGGACCCCACGGAGACGATGTTCCCGAAAGGGAGGGAGGACGGGTAGCTGAAGGAGGCGAAGTCGTTGTCCGTGGCGAAGTTGCCCGCAGCGGCGAACACCAGGACGCCCCCTTCCTCGAGTTTCGCCAGGGCCTCCTCGATGGCCCGGCTGTAGGGGATTCCCGTGCCGAAGGACATGTTCACCGCCCTCACGTTCACGCCCCGGGCCTTCTGGGCGAGGAGATACTCGGTGTTGGCCAGCACGTGGGCGGTCTCGAAGCCCACCAGCGCCATGATCCGCACGTCCGGGGCGATGCCGGAGATGCCGTATTCGTCCTGCCTGGCGGCGATGATGCCGGCACAATGGCTGCCGTGCTCGCCCTGGTCGCTGATGTTCCCGTTTCCGTCCAGGGCGTTCCATCCGTTCACGTCGTCGATGAAGCCGTTGCCGTCGTCGTCGATGTCGTTGCCGGGGATCTCGCCCCCGTTCACCCAGAGATTTCCGTCGAGGTCGTGGATGTAGGGTCCTATCCCGGTGTCCATGACGGCCACCACCACCGAAGGGTCTCCCCTGGTGACGGTCCAGGCCCGCGGGGCGTCCACGTCCGCCCCGGCGGTGAGGTTCACGGGCGCGAATCCGCTGAGCCATGACAGCTCCTCACTGGCGTAGGGGGAGGCCGTGTTGGAGAGACTCCACTGGATCCAGTAGTGTTCGTCCTCCGGGGCATCGAACCAGGTGAGGGGAAGACTGGGCTCCGCCCAGGCCACTCTCTCGAGCCCTGCGAGTTTCCGGGCAGCGGCTCCGGGGTCGCTCCCTCCGTCGGCAAGATATACGCCGGTCCGCTCGAGTCTTTGAATTCCCGAGGAAAAAATGCCCGCTCCCGCGAGAAGGGAGCGGGCGGAAAGCGTTCCTTTTTCGCCGGCAGGCTGTTCACGGAGAGCGAACACCACCGTGCCGGAGGGGGCGGAACGCCCCTCCCCGGCACGGGAGGCGGAAGGAAGCAGGAAGAAAACCGCGAAAAGCAGCGCAGCGGCAATGCTTTTTTTCATGGGTGCCCGGCGGCGTACCTCAGCTGAAGGCCCGTTTGTACTGTTCCGGCCAGGGCAGCTCGATTCCCCGCTTCCGGGCTTCAAGAAGGGGGAAGAAGGGGTTCCTGAGGAGTTCCCTGCCGAGGGCCACCAGGTCGGCCCGGTTGTTGCAGAGGGCTTCCTCAATCATCTCCAGGGTGGTGATCATCCCTACGGCGATGGTGGGCACCCCGCAGGCAACCTTGATCATCTCCGCGAAGGAGATCTGGTAGCCGGGATAGACGGGGGGAGGAACGGGCGTCACCCCGCCGGAGCTGACGTGGACCACGTCCACCTCCCGGGTCACCCGGTCGATGATGCGGGCCATCTCCGACGGGGTCATGCCCCCTTCGGCATAGTCCTCCGCGGAGACCCGGAGGAACAGTGGCTTTTCCTCGGGCCATTCGGTCCGGACAGCCTGGACGACGTCCTGGAGGAACCGGGAACGGCCCTCGAAGTTCACGCCGTAGCCGTCGTGCCGCTTGTTGCTCAGGGGAGAAAGAAACTGGTTCACCAGGTAGCCGTGGGCGCCGTGGATCTCCACCACGTCGAACCCGGCCTTCAGGGCCCGGCCGGCGGCCGAGGCGAATGCCCCGGCGACGAAGCCGATGTCCTCCCCGGACATTTCGACGGGGTCGGGATATTTTCCGTCGTCGCTGTAGTTCAGTGCGCTGGGGCCGTAAATTTTCCCGACGGCTGCTCCGCACTTCCTGCCGGCATGGTTGAGCTGGATGCCGATTTTCGCCCCCAGGCCGTGCACATGGTCCGTCAGCCGGGCGAGAGGAGCGACCTGGTCGTCGCTCCAGAGGCCGAGGCAGTTGTCGGAGATGCGTCCCTCCGGAACGACTCCCGTGGCTTCCACGATGATGAGCCCTGCGCCCCCGAGAGCCCGGGCACCGTAGTGGAGGAAATGAAATTCCGTGGGAATCGAATCCGGAGCGCTGTACATGCACATGGGGGGCATGACGATCCGGTTTTTGAGAACAAGATCCTTGATTTTAAAAGGTTCGTAGGTCTTCACGAAGAACAGGCCTCCTTTATGACAGCATGGTATGGTGAGAGTAGGGTATCACGAAAGGTTCCTTTTTGCATTGAAAAAAACGCCGCCTCCGGTCCGGAGGCGGCGCAGCAGTCGTTCGCGTTTTCTGTAACCCTAGGACCAGCCGATGGTCTGGAGCACCGTGAGGGCAACCATGGCCAGGACGACCTGGGTGAGGATGAGGGGGAAGATCCACTTCACGTACTTCTCGTAGGCGATGCCCGAAAGACCGAGGCATCCCATGACAACGCTCGCCGTGGGGATGAAGCAGTTGGTGAAGCCGTCGCCGAACTGGAAAGCCTGGACGGCCACCTGCCGGGTGATTCCCGTGAGATCCGCCAGGGGCACCATGATGGGCATGACGGTAACCGCCTGTCCCGAGCCTGAGGGGATGAAGAAGTTGATGACCACGTTGGCGAAGAACATGAGGTTCGCGCCGATGACGGGGCCGTACTTGGCGATGGGCAGGGAGAGGTAGTAGACCACCGTGTCGATGATTTTGCCGTCGCTCATGACCACGGAGATGGCCCGGGCCATGCCGATGACGAGAGCTGCGTAGGCCATGGAACCGCATCCCTTGACGAAGGCCTGGGCGGTGCCGTTCAGGCCGAGGCCGCCGATGAGACCGCAGAAGACGGCCATCATCAGGAAAATGGCGGAGTAATGGTTGATCCCCCACTTGAGCTGCAGGGAACCGTAGATGATGGCGCCGAAGGAGATGACCACGATGGCCGTGCAGAGCATGTGCCGGAGGTCCATGGACTCGTGCTCTTCAAAATGGTTGGTCTGCTGGGCCGCTTCTTCGGCGGAGTACACCAGGCTCTTGGTGGGGTCGGCCTGTATCTTCCTGATGTAGAGATAAACGAATCCGAAGGTGAGAAGGAGATTCACGACGTGGAAGAAGACCCGGACGCCGAAGCCGGAGAACATGGGAAGTTCGGCGATGCTGTGGGCGATGCCCACGGTGAAGACGTTGCCCCAGCCGACGTTGAAGCCGGCGTAGGAGCCGAGGTAGATCATGGCGAAGCCCACCACGCTGTCATAGCCGAGGCCCTTGGCAAGGAGGATGCCCAGGGGGATGAGGGCAACCACGGGGTTGGCGAAGACGCCGGTGGCGCCGCCGATGGACATGAGAAGCATGATGATGGCCACGGCCCAGAGCTCTTTGCCCTTCAGCTTGTGGACGATGCGGTTCATGCCCACCCGGATGGTACCTGTCTCCTCAAGGATCTTGATGGCCCCGCCGACGAAGAAAACCATGAAGATCATGGAGGCGGACTGGATCCATCCCTTGACGACGGCGTCGAAAACGCCCCAGAAGCCCTGGGGGTTGGAATCGACCACTTTGAAGGAGTTTGCTACGACGACGGTCCTGGCTCCTTCTTTCACCCTTTCGTACTCTCCCGCAGGAATCAGCCAGGTCAGTACCGCCATAAGGATGGTGATGATGAACATCAGCGCGAATACGTGTGGAACCCTGCTCTTTTTCTGCACTGCTTCTGCCATTGCTCTCTCTCCTTTTCGTTTCTAGGATTTCGCCCCTTCGGGGGCGAGCACGTCGAAAATATACCGGACGAAGACCGCCACACCCAGGGGCAGTGCCTCGTCGGGAAAATTGAAGCCCGGGTTGTGGAGGGACACCGGGATCTCTCCGCCCACGCCGAGACGGAAGATGACCCCTGCGGGCACGCCCTGGATGAAGTAGGCGAAGTCTTCCGACCCCATCATGGGGTTGGCGAGACGAATGACCTTCTCCGTGCCGAGGACGTCCTCCGCCGCCCGTGCGATCCGTTCCGTCTCTCCGGCGTCGTTGATCACCGGGGGAATGCCGAACTGGTAGTCGCAGACGGCCTCGCACCGGTAGGATGCCGCCACGTGGGTGCAGATGGAGACGAGCCGGTCCCGGATCTTCTGCCGGACGTCGGGGGAGAAGCACCGGACTGTGCCGCCGATCTCCACTTCCTGGGGCACGATGTTGAAGGCGCTGCCGCCGTGGATCTGGCAGACGGACAGGACGGCCCGGTCGTTGGCTTCGATCTCCCGGGCCAGGATCATCTGGAGGCTGATGACCGCCTGGGCCGCCGCCGCCAGGGCGTCGCTTCCCCTGTGGGGGTAGGCGCCGTGGGTTCCCTTGCCGACGAACTTTACCTTGAAGATGTCTCCCGAGGCCATGAAGGGGCCGGCGTAAACGCCCACGGAGCCGACGGGAACTTCCACCCCGCCGTGAAGGGCCGCCACGGTGTCCACCTTCGGGTTGTCCAGGATGCCGCAGGCGATCATCTTCTCGGCGCCGTACAAAGTTTCCTCCGCAGGCTGGAAGAAGAGCTTCACCGTTCCGGCGAAAGAGGAGCGGGCCTTCTGGAGCGCTTTTGCCGTACCCAGCAGGATGGCCGTGTGGCCGTCATGGCCGCAGGCGTGCATGACTCCCTTGTTTTTCGAGGAGTAGGGAACGCCTGTGGCCTCTTCGATGGGAAGGGCGTCCATATCGGCCCGAAGACCTGCCACGGGGGGTTCCCCCTGTCCCTTCCATTCAGCCGTTCCCCGGATGACGGCCAGAACGCCGGTCTCCAGATCCAGGGGCACCACTTCGATTCCCGCCGACTCAAGTTCTTTTTTGACGAACGCCGTGGTCTCGAATTCCTTGAATCCGAGCTCCGGGTTTTCATGAATGCGGTGCCGTGCCTCGACCACAAACTCCTTCACTTCGTCCACGAGCTTCCAGACCTGTTCCTTCATTTCCCGACCTCCCTTTTGAAAAAAACCGTGCTCCTTCTGCAGAAGGGGCACGGTGGATTTCGCTCTTGATAATATAATACACAGCCTGCATAATGCAACCCCAAGCCGAAGATTTCCGGACTCTTCGGCTAATTGTCAGCTTCTCAGGAACAGCATCCCTCGCCGCTCTCCCGGCCCATCTTCGTTGCCGCCAGGTGGCTGTTGATCTTCAGCCCGTAGACGGACTCCATGGTCCGCACCACGGAAAGGACCTTCAGAATATCGATGCCCGTTTTGATCCCCATGCTCTCGGCCATGTTCACCATGTCCTCCGTGGCGGCGTTCCCCGCCGCGCCCGGTGCGAATGGGCATCCTCCAAGTCCGCCGGCGGCCGCGTCGAAGGAC
>Ga0334890_1004454_pt1 | contig 12851 bp, 12 predicted proteins | sample GraSluR1_MG_3_FD_207220 | JGI IMG/M metagenome (GOLD analysis project Ga0334890, IMG submission 207220) | Sludge microbial communities from methane-producing bioreactor in Wageningen University, Netherlands - Granular Sludge_31_08-R1 | ecosystem: Engineered > Bioreactor > Anaerobic >... | reverse complement strand
TCGGTCAAAACTTGCTAAAAATAGCAAACTCGCTACGCTCAGACATGCTATTTTCTGACGCATTTTTTGATTCGCTCAATTGTTTTTTTGACGAAAATTCTCAATTGCTCGCTACTTTATTTCATACACATTTACCGTCAAGGCATTATAATAAAAAACTGTCAAAAGTATCATTTATCTTTTCACTATTTTAAATGCCTTTTCAATATTAACCGTTTTTTGTTTTTCCTGACCAACCGACCAACTGTCTGCTGACCAACTTTAAAAATCATATTTGCCATCAAGGCATTATAATAAAAACTGTCAAAAGTATCATTTATCTTTTCAACATTTTAAATGCCTTTTCCGTATTAACCGTTTTTTGTTTTTCCTGACCAACCGATCAACTGTCTGCTGACCAACTTTAAAAACAATATTTACCGTCAAGGCATTATAATAAAAAACTGTCAAAAGTATAATTTCTCTTTTCAACATTTTAAAAGCTTTTCCATTTAAACATTATTTGTTTTTTCTTACCAACTAACTATTAATTATTTTTAGCCACACTATTTTACATAGAACTAAAATTTTAATAAAAAGGAGAAAAAAATGATTTATATTATTGGAACTCAAATTAATAAAGAAGAAAATTTAACTCAAAAACAAATTGAAGTTATTAAAAATGCAGATTTTTTTGGAGGTTTTGAATTTTCACAATCTTTAGCAAGAAAATTAAATTCTAAAGCAGTGTTTCATGTTATGGATATTTACAATTCTCTTAAAGAAGAAAATATCGTTAGTTTAATTGAGGAAATGAAAAAATATGAAACATCGGTTTTGCTTGTTTCAGGTAATCCATTGATGTTTTCTTATGCAAAAAAGATTATGGATAAAATAGATAAAAAAGATTATGAAATTTTAATTTCACCTTCTTCAATTAATTATTTATGTGAAAAAGCAAAATATCCTATGAATAGTATTCGTTATATTAGCGGTCATAATTCTAAAAATTTGAGAAATACATATAATGATGTTTTGAATACTTTAAATAATGATAAACCTATCGCTTATTTCGTAAAAAATAGAGAAGATTATGAGTCTTTGTTTAATATTTTAAAGGATTTAAAAGTTTTTGTAGTTGCAGGTTTCGAGTTGGGAACTGAAAATGAAAAAATTTATGAATTTTTTTCAGATGATTTTAAAAATTTTGAAAAAGGTAGATGGATTCTTCTTCTTAAACCAAAAGAAAAGAATTTTTTAAAAGCTTTTCCTGAAAATGAAGAACTTTTTATAAAAGATATTCCGGTTTCAAGAAAATGGAGTCGTTTTTTGCTTCTTAATTGTTTAAATAATAAAGATAAACATGAAATAATTTGGGATTTAGGAGCTGGAAGTGGAGCAACTTCAATGTTTATTTCTTCATATTTTAACAGAGATTGTTTGATTTATGCTTTTGAAAAAGAAATAAAAAGGTTTGAACAGTTAAAGTCTAACACTAAATTAAATCCTGAAATCGAGTGTATAAACAAAGATTTTGTCAATGAAATTGATAATTATGTTTCTCCTGATATTGTTCATTTAGGTGGAGGTATTAATGAACATTCTTTAGAGAAAATTGGAAAAAAAATGAAAAAAGGGAGTATTTTAATTTCTTCTGTCACTACAATTGAAAGTTTAAACATGATTTTAAAATTAAATTGTTTTGAATTTGAATATGATATGTTTACAAAATTTTCTTCAAATAAAATTGGAAAAAAATCTTCGTTTAAAGGGGAACACGTATTTTATTGTATACGAGGTGAAAAAAATGATTAGTTTTATTGGTGCAGGTCCTGGAAGCATAGAATTTCTTACAGTAAAAGCATATAAAGTTATAAAAAATTCTGATGTTGTTATATATGCTGGTTCTACAGTTTCAGATGAAATTTTATCAATTGTAAATCATAGAAGACTTTTTAACAGTGCTTCAATGTCGTTAGAAGAGATAGAAGATGTTTTTGAAAAATATAAATCGAAAAATATCGCAAGAATACATTCAGGAGATACGGCTGTTTATTCTGCTATTGATGAAGAAATAGAAATAGTAAAAAAACTTGATGTTGAATATGATGTTGTTCCCGGAATAAGTGCTTATTCTTATTTTGCTTCAAAATTACAAATTCAATTGACATCGCCAGAAGTAGCTCAATCAATAGTTATTACAAGACTTGAAGGCAGGACAAAAGTACCAGAAAATATAGAGAGTTTTTTTAAAGAGCAACCATCGTGTGCAATATATTTATCTGGTTCAAAACCTTATGAAGTTTTAGAGCTTTTGAAAAAATATTATCCTGAAGATGCTTATTTAGCAATTGGTCATAAACTTTCAAGAAAAGATGAAAGAATAGAAGTAAAAAGGTTAAAAGATTGGAGATACATTGATTTTCCAGCTCTATTAACTTTATTTATGGTTTATAAAAAAAATAATTTTAAATCAAAACTGTATGATAAATCATTTTCTCACGGGGAAAGAAAAGGTATAAGCTCATGAAAGTGTGTGTTATTTCAATAATGAACGAGGATCTTCCAGAAATATTTTCTGAATTGAATATTTTTGAAATTAAAAAAGGTAATTTGAACGAAAAGGTAAAGTTTGCTTTTGATTTTTTTGATTCAATAATATTTATAGGAAGTATTGGTGTAGTGATAAGAGTTATCTCCAAATTAATAAAAAATAAATTTACAGATCCATCAATTTTAGTTTTTGATGAGAAATATAAAAATTTGATTCTTTTAATTGGAGCACATATGGCTGGTGGTTATCGTGTTGGAGAGATTATATCGAAACGATTTAATTCTAACTTTGTTTTTACAACTTCTACCGATGTAAACAATTTAGTTGGAGTAGATTTGTTTTGTAGAGATAATAATCTTTTTATGAAAAAAGAAAATGTATTATTAATTAATAAAATAATTTTAAATCAAGGTTTTATAACAGTGAGCAAAGATTTTAAATCTTTCGATTTGCCGAATAATTTTATAATTTCTGACAAACCTTTTCTTTTTTTAGATAATTATGAAGAAGGCGTTTATTCTTTATTTTCAAAGAATTATGTTTTAGGGTTAGGATTTCACAAAGATATAACTTTTGAGATTTTGAATAAGGAATATGAAGAGTCTGTACCAATTTTTATAAGAGAGAAGATTCAAATTGCATCATCAATTGAAAAAAAATGGAATACTTATGTTTTTCATAAATTTATTAGAGAAAATAATATTTACATTTCAAAATTTTATAAAGCAGATGAGTTAAATGAAGCATCAAAAGAGCTTAAACTGAAAGAAAATCCTTATGTTATGAAAGCTACAGGGGCATCTGCAGTTTCAGAACCTTCAGCATTTATAGCATCTTTTAAAGGAGAAAAGATTTTTGAAAATAAAAATAATAATTCTAAATTTGTAATTTTTAAAATAGATAGTTCTAAGAAGGAAAAAAATAATTATATATTTGAAAAAGTGCCGGAGGTTTTTTATGGATAAAAAATTATATGTTGTAGGTATTGGGCCTAATGGAAAAGAGTTAATGACTTTAAATGCTGTAAATATTTTGAAAGAATGTGAATATATTGTCGGATATTCAAAATATATAGACAGAATAAAAGATGATTTTGAAGGTATCGAATTTATTTCGACTTCGATGAGAACAGAGAGAGAAAGAGCATTAAAAGCTTTTGAACTTGCGGAAAAAGGTTTGAAAGTTGCTTTGATTTCGAGTGGAGATTCTGGAATTTATGGTATGGCTTGTTTGGCTTTTGAGCTTGTTGAAAAGTTTTCTGATGTAGAATTAAAGATTATTCCTGGAATTACAATTGCAAATTCAGCGGCATCGCTTTTAGGTTCTCCTTTAACTCTTGATTTTGCAGTTATTAGTTTGAGTGATATTTTAGTTGAATGGGTAACTATTGAAAAAAGATTGAATAACTTTGCAGAAAGTGGAGTTACTACAATAATTTACAATCCTAAAAGTATTAACAGAGATTGGCAGTTAGAAAAAGCATTTAATATTTTTAAAAGATATAGAAAAGAATTTTTTGTTTGTGTTGTAAAAAATGGGTTTATGGATAATCAGGAAATAATTATTACAAATTCTTGTTCAAATGACTGGATAAAGAATGTTGATATGATGAGTGTTGTTTATTTTTGTGACGAAAATGCTGTGAAGATTAATAATAAAATAGTTGTTCCAAGAGGATATGATAAATGAAATTTGGAATTATTGGGGGTACTTCAGAATCAAAAGAAATTGCGATTTTTATGTATGAAAATAATATTGATTTTAATATTCATTTTAAAAATTTATACAGCAGTTTTAATAAAAATATTATAAAAAGCGAAATTAAAAAAATTGAATTTTTAGAAGGAAAAATTGTTGGTGAAACGATTGAAAAAAAATATTTATACGATTTTTTGATAGATATGTCGCATCCATTCGCTCAAAATATTAAAAAATTATATAAAGATATTCCTGAAAATAAAGTAATAAAATTTTGTAGAAAAATTTCGAAATATGATAAAAAATTTTATGATATCGATTCTATCGTGTTAAAAATAATTGAAAAAAAACATAAAAATATTTTAAGTCTTATGGGATTTAAAGGAACAAATATTTTTATAGAAAGCGTTTCAAAATTTAATGATATAAAAGAATTTGTTATCGTTAGTAGAAGTATAGAAAAAGTTGATTTCGGAATTAACTATTTTTTTAAACCAGAAAAAATATTTGATGCTGAATGGTTCGATTATGTTATAGAGAAACATGCAATTTCTTGTGTTTTATTGAAAGACTCTGGCGAACAATCAAAACTTCAAGAAAAATTAAATTTTTTTTCTAAAAAAAACATAGAAATAATTATTCTATCTTATAAAGATGAATTAAAAAAATTTAAGAGATTTAAAGAAATTTTTAAATTGAAAGAATATATTCTTGAAAAGGTGGAAATCAATGAAAAATAGCAAGTTATGGTATGTAATTCTTTTAGTGATTCTTTTTACAAGTATTGTTTATTATGCATCAAGAGGTTTTATAGAGATTCCTTTTAAAACGACTATCAATATGATTATTTCTGAAATGTTTGGAGAGTCTTTAAAAAGCGAAAACATGAAATTTTGGTATGTAATTTTTGAAGTGAGAATACCGAGAGTATTGACATCAGTAGCTGCTGGGGCATCTTTGGGACTTGCCGGTTTAATATTTCAAGCAGTTTTGTTAAATCCTTTAGCTGATCCTTATATTTTAGGAGTTTCATCAGGGGCATCTTTTGGAGCTTCTTTAGCTTTAATTTTTAATTTGCAACTCTTTGGTATGGCAACGACTTCAATTTTCTCATTTATATTTGCAGTATTAAGTTTAATATTGACTTTATCTATTTCTTATATGAATAAAAGCATTACTAAAACTTCATTGATATTATCCGGGATAATAGTAAGTTCATTTTTTTCTGCTGGATTAAGTTTTATGAAATATCTTGCTTCTGAAGAAGTTGGAATTATAGTATTTTGGCTTATGGGTTCTTTTTCGGCAAAATCATGGAATGATTTTCTTCTAATTATTTCTGTTTTTATACCCGTCTTTATAATAGTTTATTTTTTTACAGATAAAATGAATATTCTTTCATTAGGAGATAGAAATGCGAAAAATCTTGGTATTAACACTAATTTGACAAGAGTATTTTTGTTGATGCTGGCTTCTTTATTGAGTGCTATTGTAGTTTCAAGGTCAGGAATAATAGGTTTTGTAGGATTGATAATTCCTCATTTATGTAGGTTTATATGGGGTTCAGATAATAAAAAATTGATTTTTTATTCTTCAATTTTAGGAGCAATTTTGTTATCATTTGCGGATAATTTTATTAGAATTTTTTTACCTGTAGAAATACCTATTGGAATATTAACTTCATTGACCGGAGCTCCTTTTTTTATTTTAGTTATGCGTAAAAAATTTAGGAGGATAAAATGATATTAGAAGCGAAAAATATTAGTTATTCTATCAACACAAAAGCTATTTTAAAGGATGTAAATTTATCTTTTAAAGAGAAAACATTTTATGGGATTTTAGGGCCAAATGGTGCAGGGAAAAGTACTTTTGCAGATATAATTTGTGGAATAAAAAATGATTATAGTGGTAATGTTTTAATTAAAGGAAAAAATATTAAATCTATTTCTTTAAAAGAAATAGCGAGATACGTTTCTTTAGTTCCTCAAAATTTTTATCTTGATTTTCCTTTTTCAATAAAAGAAATTTTACTTATGGGAAGGCATCCTCATAAAAAAACATTCAAAACATATTCTGAGAAAGATTATGAGATGGTTGATATTGTTTATGATATGTTTGATTTTAAATTGTTAAACAATAATTCGGTAATGGATTTAAGCGGAGGAGAAAAACAGAGAGTGTTTTTTGCAAAGTCTATCGTTCAAGATACTCCTTTAGTTTTATTAGATGAATCTACATCAAACTTGGATATTTATTATACTCATAAACTTTTAAAATTTATGAAGAAACAAGTAATTGAAAAAAATAAAACGGTTATAGGGATATTTCATGATATCAATTGTGCGTTAAATTATTGTGATGAATTAATATTTTTAAAAGAAGGAGAAATAATAGCAAATGGTATTTTAGATGAAGTTGTTAATGAAAGAACTTTATTCAATTTATATAATATGGATTTTGAAATTTTTAAGAATAATGAAAATAAAATAATTTCTATTTTACCCAAAGAGGAGGAAAAAAGGTATGAAAAAGTTTAGTGTATTATTATTGATTTTAAGTTTTATGGTGATTGTAAGTGCTTATCCGTTTTCTTTTACTGATGATTCAGGAAGGCTTATTGTTGTAGAAAAACCTTTTGAAAGAGTTGTTTCATTATATGGGGCTCATTCGGAAAATATTTATTATTTAGATGGTTATGACTCTTTGATAGGGGTTTCTGAAAGCGAAGCTTTTCCGTCAAGGTTGAAAAATATTCAAAGTTTCAGTTATAAAGATGATGTAGAAAAATTTATTTTTGTAGATCCTGATTTGGTAATAATTAGACCTATGATTTTTAACAGATATAATGATTTGGTAAAAAAGCTTGAAGCGTTTGGAATAATGGTCGTTTCTTTACAGCCTGAAAATTATGATGATATTAACGATTATTGGAAAAAATTAGGAATTTTAATTGGTAAAATTGATGAAGCTGATGAACTTATTGAAGAATATGAAAAAAAGATAAACAGTTTACCGCTTGTGAAAGAACAAGATTTTACAAAAATATTTTTTGAATCTGTACATAGAAATTTCAGAACTACTAATAAAGGTTCTATAGCTGATTTTGTTTTAAGACGTTCTGGTTTATTTAATGTGGCAGATGAAGCTGAACAAATTAGTATGGGTTCTACTATAGCTGAATTTTCAAGAGAACAACTTATAGATAAAGGCGAAGAAATAGAATATTATATTTCACAAAAAGGGGCTATGAATAAAATAGATAAAGAAACTATAAAAAAATCACCTGGATTTAATGCAATTAAAGCTGTTAGAAATGATGAAATTATTATAATAGATGAAAAAATAATTTCAAGACCTACACCAAGAATTTATTATGCAGTTGTAGAAATGTATAAATTAACTCATAATGATTATTTTACAAAAAACTATGAGTTGTATAACGATGAAAAAATTACAAATATGAGTTTTTCAAGAATCATAATAGATTTTTTAAAGATTCAATTTAAAACTCCAGAATATTTTGAAGATGAGATAATGAAAAATGGTCATTTGTTTGGAGATTTTGAAGATATAAATTATAGAAAAATAGAACATTTATATGCAGAAACTGCTTTTTACAATGATATAGTTATAACTGAAAAAAATAATTTTAATCCAGATAGAATAATGACGAGTAAAGATGTATCAAAAAATTTAGAAAGAATATTAAAAATGAAAGTAGATTCAAATTTTGATTCTAACAAACAGTTAATAGATTTTTTAAAAGAATATAAGGGTGATTAATATAAAATCATTTTTTATAACTTCATTATTTACAGGCTCGGGTAAAACTACTTTTACCCTGGGTCTTCTTTATTTATTAAAAAATAATGTTATTTCGTTTAAAACAGGGCCAGATTTTTTAGATCCTATTTTACATGAAAAAACTGTAGGTAAAAAAAGTTATAATTTAGATTCATTTTTTTTAAATGAAAAAGAATTAAGAGAACATTTTTATAATATTTGTGAGAAAAATAAATCAGATAATATTGTTATTGAAGGAGCGATGGGTTTATTAGACGGTGTTAGAAAAAGTGAGGCTTCATGCGATGATATTGCAAGTAAATTAAAAATGCCTGTTATTTTACTTGTAGAAAGTTATCCTACTATTCATACTATTGGTTCTATAATAAAGGGGATTCAAAATTCAGCTAAGTCTCAGATAAAAGCAGTGATTATAACTAAAAGCAAATCTCAAAAAATGTTTGATTTACAAAAAGAAGATATAATTAATGAAACGGGAATTAATAATGTTTATAGATTTCCTTATGATGAAAATATGAAAATAGAAGGTAGATATCTTGGATTAAATATTCATGAAAATAAAATTTTAGAGGTATCAAAAAACGCAGCAGAGTTGATTAAAAACTTTGTGGATGTTGAAGAAATAGGTTTTGAGATTGAAAGAGAAAAATTATCCTTTTCAAAAAAAGACAGTTTTAAAAATAGAAAAAAAATAGCTATATCAAAAGATGAAGCTTTTTCGTTTTTATATGAAGATAATTTAGATTATTTCGAAGAAAAATTAATCGATGTGATATACTTTTCGCCGATTCATGACAAGATTATACCTGAGGCTGATTTTTATTATTTTACTGGAGGATATCCGGAATTATTTTTAAAAGAGTTATCGCAAAATCAAAAAATGTTGAAATCAGTAAAGGAATTATGTTTTTCTTCAAAACCTGTTATAGCAGAATGTGGAGGTTTTATGTATTTAAGTAACTCAATTAATGATTATAATATGGTAGGTTTTTTTAATTGTGAATCTTTTATGAAAAAAAAGATGTACAATATTTTTGGGTATCAAAATATTTATTCTAATTTTTCAGATTTTTATATTAAAGGTCATGAATTTCATTACAGCGATATGATTTATAATGAAGAAAAAAATGCATTCAATATTATAATGGAATCGTCTAGAAAAAAATTATTAGAAGGTATATTAAAACATAAAACACTTGGAAGTTACAGTCATTTATATTTAAAATCGAATCAAAAGGAGGAACTTTTGTGGGAATACCTATAATGGTAGTGGGAACATCTTCTGATGCGGGAAAAACACTTATTTCAACAGTAATATGTAATTATCTGACAGAAAAAGGGTTTAGTGTAGCTCCTTTTAAAATGCAAAATATGTCTTTAAATTCTATGTGTGCGATTGAAGGGGGAGAGATGAGTGTAGCTCAATATATTCAGTCAATTGCTTGTAAAAAGCTTCCGTCAATAAAATTTAATCCTATTTTGTTGAAACCAGATAGTGGAAATACGTATGTTATTTTTAAAGGAAAATATTATAAAAGATTTTCTCCTAAAGATTATATGAAAGATAGAAAAAAAGAATTTTTTGATGAGGGTATTAATATATTGAAAGATCTTTTGAGCGAAAATGATTACGTTATTATTGAAGGAGCAGGAAGTCCTGCAGAAATAAATTTAATGAAATACGATATAACAAATATGGCAGTAGCTAAAGCAGTTGATGCATATACTATACTCGTTACAGATATTAATCGAGGGGGCTCATTTGCAAGTATTGTAGGTACAATGGAAATATTTAATGATCATGAAAAATCATTGATAAAAGGGTTTATATTCAACAAATATTATGGAAAAAAATCAATGTTAGATGAGGGTCTTGAATATTTATTTAACAAATATAATGTTCCTACTATAGGTATAGTTCCATACGAAAAACATAATATTCCTGATGAAGATTCGATGAAAAAATGGAATTACGAAGAAGGAGAATTAGATATTAAAATAATAAAACTTCCTCATATTTCAAATTTTTCAGATTTTGAGCCTTTATCTTGGAAAAATGGTGTTAAATATATTGAAAAACCTGATAATAAAATTCCTGATCTTCTTATAATACCAGGTTCAAAATCTACGATTAATGATTTAAAATGGCTTAAAGAAAAAGGGTTTGAAGAATATATAAAAAAATGTTATGAAAATAATTGTTTTATATTTGGGGTATGTGGCGGATATCAAATGTTGACAAAGAGAGTTCATGATTTCTTTGAAACTAACGAAGAAATTGAGGGGTTAGGTTTAATACCATTGAAAACTTATTTTGGTGAAAATAAAATAACTGGAATAAAAAAAGGAAAGATTGAGTTTTTAAATAGATCTTTTGATATTGAAGGATACGAGATAAGACATGGTAAAACTGAATCTGATAACAATTTTTTTGCCATTTTAAAAGATAATGATAATACTGAAAGTAAAGATGGTTTTTATTATAAAAATATTTTAGGTACTTATATTCATGGATTATTTATTAATGATGAATTTACAAATTTCTTTCTGAATTATTTGAGAAATATTAAAGGATTAAATAATAAAGAATATCAAAAATACTCTTTATACGAGCAAATAAAAAAGTTTTCGGAATTTGCTTCAGAACATATTGATTTTGAGGAAATTTTATCATGGCGTTAATATATGCTGTTTTAATAGATGTATTTTTTGGAGAACCTTATTTGATTTTTCATCCGGTTTATTATATAGGCAAATTAACAGATTTTTTTGATAAAAAATTTAAACACACTATTTTCTATGGTTTTTTAACTTATTCTATTATAATTTTTATTTTTATGTTTGTATTGTATTTATTATCATTTTTAAACGATAAAATATATATTATAATTTCTATTTATTTTATCACTTCATCTTTTGCGGTTTCATCATTATTTACTCATGTAAAAAAATGTAGTGCAGATAATATTGACGATTTAAGATTTAATGTTTCTATGATAGTTAGTAGAGATACGTCTAAACTTTCAAAAAAACAATTGTATTCATGTGCAGTTGAAACTTTAGCAGAAAATTATGTCGATTCTATTTTATCTCCAATTTTTTATTATTTACTTTTTGGAATATATGGAATAGTTTTTTATAGGATTACAAATACTATGGATGCAATGATAGGTTATAGAAATGAAAAATATGAAAAGTTTGGAAAATTTGCTGCACGAATGGATGATGTATTAAATTTTATTCCGGCAAGATTGAGTTATTTTTTCTTTGTAATTTTTTCACCCTTAAAAGTTTCAAAAGCGTTTTTTAAATATGGCAGGATAAAAATTAACGGAACAAAATCAATGTCGTGTATGTCAGGGCTTTTAAATGTTAGACTTTTTAAAGAAAATACTTACGACATTAATGAGAATTTAGATATGCCAGATAAAAATGATTTGGATAAATCATTAAAATATTTTATTTTTATATGTTTTATTACAATAATAATTGGAGTGGTTATTTTATGGAAAGTTCAAAATTTATTGATGTTAAACATGGAGGAAATGTTCCGATTTCATGGATTGATTTCTCTATTTCTGTAAATCCATATTTTCCTGATTTTTTTAATAGTTACGAAAAAGAATTGAATCAAATATCTATGAGATATATTTATTTTGAAGATATAGAAAATTCTTTATCTATGATGTTAAATCAAAAAATAAATTTATGTGCTGGAACTACAGAATCTTTGTATTTATTAAATATGGCGTTTGAAAATGATGTTGTTATTGAAAAAAGCTCTTATGGGGAATATGAAAGAACTGCACGATTGTTTAACAAAAAAATCCATTATGTTGATTCAATATTTGAGCATGATTTTAAAAATTGTATTGTAATTTTAAATAACCCTAAAAATCCTAACGGTAATTTATATAATTATGATGAGGTTGCTTTTTTTGTTAAAAAAAATCTGAATAACAATAATATTCCTGTTCTTGATGATGCTTTTCTTGAATTTATTTTATTTGAAAATGATGAATGGGAACAAAAGTGGACTTTTGACGGTGCTATACATTTAAGAACATATACAAAATCATATTCTTTACCAGGAATCAGATTAGGATATTTTATTGACAATTACAATAAAATGGAAAGATATAAAATGCCTTGGAGTATAGGATCTATAGGAAAATTGTTTCTGATAAAGATGATTGAAGATAAAAGAAATTTTATAATTAAATCTATGCAAATGATAAAAAATGAAAGAAAAAGAATAAATTCCATTTTAAATTTAAAAAATGAATCTCCATTCTTTTTTATAGAAATTAAAGATAAAGAAATTTTATTTAAATCACTTGAAATTGAAAAAATGATGGTTAGAGATTGTACATCATTTGGATATGAAAATTTTATACGTTTTGGATTACGAACAAAAAATGAAAATTCTCAATTGCTCACTACATTATTGTATCATTATTTGCCATCAAAGCATTATTAAAAAAGACTTTGAATTAATTCCCATCTTGAGGGGTGGCAACCTTTGATTGACGGGGTGGACAGGTTTTAAATGTAGTGTAACAGCCACGCCGAACTTTGCACGGCGTTACAGCACAGGCAAAAACATTCATCTTTTGGAGAGTGTACAATATAATGTGTAAGATGAAAAAAAAGAGTAAAAAAACCTGAATTTGGTGTTAGAATAAAACCAAAGGAGCATTCCTGTAATAAGAAAAGATAAGGGTTGAAAAAAAGGGAACCTCCCTGTAAAATAAAGATGTAGAACAAATACAAAAATATTTTACAAACAGGAGGAACCCCAAATGAATTATACACA
>Ga0334890_1004450_pt1 | contig 12860 bp, 21 predicted proteins | sample GraSluR1_MG_3_FD_207220 | JGI IMG/M metagenome (GOLD analysis project Ga0334890, IMG submission 207220) | Sludge microbial communities from methane-producing bioreactor in Wageningen University, Netherlands - Granular Sludge_31_08-R1 | ecosystem: Engineered > Bioreactor > Anaerobic >... | reverse complement strand
CGCCCACAAACGCTATCGCAACGCACTACAGGGCCGCACAGCGCAACGGGGGGCACATTGCAGGATACAGGACAGTGGCGGCGGGCACGCAGACTGCACTTGACTGGACAGCCGGTATCCGCGAGGCTGAAGAGCAACGCGAGAATGAGATGATCTTCGGCCTATGGCTCAGGTGCCACACACAGGAGGAGATCGCCGAAGCGACGGGCGTGCCACAGCGCACCGTCGCCGACAGGATAGCAGTGTTAGCGGAAAAGTTCCCCGGAACCAAATCGCTAAAACTCTCCGAATACGTGCTACCCACGGGCGCAGGGGTAGGCGGCACACAACAGGTGGTGAAAAGTTGTCACCACCTCCCAAGGCCGTGGCCGTCGTCGTGGTCGTTGGCGCGTGCTGGTGGCTGGTGATGAGCCCACCGCAGGGGATGCAAGGGCGCCCGGTGGCGGTGGGGATCGGCTTGACGGCGACGCCCGAGGCGCACCACGGGGGCGCGATCTGCCCTCCCACGCGGCGGACCGGCGATCTGCGCAAACGTGGTCTAACCCGGCGGATCGTGGGGTTTCCGGGCGACCAAACCGACGCTAGCAGAGGTTGTTTTGAGGAGGTGCCCCCTGTGGCGCAATGCACGGCGACGACGGCGGACGGCAAACGCTGCAGGGCACCTGCGCTGCAGGGACGGCCATTCTGTTTCGCCCACGACCCCGAGAGGGCACAGGAGCGGGCGGACGCCCGGCAACGGGGCGGGTACAATCGGCGGACCCCGAAGGCCACCGACCCCGAGGGGTACCCCACGAGGTTGCGCTCTGTGGGCGACGTGCAGGCCGTGCTGGAGAGGGCGCTAGCCGACACCTGGGCGCAGGAGAACAGCGGAGCACGGACGCAGGCCCTTGTGCGGCTGGCCCACGGTGCGCTGAAGGCCCTGGAGGTGGGCGATCTGGAGGGGCGGCTGGCGGCACTGGAGGCCCGGCTCGAGGAGGCGGCCCCATGACGCTGCGAACCCGGCTGCGACGGCTGGAGGAGAAACACAAGGGCGGCGGCGATCTGCCCCCTCTGGTGCTGACGCTCCCCCTGCTAGGTCCCGACGACCCCCTAGGACCTCCGGGCGAATACCGTCACGTTTTGCCCGGCGGCCGGATATACGTCTGCAAGGCGGTGGACGTGTTTGCGGAGGGAGGTGTCCCCTGTGAGCATGACTAGGCGGCTGGCGGCCCTGGAGGGACGGATACGACCGGCCCCAGGCCCCGAGGCGAACGAAGGCGCGCGCGAGGAGCTGAACCGGCGGCTGGACCGGATACGGGAGAACCTGCTGGCGAACGGGGACCTGCGCGAGGACGCGGAGGGGTACCTCGTCCACCCCGACGGAACGCGGCTCTGTGGAGACCTGGGCGAGCTGACGGAGTGGCTGCAGGTGCGGACCCCAACGCCCTGGACGGGGCGGGATACACCCCCCTAGCCTGGGCACGGGAGCGCGACCACAGGCACGAGGTGCCCGGCGCGACCGTTGCTGTGCTGGAGCTGGTGTCGGCCTTGGCAGGGACCTCCCAATGAAAACCCCCTGTGGCATAGACCTCCCAATGAAAACCCCATGGGGATACCCCGCCCCGTTGTAACGCACCGTTCCCCGCGTTACAAACGCCCCCACGTGATATGTTCAGAAGGGTATTGACAATCCATGATAACGCATGATAAGATATGATCATACCGACGGACAGGGGCGAACCACCGTGAAGGCCATCGCATACACAAGGGTCTCGACGCAGGAGCAGGCAGACAGCGGGCTGAGCCTGGAGGGGCAGGCGGCACGGGTTCAGGCATTCTGTGTCGCGAAGGGCTGGGAGCTGGTGGACACGGTGACGGACGCGGGGCTGAGCGGCGCGACGCTGGACCGGCCCGGCTTGCAGAAGGTCCTCGAGTCGGTGCGACGGCACGAGGTGGACGCTGTGGTCGTCCTGAAACTGGACCGGCTCACCCGGAGCGTCAAGGACCTGGGCATTCTGCTGGAGGCATTCGACCGGGCAGGTGTAGCTTTCTCCTCTGTGACGGACAGCTTCGACACAAGCACGGCCAACGGGCGGCTTGTCCTGAACGTCCTGGGCAGCGTCGCCCAGTGGGAGCGCGACATCATAGCGGAGCGCACCTCCGACGCATTGCAGGTGAAGAAGGCGCAGGGGCGACGCGTGGGCGCGGTGCCGTTCGGGTTCACCCTCGGGGCCGACGGCGACGAATTGCTCCCCGACGCCGAACAGCTTGCGACCGTGGGGCAGATAGCCGAATGGCGGCGAGAGGGCGAGGGTCTGAACGCGATTGCGCGGCGGCTGAACGCCCTGGGCATTGCGACGGCGCAGGCGGGGACCTGGGCGGCCCAGACAGTCAAGCGTGTCCTGCGCAACAGCATCTATACGGGGCACGTGGAAGGGTTCGTGCCCGAGGGAATGAGGGCGGCATGATGGGCACAGAGGCACGCCCCAAAGCCTGCGCGGCGTGCGGTAAGCGCGGCGTGGACCTGGAGGTTCATCACCTAGTCCCTCGGGCGGTAGGAGGCGAAGCGGGGCCGACCTGTCTTCTGTGCAGGCAGTGTCACGACGCGGTTCACCAGACCGACAGGGGTAGTGTGAGCATAGCGGAGCTTACACGCCAAGCCATGACGAAGAAGGCGGCCCGGCAAGAGTACACAGGGGGGCAGGTGCCCTACGGCTGGACGCTGGGAGCGGACGGAGTGCACCTCGTGGCCGACGACCGGGAGCGACGAACCATAGCGGCGGCCCGGACGCTGCGCGAACAGGGGCTGTCCCTGCGCAAGGTGGGCGAAGAGCTGGCGGCCGAGGGTATGCTCCCCCGGAGCGGCGGCGAGTGGCACGCAAAGACCGTCCGCGATCTGCTGAACGCGGAGGTGGCATAATGCCGAAGGCCGTGGACCTGCAGGCCGTGGGCAACGCCCTGGAGACAATCCGCCGGACGCATTGCGCCCACAGGAGGCGATCATGGCAAGCCATACCCCGTTGACTGTGAGAGTTCCCCAGGCCCTTGTGGACCGGCTGGACGCCCTCGTGCCACTATTGGCGGACGTTCCCGAGCTGGCGACGAAGGCGAACGTGACGCGATCTGACGCCCTGCGGCTTTGTGTCCTCCGTGGGCTGGAGGTCCTGGAGGCGGAATACAAGCCAGCGAAGGGCAAGCGGCGATGAACCCACCTCCGACCTCCGACGACCCCATTGCCAACGGCGCGCAAGGCCCTCCGACGGAATGGGAGGGCACGGCGCAGGCGGCGGCCCGCGTGGGAGTGTCTTCGCGCAAGGTCCGCTATTGGATAGAAGCCAATAGAATCAGGGCACGGAAGGCCACACAGGACGGGCGGGAAGTGTGGCTTGTGGCCTCCTCCGACGTGACCTCCGCAGCGGAGGAAGAACGGAGGACCCCGGAGCGGCGATCGGAGGAGGCGTCGGAGGTCGTCGCGATTGAGGCGACGAGGGCGGCAAGCGCTGCCCTTCAGGGGTTCCTCGCCCACGTGGCCGAACAGGTGAACCGGGAAGCGGAGGACCGGCGGCGGGGCGACGACGACCTCCGGGAGGCCCTCCGTTCGTCGGAGGGCAAAGCAGCGACGAACCACCTCCGAACGGAGGAGGCCCTGGCCGAGCAGAAACGCGATCTGGAGGCCCGTTTGGCCGAGGTGGCCCAACAGTCGGGGGCGGCCCTGGAGGCGGCTCAGAGGGCGTTACAGACGCAGCAGGAGGCATTCTCACAGGTGACGACGGAGCGCGACGCCCTGGCGGCGGAGGTAGGTGCGCTGAGGCGGCAGGTTGAGGAGCTGCAGGCGAGGGCGAAGCGACCGTGGTGGGCGATCTGGCGGTTCGGTAGGTAGGTCTGTATAGGCCTAATGGCACAAACGTTTGAAAAGCTGTTGACTGACTGGGCACGCGTAACATAGAATCAAAAACGACGAACCCCCACGCGCCAACGTGAGGGTTCGCAAAGCAGGTCTCGCGTGGCCTCCCCAGGCAATGGCGCGGACCGAAGTGGGCTGGTGTGCCCTGTACCGTCAGAGTTTAACGCAATACGCTTTTCGTTGTCAAAACAAAAAGTACACCACACCAACGAACACTCGGCCCCGTCACGCGCGGCGATCTGCTGCGATCATGACGGGGCTTTGTGCGTTCTCGGCCCCGAACAACGAGGAGGACCGGCAGTGAAAAACCCTCTGCAGGAGCTGCGAGAACAGACCCTGGGGCTGACCCTCGGAGAAATGGCCGAGGCCCTGGGCGTGGGCTATCACAGGTGGTATTCGGCGGAGCGCAACGGCGCGGCCGTGCCCCACAAGGCGAGGGCCGCCCTCGCTGACCTGGGGATTGACGTGGGCGATCTGCTGGCCCGGCAGAAGGCGTGGCTGGAGGCACGGGCGACGGAGCGGCGGGCGGAACTGCGGGAGAGGTTGGCGGCGGCGGAGGTGGTCGCATGACGCCACCCCCAGAACAGCGCGACGCCCCGAGGGGACGGGGCGACGGCGCACAAGCGAAGAAGTCGATTGACGCTCAGAGTATACCCCAGAAAGCCCCCGGCGGCAACACCTGGGGCAACCTCCCCGACGCCCTGAAGGCCCGACGCGCGTGGGTCTGCTGGAAGCTGGCGACCCGCAACGGCAAGGCCACGAAAGTGCCCGTGGACCCGGCGACGGGCCGGAACGCGAAGAGCAATGACGCCCGGACCTGGAGCACTTTCGCGGACGCTGTGGCGGCGGCCGGACGCTATGACGGCCTGGGCATCATGTTCGCCGAAGGCCTGTGTGGCGTGGACCTGGACCACTGCAGGGACCCCCAGACCGGCGAGCTGGAGCCCTGGGCGGCCGAGGTCGTAGCCGAGCTGGACAGCTACACTGAAGCCTCCCCCTCGGGGACAGGTGTCCACGTCCTTCTCCTGGGCGATCTACCCGAGGGACGACGGCGCAAAGGCCGCGTCGAAGTCTACGGCCCCGGAAGCCCACGGTACTTCACCTGCACCGGCCAACACCTGCCCGGAACCCCTCTGACTGTGAACCCCCGGACCGAGGCCCTCGCCTCTGTCCACGCCCGTTTGATCGGCACCGAAGCCCCCCAGGCCGACGCCCCCCCACGCCCTACCGAACCCCTGGCCCTGGACGACGAAGAGCTTCTCGTCAAAGCGCGATCGGCGCGGAACGGCGCGGACTTCTCGCGACTGTGGGAGGGCGGATACCCCGAAGACGACTCGGCTGGCGATCTGGCCCTGTGCAGTCACCTCGGTTTCTGGTGTGGCGGCGACGCGGCCCGCGTGGACGCCCTGTTCCGACGGAGCGGGAGGTACCGGCCAAAGTGGGAAAGAGCGGACTATCGGGAGCGGACAATCGCCAAGGCCCTGGAGGGCATGACGGACTTCTACACCGGCCCCGGAGGTCTCAACGTGAACACACCACAGCAGCAAACAGCGGCGGCCGGAGCATGGAATCTGACGGACGTGGGCAACGGCCAACGGCTTGCGGCACGGCACGGCCGAGACCTGCGATACTGCGCTCCCCTGGGCACGTGGTTCCTGTGGACCGGCCAACGGTGGCGGCCCGACGCAGGGAACGCTGTGCGCGAGCTGGGCAAAGCGACGGCCCGCACGATACTCACAGAGGCGGCCCTGATTGACGACGAGGACCGGCGGAAGGCCCTCGTCAAGCACGCCTTCGCGTCGGAGCGCGACAGGTCCCTCCGGGCAATGCTGTGGTGTGCCGAGACCGAACCCGGCATTCCTATCATGCCCGAGGAGCTGGACGCGGACCCCTGGGCACTGAACGTCCTGAACGGCACGCTGGACCTACGGACCGGCGAGCTGCGACCCCACCGGCGTGAAGACCTGCTGACTCACCTGTGCCCCGTGATCTACGACCCCGACGCGAAGAGCGAGCTTTGGGAGGGCTTCCTGCAGCGAGTCACCTGTGGTGATCTGGCCCTGCAGCGGTTCCTGCAGCAGGTGGCCGGGTATGCGCTCACAGGGAGCACGAGGGAGGAGAAGCTGCTGTTCGTCTACGGCCCGGCACGGAGCGGCAAGTCAACCTTCCTGGGCGCATTGCAGGCGACGCTGGGAGAGGACTATTCGCATACCTGCGACTTCGAAGCGTTCCTGAAGCGGAAGCCCACCGGCGGCCCCAAGGACGACCTTGCGAACATGGCCGGGAAGCGGCTGGTGGTGTCGGTCGAAACCGACGAGGGCGCGAGGCTGGCGGAGGGACTCATCAAGCAGTTGACCGGCGGCGACCGGGTAAGGGCCCGGCGACTCTACGCAAACAGCATAGAGTTCCTCCCCCAATTCAAGCTATTCCTCGCGGCCAACGACCGGCCCAAGGCCCGAGACGACGACGACGCCCTTTGGGAGCGGATCCTAGAAGTTCCCTTCCCCCACAGCATACCGCGCGAGGAGCGAGACCCCGACGTGAAGATGGTCCTGTGTGACCCCTCCGAAAGCGGAGCTGCGATTCTCGCGTGGGCTGTGACCGGCTGTCTGGAGTGGCAACGCGACGGCCTGCAGGTGCCCCAGGCCGTGGAGCTGTCCACGGCGAGCTACAGGGAAAGTATGAACCCCCTGGGCGAGTTCCTAGCGGAGTGCTGCATACTCACCCCGGAGGCCTGGACCCCCTCGGCCGCGATCATGGACGCCTATCGGCAATGGGCGCAAGGGGCGAACGTGCGGTACCCGTTGACCGCCAAGGCCGTGGGGGACAAGCTGCGCGCCCTGGGCTGTGAGCAAGAGCAACGCGGGAGCGGCCGAACGCGAGGTTGGCGCGGAATAGGGCTGTTGACGGAGCGCGAGGGGTGAACAGATGAATCACCTGTTCGCTTTTCGGCGATCTGGCGAATCAAGAAACCGTTGGCCCCCAGGGGTTTGAACAGATGCGAACAGATGAACAGCAAAATCCGGAAAGTAGCCTTGTGAAAAAGGCCTCGCATAAGGAGAGTCTTGGAAACTGCCGTTCACCTGTTCCTATCTGTTCACCCCCCCAGGCCGACGAGAACGGAGCTGCGATCATGCTCTGTGAGCTAGCCGACGAGAGGCAGCAAACGCAGGCCGTGGGCGACGGACCGGCCCCAGCTCCGGAGCGCAAGCCGAGGGCGACGCGGCTCTTCTGCCCCAGGTGCGGACGCGGCCCGTTGACCGGCGGCAGGTGTGGCTGGTGTCGGGGCACGGGATCTAGGGCGACCCATGGCGGCACGCCCGAGGTAGGAGGCAGAGAGCTAGCATGATACCGACGGCCGAATGTGAGCTGAGCGAGGACGGCACGCAGCTAGTCGTGGCACGGTGCCCCCTGTGGGGCAAGACCCACCGGCACGGGGCTGGAGAACCCGGCACGCCCGGATACCCTCTGCTGGGGCACCGGGTGGCGCATTGCACCAAGGGCGGCGGGAACGGGTATGTTCTGAAGCTGAGGGAACGTGCAACGTGAACCCGGCAATGATCGGCGAGAAGCTGACGGCGGCGGCCGAGGTCTGCTCTGTGTGCCACCTCCCCCAGGCAATGCGCAGACAGGTGCGGGAGCGCATGACGGCGGGGCACGCCGAACACGCGGGAGAGGGTCTGCCCGGCGATCTGCGGGCCGAGGCACGCGAAGAGCTGGCCGACGTGGCCGGATACGCGGCCCTGGCCCGGCGAGAGGGGGAATGGGGCTGGCGGTGGACGGCGGCCGTGGTGTTGGCGGGGCTGGCCTGGAGAGTGTTGGGCGACGCCCGAGGCCCACCACGGGGATACAATGTGAACGGGTTCTAAGGCGACAGGTGCGGTGATCTGCCCTCTCGCCCCTGCCCCACAGAACGCGCAAAGGTGGTCTAACCGTGGGAGCACGACCCGGCACGAACAACGGCGGCGGACCGAAGACGCCCGAGGGACGGGCGAGGGCACTGGCCAACCTGGACCCTCTGGCGAGCGTCAAGCACGGCCTGTTCATGCGCCCACAGGCCCCACGGTGCGACACCTGCGAGCTGGCGGGCGAGTGTAGCGGACGAACGCCCGGCGGCACCTGTGACCCCGAGGACGTGCGACGGCAGATAGTGGCCGAGGTAATGGCCCTGCCTCACATTCGCGAGGAGGACCGGCCCGAGGTGGAGCAGTATGCGGCCCTGCGGCTTCGGTGGGAAATGCCCTGGCTGTACCCCGTCCAGTATGCGGCACGGACCCCGAGAGGGCTGTTCCGTGCCATGGCAAACCTCGGCCTGTTTCCTGGGCGGCGGCGACCAAACAGACGCTAGCAGAGGTTGTTTTGAGGAGGTGCCCCTGTGGCGCAATGCACGGCGACGACGGCAAGCGGGAAGCCCTGTCAGGCCCCAGCGCAACAGGGGCGGCCCTTCTGTTTCGCCCACGACCCCGAGCGGGCAGCGGAACGGGCCGACGCCCGACGGCGCGGCGGCTACAATCGGCGGACCCCGAAGGCTGGGGACCCCGACGGGTACCCCACGCGGCTGCGCTCCGTGGGCGACGTGCAGGCCGTGCTGGAGGCGGCGCTCCGGGATACCGTCCAGCAGGAGAACTCCGGGCAGCGGACGCAGGCCCTTGTGCGGCTGGCCCACGGTGCCCTGAAGGCCCTGGAGGTCGGCGATCTGGAGGAGCGGCTGGCGGCCCTGGAGGCCCGACTCGAGGAGGGCGCTACGCCATGACGCTGCGAACCCGACTGCGACGGCTGGAGGCCCGCCACAAGGACGGCGGCGGCGATCTGCCCCCTCTCGTGCTGACGCTTCCCCTGCTAGGGCCCGACGACCCCCTAGGCCCTCCGGGAGAGTACCGGCACACACTGCCTGACGGCCGGGAGTTCATCTGTCGCGCGGTGGACGTGTTCGCGGAGGAGGGAGGCGTCCCCCGTGACCCTGAATAGGCGGCTGGCGGCCCTGGAGGCACGGGTACCCCCTGCCCTGGCGGAGGTGCCCGAGGGGGCACGCGAGGAGCTGGCCCTGCGGCTGGACGTGCTGAGGGGGCGGCTGTTGGCGAACAGGGACCTGCACGAGGACGGCGACGGCGCGTTGTGTCTGCCCGACGGCACGCGGCTGGCGGACCTGGGGGAGCTGCGCACCGTGGGCGATGTGCTGCAGGACCACAGGGCGCGACGGCTGGGGGCGGCTATGGTGAGGTGTGCGGCCGACGGAGCATAAACGGTTTATACTCGGCTGGGCGATCTGTGGGGAGTCATAGTGAAGCCGTTGGCCCCCATGGAGCTTCACCGTAAGGTTCGCTCCGGCCAACGGCTTCGGATACTGCTGAGGTCGTGGACGCCGCTAGCAGGCAACGCCCAATGGACGCAATCGGTACGAGGAGTATACCCCGCTGACAAGAGTATCGGCAAGCGAATTCTGAGCTGTAGGGCGCCGAACTGCTGCTAGACAGCCGACGCCCCTCTGACGCTACATGCGTTTACGGCGGTCTACGACCCAAAACACAATGGCCAAGACCACCTGCATGAACGCCAGCACAACACCGATTGCATCCATATGCGACCTCCTTAGCACGGCCTCACCGGCCTGCGCCTAGAGGGCGCAGCGGTGGACGCGCGCCGTGGGCCAGTATCCCTGAGGGACACCCTGGCCGTCAATCGGTAGTACCCCTCTTACACCCCTCGGGGGATTGATACACAGCCTCCCCAGGTGACCGGCATTCCGTTACCGCGGGACCCCACGGTAACAAAAACCCCTTGACAATGTATGCGACGCCGAATACAATACGCATACACTAAGCCGAGGGGGACCTACAATGCAAGCCGCGGCCTATATCCGAGTGAGCACCGAAGAGCAAGCCACCGAAGGCGTTTCGCTGGACGCCCAGGAGGCGACGCTCCGGAGCTACTGTGCAATGCGCGGCCTGGAGCTGGCGGAGGTCGTCGTGGACGCCGGAGTGAGCGCAGGCAAGCCCCTCTCCACGCGCGACGGCGGAGCGCACCTGCTGGACCTCGTGAAGCGCGGCAAGGTGCAGGCCGTGGTGACCTACAAGCTGGACCGGCTGTTCCGCGACGCGAGTGACTGCCTACAGGTCACCGCCGCGTGGGACAAGGCCGGAGTAGCCCTGCACCTCGTGGACCTGGGCGGGCAAAGCGTAGACACCTCAAGCGCCATGGGCCGGTTCTTCTTGACTATCATGGCCGGGGCGGCCGAAATGGAGCGGAACCTAATCCGGGAGCGCACTTCGGCGGCTATGGCCCACAAGGCGGCCCGGCGAGAGTACACAGGGGGGCAGGTGCCCTACGGCTGGACGCTGGGAGTGGACGGAGTGCACCTCGTGGCGAACGACGCTGAACAGGCGATCATAGCGGCGGCACGGACGCTGCGCGAACAGGGGCTGTCCCTCCGCCGCGTGGGCGAAGAGCTGGCGGCCGAGGGAATGCTCCCCCGGAGCGGCGGCGAGTGGCACGCGAAGACGGTGCGAGATCTGCTGGAAGCGGAGGTGGCCTAATGGCGAAGGCCGTGGACCTGCAGGCCGTGAGCGACGCCCTGGCCACTATCCGCCGGACGCTCCGGGAACACCCCGAGGTGAGGGAGCGGACGGCGGCCCTGTTTGCCGGGGACCCCACGACCGGCGATCTGGACGCATTGCAACCACAGGAGGAGAGTATGGCAAGCTACGCCCCGTTGACCGTGAGAGTACCCCAGGCCCTCGTGGACAGGATTGACGCCCTCGTGCCTCTGCTGGGCGACGAACCGGAGCTGGCGACGGCGGCCAACGTGACGCGATCTGACGCCCTGCGGCTGTGTGTCCTCCGTGGGCTGGAGGCCCTGGAGGCGAAGCACGAGACGCCGGAGGGCAAGCGAGCATGAACCCACCTCCGACCTCCGACGACCCCCTTGCCAGCGAGACTCAAGGCCCTCCGACGGAATGGGAGGGAACGGCGCAGGCGGCGGCCCGCGTGGGAGTGTCTTCGCGCAAGGTGCGGTATTGGGTTGAGGCCAAGAGAATCAGGGCACGGAAGGCCACACAGGACGGCCGGGAGGTGTGGCTTGTGGCCTCCTCCGACGTGACCTCCGTGGCGGAGGACGAACGGAGGGCCCCGGAGCGGCGATCGGAGGAGGCGTCGGAGGTCGTCGCCATTGAAGCAACGAGGGCGGCGAGTGCTGCGCTGCAGGGGTTCCTTGCCCACGTGACTGACGAGGTGAACCGGGAGGCGGAGGACCGTCGGAGGGCCGACGACGACCTCCGAACCCTCCTCCGAACGTCGGAGGCCAAAGCTGCGACGGAGCACCTCCGAACGGAGGAGGCCCTTGCTGCCCAGAATCGCCTTCTGACGGACCGAATCGACGAGGTGGGCCGACAGGCCACCGACGCCCTGAAAGCCGCCCAGGACGCGCTACAGGCCCAACAGGAGGCCTTCTCACAGGTGACGGCGGAGCGCGACGCCTTGGCGACGACGGTAGGCGATCTGGCGGGGAGAGTTGAGGCGCTACAGGCCGAGCTGCAGAGGGCGAAGCGGCCGTGGTGGCAGCAGATCATCAAACACAGGAGGGAGGCGCAGCACGGTGGCGAGGGCCGATAACCCCGATGCTGCAGAGCTGGGAGCCCTGTGTGACGTACTGAACTGGACAGACGATGAGACGGCGCAACGTCAAAGCGAACTATCAGCACGACTTGACGCGCTGCAAGGATTGAAGGACGGGGGCAACTGGGGGTTACTAGACCCATTGCTCCACACCGACCGTGCCTTTCTGATGATTACGACTATCCTGCGTGAACTCGGGAAGCGCATAGAGGGGCGTACAGCCCCGTTCAGTGCCGAAGACCTCGGGCTCAACACCTATCCTGAAGACGCTGCCTTGAGCGTGACAGGCATTGTGCTGCGCGTAGCCAATAGCACCCCCGTAGTCCTGGATCTAGACACGGAGGATGAAGACGGTGTGGTTCGCACACGAACCTGGTGGCAGGAGCAGACCCTTGATCTGATTAGGGCGGCCCGCGGCTTGTGGTGGGTGCTACACGGCAGAGTCCGGCTATTGCGCTGCCCTGCCCCTGCCTCGGGGCGAACTGGACGTTGCGGACGCTATTTCGTGAGCGGTGGACAGGTGGGATACCCGGCGAAGTATTGCTCTGAGACCTGCCGCAAGCGGGCGCAGCGGAGGCGACGACAGGGGGAACACAATGGGGCATGACGCTTTATGCGTCATGGGAGTTCTCGAATACCGTGTTGACGGACTAGGGGTAGGTATGCAAGAGTAACAGTCAGAAACGACGAACCGTTCCGTATCCGTTGGCAGCGGAATGAGGAACGGTTCGGTGAAACAGGCTAGACCCGCGTGGATAGGTGGCAACCATGACGCGGGCCAAATGGGCAAGTGGTGCCCCGTGCCCGTAGTATAGGGCGCAATAGATTGTTAGTCAACGGGTGTTGACTCGCAGTCAAACGGCGTTACACATACCCATTCGGCCCCGTCAACGCGCGCGATCTGCGCGATATGGCGGGGCTTTGTGCGTTCTCGGCCCCCGAACACAGGAGGACAGGATGAAGAACCCGTTGACGGAGCTGCGAGAACAGACCCTGGGGCTGACCCTCGGCGAAATGGCCGAGGCCCTGGGCGTGGGCTATCACAGGTACTACGCGGCCGAGCGCAACGGCGCGGCCGTGCCCCACAAGGCGCGCGCGGCCCTGGCTGACCTGGGGATTGACGTGGGCGATCTGCTGGCCCGGCAGAAGGCGTGGCTGGAGGCACGGGCGACGGAGCGGCGGGCGGAACTGCGGAAGAGGTTGGCGGAGGTGGTCGCATGAACACACCTCCAGAACGCGGCGACGCCCCGAGGGGACGGGGCGACGGCGCACAAGCGAAGAAGTCGATTGACGCTCAGAGTATACCCCAGAAAGCCCCCGGCGGCAACACCTGGGGCAACCTCCCCGACGCCCTGAAGGCCCGACG
>Ga0334890_1004447_pt1 | contig 12869 bp, 10 predicted proteins | sample GraSluR1_MG_3_FD_207220 | JGI IMG/M metagenome (GOLD analysis project Ga0334890, IMG submission 207220) | Sludge microbial communities from methane-producing bioreactor in Wageningen University, Netherlands - Granular Sludge_31_08-R1 | ecosystem: Engineered > Bioreactor > Anaerobic >... | reverse complement strand
AAAAAAATCACCATAAAATTTGCATTGTCGAATTATCCCTTGATTTACATCCAGCCAGGCTTCGATTTTACCAAATTCAAAGCGTTGAGATTTTTTAATGGTAAAATATGGCGATTCACCATAATTCCAATCCCAGGTTCGGTATTTGCTATTGGCTAGCTCCTCGATTTGTTTACGGTCACTTTCACTAAAATTTATCGACTGAATCTTTTCATTTATTAGACAAAATTGATTTATAAGTAAATTTTTAAATTCCTCTATCGAACAAGGGCTTTTTAAATAGGGATAAATATTGGTAACTCGACTCCGAATCGACTTAATCCCTTTTGATTCTATTTTATCGCTTGATACCCGCAGTGCCATTTCCAGGTGATCTAAATTAGTATTAAACAGCAAGGTCCCGTGATGAAGACATTTTCCCTTTCGGATATATTGCGCATTTCCGGAAAACTTTTTTCCTTCAATAGACAAATCATTTCGACTATTGAATTCAGCAGGAATCCCCATCCGATTTAAGGCGGCAACTACTGGTTCAGTAAATTTTTTAAAATCGAAATCCAACGAATTTTCTGAAACTTTCACTATAAAAGTAAAATTTAGGTTGCCTAAATCGTGATATACGGCTCCTCCACCGGATAATCTTCTCACCACGGCGACATTGTTGGTTTGGACAAATTCGCCGTTGATTTCTTCAATGGTGTTTTGGTGTTTTCCAATGATGATTGATGGCCGGTTTTGCCATAACATCAAGTACTTTTCGTTATCTTGAAATGTATTCATGATGTACTCTTCACTTGCTAAATTAAAATATGGATCTTGAGAGTCGTTGATGATGTAAATCATACAATCTCCTTTCATTTATGATTATTAATTTTCATAATTTTACTGAAATATTCAATCCTGTAAACCCAATTATGGACTTTATAAATCAAATCTCTACAAAAGAATAGAAAATTGTTGGGGCATAATGAATTGCGACCGTTCTTTAATTAATGTAGCGACATGCCATGGCATGTCGTATATTGGATTTTCATTCTCATCTGATTCCACCAAAGTGGCTTGTGGGTCCATCACGAAAATATTATCATATGAATTCTTTAATCGGTCATCCTGAGCCCCCTTCTTTTCTGCTTTTTCTCCCCCTCGCCCCCTCTCCCCCTCAGCGTTCTTCACCAATTCTCTCCAAACATTAAATCATCAGAGTTTGAGCTAAAAGAAAAATCCCGTTCAATCATACTCGATCATTATCCATAAAAATCTTTCAAGGGACTTTTCGTCAGAAACCGATTACGGTAAAATCTTTTAGAATTCTGATTACCACCAGCTATCAAAAAATAATAATCACGACTTTTGAGCAAAACACAGGAGAACGAGATAAATGCTAGATGGACAAACTTACAATCCCCAAAAGATTATCAAACAAATTCTCATCTCGGTTTTCATCAGCTTAGGAACCATTATTGCAATTTTTTTAATTTTATCCTTTCGGGGAATATCAATTAATTTATCTCAATTCCAGCCACTCTGGCTGGTTGGAGGTTTTATTTCAATCATCGCTGCCTGGTTAATCGATGCTCTTCGCTTATTCTTCACCACTCGCGCTTGGGGAAAGCCAATTTCTTACCGGAATAGTTTGACTGGAGTTTTATCCTGTTATTTTATGTCTTCAATAACACCCTCCGCTACCGGTGGTAGTCCGGCAGAAATGCTGATATTAAATCGGTCTGGAATGACCTGGGGTGAAGCTGGTTGTCTGACCGCTATTTGTGGCATTCTCTATCAAGTCACTCTTTTAATTCTTCTTTTGTTTTTAGTTTTGGTTCTCGGTGTCCATTTCGCCTTACGAGGTATCCTTCTCCATCTTCTCTACTCTTTTCTTATTTTTTATAGTACTTTGATTTTTCTCCTCTTCTTTTTTTTAAATCGTTTAGATTTGGTTTACCGCATAGCACACTGGGGAATGAGATTCGCCAATCGGTATTTCCCCAAAATCAAATTTTCAGAAGATAGTGTTTTAAAATGGGTTAATGATTTCTTTATTGACTTTAAGAATGGTTTTCGAATTCTCTTTATCAATAAGCCTCAATACCTTATTTTAAACATTGTTGGTTATAGTTTTTATTTTGTATGTTTTTTTTCAGTTGCCTTTTTTGTTCTTCAATCACTTGGAGTTTATGTTCCTTTAAAACAAGTTTTAGGCGATCAAATCCCTCTTTACCTGGTTTTCGGCTTTTTGCCAACTCCTGGAGCATCGGGAGGGGTCGAGCTTTCCATCAGTTCGATTTTTCTTCCCTCAACCGGTCCGGAAAAAATCAGCTTATTCATTTTATTCTGGCGCTTCATAACCTTCTTTTTGACTATGATAGTTGGAGCTATGACTTTTTTCCGAGTCCTCTTTGTCATCGGAAAAAAGATTCCTCAGGTTGCTCCTTCAACCAAAGCAGCCCTAAGCGGAAATAATCCACATATATCAAATAGCGAATAAAAAATTGCCTTTCCTTCCCACTTTTTCTCACTTTACTTGTTTTCATCTTTTCCGGGTATTTAATTCTTTTCTTTGTTTTCCTCTCCCCTGGTGGGAGAGATTTTCTTCTCATAATTTCCTCTCCCCTGGTGGGAAAGGCTGAAGGTGAGGGGGGGAACCTGAGCACCTCTTCCAGACTTAATTTAAAACACCTATCCTGGATCTCAATCTGAATTTTTACCCTCATCCTGACCTTCTCCCATCAAAGGAGAAGGAACCAAAAAAATCTCCCCCCTCGCCCCCTAAGCGTTTTTCGCCAATACCCCCTTGCCCCTTTAATTTTACTCGGTTGACTCTTGAGCCTCGGCTTCGGGTTCTCTTGACCTTCCGGTAATTTCGTCCATCAGGGAATCGGCTAACTTTTTGTTGATCGGCAATAAGTAATCGTACTCTCTCATCGCTGTTTCTTTGTCATCCAGTCTCAACGAAACCAATCCCACATTATAATGAGAAATATCGTAATCCGGTTTGATTCGTAAGGCCTTCCGATAAGAATCTAGCGCGGCCAAATATCTTCCAATTTCAAGATAGGAATTCCCTAAGTTATTCCAAGCTTCGTAATCTTGGGGATCTAACTCAACCACCTTCAGGAAAGGATCTATCGACTTGTAATAATTTCCCTGGTTATAGTAAATATTAGCAATGTTATAGAGGCTGGTCGTGTAATTGGGGTTAATTTCTACTGCTTTTCCGTATGCTTCCAGCGCCTTTTCATAGTTTTCCATCGCTTCATAGACATTACCCAGATTGTTAAAGGCTGCAAGGTATTCGGGATCAATTTCTACTGCCTTGGTGTGGTTTTCAATGGCTTTTTGGTAATCCTGCATATCATAATAAACGTTTGCTAATTCGTAATAGATTTCAGCATCATCAGGAACCACTTGCAAAGCTTTTTGGTACTGTAAGATTGCGTTTTGAGAATCACCTAAATCTCGGTAGGCTAAACCAGCATTAAAATAAGCATTGGCGTAATAGGGATCAATCTCAATCACTTTTTGATAGGCTTCAATAGCAGCTTCGGAATTTCCTAACTCTGAAAGAGCATTTCCCAGATTATTTAAAGCATCAAGGTATTCTGGATCTAAATCTAAAGCCTGTTTATATTGTTCAATGGCCAGGTCGTAATTCCGGTTACGATAATAAATATTACCCAAATTATAATATGGTAAAGGACTTCCTGGTTGGGTAGCAGCTGCTTCGAAATAGGCTTCTTCGGCTTCTTCAGTTTGATTGAGATAATAATAAACGTTGCCCAAATTATTTAAGGCATCAAAATATTTTGGTACAATCTCAACCGCTTTAAGATAAGCGTCTCGGGCTTTTTCATAATCTTGCAGATCGTAATAAACATTTCCAAGGTTATAATGTACTTCGGGATGGCTGTTGTTGAGGGAAATCGACTTACCATAAGCATCAATCGCCATCTGGTAATCTCTCATATCATAGTAAAGATTACCGATTTCATACCAAACCCGAGGATCTTTATTGTCCAACTGCAGTGTCGATTGATATGCTTTTTCGGCTTCATCGTAGAAACCTTGAGCTCGATAGGCAGCAGCCAGGTTTTGCCACCCTATTTTGTTGTTTTTGTCGCTTGATAATCCTTCTTCTAAAGCTTGAACGGCATCTTGAAACATCCCTAGGCGGAGATAGGACAATCCTAATTCAATCAAGTCTGATTGATTGTTTTCAGTTGAGGATTGGTTTTGGGCATAAACCCATCCGTTTTGAAGAACGAAAAACAGAGAAATAGCTATCATGATTGAAATGAGAAAAAATTTTCTCATGGCTGACCCTCCTCTTAACCATGTTTTAAAAAAGTTGGTATTTTGAAAAATCTAAGAACTTCCGGAATTCTAATCATGTCAACTATTGGATTTAGATTTTTGAAGCATTACGCCGTTATTTTTCATTATATCTTATTTAAAACCCTCTAATTGGCAATATAGTTCAAGAAGGAATAAAATATTTTGCAGAAAAAGATGTCAATATGAATAATCAGTAGCAATAGGCATTCGCCTGCCACTTCCAAAAGCTTTGGAGGTAACCTTCAATCCCGGTGGAGCCTGTTTTCTTTTATATTCATTCCGGTCAATTCTTTTCACCGTCCATAACACCGTCTTGCGATCAAATCCTCGAGCAGCTATCTCCTCTACGGAAAGGCCGTCCTCAATCCACAACTCAATAATTTGATCTAAGACTGGATAAGGTGGAAGAGTATCTTGATCGTATTGATTGGGTTTTAATTCCGCCGATGGTGCTTTTTGAATAATTTCTCGGGGTATTATTTCGCTTTTATGGTTGACATAGTCAGCAATCTGATAAACCATGGTTTTTGGAACATCCGAAAGGACCGCCAAACCTCCGCTCATATCGCCATAAAGAGTACAATAACCGGTTGCCATCTCACTTTTATTTCCGGTTGACAATAAAAGATAGCCGTATTTATTTGAAAAAGCCATCAAAATATTTCCTCGAATCCGGGCTTGCAAGTTCTCTTCGGTGGTATCCTTCTTGGTTTCGGCAAAGCTTTTGGAAAGAGTTTTTAGATAAGAGAAATAAATCGAGGATATCGGGATCACTTCAAAGTGAATCCCAAGATTCTCACTCAACCTTTGGGAATCCTCGATACTCCCTGCCGAAGAATAGGGTGAGGGCATTGAAATGCCTAAAACGTTGTTTGGTCCTACCGCACGAGTTGCAATAACTGCGGTTAAAGCCGAATCGATTCCTCCCGATAAGCCAATGACGGCTTTTTTAAAACCACACTTCTTCATATAGTCTTGGACCCCAAGCACTAAAGCATCGAATACCGACTCGATTGAATCCTGAAAGAGATCCCCTATGAGAGTTGATTGATCTGCCAAATCAACAATCCTAGCCCATTCCCGAAAACCTGGTGCTTTTTTGATGAGATCTCCCTGATTATTGCATGCCAGACTTTTCCCATCAAAAATCAGGTCATCATTCCCTCCAACCTGATTGACATAAACAAAAGGCAAATGGAAACGCTGTGAATGATTATGAATCAATCGAAAACGCACTTTTTCTTTGTCAATTTGAAAGGGAGAAGCGGAAATATTGACAAGACAGGTCGCTCCTTTTTCAGCCATAACTTGAATGGGGTCAAGCTGATACCTTCGGCCTTTCGGCCAAAATTCCGGATCATTCCAGGCATCTTCACAAACACTGATCCCTAAAAGCTCTCCTTTAAAAGCTACCAACTCCTGTTGTTGGGCGGGATCAAAATATCTGGTTTCGTCAAAAACATCGTAAGTTGGCAAAAGGGATTTGTTTTGCTGGTGAATTATTTTCCCTTGAAAAGCCAGCAGGGCAGCGTTAACCAATCCCTTTCCTTGTTTTTCACCAGTGGGAAGGGGTAATCCAAATACTATTCCTGGATGAAAAGAACTTGAAGTCAGGGCAATAAGTTCTTCTTTGGCTTTTTGGATCTGTTCGATAAACCACCAACGTTCCAGAAGGTCTTTAGGGGGGTAACCAACCACACACAATTCAGGAAATACGATTAAATCGGGCTTTTGGGGAAGCAACTCATTATAAAATTGCTTCATTTTCTGAACATTTCCTTCAATATGACCCACTTTTGGGTTTATTTGCGCAATACCAATTTTTAGGATATTTAACCCTCCCTGAACTCCCTCTCTCGCGCCTAAACAACAGCACGAGAGAGGATATAAGTCAGTTGTTTCTTTAAACCCAACCTCTTAACTTCATCGCTTCAACGACTCTTTCAACGGCTACGATATAAGCTGCTTGACGCATATTGATTGAATACTTTTTCGAAGTTAAATGAACCGCATGGTAGGCACTGGTCATTTTCTTGTTCAAACAATCATAAACTCGGTCTACGTCCCAGTAGTACATATAGAAATTCTGAACCATTTCCAGGTAAGAAACCGTCACTCCACCAGCATTGCAGAGGAAATCTGGAATTACATGAACGCCGTTCTCGAACAATACATCATCGGCTTCAGGAGTTGTCGGCCCATTAGCTAATTCTGCGACAATTCGAGCTTTGATGTTTCCGGCGTTTTGGTCGGTAATGACGTTTTCAAGCGCCGCTGGAATGAGAACATCTACGTCTAAGGAAAGGACCTCTCCATTAGTAATGGATTCACATTGAGGAAAACCATTGACCGAACAGGTTTTTTCTTTATATTCCAAAACTGCATCGGGAACCAAGCCTTCAAGGTTATAGATCCCACCTTGGCTATCAGTGAGAGCAACTACTTTTGAGCCAAACATTTCCCGTACCAGTTTAGCAGCATAAAAACCGGCATTACCATATCCCTGGATAGCGACAGTCGCCTGGCTGAGGTCAATACCGCAGACTTCAGCTGCTTCTCGCAGAGCGTACATACCACCTCGAGCGGTTGCATCACCTCGACCTACCGTTCCTCCAACTGCCAGGGGTTTTCCGGTGATGACCCCGAACTGGTTCTTTCCAGAACATTTGGAATATTCATCCATCATCCAGGCCATAATTTGTGGATTAGTATATACATCCGGTGCCGGGATGTCTTTATCCGGACCGATAAACTGCCATATTGCTTGAATATATCCCCGGCTTAACCGTTCTAACTCGCCGGTTGACATGCTTTTCGGATCACAAATGACTCCGCCCTTTCCTCCCCCCAGGGGAATATCGACTACCGCACATTTCCAAGTCATCCAGGCGGACAGAGCCCGAACGGTATCAATAGTTTCCAGGGGGTGGAATCGAATTCCGCCCTTGGTTGGTCCCTTAGCATCGTTGTATTGAACTCGAAATCCCTGAAATACTTTTATCGATCCATCATCCATGCGCACTGGAATAGAAACATGAATTTCACGCTTAGGCATTCGGAGTATTGCATGAATGGCAGGATCAAGTTGGATGATTTCAGCACACTTATCAAGCTGGGCTTGCGCTATTGCAAAGGGGTTAGTAGTAGACACGTAACATTCCTCCTCATTGAGACAAGAAAATATCATGTCGAGAAATTGCATCTCTCTCCATCGAGAACAAACGTCCCTCGTCATCGAGGTCGTTGTCATTTTCTCCTCGTCATTGAGGAAGAAGGTGTACATTCACCCTTAAAAAATGACTTATGTAATTTTGAGTAATTTACCACAGCATGGATAAATTAAAAAGAGGAAAGCCAATATTTTTTTCTGTTTTTTTGAAATAACGAGAAAAACTAACTGGAAAAGCGTTTTTTTACCTTTCATGTTGATGACGATGATGAATATCCGGAAGATGTTCATGATTATGTTCTAATTCTTCATGATCATGAAGGTGAGAATGTACAAAATTTTTTTCTCGGAACAGGTCCGGATGATTATGGTTATGGTGACCGTCCTGATGAGAATGACGATGGTCATGTGAATAAGCCTGATGCAGATGTAGGTGAGAATGGATTTCGGTAAGAAGAATCAGAGTGGCTATCAGAACGAGGGGAAAAGAAAGGAAAAAAACCTGCTGAGGCCGTTCTCCCAAAATTAAAAAAGAAAGAAATGAACCGGCAAAAGGGGCAATGCTATATAGGGCCGTCGTGCGGGATGAACCAAGACTGCGGAGGGAGAGAATAAAAAAAACAATGCTCAACCCATAGGATAAAACGCCAATCACCATTGCGATTAAAATTATTTGAACACTGGGAAAAGTGAGGTTGAAGAAGCGGGCTAAAAGAAGAGAAAATCCTCCTGCACCACAACCCTTGACGATAACTAATAAAAGTGGATCCCGGGCGCTTAAATTCCTGGTGAGGTTATTGTCCAATCCCCACATAAAACAGGCAGCTATTACTCCAAAAGCCCCAATTGTAAATCCCCATCCTTGATTCCATTGCACCGATAAAAGCATAGTTGCCAGTGTCACCATGGCAATGGCCAACCATACTCTTTTTCCAATATATTCTCCGAACCAGATCCCAGCCAGTAAAGTTGTTGCAATACCTTCAATACTGAGCAAAAGCGACGCTGTCGATGCCGGGGTAACCCGGATGCTATAGAGAAGAACCAATGGGGCTAAAATGCCTCCCGCCGTGACTGCCGCAATAAACTGAGGAATCTCACCTTTTTGTAATTGAGACTCGGTTCGAGTAAATAGACTCTTTTCTTTAATCAATCGAAAAATGAGGATACCTAAACCGCTTCCTAAATATAAAAAGCCGGAAAGAACCAGCGGTTCGATAGTGTTCAAGAGCAGCTTGTTCAAAGGGGTGCTTAGTCCAAAAAGCAAAGCCGCTGTCAAAGCATACAGGGTAGGGATCAAAACCGTTTTATTCATATCAACTGCTTCTTCTTCCCCTTCTCTTTTTTTTTATTTTATTTTACTCCTTCGAAGGTTAACAGGAAATGTTGGGGAGTAGGTTTCTTTCATTTTTTGGTCTTCCAACTAAATCGTCTTTTTGATCTACCCTGTCCAAAACAAGCAAATATCGGTTTTTGCCTCTATGTCATGTTTCTATATAGGAAATTCCATTTTCTTCACACCATTTAATTGCAATTTTTTTCAATGCTTCATCACGGAACTGGTACCAAGAGTCTTCAATGTTGAATATATGAATTACATCCTTAAACCGACGGAAAGCACCACTTCCTCTAATAGAAGAAAAAAGGACATTTCTGATTTTTTCATCTCTTACAGAGCTACAAAAGGTTTCCATAATACTATATTCATTGACATACCACCTATCCGGGAATTTAATATATTTGTGAGTGTTCCAGTTGTCTAATACATCTTTGGCTTCATTAATAGGTTTTTTCTGCCACTCGGGGTATTTTGAAAAATCAATATCACCTTCTGATTCCTCAGCAATATCAAGTTCTTCAGAACTAAAACCAATTATTTCACCAGTTTCAGTATTAATGTATGAATGAAATTCATCTGTCTGAAAATCAATTTGATCAATAATATCCTGTAGTTTCATTGGTTTCATTTTCAGATTCCCACCAATCATATAATTTTTAGTATTACATTACCTATTTTTTAAGTTTGACGGAATCAAGATGATTATTAATTCAAAGATTTAATTATGTTACTCAAAATTTTTAAATATCGGTATTTCCAAAAATGAATATAATATAAATCTTGCCTATATTTCTTAATATATCCTAAAAAGAAAATAAGTCAATTTTCCTCGAATCTTCAACTTTCATACAATTATAGTAGTTATCTTTACTTAGTTATAATTAAGAGCATGCTTCTTTCTTCTACTTTCGATTAAGAAGCGAAAGAGTTTAAGTAGCGGTGTTTAAAAATAATGGGGATAGATCCTTATGTTGCATTACAGCACTAAATGAGGATGAAAATAATAATATGCCGATCAATTTCCCCCTTTAGAAAAGGGGGTTAGGGGGATTTGGTTTATTCCTGCTCCGTCATTACGAGGAGCGTCCTGTGCGACGTGGCAATCTCATTTATTTAGTCTGTCATTTTGAGGAGTTCGTTTTCTTTTACCGGACGGCGTGAGAATCCCATCTTTTCATTCCTATTTCTTTTTTTATTTTCTAAAAATTACTCTATAAAGATATAAAGACACCCTCCCCGCCGCGAAAGTGGCACCCCTCCAAAAGGGGAATTGTTGAATTCATTCCCCCATTGAGGGGGGATTTAAGGGGGGTGTGCCTTGTCTTTTTTGTTTATTCTTTTTTCACCAATATTGGTATTTTCAGGATAGAAAGCACAAAAGAAAATTAAAAAAATTGAAAAATAGATTTGATTCCTTTTGCAGTAAGAGCTTGGGGATCAAGAAAATATTATAAGATCATTTCTGGGGGGGCTTGCAGAGTAAAAAATGATTAAAAAGTTAGAACTCATAAAAAAACACGGGCCCCAACGAACTTTCCAGCCTTTTTATCACCGAAAAATCTCTTTTCCAGCAATTCGCGGGCTTAACCTCTTTTCTCTTTCTTTTGGTGAAAAGAGTTTTTCAACTCCAGCCCATTTCGAGCTTTCATCGATTTTAACCCTGACGGCTTTCCTATTCCTCGGAACCCATGCTGAGTATATAATACCATCTTTTATAAAAAATGTCAATATTTTATGAATAAATTTTTCTATTATGATGCTGGGTCTTCAAATTCATAAGCACCTAAATCATACCCCTTTCCTTGAGGTCGTAGCCTTCCATCAAGATCAACTGACGGAGCATCGGTCGAAGCCCCAGCATCTCGGGCTGGACTATTTTCCTGGATATGGTATCCACCATTTTTACCACGAGAAGGAGCAACAAATAGTGGGTCTTCGGCAATGAAATTCTCAATTAATTGCGCGTCTTTTAACTCCTCGCCGGAATATTCTTTTTCTCCAAATTTTAAAACCGTTTTCCCATTTGGCCTATATATCAGGTTATTCGAAGCTTTTAGAGAAATATTTTTACCGATATTAACTGGTTGAGTACCACAAACAATAATATTATTTTTGAACAGGACTTCTCCAATCTCTGGTTTTTGGGATACTCTCACTTTCAAAGGGAATCCCTGGTTTTCTGGAGGGGTATCAATAGTTACATTCACGATTTTAAACTTGGCATCCTCTCCGGCAATTTCATCTATTACCATCCCTGAGCTTATTGAATTCTTGGGATTTTTCCCTCCTACTCCATAAATGAGGGTATTCATGACTATCCCGTCTTGACCACCCATAACAATCCCGTTTTCACTATTATTATCGACAACACATTCTATGATTCGATTCATTTTGGCTCTGGTATAAAGCCCATTTCCTAAATTCTGTTCAAATATTGAGTTGGTTATTTCAATTGGGCCAACCGATGAACCAATCCTTAAGCCATCAAAGGTATGTTCATCATTGGATTTTTTTGATGATGGATAATGGCCACTAAAAGAAAATTGACTGTCACGTATGGTTATCCGGTTCCATCCATCTCCCTGGAAGTTCTTGCCAACCATTGCTTCCTTCCCACAATACTCAATCTTGCTTTGGATTATTTCTATTCCGTAAGCATCAGCCATGAGAATGCCATTCCCATCGATGTGGTGGATAAAAAGCTCTTTAAAAATTAAATTCTGGACTACTCCGCCTACCACCCGTATGGCATTTTGAACAACTGATCCCTCATCGTTGGTTAATTCAAGATTTTCGATTCGAAGGTTGCTCTTTCCTGAGAGGTCAATAATAGCCGGACAGTTATCTCTCCCCTTTAGGATGGGTCTATTTCCAGCTTCACCCTTGATGGTAATCCAGGAAGAGGTAGTTCCCGAAGCTGGTTTAATTTGATTTTCTTCCTGATTATCAATCTGGTATTCTCCACCTAAAATAATCAGAGTATCGCCTGGCTGCAGTTGTCTTGAGGCATACCCGGGGGTTTTCCAGGGGTTTTCTCTATTTCCCGAATTGTTGTTATCGCCCTCTGTGGAAACATAGTAGGTACTCCCCGACTGACCGCTTAACATTCCCGATAGCTCTCCGATATTTCCAATACATCCAGAGGTAGCAACAACCATCAGTAGTACAACCATAACCAAATAAAAACGATTACAAACCTTCATAGATTCATTCCCTCGAAAAGATCACAATTTTTGTTTCGTCCTCATTTCCGGTTCAATTCTATCAAACTCGCTCCAAAATGAAAACTTCCCTTTTAGAATAATCCCTCATGCTTTTTTTATTTTACTAGGTAATGTTAAATTCCAAACATCATCATGCCCATAGGTTTCTTTAATTTATTTTCATGCCACTTGTGTGGAATCAAATGAGGGTAAAAATACCTATCAAAATCCGTCATTGCGAGGAGGTCAACCGTATTTTGGTTGGACAACGTGGCAATCTCTCATCCACCCAATCCTTCATTCTGAGGAGTTCGGTGTCTATTGCCGGACGACGTGAGAATCTCATCTGACACTACCATCGTCATCCTGAGGCTTCGTATTCAGAAGCCATGAGGATCTCATCCTTTATCCCTGTTTCTTTGTCCTTTTTTTAGGGATAACCAAGGAAAAATGAAAGTCACCCTCCCCGCCGTAAAGCTGCATCCCTCCAAAGAAGGGAATTGTTGAATTCATTCTTTCTCGTTTTTTTTAATCACTTTTCAATTCATTTAACCGTCTTTTATTCTATTAACTAATCTTGACACTTAAATAAACAATAATATATTATATCTATTATATTTCAATTTATTTAAGGATGTGTTTATTCAATGAGCAATTCAGAATTATTTTGGAATGCCTCCACAATCGATTTAAAACGAGGATATTTGGACCAAGATAAATATTTCACTTGTCTCCTTTGTGGCAAGGAAATTGAAAAAGGAATTATATATTCTGATTCTGGAATGCTGTATGAAGCCGAAAAATTTATAGAAATCCATATTCTTAA
>Ga0334890_1004444_pt1 | contig 12872 bp, 9 predicted proteins | sample GraSluR1_MG_3_FD_207220 | JGI IMG/M metagenome (GOLD analysis project Ga0334890, IMG submission 207220) | Sludge microbial communities from methane-producing bioreactor in Wageningen University, Netherlands - Granular Sludge_31_08-R1 | ecosystem: Engineered > Bioreactor > Anaerobic > Unclassified... | reverse complement strand
TCAAAACCTTTAAAACAAAACCTTTAAAACAAAACCTTTAAAACAAAACCTTTAAAACAAAACTCAAATACATAAAGACTCTTAAAGAACTATAGAATCTTATTTACACAAAATTATTGACAATACCGAAGCAGATATTTCGATTAGTAACATGTTATAATTTAAGTAATATATTTTTTTATAAGCATACCTATAGAGTATTATCCAACTAATTTTAGAGAGGTAGATAATATGAAAAAATTATTGTATTTAATATTGTTACTGACTTCTTTAGTATACGTTACTCAAAAAGCATATGCAGTTAGCGATATCGAATTTGAGGATTTATTTGCAAATCATCAATCAATCATGCTTATTATCCATCCAATCAGCGGAGAGATTTATTATGCAAATCAAGCAGCTGCTGATTTTTATGGCTATCCACTTGAGATTTTGCTAGAGATGAATATTAATGATATTAACACATTAACTTCAGATGAGGTAGCTGCTGAAAGATTGAAAGCACTTGAAGAAGAGAGAAACTTCTTCATTTTTAAACATAGACTCTCAAATGATGACATTAGAACAGTGTATGTATACTCATATCCAGTTGATATCAATGGTGAGACATATCTTTACTCAATTATAATAGATCAAATCGCTTTTATAATTGCTCAGAATAGAAATAGAATTCTTATTTTATCAGGGGTATCATTACTTATTCTTTCCACTATTTTAACATCCTATCTTGCTATTAAAATATCTAAGAAAAAACAAGAGATAACGAGGGCAAATGAGACACTATATGAAAGTGAGCAAAGATTTAAGATATTACATGACGCTTCCTTTGGTGGATTAGCAATTCATGATCAAGGAAAGATCTTAGATTGTAATCAAGGACTATCTGATATTACTGGATATTCAATGAGTGAGTTATTGAATTCCAATGGATTGGATTTAATTGCTCCTGATTATCGAGATATAGTCATGGACAAGATTAAATCTGGATATGAAAAGCCTTATGAGGTACAAGGTATTCGAAAGAATGGAGAGATTTATCCTTTAAAATTAGAAGCAAGAAATCTACCTTATCATGGAAAACAAGTAAGAGTAGTTGAGTTTCGTGATATCACAGAAATTAAAAAACAACAAGAACTAAAAAAATCTTTTGAAGATCAATGGAGTAAATTAGTTCAAGAGATGCCTCTTGGCTTTAATATTAGAGAACTAGTCTACGATGAAAACGAAAACCCAATTGACTATGTTTTTATAAGTGTAAATGACAATTATGAAGTTATAACAGGGCTTAAACGAGAAGATATTATCGGTAAGTATGCTACTGAAGTTCTACCTGATATTGAAAAATCATGGTTTGATAATTACTCTTTAGTAGTCAAAGAAAAGAAGACTTTTGTGATTGAAGACTATTCACGAGCTTTAGGCAAGTATTTTAGGGTTGTTGCTTATCCTTATAGAGACAAGCAGTTTATAATTGTAGCTGAAGATATTACTGAACGGATAAATCATGAACAACAACTAACTAGAAATGAAGCTGAAAAAAGTAGAATAATCTCAAATTTACCGGGTGTATCTTATAAATGCAAATTTGATGAATCTTGGACAATGCTTTTTATGTCAGATGTTTGTGAAACTTTGACTGGATATACTCCCTCAGAACTAATTGAAAATAAAGTGATTTCTTATAAGGAAGTAATTGTCCCAAAATATAGAGATTATGTTTTTAACCGTTTTAGTGAAGCGAGAAATCAACAGAAACCTTGTCATTTAGAATATGAAATCCAAAGAAAAGATGGGTCACACATTTGGATTTGGGAAAAAGGTATTACGTATTTTCAAGATTCTGAGTGGTATATTGAAGGTTTCTTAATGGATATAACTGAACGAAAAATCAGTGAAGAAAAGATCACTTACATCAGTAACCACGATTATCTAACTAATCTTTATAATCGCCGATATTTCGTCAATACTTTCAATTCATTTATTTCAAAAGGTTATTCATCGATTGCTTTGATGATGATTGATATTAATGGACTTAAACTAATTAATGATGCATATGGGCATGTTAAAGGTGATTTAGCAATAAAAAGTGTCTCAAATCTATTGATGTTTGTTTTTGACCAAGAAGATGTTGTTGCTAGACTGGGTGGTGATGAGTTCGCAATTCTTTTGATAAACAAAAGTGATGAAGAGATTCAAATATATAAAGAGAAGTTGATAGAACTTTCAAACGAAATAAGAGTTGACAATGTACAGATTTCACTTGCTATTGGTTATGAAATTCTTAGAGAAGATGATAATGATATTAATGATTTATTAAACAGAGCAGAAAAACACCTCTATAGACATAAAGTAACTGTTGGTGAAAGTGTTAGAAATCATTCGATAAAAGCAATTTTAAATACATTAACCGATAAATACAAGGAAGAAAAAGCACACTCAGCAAAGGTTAGTCTTTACTGTATGGAAATAGGAATTGAAATAGGTCTTAGCAAAGAAGACAATGATATTTTGGAACTCGCAGGTATGTATCATGATATTGGTAAGATTTCTATACCTGATGCAATTTTAGATAAACCAGGTAAGTTAACTGATGAGGAGTTTGATATCATTAAGACTCATACACAAATAGGGTATCAAATACTAAGAGCAGCAGATGAGTATTCTGGACTAGCTGAGTATGCTTTATCTCATCATGAAAGATGGGATGGTTTAGGGTATCCTAAAGGACTTAAAGGAGAAGATATACCATTGTTTTCTAGGGTGATTTGTGTTGCAGATGCTTTTGAGGCAATGACTTCCAATCGTACTTATCGAAAAGCAATGAAAATCGAGGATGCAATTAAAGAGCTTAATCGATGTTCTGGAACTCAATTTGATCCTAATCTTGTTAAGATATTTGTTGAAATTATTCAAAAAAGTGAAGCGTTAAAAAAAATTAAGTAGAGGTGAAGTAGACTTTATGGATATTAAATACAATGAGAACCTTATTCCTTATCTTTATGAAGGCGTTTACGTCGTGGATAAGAAAAGGAAGATTATTTTTTGGAATGATGGTAGTGAACGAATTACAGGTTATACTGCAAAAGAAGTAAGAAATAGCTTTTGCTATAATAATATATTGCAACATATTGATGAAACCGGAAAGCAATTATGTTTGAGTGGTTGTCCGCTCAAAAAAAACTATAGATGATGGTATTATTAACGAAACAAGAGTTTATCTAAAGCATAAAGATGGTTATAGAATTCCAGTTATGGTTAAAACAATACCAATATATGATAATAATAGTAATATTGTTGCAGCGATTGAAGTATTTACGGATGAACGTTTTCAAAAGCAAATCTATCATGAAAATCAAGAACTTAAGGATAAGCTTAAGATTGATACATTAACACAGATTGCTAATCGTCACTATTTTGATTTTCAAATTTCTCAAAAGTTAGCAGAAATTAAAGTATTTTTAAATACTTTTGGAGTTTTAATGATTGATATCGATCATTTTAAGAAAGTCAATGATATACATGGACATTTGATTGGAGATGAAATCCTTAAGATAGTGGCACAATCTTTATCATCAAATATCGAAAAAACTGATTTAGTGAGCAGATGGGGTGGAGAAGAGTTTATAGTTCTTGTCAATATAACAAATATAGCTGATTTACGAAAAGTAGCTGAAAGACTTCGACATGTTATAGAAGCTTCAAGTTATCAGTTTGAAGACGGAAAGACTCTTCAAGTTACAGTATCGATTGGTGGAACACTAGCAGATATAACAGATACTGTCAAGTCTCTCATCGCAAGAGCAGATGAAAACATGTATTTTGCAAAAAAGAATGGTAGAAACCAATCTAAGATTTTATAATATTTGAAACTCATATCCTAATTGCTCCATAAACTTTCTATATTCACAAAAGTTGGCGGTAGCGAGAATTGACCTTGTATTTTTATAGTATAAACTATAATTAGTTAACCTATATAATTAAAAAAATAGAAAAAATTCACAATATCAAGTTAATAGAGGTATTGTGTTTTTTTTGTTTTTCTAAGTAATTTCTTAGTCTTTAAAATTGAATATCGCTATCCGTAAAAAAAGGCATAAGCTCGAAAAATCGAGTTTTATGCCAATAGGATGTGTTTAACTGCTTTAAAGTTTAAAGCGAATTATCAAATCAGATAATTGTTCTTTGAGAATCAAAGGAACTGATTCTCCATAAAGACTATAGTAATATTCTCTAATAGAATTGACTTCTTCAAACCATTCGTTAGTATCGATCCTAAAAACCTCTTCAAGCTGTTCTTTGGAGATGTCTAGATTGCTCACATCAAAAAAATCTAAGTTAGGCAAAAGTCCGATGGGACTTTCATGATAATTATTAAGATTATCTGTTCTTTCGAATATCCACTTTAGAACCCTTGCATTATCTTTAAATCCTGGCCATAGATAATGACCATCTTTTTTTCTAAACCAATTAACAAAGAATATCTTGGGCAGTTTTTCCGGTTTAGTCATTTTAGATATTTCTAACCAATGATTAATATAATCACTAATGTGATATCCTATAAATGGTAGCATTGCAAAAGGATCTCTTCTGACTTTTCCAATATTTTCATCGATTGTAGCAGCGGTTATTTCTGAACCCATGATAGAACCTATGAAAATACCATGAGCAAAATCATAGCTTTGATGAATCAGTGGAATAGTTGATGGCCTTCTTCCTCCGAATAAAATAGCGCTTATCGGAACTGGCTTTTCATATTCGTCTGCCAAAGAGGGACAATTTTTTAAGGAAGCAGTAAATCTCGCATTGGGATGGTCTGGTCTTAACTTATCACCTTTATACCAATGGTTGCCTTGCCAATCAATTAGATGGTTGGGGGCTTCAGATAAATCATCCCACCAAACATCATAATCATCGGTTAAAGCAACATTGGTAAATATGGTATCTTGCCTTATAGTTTCCATTGCAGTCGGATTACTTTCGTATGATGTGCCAGAAGCAACTCCAAAAAAACCAGCTTCAGGATTTATTGCATACATCAAACCATCTTCTTTGATAGAAATCCAAGCAATATCATCACCAATAGTTTCTGCTTTCCAACCAGGAAGACTTGGTTTTATCATCGCTAGATTTGTTTTACCACAAGCACTTGGAAAAGCACCAGTTATATACTTGACTTCATTATCAGGATTAGTAAGTTTCAATATCAACATGTGTTCCGCCAACCAACCTTCATCTTTTGCAATAGCAGAAGCTATTCTTAAGGCAAAACACTTCTTTCCTAGTAAAGCATTACCACCATAACCAGAACCATATGACCATATCATTCTCTCTTCTGGAAATTGGGATATATACTTCTTTTCGATGGGTGCACATGGCCAGACTGGGTCAACTTGTCCAGGTGCAAGTGGGTATCCTACTGAGTGTAGACACTTTACAAAATCATGACCATCCTCAATTAATCTTAAAACATTATCACCGGTTCTTGTCATAATATGCATGTTCAACGCAACATAAGGACTGTCGGTTATTTCAACACCGATTCTTGACATCTTATTGCCGATTGGTCCCATTGAAAATGGAATTACATACATAGTTCGCCCCATCATGCTATTTTTATATAAATCCCACATCAAAGGCATTAGCTCTGATTTGTTAATCCAATTGTTAGTTGGGCCAGCTGTTTCTTGCGTGCTTGTGGAAATAAAGGTCCTTTTTTCGACACGCGCAACATCTGATGGGTCAGTTCGAAATAGTAAAGATCTTGGTCTTTTTTTTGGGTTAAGTCTAATTGCCTTTTTAGCGATAACTAAACTTTCAGCTAAGTCATCGTATTGCTTTTGCTCACCAGTCCAAAACACAGTCTCTTTTGGATTGGTATGATTTTCAATCTCTTGAAGCCAAGCGCTAAGCGCTTCATTTTTAATCATTATGATCTCCTTTTAATGTATTTTTAAAAATCGTTTCGATTTGTTAGATATATTTGTTATAATGGATGTGAGGTGAATTATGGAAATTAAAGGGAAAAGCATTGCTTTATTGATTGATGCTGAAAATATCAGTTCCAATTACATTGAAATCATTATCGATGAAGCAAATAAATATGGTACAATCAATTATCGAAGAGTATATGGGGATTGGACAACCCCTCAGTTAAATCCTTGGAAAACGAGGATTTCAGAGTTTGGATTAACCCCAGTGCAACAATATGCTTATACTTCAGGCAAAAATGCTTCTGACTTTACACTGATTATTGATGCAATGGACATTTTATACTCAGGGAAGGTAAACAGTTTTTGTATTGTATCTAGTGATAGTGACTTCACTAAACTTGTCACAAGATTAAGAGAAGACAATATGTTTGTCTTTGGTATGGGAGAATCAAAAACACCAATATCACTTGTTAACTCATGCGAAACATTTGCATATCTTGATAAAATGATAGAACCAGTCATAGTAGAAACAGAAACAGAAGAAGAAGTTGTTGAGAATAAAACCAAGAAGATAAAAACATCTAAAACAAAAGCAATAAGTTCAATAACACCATTGAGAAGAATAAAGGAAGAGTTAAAGAATATCATCAATGCTAATCTTGAAGACGATGGATGGGCTTATTGGAGTTTGATTGCTCAATTACTACAAAAGAAATTCCCTGGTTTTCATCCAAGAAACTATGCGGATAACACAAGACCATTAGCTTTCTTTGAAAAAATGAAAGAGTTTGAAGTTAAAAAACAAACAACAGTAATATATATTCGAAATCGTCATAATTAAAGCCAAAGGGCTTTTTTTTATTTTATGATATTCTTTTTGACGTATTTAGAGTTCATTAAATGTAAGAGACCAGGATAGTTCATGGAGAAAGTTATCGTATCTCCCACTTGATATCTAGTATCTGACATATCCAAAATTAAATGGTCACTGCTTGCTCCTATAACTTCTAGAGAACTATCATGAGGAAAAATGTTCTCAGATAATACATCTTGTTTTCCTATAGCTACAATCCCTCGAAACATAGAACCCTTATCTTCAATGCTTATTTTTTCTCCAAAGGAGTTAAATGAGGTTTCACCATCGGGAAAAGAAGGTTTATATTTCAACTCAACAATCTCTGCTTCAAGTTCAAAAACATCAGTCCAAAATCCAGGTATAGACTGTTGATAAGCCGTTTCCTTGCCTAAGAAAATCGCTTCACCAATTCTTAAACTATTAACTTCTTTCGGAATTTGCCCGCTTTCAAGCAAGTGAATAGAAGATGAATTACCACCAGAGATAATTGATAGTTTATGATTGTGTATAATCTCAATCTCATTTTTTATTTTAACTAATCTATTTAAAATCTCTTTACTAGGTACAAGACCTCCGTAGCAAGTCAAATTTGTCCCAATTCCGATAAGTCTGATATTATTCATTTTTAGTATCAATTGAATATCTTCTAGGTACTCATCTTGGTAATAAAACCCTTCTCTTAAATCTCCTAAATCGAACATTAAGATGACATCATGAGTTAAATTTGCTTTTCTTGCTGCTTTATCTAAAGCAAGAATAGTTTTAATCTCACTATTTAATGAAATATCTGAGTATAGTACAACTGATTTTGCCTCAGAAGGCATAGGAATACGTAGAAGGACTTTTTTTGCATGTAATTTTTGGAAGTCTTTTAAGTTTTGAATCCTAGAATCTGCTAAAAATTCAAATCCGCTATCAACAATTGTTTGAATGATTATTTGGTTTCCACAGACAACTTTAACAACAGGCATCAAAATATCAATACCATGTTTATTTGATAACTCCTTCATCTTTAAGCAGTTCTCTTTAAGTTTATTTAAATTGATATTAACTCTTGGAAATTTATCAGTCAATGTCAAGACTCCTTTTCATAAGCATTAAAGCAGCTTCGGGGTGCGCTTTTGATAAAACCCCCAAAGATGCCATAATATAGTATTTGTCGATTAAAATCTTTGATTTTTTATCAGGGGATAGAATTAAATTGCTTTGTTGGCTTAAACCATTCTTTATAATATTAAGCCGATTTGGTAATCTAGTTAATGCACCGCCTGTTGCGATGATGTATTTAACATTAGTTAAGTCTTTACCTTCTGCATAAGCAACTTTTCCGCTGCTGTTATAAAAATATACTAGTCTACCTGAATGTCTCTTTAAGGCGACATTAAAGGCTTCAAGACTCAGTCTTTCTGTTAGAGATATCTGTTTTTCATCTGGTATTGGAGTATAATTTTTTATTAAATCTTTCAAGTTGAACTCTGAAATATTTAGTTCATTCATGAGTCTATCCATACCGATTGATTCAATCAGGTTATCTTTATTTATATAAACTCCTAAATCCCCCTCAACTGTTCTTTTTGCCAACGGTTCTGGAGCAATAAGAATTTTATTTATTGCTTCAGAGCCATTTGTAACAGAATGAATATCAGTTGTAGCACCTCCAATATCAACTATGATTAAATCTCCAATAGCATTATAAAGAAGTTTAGCGGCTTCCATCACTGCACCGGGTGTAGGAGTGATGCTGTTCTTTATAATGTTTTTAATATTTTCCATGCCAGGTGCCTTAACTATATGATTCTCAAATACAGTTTGGATAATTTTTCTTGTTTTTTCAACTTGCAACACATCAATTTTTGGATATACATTGTCAGATAGATAGAGATAATCACTTTGCTCATTGTCTTTAAAAATCTTTTTAACTATCTGTTGGTTTTGAACATTACCAGCATAAACAACGGGAATATTTAGTTTTAATGAAGCAATAGTCGATGCATTAGTTAAGGCAGTTTCTTTCTCTCCATAATCAACACCTCCAGAAATCATGATGATGTTGATAGTCTGTGATTTCAACTCTTCAATTTGGAACTCATCCAAAATTCCTGAGGTAATCATCTTAAGATTTGCTCCTGCGCCTAAGGCAGCTTCTTTAGCCGCTTTTACTGTCATGTCATAAACTAATCCATGAACACTCATTTTAAGACCACCAGCAGCGCTAGAAGTCGCAAAAGATTCTTTTGCGACTAAATGGTTAACTCTCATTTTTGACATCAGCATTTCTTTTGCTTGGTTAAGTCCAATTGTGACATCGCCTTTTTCTACTGATGTATCTGCAAAACCACTGCCTAGAAAAATCGGTGAATCTCCAGATAAATTATCAAAAGCATTAATTATCGTTGTAGTTGAGCCGATTTCTGCGACTAAAGCATCAATAATCATTTAAATCACTCGCTTCTTAACCAAGAAAGATGCAACATGTTGGCCTTTAGTTCCTCTTCCAAAGCCTTCATCCATTCCATTTTTTCTAGCTAAATCAGGAGTTACTTGAGTGCCGCCAGATAGAATAATTAGCTTTTCTCTAACACCCTTTTCTTTAGCATACTCGTGAGTTTTCTTCATATTCTTATAATGGACTTCATCATGTGAAATAATTGTTGACATTAATATTGCATCTGCTTTAGCTTCAATAGCTGCGTCTACTAACTTCGTTATCGGGACTGAAGTACCTAGATAGATACAGTTTATTCCATATTTCTCTATTCCACCATGTTTGATATCGATTATCTCGCGAAGACCGACTGAATGTTCATCTTCTCCTACAGTTCCAGCGATAATTGTCATGGGATTATTTTTAATATGTTCCTTTATTTCTTCGTCGCTTAGAATATCTGGTTCTTCAGGTAGAGTCAATTCTTCAAGGTTGATTTCAAAGTCTACTCTTCCCTTAACTTGAATTCTTGTCGCTTCAGAGTCATGAAGTTTTTCCTTATGAATTACTTCAGCATCGATAATATTCATCTTTTTGGCGATTTCCAATGCAGCAGCCTCTGCATATTTCATCGAAGTTGGCAAAGTAATATCAACGATCAAAATACCATCACCAGCCCATTGGACTTCTGGCTTGATGATGCTTGAATTAAGGTATTTCTTTGTTTCTTCTAAACGCTTATTAACATTATCTTCTAAATCAAGTTCATCAATGTATTGGATTTTGCTTCGATCTTCAAAAGTTGAACCGTTAATAAGAATTGAAGGAGATTCATCATCTTTTACTCCGTATTGTTTGACATTATTATAACCAAAGTGGGCTGTGACTGGAGCAAAATAGTCTTCATCTCTTTCATAAACTGTGTTTGCGCCAATTCCACCATTGATTTTTCGGCTGATACCATCATAATTTCTCTCGGGATAAATTCCAGAATCAATGAAAAACCCCTTTTCTACAGCTTGGAAATAGCCGCCTGCTTCCAATAACTCTTCAAAAAATAAAATAGCTCTTTCTTTTAGCTCTCGGACTTTTTTCGGTAGAAAACCTTCATCTTTAAGTTCAACCATTTCTAAAAGTCCATCCATACCAATTAAAGCCTGTTTTGCTGTATCGCAGGCTTCTACATTATACATATGCCAAGGTACATTTCTTCCCTCATCAGGTGTAATTGTTGATTGTATATCAGCAGAAGTAAGTTTTGAAATAAGCATATTCAAAACATGAGTAACAGTCGCTTCTCTAGTAGAGGATTCCATATACTTAGTATTCATTTGAGCTCTCATTTTGTAATCACTAAAGAAGTCTCTTAGGGCCTTTGCATAAGGCAGATTAATCTTAAGGTCTGGAGCAGGATAAGCAGTAGGAGGTACAGTTGATAACGCAATATTCTCTTTTTTAATACCAACTTTTTCTGAAAAGAGACTGTTTATCGCATGTTGAACCATCAATTCTGGCATTACCTTCCAAGCAACCATAGCGGTTGCGTTGGCATTATGTGCACCATCAATTTGCAATATATCTGCCCAAGCCATGATTTTTTTGGATTCTGCAGCATCAACGAAAGAACGAATCATGTTGATATTTCGATATAAAACATTATATTGAGGATCTTGATGAGCGCCATTGATACCTTCTTCAGCAAACATTACTGCTATATCAGGTCCAGCAACACCACTTACATAAGAATGAAAATTAATCGGTCTTCCCACTTCATCTTCTATGATATCCAAAGCTTTTCTTTGAGCTCTTACTTGTTTCCTAGTAATCGGAACTCCACCTATTCCTTGAGGAGTTCCTTCAATCAACCCATAAAAATGAGACTGACCAGCGGTTCTAATAACCATGATGTGATCTGCACCATGCCATGCTGCCATTCGCATTCTTCTAATGTCATCTTCAAATCTTCCGCTTGCTATTTCGGTAGTGATAACCTGGATTGGCTGAGGGTCAATATTATTAAAGTATTTCGCGGCAGGTAGAGGTATACTCTGTTTTAATGATTTAGAAGCATCTGAATAAATGTTCCCTTCGAGATTAAGATTTTTTTCTGGAATACGCCAGGTCCAACCTCTCCGTCTCGGAACGTATTTATCTAGGTCCTTTAATATATCTATAATGTCTAGCTTGTCAAATTTATTCATCTTTTTTTACCCCAAAACTATCAAGAACCTCATTCCAGCCCTCATTGTTAAGTAGTTTTAATCCGGCAGATCTTATATCGATTTTTTGAATTTTCGACAGACGATAAACACAATGACCTACTCCTTTTGAAATAAGATTATTAGCAATTGCCTTTTCGACTAAATCCTTTGCTTCGATGCTTGAAAAACCCATTCTTAAAATAATACTCCGTTCAATCGCTGGAGTTGTATGAGTATAAGCAAGGTCAACAAGCGGTTTAACAGTTTCGTCTGCTAGCTTCCAAAAACTTTTCTTTAAATCTTCATCGCTTAATTTTTCAAGATGTTTTCTTCTAGTATCAAAATCATCTTGACGGCTTGTTCGTTTATTCATCAATTTCCTCCACTATTCTGTCATATTTCTTCACTTGATCCAAAACAAAAGCTTTTGTTTGGTTAGTTTCTTCAGCCAAAAATACTATATCATCTTGTGATAAAATTTCAGTTTTCAAAACTTGAGTTTGAATATATTTTTTCCTTATATTATCCAAATCTAGTTCAACTGCATTGATTAAATCTACTGACTTAGGTAATACAATAGTTTTACCAGCTACTTCATCTATGGGATTTCCAAAGTGAATATCGATACCATTTTTTCTAGCAAATGCTAGCTGAGCTTGATGATGTTTTCCTGCAGAAGTGTATTCTGTTTCTTGGACAACGATAATTTGATCTCTAGTCATTGACTTAGCCAATGAAAAAGCAGCTGCTAAAGAAGTGTTTCCAGCAGGGCCTCTTTCAATACCTTCTAAAGCTGATAAGGCTTCAGTGATAAAAAATACTTCTCCTTGAGTTAGTGTAACATAACGGTCAATATATCTTAAGGCTCTAGCGGCTGAACGAGGTACATCAGAGCGATCAGGGTTAATAATAAATGGTAATCCGAAACCAGTATGACCGGTTGTAAAAGATTTTCTGTTGAAGTCATAATCATTTGCCATGTGTAATCCAAAAAGATTAACACTAGCTCCGACTATTTCGACTTTTTGATTTGTGGTTTTAATAATTCCTCTTGCAGTTCCAGTTAGATTTCCACCTCCTGCATTCGTGCAAACAACCATATCAGGTACTTTATTGGTTAGTTTTAAACAGTCTTCAACAATTTCCTGACCGAGAGTCTCAATTCCCATAATACCATAAGGAGTATATAATGAAGCATTGAAATAACCAGTTTCTTCAAGAAGAAGTAAAAACTTATAGAAGAGCTCAGGGCCTACACTTAATTGAACGACCTCTGCGCCATATGCCTCGCAAGCCCTAGCTTTTTCAATGATTTCTGGTTGTCCTATACCACTAGAATCATAACATTCCTGAACAATAATGCATTTTAATCCGTACTTAGCTGCCTGAGATGCTACTGCTGCACCATAATTCCCTGATGTAGCAGCAATAACTCCGTTAAATCCAAGTTTTTTTGCTTG
>Ga0334890_1004438_pt1 | contig 12889 bp, 12 predicted proteins | sample GraSluR1_MG_3_FD_207220 | JGI IMG/M metagenome (GOLD analysis project Ga0334890, IMG submission 207220) | Sludge microbial communities from methane-producing bioreactor in Wageningen University, Netherlands - Granular Sludge_31_08-R1 | ecosystem: Engineered > Bioreactor > Anaerobic >... | reverse complement strand
AATTCTTCTTCGAAAAAGACCATAAAGTCTTCTGCAAGTCCCATATTGGTTATGAATACAACAACCCAGTATTGCTGAAAAACAGGATATATGGTTACCTTCTTAATCCTCATTTTTTCGATAAACGGTTTTTCCACAATAGCCAATCCTTTAAGCCAATGGGATATAAACCCTGAAAAGTTTGACAGAAGGTTTTGGATATTACCAACTTTCAATGACGACAACGAAGCAATGCCTCTTTCTTCAGGAGCTTCAAAAGGGAGTTTTTCAAGGCATTGGACAAAAAACCGATATCCCTGATCCGTTGGCACCCTTCCCGCGGACGTATGGGGTTGAGTGATTAAGTCCTTTTCTTCTAGGTCCTTCATTACATTTCGTATGGTAGCGCTGCTACATTCAAGATCGGTAATGTCCAGAATCCGCTGGGAACTTACCGGTTTTCGAGATTGCGTGTACTCTTGAACGATACTATACAACACACGGATTTCCCGTTCGTTCAGAATGATCTTTTCCCGATTCATCGTATCAACCTTTCTTTGTTAGCACTCAGATCATAAGAGTGCTAACTATGTTATCATACCATGGAATTCTTTTTTTGTCAAGTATATTTGCGCGGGATCATTAATGATTCCACCGGTATAAATGTGTGTGGCCCGCGTTTCGGGAATATTCATATACATAACATAAGAAACACTTCGGAATTTTACCAAATGGTCAAACATTGGGATGGATTTCATGATACAATTCAATGAGCCAAAAAAATCTCTAAGGAGGGTTTTCTGATGGGTCCGAAAAATGATACTCGTAGGCTTATTCTGGACGCTGCGAAGGTAGTTTTTGCCAACAAGGGTTATGACGGTGGAACCATGGATGAAATTGCTTCAGAAGCAGGGATAAAGAAAGCGCTGATCTTTTATTATTTCCCCTCCAAAGAAGATCTGTTTTTAGGGGTGTGGAAAGAAGGTATTGATGAATTGGAAAACTATCTCTTTGCGGAAATGGAAGGAGAACTCTCTTTTTTACGGAAAATCAAGCGCTTGCTTCGCTCCTACATCGAATTTGTTCTCCATCACAAAGATATCATGAAACTGATTGAAATGAACCGGAACAAAGTCTTAGAGACCCGTAAAGAATTAAAACCCTGGCCTCAGATCCACCAACGATACTCTTCATTCATTCATCGCATCGAAGATCTCATCGAAGAAGGGAAAACCATGAATTCGATTCCGCAATCGATTTCAACACACGCTACTGCTCGGATCATTGCTCATGGAATGGGTTTAGGCGCTATGGAGAGCGATTTGTCTTTGGATACGATTGTCCAGTTCATTTTGAACGGAATGTCCCTTCCATCAGAATCAACGTCATGATATGCACTTTTTTCTTGATGTTAGCATAGCAGGGGAGCAGACCAGTAGAGAAATCATTCATGACTATTGTGTCTGGTTTAAGAAACGGGATCCGGTCACATTAACGGTTTTTTTTTCAAAATCGCTTTCCCCGCTCCTGGAACTGCAAGAATCGGCGAAAAATCTTTCTCTTCCTTTTCCTAATGAGCAACCCCCTAAAATCCGTTGGGTCCATAAAAAAGTACCTTTTTCCTCTCTTCATCGGTACTATTCTCGAAAGGTCCTGGTCAACGAAATCAATCCCTATCGGATGGGGGATCTTTTTCGCATTTTTCGATTAACCCATCCATTTCTTGATTCAGAACCCTACGAGTCCCAAGCAACAGCCATCCAGTTCGATCTGCGGTATGTAAAACAGTTTGGTGCAAAGAACAATCCTTACAAACCCGCGATTGTCCATGACTTTGTTCAATACCTATCCTGCAATCCCACTCACTCTGCGATCGAGTTCGGATGTGGAGCGGGTTCTGTGTTTTCATTGATCAAGGATCAAATACAACACCCTCTTAAGCAGTATGTGGGAATGGATCGAAGCCGATCACTAATCATCAAAGCGAAAGACACGTATCAAGAGAATAGGGAAGTCTCGTTTCAATTGGGTGATATCAGCCAAATTCCTTACCCAAATCAGGCGTTCGATGTTGGGTTTTCGGAAAGTGTCCTTCCTTATATTTCCGATCCTTTGAAAGCTTTGCGAGAAATGAAACGCGTTTCACGATATGGGTTTTTCTGCCGGTTGTACTCCATACCGAAAGCCCCGCACAACCTCCCGATGGGAAAAGATCGTCAAACAATTCTTCTGAACACAGGAGCGGTTTGGAAATTTGATTCTCAGCCAAGGGACCATACATTTGTCATTCCAAAGACAAGCGCTGTGCAATCATTAGTAGAAAACTGGGAAACCGTCGTTGTGATTCAAAACCAAGAGGATCAATTTTTCAAGCCTTTAGGTATCCGCACCATCAATTTTTTCATTTATCCTCGTTCTTGGTATCATACACATAAGTCCATAGTGAATAGAAGCAATCATGTTCTCATGCAATAAAAAATTAGGAATGAACTCTTCGATAGAGAAAGATGGGACAAGGAGGGATCTTTGTGCAAGGGTTTTTCAACACGAACTTTAGTACACTTAAAATGGCAATGGACGCTTCTTCTGTCCGACATCAAGTGATTGCTCAAAACATTGCCAATTCGGAAACACCAAACTATAAACGCTTGGAAGTTCGATTTGAAGACGAACTGAAAAAACATTTGCACAAAAAAGACCTTTCCCTTAAAACACCGCACCCAAAACATATTTCAAACCATCCGCAAAGCTTAGACCATGTTTCCATCCAAGTCAGCAGAGTAGTGGAAACAACAATCACAAACGATGAGAACAATGTAGACCTTGACCGTGAGATGGCTTTGATGGCTTATAACACAATTCGGTATCAAACGCTTTCCCGGCTAATGGAAGCCAACATTGGTCGATACTATACCGTAATGAGAGGTGCCTAAGTATGTTGAATCTGTTTGAGACAATGAACATAAGCGCGTCGGGTATGACAGCTCAGCGGGCACGTTTGGATGTAATCGCTAGCAATATTGCCAATGCGGAAACAACAAGAGGTCACGACAACGAACCGTATCGAAGAAAAACAGTGCTTTTCTCTGAGATCATTCAGAACGAACTCCTTGCGCCGGAAAGCGCTCAGTCGGGTATGAATCTTGGCGGGGTCCGTATTGTTCGAATTGAAGAGGATCAACGCCCGTTTCGTTTGGTATTTGATCCCTCTCACCCGGATGCGGATGATACAGGGTATGTTCAGATGCCCAATGTCAATGTGTTGAAAGAGATGATCGACCTCATCAATGCACAGAGATCGTATGAAGCAAACGCATCGGTAGTTAGCGCGACAAAGGCATTTGCAACTGCAGCGCTTCAGATTAGAGGTGGTGGATAAGAATGGTAGACAAGATCGACGGTATTTCAAATCTAAACCCGATATCCCCAATAAAACCAGTTACACCAACCGACACTCCTTCCAAAGCAAATGCAGCGAAAGGAGCGGGCCCAGATTTTGGAAAAATCCTTGCTCACGCATTGGAAGAAGTCAATCAGCAGCAAAAAACAGCGGAGCAAAAAGCGGACGATTTTGCTGCAGGGAAAATCAGCAACATTCATGATGTAATCATTTCGGCTGAACAAGCGGCAATGTCCTTGAGGCTTACAACAGAAATCCGAAACAAGATTGTCGATGCATATCGAGAAATTATGCGAATGCAGCTATAAAAGCAATGCGGCAATGGTGGATCTTTCTTTTTTTGCTCTCGTTTCCCTATCTCTTTTTTGCTCAGACCGGGTCCGAACCAGTCTTTTTAAAACCTCAGGTTGAAGTTCTCCCAGAGAGCACACGAGTCTTTTTTCAGGATCTAATCGAAAACCCCCATGTTTTGGACGAAACAGTATGGATCGAAATGGGGAAATTGATTTTCGGTTTTGCTCCTCTTTCTGGTAGATCCTATCAGGTGGAAACGAGTTATGTTGTGTCCAAGATCCAACATCACTTTCCTGAATTATCGGTGTTTCCTACTGGCCTATTAACGATTACTATTGCAAAACCATCACTTACAGCAACTCTTACCGATTTTGCCAAACCACATTCTCTCCTTATTCCTCCATCAATCACAGAGACCGTCCAACAAGGCAATTTTCATGGTTCATTAGAAGAAAAGATTCTTAGCCAAATCATTCCTCGGGTCTTTGATCAAGCTGAATTGATTGCTCACGCATTTCAGAATACACACCTCGTCTTTGAAAAACCCCTTCCTGAAGAAATCGAATGGGACGATCTTCAGATCAATGTATCGCGTTCCGGGAGAGGCGTCTTTGTGGTGTTTGTCCGTGGGTTGAAGGAAAATAGTGTATCCTTCCTATACAATTCGAGAGTGCAAGCCATTTGGTATCAGGAAATAGCAGTATCTAAGACCAATATTCCATATGGACAATCGATTACCAATGATCATATTGAATTCCGTACGCTTAATTATTACGAAGGGACTGATCCGATACGAAAGGAAGATTTCCGCCAAGGGTTAATTGCTCGTAGTTTTATTCGATCGGGGGTTGTTCTTTCGAACACCATGTTTATTCCCCCTTGGGATGTACGCAAAGGGCAAACCATCATGGCTCAAGTAGAAATTGATGGGGTGGTTGTTCGAGCGCAAGTTGAAGTGTTGAAAGATGGTCGAATAGGAGAGTTGATCAGAACGCAGAATACTACTTCAGGAGCATATGTAACTGGGATTTTAGAAGAAGGTCTTTTGCTTCGGGTAACCTTTTAGTGGAGGGGTAAATGAATCGAAGAGCGTTATTTCGAGGAGTTATTATCGTTCAACTGATGCTGTTTTTGGGAATCGGTTTTAGTTTATCGCTATGGCAAGCCTCTGAAAACCCCAAATTCCGGAATCTTTACAGTGATATGAAAGCGTATAAAGTAGGAGACATTTTGACAATCCTAATTATGGAAAGCTCCTCTTTTGAACAAAGAGACGATCACAGCGATCGAAAGGGCGGGTTGATTACTCAGACGTTTTCATTAATCCGGAATATCAGCAATATCGATCTGAACCGATTTATTCCCACGAGCGGAGATCCGGAAATCCCTAATCCTACTGTTTCTACAGACAATACTGCGCGTTCACAAGTGACCGCTCGTGTAGCAGGCAGGATCAACGATATTGATGCTAACGGCAACCTCCTCATAGAAGGCAGGCGAGAGATAAAAGTAGGGAATGATCTTCGAGAAATCGTGGTTCAGGGAGTGGTTCGGCCTGCTGACATTTCCTCTGACAACACGGTGGAATCCTATCGGATTGCAGACGCTCGGATTTGGTACAATGGCGAAATCGTCTTCCAACAGGATCCAAGAGAGCAAAGTTGGCTTGGATATATCCTTTCTGGAATTGCGGGGGTGATCTTCTAGTGGGTGTACGAAAATGGGTTTTCATCGTAGGTATTTTGATCCTGATGGGTTCTCTGTCTTTAGCCGCAATGGTGCGATTGAAGGATATCGCCCGTTTCCGGGGAGCCCGGGACAATCAACTCTTTGGAATCGGTTTGGTGATAGGACTCAGCGGAACCGGTGATTCGGGAACCGTTCCCTCTTCTCTTCTTAGCAATATGCTCAAGAACTTCGGAATTACCGTTTCCGCAAATGATCTCCGATCACAGAACACAGCGCTTGTGATGGTCACTGCGGACATCCCCGCATTTTACAAAGAAGGAATGCGTTTGGACATCCAAATCGCATCTATTGGCAATGCAAAGTCTTTGAACAATGGGGTGCTTTTGCAAACCCCGCTTTATGGAGCCGATGGAATGGTCTATGCGGTAGCGCAGGGTCAACTATCTCTAGGAGGAGAGAACATTGGAGCTTCGATCAATTTACAAAACCGCTTTCCTTTGGTCGCATATTTACCTGGTGGCGCAATTATCGAACGGGAGATCCCTACATCGATTGTGGATGCGAACTCTGTAACCTTGCTCCTGCTCAATCCTGATTTTACAACTGCTGCGCGAGTTACGCAAGCAATCAATACGAAATTCGGAGAGCAGATTTCTCGCGCTTTGGATCCAACCTCAGTAAAGATCCGCATTCCAGATGTTTTCATCGATGATTTGATTCCCTTTCTTTCAATCATCGAAGAAGTCGAAGTTATTCCGGATTCTGTAGCTCGAGTAATCATCAACGAACGTACAGGTACTGTGGTTATGGGTGGAAATGTGCGTGTAGACGATTTTACTCTTTCATATGGGGGGTTTTCAATAACGATACGAAACGGAAAAGTCTCTACTGGCGATAATCCTGGTCCGGATAGTTCAATCGAGAACTTGGTTAGTGGATTGAGAGCGATTGGCGCTACACCGCAAGATATTATCGCAGTCCTTCAGTCTTTGAGAGAAGCAGGCGTATTGCATGCTCAACTCGTTATGATGTAGGAGGGAAGGGATGATCGATTCTTTGCTTTCAATATCAACCAACCAATCTTCTGAACTGGTCGCGAACCCTGGGGTTTCTTCCAAAGACGCGCTTCGCGAAGCGGTAGACGATTTTGTATCCATCTTCATGGCTCAACTCTTCAAGCAGATGGACGAATCCATACCCAGGAGCGGATTCATAGAAGAGTCTTTCGGTCAAAAATGGTTTCGAGAGATGCTGTATGACGAGTACGCGAAAAGCGCCTCCAAACAGGCCCTAAAACCCCTGGGAGACGCTTTGTACAAACAATTATCCGCTTATCATGTTCGGTAAACCAGCCGGGTTATCTTCATGCCTTCAACTATCAAAACTTGCAGGAGCACTTTTATCATATAAAAAGCAAGCAACTTTTCTGGTGCTGTCTAGATCAAACAACTCGGGTTCTTTCATAGAGGGAAAAGAAACCTGAATCCTCTTTCCATCCGTATCAATTCCCTGAACTGCTTGATAAATTGTCCGACCGGACTCTTCCATGATGCGATGAAGATAGTCGACAATGGCATTTGCCTCGTTAGCCGACGAGTGTAAGTGGATGTGAAGATGCTGCCCCGTTTTCCGCATATCCGTGAGGGTTTCCAAGATCTTTTGTTCTTTTGGGTCTGATCCCAGATTATTCTCCAGCACATCCATCTTTCTCTTGTCGATCATCTTTTGAAGGTCCAACCCTTCCCATCCACACTGAACCATTGCATTCTTGCAACGGGCATGAAACCGACAGCCGTTTGGTAAATCGATGGCATCAGGAATCTCTCCTCGGGCGTCTACTTTTTTCCGTTTATGGGTTGGATTGGAATCAGGTACCGCAGAGATTAAAAGCTGTGTATAGGGATGAGCTGGGTTTTCTATTACATCTGGAGTAGGTCCGATCTCAGCGATTCTCCCCAAGTACAAGATCGCGGTCCGATCACAAATGTATCGAATGGTTGCCAAATCATGCGAAACATAGAGAATCGACATATCCATTTCTTCCCGAAACTTTCGAAATAAGTTGAGCACTCCTGCCCGAATTGACACATCAAGCATTGAAACTGGCTCATCTGCCACAAGCAGATTGGGTTGAACCACAATACCTCGAGCGATGGCAACTCGTTGTCTTTGCCCACCGCTGAGTTCGTGTGGAAATCGATCCAAAAAGCGTTCCGGTGGGGTTAGTTCAACTTTTGTTAATGCGTCTTTTACCATTTGCTTGCGTGTGCGATCATTTCCGATTTTAAAGTTGCGAAGGGGTTCGATAATGGTTTGTTCCACAGAAAACCGCGGATTTAGAGTATCGTAAGGATCTTGGAACACCATTTGAACGTTCTTTCGGAATGCTTTTTCCATTTTCCCCTTCAGGTCGACCGGTTTGCTAAGATAGGCAACTGATCCGTCCGTAATGGATTGCAATCCACAGATGATTTCGCTGATTGTGCTTTTCCCCGAGCCGCTTTCACCTGCTAAACCCAAAATTTCCCCTCTTCCCAGATTGAACGATACATCATCTACTGCGTGTACCTTCGCAGAAGAACCAAAAAGACCTGAAATGAATCCTCTGTGCAATGGAAACCATTTCTTCAATTGGTGGATTTCCAGAAGGATTTCTCTCTCTTTTTCTACACTTTGCCTTCGTTCTTTGTGTTTTTTTGTTAGCTCTTTCGCCAGTACTTTCTTCCAGGTGGACTCTTTTTCTGACTGGACGCGAAACTCTTCGGCTTTTGACGCGAAGTGGCAGGCTGCTTGTTGGGTTTCGGAGATATAATAAAGCTTGGGTTCCTCCGAATGACATCGATCGTCAGAAAAAGGACATCTCGGTGCGAACAGGCATCCCTGAAGATCAGAAGCAAGATTTGGCGGTGACCCGGGGATCGATATCAATTCCCCTTTAGCGGATTCTAAAGTAGGGAATGCGTTCAACAACCCCATGGAATAGGGGTGAGCAGGAGCATGAAAGATTTCTTCGGATTTTCCTATCTCGGCCATTTTTCCTGCATACATCACAACCACCCGTTGCGCCATCTCTGCAACAACGGAAATATCGTGCGTCACCAAAATCAATGCTATTCCCAATTCCTGTTGAACTGACTGTAATTGTTTCATGATACCGTCCTGAACAACCACGTCCAATGCTGTGGTGGGTTCATCCGCAATGATCAAGGATGGGTTTAGTGCCAAAGCCATTGCGATAACAACTCTCTGCCGCATGCCTCCGCTCAGCTGATGAGGATAATCTTGAAGCCTTTTATGTTCAAGTCCAACAAGGGAAAAGAGATGGGCAGAACGCTCCAGGGCTTCTGTATTGCTGATGGATAAATGGGCTTTGAAGGTTTCCACCATCTGTTGGCCGACACGATATACCGGATCCAATGCATTCATTGCGCTTTGGGTGACCATGGAAACCTTTCTCCACCGAATCCGGTTCATTTCTGTATCGCTTATCGAAAGAAGGTTTTTTTCTTCCAACCAAACCTCTCCCGAAACAATTCGTGCTGTAGGAGCCATAACTTGGATAATAGATTTTGCAAGTGTTGTCTTCCCACACCCACTTTCTCCAACCAACCCAACGATTTCCCCTTTATTCACATGGAACGAAACATCATCAACTGCGCGCACGTCTTTTTTTCGGTCATGATAATAGGTTTTTAGGTTTTTTATCTGCATCAGCACTATGAATCCCTCCCAAGACGTGGATTGGTCAACACTTCCAAGGCCCGTGATATAAAGAAGACTGAAACCACTGTCAACATGATCAACACACCAGGAGGAATCACCCACCACCAAGCTTCACGCCAAGCTCCGGATGATCGAGACTGATGAAGGATTGTGCCCCATGAGTAGATTCCTGGAGCACCCAGCCCCAAAAAGCTTAACGTAGCCTCAGCAGTGATGGCAAAAGCCATAGCAACGGCTAATTGAAGAAATGCCAATGGCAAGATATTGGGAGCAACGTGAATATACATGATTCGGAAATCTGACGCTCCCGCCACTTTTGCGGCTTTGACAAAAGGGCGTGCGACCAAAGACAAAACTTGGGATCGGATAATTCGTGCTGTGGTCCTCCATGTAAGCAAGCCTACCGTTAAGATGATAATCCCCAACCCCGGTCGAAACAAAAGGACCAAGATCATTGCAAAGGGCTCGAGCGGTAGCGCGTACATAATATCAACGATCCGCATGAGGATGGTATCAAGTTTTCCGCGATAATACCCTGAAACCAGTCCGACATTCGTTCCAATGATGGTTACCATGAAAGCGGCCAGCAAGCCAACCATGAGAGCTGTTCGAGATCCATAAATGATCTGGGAAAACAAATCACGACCCAAGTGGTTTGTGCCAAATAGGTGGGCGAAAGAAGGCGTTGCGAGGGAGTTGACGTAAGGATCCGTTCCGATAACCATTACCTTGGGTCCATCATGAGCAACTCCATTCAGGTTTCGCCGATATCCGATATCTTCTCGTCTCCAAGTTGAACCCTGCAATCTCATCAGAACTCCGTGAGTACCAATTGTGATTGCATTATTGGGGTCAGTAATCACTATGCCACGTAAATCTCTTGTTTCCGGAGGATACATCGCGCTCCAGGTCCGACCATTGAAACGGAGAATCGTGCCTCTTTCTCCTACAGCAATAGCAAGATCTTGCGAGTAGACATCCACGCTATATAGCGCTCGAAATCCCATGACTTGTTGTCTTTGAAGAGTTTCTCCATCATATTGGAAAACGGCATTTCTTGCTCCGACAATAAACCCGAAGGTGTCGTTCAGCAAAGACACGGAAAAAAGGTCTTCCGTAGCACCAGAAGCGATTTTATCCCATCTGTGGCCATTCCAGCGAAGAACAGTTCCGGACTTTCCAACAGCGAGAGCATGATTGGAGCTACTCACACACACCCCAAGAAGATCTATGTTCGTTCCAGTATCAACAACCCGCCAAGTTCCTTCTGAACCAATCACACTGACTCCGTTATCCCCTACCGCAATAACGGTTCCTTGGGCATAACCGACGGATCGAAGGTGCTTCTCAGTAAGGTGGTTCTCAGCAAGGGGGCTGAGCTCTTTCCACTCACGAGCGTATTCAAGAATTGTCCCTTCGTTGCCTACGGCAATCGCATCTCCAGCGGTTGTGTAGACCACTCCATTCAGCGTATGGTCTGTAATGCTTTCCATGAGTGTCCAATTTTGGTCATAAGAAATGGCTGTACCTTCGGTTCGGTAGTTCATTTCGTTTGGATCGTAGGGTGCAATTATCGGAGCAAAAAGTGCCACGACGGAAATAAAAACCATGAAGAAAAAACCACTCAAAGCCAAAGGATCCGCTTTTATAATTTTCCATAATAGGCGCATTGTTCGTACCATGACGTACCTCACATACTCCGCTTGTACGCAACGCGGGGGTCTAGTTTGCTATATAGAAGATCTGCGAGCAAATTCATCAAAAGCACCATGGTTGCCATTAGCATGAATGTCGCTTGAGCCATAGGGTAATCGCTTGTCTGAACTGCGGAGAGCATTTCTCGTCCGATCCCGGGCCACGAAAAAACAACTTCTACAACTACCTGACCACCCACAGCAAGTCCAATTGTGATTGCCAACTGAGTGATCACAGGTAGCAATGCATTGCGAGCTGCGTGTTTATACATCACTTTCCTCATTGAGATCCCTTTCGCTCGGCAAAACTCGATGAAGTCTTCTCCCATGACTTCAAGCATTGTATTGCGCATAATTAGCATAGGTAGCCCAGTGTAGTACAAGACAAGGACTAACAAAGGAAGAATGAGATGTTTCAAGAAATCCAAAGAAAAGATCTTGAGAACAAAATGATCAACATGGTACGGGATGGTTCTCATACCTCCCGTGGGTAGCCAACCAAGCCAGATCCCAAAGAACATAACTACCAACATCCCTATCCAAAACATTGGTGCAGACCGAAAAATGAGCCCCAGAGAAATTCCTGTTGCTTCTATTTTTGTGCCCCGTTTCCATGTAAGCAATACCCCAAGCATCGGTCCTAGTGTATAAGCGATCAGGATAGCTGGAAGCATCAGAACGAGAGTATTGAACACTTTTTCCGGAAGAATTCCAGAAATTGGAGCTTTGTAATGGAATGAAATCCCCATCTCTCCGATCACTACATTCCGTAAATAGATAAAATATTGTTGGTATAGGGGGCGATCCAGACCAAACCTTTGGATAATGATCTGTCGGTCATCGGGTGAAAGCCCTTCTGTAACTAACGCGACTGTAGGGTCGGGTAACCCGAGACGAAATAGAAAGAACAAGACTGTGAGTATAATCCATAGCGTAATCAGGATTTGAATCGTTCTACCCAGGATGTATCCTTTCATACCCATGAAAGCGAGCCTCCTGACAAAGGATAAAAAATTGGGGGGGCATCAAAGCCCCCCCAGTTATGTGTACGTTTATTGACCTACTGGGAATAGGATTTTCCCTTGGGTATCCCAGCGATAGCCAGCATCCCTAAGGATTTGCCGGGCTTTTGGCCGGTTGAATTCATATGTGGGAATATCCGGATTATGCCAATACGCGTTAATAGGAGCAATCACGGAAGTTCCAGGTTCGCCTCGCCCTTCAAGAAGCACGTTAATGATTGTGTTCTTATCAATAAGATGAGACAGGGCTCTTCGGACGTTTACATCATTGAAGGGTTCTCTTCTCAGGTTCATGGTCAAATGGTAATAACCAAAATCGGGTACACCAATTACGGTAATGTGAGATTCTCTTTCCGCCAGAGGGATCTGACCGGGTTCCAACCTCCAAGCAGTCATGTCGATTTCGCGGGTGATCAACCCGGTGAAGACACCTTCTGAATCGGCGTAAATCCGATAATCAACACCATCAATCGCTATGTTGGGCGCGTTAAAATGGTCTTTGAATGTCAGTATGCGTTTGAATTCTCCACGTACATACCGGTCAAAGACGAAAGGTCCGCTTCCAACAGTGGGAACTTCAGCAGGTGTCAAATCCGCAGGGTTATCGATCTTTTCCCAAATATGTTTGGGAAGAATGGGAATCTGGCTTAGGGTAACCGTGACAAATGGCGCATAGGGCTCTTTAAGGATGAATCGAACGCGATCGGGTCCCACAATCTCTGTACGGTCAATAACTCGGTAAAAGGGTCTGAAATAGGCGAAATCCTTTTCAATGTAGTAATCGAACGTAAACTTTATATCTTCTACGGTTACTGGCATTCCATCATGGAAGTTCATATTCTCGCGAAGAATGATATCCATGGTAATCTCATCCACCGGGATGATTTCTTTCGCTGCCCAAGGAATCGGTTCGATATCCGGAGACAGCCGGACTAGCTTGTCATATACCATACGCATAAACTTCCAACCCCATACCGATGTTGATGACAAGGGGTTAATATTGTCGGGTTCCTGAGGGGTACCGATCGTTAAAAACTTCTTAGCAGTCAATGGAACGACTTCCATGGGGGTCCACTCATTGTATAAAG
>Ga0334890_1004437_pt1 | contig 12892 bp, 10 predicted proteins | sample GraSluR1_MG_3_FD_207220 | JGI IMG/M metagenome (GOLD analysis project Ga0334890, IMG submission 207220) | Sludge microbial communities from methane-producing bioreactor in Wageningen University, Netherlands - Granular Sludge_31_08-R1 | ecosystem: Engineered > Bioreactor > Anaerobic >... | reverse complement strand
CGATTGATCACTTTCCGGGTACCAATTGCCCCGTAATATACACGTAACTTATTACATTATCAAGGGATTTTACTTCTTCAGGAGACTCTATTTATGAAGCGATAACGACATGTCATAGCGTAATCTTCGATGCCGGCGATATGGCAACCTTCTCTGTGATAATGCCCTGAACAGGCGAACATACAGGAACCCGCTGCATCACAAGACGGAAGATTATGATTTTTGTTTCGTCAGACAGCGGTCTTGGAGATCACATGAGCGTAGTTCATTCAACGGAACCACAGAGAATTGTCGCAAGACCTATCCCTGTGTCTGAGACATCGGCTTGTTTCCCGAATAATAACACACCAATTTTGCCGTTAGACAGAATTGATATCACTTCCATTCATCAGAAATAAGGTGATCGACCTGATTTGTTCCTTCAGAGAGGTTTGTCTGGGAAAGCGACGGCTTTCCCAGACAACAACGGGAGGTAATATAGTATCGTGCAAGTCCCTAATTCTTGTGCCACCTAATAGCGTTTCTCTTATTATTGCACCGGTGGATGGAAAGAGGGAGTGTTATCCATCCACCTTCTGCAATTTTTGAGGATGTATTCTTTCTGGCTTTTCTAGAACACTTTTTAAAACGGGGGCTGAACTTGCGATCTCAAGTGAATTTCTACTGTAATTTCATGGTAGTTACAATCGGAATGTGTCCGAAATTCTAATAAGACAATATATCACTTGAACATCGGATTCTGTCCTATGAAACCTCGATGTCGGTCAGCGAATAAAAGGGGATTTTCTATTTTCCTCGCGTCTCCTCATCAATGGTCTTCATTATTCGTCACCTGAATTCCATTTAATTGAAAATCTACGATCCATGATGTCAGAAACATTCTGTCGGTATGCCTGATATGGTTAAAAGGCGGTTCGTTCTGATAATTAATGATATAACAGACACCGACAGAGACCTTGTCTTTTATTTCGATTTCAACCGCGGTTTCCGAATTTATAACCTATTTGTGTGTATCTTCAAATGAAACGAGACAATCAGCATTATCCTTGAATTTCGGATTGTCCCAAATGTGCCGTTCATACTCTATCGCAGACGTGCCGGCGGCATTATCATCCAAGTCTCATTCACCCCGGAAGTGTTTATCATAATAACAGTTAACTGATGCCGGCCCCTTCAATGAATACTGCTTGGCTTTCACCGGATCATATATAATTGAAACCGGTGCCCCCACCGAAACGGTATTCATAACATGAAAATTTATCTCTCTGGTAGGTCGCTCCGAAAAAAACGATAGCCGGTCATAAAACTTCCGTTTCCGTCAACCATCTACCAACCATTCGTCAGCGGTTTTCTCGTTCCGGTCTCCTCCCCAAAAGAACTTACTTGACCGTAGTATCTGTTCATCGATCCATCACTCTTCGATTCAAGTTTTCCCGAAAGATTTTCGTTTTCCAAACTCCCTGATGTGTTTATGTAAGAGAATTCCGTCGACCCGTGTCTTCAAGACTCTCTGTTCTGTATTTTCATGCGCAGAGCCGCTCATTCCCGTTACAAGAAAGCAGAAAATCCAAAAAATATAAACACTCTTCTTAATCACATAGCAACTCCTTCACTAATAGAGAGTGCTTTGAAGTGCAGAGTATTCATAACGCAATAACCAGGAGACCGGTCGTTTCCGGTAAACCCGCCATGGCCATTTTTATTGAACTACATCATTTTTCAATTTATGAAGATGTACATCATGTTGCGGGAATGGAATAGAAATACCTTCTTCATCAAAGCGCTTTTTGATCGCTTCCTTCAACTCAAAAAACACCGGCCAATATTCACTCGTTCTCACCCAGGGGCGAACAGCGAAATTGACACTGCTGTCCGCGAGTTCCAGGAGGCCGATTGTCGGTGCCGGGTCCTTGAGAACCCTACGCTCTCCTGCAAGAACATCACTTATAACATCTTTCACTTTCTGCAGGTTATCGCCGTAACCGACACCAAATACCAGATCCATTCTCCGCTTGTCTCTGGCTGAATAATTAATGATATTGTCGCCTGTTATCTTAGCATTCGGAATGATGATCACCCGATTATCCGGAGTGGTCAGGAGTGTTGTAAACACGTTAATCTCATTTACCGTACCCGCAGTACCTCCTGCTTCTATATAATCACCCACATTAAACGGCCTGAAAATGACCATGAGAACACCCGCGGCAAAGTTGGCAAGTGATCCCTGAAGGGCAAGGCCGACGGCAAGACCGGCAGCACCGATAATTGCGATAAATGAAGTCGTTTGAATGCCGAGCTGATTAAGAGCGGCAATAACAATTACGGTTATCAGCAGGATGTATGTCAAATGTCCGACAAATGAAATAAGTGTTTCGTCAACATTCCCTTTTCTCATTACTTTCTCGAGAATATTCCGTAACAGTTTGGCAATCCAGCGACCGACAATGAAAATCAGGACCGCCGCTATTATCTTGAGTCCGTAAAATGTTGCCCACTCCTGCAGCTTGGGAATCATCGTTTCAAATTCCATTCCAACTCTCCTTTCATAAATAATTGTTCATAGGTTTAATGAGCAGGATTTTCTATCGCTTGTCTAAGAGAATGAAACCTTCCGTTCCATCGCGTCGATTTAACAAATGATGTCTGCAATGCACACAACGTTGGGTTTTACGAATAACTTCATATACGGATCTGTGAACGTATCTTCCGAACATGATTGTGAAAGTGAATTCAATGGTTCATTCATGATGTCTATGTCAGGAACGCGAGTTGAAACAGCGGCATTCATATACCGGGGTTCATTCTAACGGCGCGATACCAAATTATCAATAATAATTAGCGAGGCATTAAGCATCTCCTGCATAACCTACTTTTATAACGATAGAAATAACCTGATAATGCTTCACCAATGCGATGATAAACGCATTATAAAAGATTCCAGTCCGGCTCGATAGCGCGGGCCCGTTACCAGGAAACCTTCATTGTGAGATCCCTTAATTTCTAAAAATTCCTTCGGTTTCTGTGCCGCCTCAAAGATTCTACGGCCATGGGCAAAGGGAATGATGTCGTCGTCACGGCTGTGGACGACCAAAACGGGACACCTGACATCTTTAATGTTTTCTATGGTGGCATAGGTGAATCGCGTCAGGATTCTCACGGGAAGAAAGGGATAAATTTCAGCAGCAATATCAGGTATTGATGTAAACGTTGATTCGACGATCAGTCCTTTCGGTTTGTGATTTTTTGCCAGCTTCGATGCGACGGCCCCTCCGAGAGACCTTCCGAATATTATGATCTCATTGGGCGGTATGCGCCTTACCTTCACAAGATAGCGCCATGCCGCTTCGGCATCTGTATATGTACCTGTCTCGGTTATCTTACCCCGGCTCCTGCCATACCCTCGATAATCAAAGATGAATGTACTGAGGCCGAGGTAATGGAACAGTATGATCGAATCGAGCCGATGCGATATATTCCCGGCATTGCCATGACAGAAAAGGAGAACACCTTTCGGCTCTTCCGTCGGGATAAACCAACCTGAAAGAATATGCCCGTCCTCCGTCAGAAACGCGACGTCTTCAAAGGTTAAACCGATCTGTTCAGGAGTTGCTACAATGTTCCGTTCGGGAAAGAAGATAAAGTGTGACTGAAAGAGAAGCACTAGAACAATCAGCACGACATACACGGCAAGGACGATTCTCAGACCACCCCATACAAGCGACCAGATATTTCCTCCGAAAATTGACATGTCAACTCCTCCAATCGACTGTATAAAAGGCAGCATCTTTCACTCAGTCGTTCACAGCACATAGGTTATCTTATATGATGATAAGTTCTTTATACACCAGATTTATCTCATCTTTAAAGTATTCAATGCCTCGCAGCGCTTTGTCATAAATGTAAGGAACGTTTCTTCTTTCGAGTCGGTGACATTCTCCTCTATGCCGGCAGATTCTCTGCCTACGCTTTGACAACTGCATACAACACCCTCAGCATCGTATATGCAAGACGAGATATGGTAGTGTATCCATATTGCCATCAAAGATTTTTACTGATCTGAAGGATTAAACGAAGATAAGCCGGATATGGTTCTTCACAAGAATAGCAAACAACATTTAACTCGATGCTATCCTTTCGATTGTGGATCATTCAGCTGATATCCCATGAACAATAAAAAGAGCCTCGCGATTACCGCAAGGCTCTTATTTTTTGAATATGAACATATCTCCGTGCTTCTCCACACTGACGGCAATGTTTATCCTGATGTGTCACTTCTTGACAGCTTGAGTGGATAAATATGCAGCTCGAATATAACTTCCCGGGTATGAGTTTTCTATTTTATTGTTTTTCATAAAGGTGACGGCGTCGCCACGTGTAGCAAAACCTCCAATAAACACCAGATACCAAGGATCTTTATCCTTACCCCTGACGATATCTTTATAGGCACTCCATCCTTTTTGCTTAAGGACGCCCACCAGGTCATCTGCAAATTCCTCAAGGCGCATGGAACTGAGTTGAATCACATATTGCTTCGTTTTTGACTGCTCCGCGTAGCCCTGCGTCTGCTGCGGCTTTCTTTCTGCCGGAAAAGCTGCAGCAACACTCTGTTCGGCCTTTTGTTGTTCCGGTTCTTTTACTTCTCCATCATTATCCGGGGCAATCGTTTGCTCAGGAATGCTAGAATCCGCATCGGTGGCTGTTGCCGTCGTCCCAACAGGTTTCTCTTCAACCGTCGTGGTTTTTGCTTCTGATGCCCTCTCCTTTTCCGAAATCATTCCTTTAGCTTCAACTTTTTCAGGGAGAGCGCCTTGTGCAATAACTGCGGCCTGTTCTTCCTGCTTGTTCTGCAATGCTATCGTCTCTTTGATAACAGCCTTCGCATCTTCAGCCTCTGTAGTAAGTTTCGGTTCAATTTTATGTCGTGCTGTCTGAGGCATTGGGGCTGGGATCGATCCTCGATGCCATGAACCTGCATCGAAATATTGCTGTGTTTTGGTTATTCTGTTTATCTTTACCTGATATCTTACATCTCCCGATTTTACAGAGCGGTATTCGTAAAGCTTCGGCCAAACGAGAATCCCATACATAACGACAGCTATGAGAAAGAGACCCATCAGAACGGCGACTCTCGATAATCGCAATGGCGCTTTTGTTTCCGGCGGCGGTTCATCCGGCGGCAAATCATCCATTTCATCTGTGGACGGTTTTTCCGGTGGCTCCTCGCCCGAAGACATTGCAAAGGGTACTCCTGGGGGCACCTCCTCATGAAATTTCTTATCGGACAGATACTGATCCTTTTCATCGTCCATTTGTTCCATATGCAATTCTTCAGTTGAAAGCTTCACTGCCTGATCATCGAACACAGGATCCTCACGTGCTTCAAGAGGACGATCTCCCAATGGCGCATCAAACTCATCATTAATTGAAAGATCTTTTGATGCCGCATCACAGGCATCCTGCTCCATACTCAATAATTCAAAAGACTCGTCATCCCGGACAATCTCATCGGATGTATCAACAGTCGTCTCCGTCCGCGGCTCCTCCAGAGACAATTTCTTCAATGTTATATCTTCTGTCTCCAGTGATATTTCGGAACTGCCGGCCTCTTCCTTCTTTCCCTCATTATTAACGTCTTGAAATAAGCCGGGCACATCCGCATCTTTCGTTGTCTGTATCTCAATCGGTTTATCCAATGTAAGTTCTTCAGCAGACTCCTCAAACGACAGATTACCGAGAGTATGATCGTCGGACTGAATTTCCTCGGAAAGTTTCTCCTTGTTGCCATCTTTCATGGATATATCTTCAGATAATTCTTCAATTTCAATTTCAACGTGAGATTTATCGGGTGGTTCCTCTATAAAAATTTCTTCATATTGAGACTTTCCATCTCGCGCCTCAATGCTGGAATCCAAGTGATCTTCACTGGAAGCGTCCTCACGGGTTTCGTCCAAGGTAAGATCTTCAAGCAGCTCACCGTCTTTTTGGGTTGCCTGTCTTTGTTCCTCTTCTTTTGCCTGCTTTTCCAGACTCTCCAATTCGGCAATTATCTCTTCTATGCTTTTTTCCTCATCGCTCATGATGCACCCTTTCCCATCATTTTCACACCCAGTATTTATGAAACCCGCAAGGCATTCTCGGCTGGTTAACCAACAGCAGCACCCGGCCCCCTTTTATATCGGCCGGATATTATCATTACTGTAATATGCTGTCCAGAAAATATGATACTGTCGGCATTCCTGGAGCCTCGGATCCAGAATCGAAATATCCAGCCGTTACTCCGATTCTTCCGTTTTCATGGTTGTGGGATAAATCCCGGAGGAAATGCAAAGAGATACCGGGCATCATAGTGAAGCGCCAACCCGATAGAATATTCAGTATATTCATAATTCATTAAGAATGTCACCATAACCCATCACTTCATAATTCCGATGATATATAGCATACATATAAGACATGCCGACACCCGTTCTTTCATTGACAAACCGCACATCGAGGAGTACGTTGAAATCATAATCACCGTTACCAAAGGGGTGATCGTAATGGGAAAACGTGAATGCATCGACGCCATGGATTATAATAAAGAATGGAAACAGTGGCGCAAAGGTATGTGCAGGAGAATCGCCAAATGTCAATATTACGGAATGTCCGTCAAAGAAGCCCGGGACTGGGCGGAAGCTATTGTCTACTGTCTTAATAGGGATATTGAACCGGGAAGCACCACCGAAGAATTAATCGCCGAAGACTGGCACTTCTCCACACCGGAGGAAAGGAAAATCCTTGCTGCAGGTATTTTCAAAAAAGCTGCATCACTTCTCAAAACGTGGAAAGTACCTTTTAACCTCTAGCAATAGGTAAACCCCTCCGTATCTTAAGCGCAATCTCCGCTTGAATTCGTCTGACTTGTATCTATTGCAGTCACAGTCTTCGAAGATGAATTTCATGCGTCCATTCCCATCATGCAAAAAGGATACGATTGTTTTTCCGACCATGGTAAGCCACCTGTACAGGTTTTTCCACAACATCTTCCATCAGGATCAGGGCTTCGTTCAGAAAAAATGCCGGAATGATAGTTGAATAAAAACCCGGTCCGTCCCTAACGACGATCACCGTCTTTCCCTGTCCGATACCCACGTCAATGACAGTGGCAACGACCCGGTCGGCCGTCTCATCGGTCACGATTATGTCAGAAGCGGCATTTTGAATACCGAAGAAAAACAAAAGGAATTCCGGCCCGGCAGGACAGAAGACTGTTCTAACCACATGCAGATCACATGAATAATTGAAACGAAGCGCGTTCAGGTCAAGGAGAATTAATCGTGTGGTTCACGGTCCTCAACGGTAAAAGCGAATTTCGTCTATTCCCATTTGTCCTTTGACCGGCGGGTTGTTTCTTCCGACCACGCCGATGCCGAAAAGCTCTACACGATCCAGACGTAGAACTTGATCCCCGAGTCGCGCACCATACTTCCCAGCCCCTCCCATGATCCACGCCCGACCGATAGTCAGACTTTCAAAGGGGATCTTCACCTGTTTCCATTCCGTATCCGCCTCGAATTCCCCTGTCCACGCGTCCATAACGTTCGAATCATCGGGTTTTGATGTGAGAATGAAGAAATGCCCGGTTAACGCCTGCGATGAACGGGCAAAGAATTCCACACCTCGATACATGTAGAGATCCCGCTTTTTTCGATTTTCCGCCCTCGCGAATATTTTCTGCCCTTCCTTGCCACTGAAATCAAAGCTGATTGTCAGGGACTGTCGGGAATCTTCCGCTCCCATTTTTCGATCTATCCCGATATGAAAAGCCCCCCTCATTTTATAACCGATCTTCCATGACGGATCAGCTGCTGTTCCCTCGAAGCTTTCATTGAGAGGACCTACATCTCTCATTTCCAACGGACTGAAAAGGGCCGTTCGCATCGCAATTGCCGCCAGGGCCCGGCCGGTTCCGACATTGACAAGCCGCAGGTTGATGTCCCACATTTCCTTCATCTCAGCCATGGTCCCTGTAAGAATAAGATCAGCCAACTTGAGGTTTCCCTTTTTGCTCGATGATGATTCACTCATCAGCCCCGTCATACTCAATTCCAGCTCTTCCAGCAGAACCTTTAATTTTGCCCTTTCGACAACTTCGAAATGACCTGAATCAATCAGAGCCGATGTCAGTCCCTCAAGAGTTACCCGTGCTGCTTCTTTTCGATTCCCCCGAATGACTTCAAAATCGACGACGGCAATCGTTTTCCTGGGAATCTTCAATGCCACATCGGATCCGACGGAAAAGGCAAGGGGTTTCTCCGCAGCAATGCGAATGATATTTCCACGGGCTTCAAGAATCATCGCCGGCACCGAATCGATTTCAACAGTTATTCCTTCTATAAGCACCCCCTTTTCAACTACCTGCTGTGCAATGTCATTGATCACCTTATCAACCCCCGCTTTTAAAACGGGAATTGCCACTTTCAGGACTGCTTCACGATCGGAAATGCTTTGCACTTTCGCAGAAATACCTAGCTGATACGGTTCCTCGGCTTTTTTATCTGTCCGCATAGCAGAACATGAACACACAAACACAGCGCTTATTATTATGATGGATACATTCAGATTCCATTTTATTTTCATTAGCATGCCTCCTTTGAATCAGACATCTTTCCTTTATTATTGTCGATAATTCCGTAAAAAGCCTGTTCAAGGTAAATGGAACGGTTCTTGAAGAGGAATGGTTTCGTTCCGTAATTAAACCTCTCATGTGTGAATGTACAGGCCGAGATAAGGATGTCAACCATGGGTCAGGCATCTGTGTATCGGGGCCCCGGCAAAGAATACCGCCTCTCAAGATAATCTCTGCTTGCAGCAATCTAAACAATATGCAGAATCGATGCAACTACAAACATGCGCCGCGTAGCCCGCGGAATGCCGAACATGGGCAGAAAAGATACAAATACATCCACATGGTCGGCAACCGCTTCCATCCCATGAATCTCAAACCTGTCGGCTACCGTACTTCCTCTTTCCTCAAACCTGTTTGTTGCCCTGCCGAATCCGTATGTAATACACGGGGACCCGCACTGAATGATATTTATGATGGATCAAGGTTTGTTTGCCTTGCCATGTCTTTTAATTCAAGTATAATAGATACTGCTTTCGCGTCTTGTTGAAAACCATTTTCACCTATTTTTCACAGGCGTGCTGAGATCATGCCGATATATGGAGCCGAACGATGACCCTGGAAATTGCACTTGTCCTCATCGTCCTTGCCATAACGATTTTTCTTTTTGTCAGTGAATTGCTTCGCGTGGACATTGTCGCAATCATCGTCATGATAAGCCTCGCCTGGCTGGGACTGGTAACACCTGTTGAAGCGTTTTCAGGTCTTGCCAGTAATGCTGTCATATCAATTATTGCCGTTATGATTCTGGGCTATGGCGTGGATCGTTCCGGAGCAATGAATCGCATCACCAGGCCTATTATTAAAACAGCCGGATCAAATGAAAAAAGACTGATCGGACTCGTATCGTTGGCTGTGGGGTCAATGTCGGCATTTTTACAAAATATCGGGGCTGCCGCTCTTTTTTTACCTGCCATGACACGAATAGCACAAAGGACAGACATACCTGTATCCAGACTTCTGATGCCGATGGGCTTTGCGGCTATCCTCGGCGGCAACCTGAGTATGGTCGGTTCCAGCCCCCTTCTGATTCTCAACGACCTTTTGCGGCAGGGTGGACAGGAAAGCTTCGGACTTTTCTGCGTAACGCCGGTTGGGATAACCCTTCTCGGCTCGGGCATTCTTTATTTTCTTATTTTCGGCAAAGCTGTCCTTCCTCAATCGAAACCCGACGACTCAAAGAAAATCAGTACACAGCGGAGATTAATAGAAACGTGGCATCTGCCCACAACAATATACACATGCATCGTTCCTTCAAAAAGTCCCCTGGTGGGGAAAACGAGGGAACAAGCGGAAATATGGACTAAGTATAAATTAAACCTCCTTGCTCTCGCCGAAGGCGATGACGTGCTCTATGCACCTTGGCGCCATACACCCTTTGTGCCGGGACAAAGACTTGCTCTCCTGGGCAACCAGGCGGATCTTATGCGTTTTGTATCTGATTATGAACTCATGTTTAAAAAAGATATAAAACCCTTTGAAGAACTTGAAGCAACTGAAAAAGTCGGATTCGCCGAGTTTGTCATCCCCGCAAGATCTCCCGTAATCGGTAAAACGCTGACTGAGATAGCCATCCGTAAAGTTTACGGAGTTGAACCGATCATGCTTTTCAGTGGCGAGCAGGAAGTTCCTGATGATTTTTCAGATCATGTGCTGCGTGCAGGCACCTCTGTCATCGTACACGGTCGTTGGAATCAGATCAAAGCAATGGCGGACAATACAACGTTTGTCCTTGTTACTCCCATTGAGGCAAAGGAAGCTGTGGGAGAATCAAAACCTCTCGCCGCGACACTGTGCTTCGTCGGAGCCATCATACTCGCTCTTTCGGGGGTCCAGCTTTCTCTCGGCCTCCTTACCGGCGCCGTTGCCATGATCCTTCTCCGTATTGTACCCATCGACGAGGCATACAGGGCGGTTGACTGGCGCACGGTATTTCTTCTCGCCGGGCTGATTCCGCTCGGCATTGCCATGGATAATACCGGCACGGCACAGTATGCGGCACTGCAAATGATGGAGTTACTCGAAGGAAGTCACACCATTGTTATTCTTTTTGCCGTGGGCTTACTTTCTACCATCTTTTCATTATTCATGTCGAATGCGGCAGCCACAGTACTTCTCGTTCCCCTTGTCTTGATCATAGGCAACATCTCCGGGATAACCCCGCGGGGGCTTGCACTCCTTGTGGCACTGTGCGCTTCAAATTCATTTGTTCTCCCCACACACCAGGTTAATGCCCTTATCATGTCACCCGGAGGATACCGCAACGCCGATTATTTGAGAGCGGGAGGAGTAATGAGCATTATTTTCATTACCGTAGCGGTTGGTTTTATTTACCTCTTTTATATGTAAGGAACATACCGCGACATGTAGAAGCTTAACGAAGTTGAAAGCTGTTTGTAGGAATTCTCACACATAAGACAGCAGACACCCGCACGGGAGGTGATTCTGATGCAATGGCTGGTGATGGAACGATGGTCGCCGTACACCGTGGGAATGGGAATCGGAATTCTCAGTTGGGCCGCGTTTCTTTTGTCTAACAAGCCTATCGGCGTTTCAACGGCATTCGCTCGCACCGCAGGAATGATTGAGCGATTCCTTCGAGGCCCGAGGGTACTGGAAAAACCCTACTATAAGAAATTTCCGCCTGTCATCGATTGGGAATGGATGCTGGTGATCGGAATCATCTTCGGATCCTTTCTCTCGGCATTGTCAGGAAACACGTTTCATCTTCAATGGGTTCCCGACAGGTGGAGTGAAGCAATAAGTCCTTCACCGTTCCTCCGCCTGATCGCCGCTTTCATCGGCGGCGTTTTCATCGGGATTGGGTCTCGCTGGGCAGGGGGATGCACAAGCGGTCACGGTATCAGCGGAACAATGCAACTAGCAGTCAGCAGTTGGCTTGCCGTCATTTTTTTCTTTATAAGCGGCATCGCCACAGCCGCGGCTGTGTACCGAATTTTCTCATAAGGATCACATGCCATGTTACATCAAATACACGAAAGACAGAGACTCCAACTCCTGATCGGTTTCCTTATCGGCGTTATTTTCGGCTTTCTTCTGCATAAAGGAGGAATTACACGGTATGATGTTATCATCGGTCAGTTGCTCTTGGAAGACTTCACCGTACTGAAAATCATGATAACGGCAATCATTACGGGCAAGCTGGGTATACATGTAATGGCCCATCTGGGTATCGCCGAACTGCACCCCAAGCCAGGATCAATCGGAAGTTCAATTCTCGGCGGTCTGATTTTCGGAATCGGGTTCGGTCTCCTCGGATACTGTCCGGGAACCATCGCCGGCGCCGTCGGTCAGGGATCCGGGGACGCCATCTTCGGCGGCATCGGCGGCATTATAGTCGGAATGACCTTCTTTGCCGGTTTCTATCCCAGACTGGCGCATACCGTGCTCGCCGTCGGCAACTTTGGAGAACTTACCATCCCGCAAAAGATGAACGTCAGCCCATGGATTATCGCTATATCTGTTGCCGTACTGCTCTCTCTCATACTGTTCCTTATACATGTTTACCGGTAACAGGCGTCCATGAGATTAGTAAAAGTGCAATGTTACAAGAAGCACATCGTAATCGATCGAATAATGTCAGCCGTTGCCTCTCTGGGATGACGCAATCGATGCGATGCATATGAAAGGAGATGTCACCATGGCAGCGAAGAAAATGCCGGAAAGCCCGATTTATCTTGCGTTAAATATGTCAAAGGTTGTGAACAGTGAAGAAAGCATTAAACAGATGCATCAGGTAGGTCCCCGTGTATGCATCACGACGGCATCACATCCGGGATTCGTCGGATTCCAGGCAAACGTGCAGACGGGAATACTGCCGCTTGCCGGTCGGTATGGCGGGGGGAGTGTTCACATGGAAGCAACGCTCAACCCACTCCGTAATTATCAATACACCATGTGGAAGACATGGCAGGACCACGACGAATTCCACGCACAGCAGTTCGACCGGATCTTTGAATTGTGCGGACATTGCCTTTCCATGGTAATCGAAGGACCATGGGAACCGGTGTACCGCGTTGTCGCATCAAAGATGGCGCCGGTCAGATCCATGGGGCAGATAGCCGATATTGCAGGTGATATACAACATCAGAAAGACTTTATTCGATTCGCAACGCCACAACGCTGTGTCGCCATTGCAGAGCATACGGTGAAACCGGGAAAAGAAAAGGCTTTCGAGCAGGGGGTTATCGATACGATGGATGCCAT
>Ga0334890_1004432_pt1 | contig 12900 bp, 9 predicted proteins | sample GraSluR1_MG_3_FD_207220 | JGI IMG/M metagenome (GOLD analysis project Ga0334890, IMG submission 207220) | Sludge microbial communities from methane-producing bioreactor in Wageningen University, Netherlands - Granular Sludge_31_08-R1 | ecosystem: Engineered > Bioreactor > Anaerobic > Unclassified... | reverse complement strand
CCTATGGGCGTGGTTGATTACCTGATGGACGGTGCCCCCCGTTTGAGTCGTCTTCTTGGAACGGGCTCGCCTCGTTGCCATTCCAGGCCTCCAGGACAAGTGCGTGGTTTCGTGACCCTCGGCAGCCCCGCCTGCTCGTCGCTCTCGGTACGCGGTCGCTCGTTCCATCCCGAGACCGGCGGGCCGGCCGGTTTGGTTGCAGGGCGTGGCTGCAAGTCAGTTGCAGATTGCCCGGTTTCCGGCCAGCGCAGAAAAAAGGGACAGGCCGTAAAGCCTTATCCCTAAGGAGCTTACCAAACTAGCGGGGGCTGGACTCGAACCAGCGACCTCCGGGTTATGAGCCCGACGAGCTGCCAACTGCTCTACCCCGCAGCCATGCTTTCGCAATCGTACCGTACCCCGGGAAACCGAACCTGTCAAATTTGCCCCGCAATGGAAAACCCGCCGGCGACGCGGGCCGTCCGGCCATCGCCACGCTCAACACAAAACGGCCCCCGCCTGCCCCAAAACGCTTGTTTGCCGGCAGACGGGGGCCGGTTCTGAACGGTCCGGGCGACGCACCGGCCAATCGACAGCCCCCCAGGCCGCCGGGCGCAACACCCCGCCCACCCCCGGTCACGCCGCCTGCGTATGCCGCAGAGCAGACCTCGACATGACTTGTGCAGCCAGCCGACGTGCATCCTCCGGCGCCACCTGCGGGTTCTCGTGCCGTACACCCGCGAGACGCGTAAGACGCGGAAAGGCATCCACATTCCGCAGGAATCCACGGAACAAGTCCCGCCCGCGTCCGACGGTTAATGACATCACGAGATCGGCCGTGTGCGTGATCCCCGTCCAGCCGATGCCGTTGTAGTTGCCCAGCACCTGCCCCAGCACGCCCACAAAATTGCGATGCTGCCGATTCAACTCCGACGGATAGGAATCATTCCACGCCGCGGCCACGGCCTGAGCCTCCGACCGCGTGATCTGGGCCCCCGTCACGTCACGGAGCACGTCAATCACATGATCGTCCGACGGTGCGGCGGGCGCAGCCGCGGCCTTCACCCGCCTGCGAATCTCGTCGAACGAGGCCGTCGCGTGGGCGAGATTCTCAAAGCACGCATCGCTTTCCGCGTAGGCGGCCCCCATGCCGTTCAAGCCAGGGTTTGCATTTCCGTGGTCCGACGTAATGACAACAAGCGTGTCAGGGTGCTCGGCAACGAACTCCATGACCACTCCGATCGCATCATCGAAGGCCAATTGGTCCCATAGCAACGCCGCTGCGTCGTTTGCATGGGCGGCGTGGTCGACCCGACCTCCTTCCACCTGCAGCAGAAACCCGTCCCCGCCGGACGAGAGAGCCCTCAGGGCCGTGCGCGTCATCTCGGCCAGGGTCGGAACGGTGCGGCTCAGAACCTCGCTGTTTCGCCGGTCGATCGTGAACGGCAGGTGTCCGACACCGAATACGCCCAGCATGCGCCCTGCGAGCTTCGCCGTGATCATGCCGTCTCGCGAAGAAACCACGTCATAACCGCTCTTTGCGAATCTCTCAAGCCAATCCTGCCCGTCCGCACGAAGCGCGCCGTCAAAGTGTTCCCGGCCGCCGCCCAGAATCACGTCAACCATGTCAAGATACTGAGGTGCAATCAGATGCATATCGTCGCGGTCCGCCTGCACGGCGGCAAAGGCAGCGGGCGTCGCGTGCGCCACCATCGTCGTCGTGACCAAACCCACACGGCGTCGCGTCGATCGCATCAGCGGGGCCAGAGGCGTGAGCTTCGTTCCATCCGGCAAGACGTTGATTGCGCCGTTGATGACGCGGCTGCCGCTTGACCAAGCCGTGGAGGCCGCTGCAGAATCGGTCACGAGTGAATTCAACGAGCGCATTTCGAACAGGCCTTGCGCATTATCTGGCTCCTGGGCCAGCCGGTAAAACCAGGTACCTGTGCCGCGAACCAGGCGGCTGAAGGGTTCAGCCAGCGAGGGAACGCCGGTGCTCATGCCGTCTGCAATCATGAAGATGATGTTCCTCGTGGTATCCGCGCGGCGTAGCGCCGGACCCTCCGAGGACCGTTCCGCTGCGAGGCTCCACGCTGCGGGGAGCCCAATCGCCACACCCATTCCCATCACCTCGCGACGCGTCAGTCCGTGCGATGGTTTCATTGCCCAAATGCCTTTCCGTCTCGTCACTCCAAACTTCGCTGATCCACTCCCGGGACGCCGGTGCATTATATCGCCTCGTGCGCAAGCACGTGTTAGGAGTTGGTTAAATCGTCGGCACCTCATCGCGGTTTGCACAAAGCGGCCCCCGGGGGCCGGAGTAATCGCTCTCCGGTGCCCGGGGGCGCTAATATCCATTCCCCATTTTGCGGCGGTATGCTTCGCCTACCCGCCTCAACCGGTCTATCCGTGTCGGGCGAGGTACGAGGCCACGCCTTCGGCCGAGGCCGTCATGCCCTCCTCGCCGGGCCGCCAGTTGGCCGGGCAGACCTCCCCGTGCGACTCGGTGAACTGGAGGGCGTCGACCATGCGAAGCGTCTCGTCAACGCTTCGGCCCAGCGGCAGGTCGTTCACGACCGCGTGCCGCACGACGCCCTCCTTGTCAATCAGGAACAACCCCCGCAAGGCCACCGCCTCATTCAGCAACACGCCATAATCGCGTGCGATGCTCTTGGTGATGTCCGCGACAATGGGAAACTGCACGTTGCCGATCCCCCCCTTCTGCCGCGGCGTCTGCTTCCACGCAAAATGCGAGAACTTCGAGTCGATGGATACGCCGATGACCTCGCAGTTGCGTTTCCTGAACTCCTCGATCTTCTTGTCAAACGCGATGATCTCCGATGGACACACAAACGTGAAGTCCAGCGGATAGAAAAACAATACGACGTACTTGCCCCGCAGCTTCGACAGGCTGACCTCTCCGAAATCATTGTTCGGCAGTACGGCCTCCGCGGTGAAATCCGGTGCCTGCCGGGTTACCAGATTGGACATAACGTAGAACTCTCCTTCCGTGTATCTCTCACAAGTTCTGCTTGCTTCTTCGTCTGCTCGCGTTGGCACACTCCGTGCAGCACGCCGGCCAACGCCCGCGCATCTGCACGATCGGAATCCCCGATCCGACGCGGGTCAATCGCTGCTCGCGGCGTTCGGCGCGCTGAACTCGCGCTTGCCCACGTGGCTGTCCATGTACAGAAGGCCCTGCGGCCGGTCCTTGACCATGCGCAGCTTGTCCAGAATGCCGGCGGCCGTGGCCTCTTCCTCCACCTGCTCGTGGATGAACCACTGCAGAAACGCCTGGGTGGCGTAGTCCTTCGTCTCCTGGGCGAACGCCATCAGGTCGTGATAGGCCGCGGTCACCTTCTTCTCATGCGCGAGGGTCTCCTCGAACACCTCCACCATGGAACTCCACTCCCGCTTGGGCTGGTCGAGGGCGTGCAGCACCACGCGGGCCTGCTGGTCGCCCAGGTATTCATAGACGCGCATGCCGTGGCCCCACTCCTCGGCCGACTGCGCCCGCATCCACCGGGCAAACCCGTCGAAAGCGATCGACTCGCAGTACGCCGCCATCGACAGGTACAGGTACGACGAGTCAAACTCGAGCTTGATGGCCTTGTTCAGACGTTCCTGCATCTTCTCACTGATCATGGTTGTCCTCCTCTGTGCGTGCGTTTTCACATGTTGTCTGTATTGCAGTTCAAATCCCGGCAGGGGCAAAAAGCCTCATGCCTGCCGGGGGGCTTTCAGTCCGATGCGCCCCCGCTTGTTCCTTGTGCAGACGAGGCCCGACAGGACGGGCAGATTCCCAGATACTCCAGGCGGTACCCCACAATCTGGTAGTCCGTCTTGTCGCGAATGCGCTCTTCCACATCCGGGATCGGGTCGGCCATGATGTCATCCAGCCGCCCACACTCGACGCAGCGTATGTGGTCGTGGTTTGAAGGATCCCCGTCGAACCGCCGCTGGGAGCCGGCCGATTCGTACTTCTGAATCACACCCGCCTCCGTCAGCCATTCCAGGTTCCGATATACGGTGGCCAGGCTTACGCGAGGGAGTCTGCGTCGAACCATCTCGTATATTCTGTCCGCCGTGGGGTGCGTGTCCACAGAGCGCAATTCCTCCAGTATCACTTTGCGCTGGGCGGTCATTCTAAGGTCTTGCTTGGGCATCACAGCTACACCTCTATATAGTAATAGGAACTATTCCTAGTTATGTCAAGCCGGTTTGCCGGATTTTAATGTTTGGGATATGTTAGGTTCTGGGGAGAAGCCGCCCGGCGTCGGGCTCGGACATGCCGGCGCCGGACGCCTGGGTTCGCCGCCTGCCGGCGTCGTCACTCGAATGGCTTCGCGGCAAAAGGGAATGAACATGGCCACTCGGAACACAAAGCAGAATCGCAAGCTTGCGACTGCCGGCCGGAACGATTCCGAGGCTCCTCTCTGTGAACGCTCGAATGCCGCTCCGCCGCCAGGCAACAAGGCTTGGCCGTACGCGGAACTGCACTGCCGGACGAACTTTTCGTTTCTCCGTGGCGCCTCGCATCCGGAAGAGCTGGTCGTTCGTGCCGCGGAGCTGGGATACGAGGCATTGGCCGTAACGGACTGCAACTCGCTGGCGGGCGTGGTACGCATGCACCGGGCGGCCCGCGAGCACGATCTCAAGCTGGTCATCGGTGCGGAGATCGCTCCGATCGATGCGCCCCCCATTGCCCTCTATGCGCCGACGCGGGCGGCATATGGCTGGCTGTGCCGGCTGATCACGGAAGGAAGACGCCGTGCCCGCAAGGGAGAATGTCTGATCCGCTTCGAGGACATCGCAGCGCTGGATCACGAATGGATCGGCATCGTCTTTCCGGTCTCCGGCCAGCCGCACGACCTCGAAGCGGTGTTGGGATCGTACCGCGACGTGCTTGGCGAGCGTCTCTACCTCGGTGCCGAGACCGGCTACGGCCCTGACGACGCCCGCCGACTGGCCGGGGTGGCCGAATTGTCCCGCCGCACGGGCGTGCCGATGGCGGCGGCCAACGACGTACACTACCACGTGCCGGAGCGGCGATTTCTCCAGGACGTACTCACGTGCATTCGCGAGCACTGCACCCTGGAAACCGCCGGCGCCCGGCTGTTCGCCAATGCGGAGCGGCATCTCAAGGCACCGAAGGAGATGGCCCGACTGTTCGCCGCGTACCCCCAGGCCGTCCGGAACACGGTCGAGATCGCCCGCCGTTGCACCTTCCGCCTGGACGAGCTGCGGTACGAGTACCCGCAGGAAATCTGCCCGATTGGCCGTACGCCGACGGAGTATCTCGCGGAACTCGCCTGGGAGGGCGCCCGGCGGCGTTTTCCGGACGGCGTGACGCCCCGGGTGCGGGCCCAGATCGAGCACGAACTGGCCCTGATCGCCGAGCTGGCGTACGAACCGTACTTCCTGACGGTCTGGGACATCGTCCAATTCGCGCGATCCCGCGGGATTCTCTGCCAGGGCCGCGGCAGTGCGGCCAACTCGGCCGTCTGCTATTGCCTGGAGATCACGGCCGTTGACCCGGACCACATCGACGTGCTTTTCGAGCGGTTCGTCAGTCGCGAGCGGAACGAGCCGCCGGACATTGACGTGGATTTCGAGCACGAGCGTCGCGAGGAAGTTTTTCAGTACATCTACAGCAAGTACGGACGAGACCGGGCCGGCATCGTGGCGGAGGTGATCCGGTACCGCCCGCGTTCAGCCGTACGCGAGGTGGGCAAGGCCCTGGGCCTTTCGCTGGATCGCGTGGACCGCCTGGCCCGGGCGCACGAGTGGTGGGAGCGCACGCCCACCGCGGACGATCGCCTCCGCGAGGCCGGCCTGGACCCGAACGATTACTCTGTTCGCTGCCTGCGCAAGCTGGTGGAGCAGGTTCTCCGCTTCCCGCGTCATCTGTCGCAGCACGTGGGCGGTTTCGTGATCACCCGCGGCCCGCTGTGCGAAGTGGTGCCGATCGGAAACGCCGCCATGCCTGACCGCACCTTCATTGAATGGGACAAGGACGACATCGACGCACTGGGCATGTTGAAGGTGGATTGCCTGGCCCTGGGAATGCTGACGGCGATTGGGAAGTGTCTGGCGTTGATCAATGAGGGACGGAGGGACGGAGGGACGAAGGGACGGAGGGACGGAGGGACGAAGGGACGGAGGGACGGGGGGACGGAGGGACGAAGGGACCCGCCGCGGCGGGCAAGCTCCGGGACGGAGGGACGAAGGGACGAAGGGACGGAGGGACGAAGGGACGAAGGGACGAAGGGACGGAGGGACGGGGGGGAAGAGAGTGGTTATAGAGAACTGAGTTGCAGTCACGAAAATGGTGCATCCCTACAGGAGAATGAGAACAATGTCTGGAATCAACACGTTTCGGGATTTGATCGCGTGGCAGAAGGGAATGGAACTGGCCAAGCTAGTTTACCGCCTTACTCAGGAATTTCCGGACTCGGAACGATTCGGCCTGATCACACAGATGCGACGAGCAGGAGTGTCGATCCCATCGAATATCGCAGAGGGCTATGCCCGAGGCACCCGCCCGGAGTACATACGATTCCTTCGTATCGCCCGCGGCTCACTGGCCGAACTTCAGACACAGTTGATTCTGGCAGAACAGTTGAACTTCATGAAGCCAACACAAGCCATCAACAACCCGGTGGCGGAGACGGATCGTGTTCTGCAGGGTCTCCTTCGCAGCATCGAACGAAAGAAACCGTAGCTTCGTACCCCTCCCCTCCGTCCCTCCGTCCCTCCACTTCGTCCCTTCGTCCCTCCGTCCCTCCGTGCCTTTCTCTCCACACCATCCCCCCCGAAGACCCCACCGTATACAACATGATCTCCCGGGCCGATACCGTCGGCGTCTTCCAGATCGAGAGCCGGGCGCAAATGAGCATGTTGCCGCGATTGCGGCCCAGGAATTTCTACGACCTGGTCATCGAGGTGGCCATCGTCCGGCCGGGGCCCATCCAGGGCAAGATGGTCCATCCGTACCTGCGCCGCCGAAACGGCGAAGAGCCCGTTTTCTACCCCACGCCGGAAATCGAGGCCGTGCTGGCCAAAACGCTCGGCGTGCCGCTCTTCCAGGAACAGGCCATTCGGCTGGCGGTCGTGGCAGCGGGCTTTACGCCGGGCGAGGCGGACCAGCTTCGCCGTACCATGGGGGCGTGGGGCCGGACCGGGTCCATCGAGCGGTTTCAGCAGCGACTGGTCGACGGCATGATGGCCCGCGGGCTCTCGCGGACGTTTGCCGAACACGTGTTCGAGCAGATCGCCGGCTTCAGCGGATACGGATTCCCCGAAAGCCACGCCGCGTCCTTCGCTTTGCTGGTCTACGTGTCGGCCTGGCTCAAGTGGTATCACCCGGCGGCCTTCACAGCGGCCATCCTCAACTCGCAGCCGATGGGCTTTTATGCCCCCGCCCAACTCGTCCGGGACGCCCAGCAGCACGGAGTGGAAGTGCGACCGGTGGATGTCAATTGCAGCGGGTATGATTGTGGGTTGGAAGAGAGGCACGAAGGCACGGAGGCACGAAGGCACGAAGGAAGAGAGGGATCAAGGGATCCGGGGATCGAGGGATCGGGGGATCGAGGGATCGAGGGGGCGGGGGAGAGGGGGCCGGGGTTGCGGCTGGGGATGCGGCTGGTGAAGGGAATCTCGCGGGAGAACGTGGCCGGTATCGAGACGGCGCGACAGGAAGGTCCGTTCACGACGGTGCTGGACGTCTGGCGGCGGGGCGGCGTATCGCGGGCGGTGCTGGCCCGGCTGGCCGCCGCGGATGCGTTCCGCTCCCTCGGCCTGGATCGCCGACAGGCACTCTGGCAGGTGCTGGCGATTGACGAGGATCTGCCGCTGTTTGCCGGGCTTGTGCCGGAGGAGCCGGAGACTCCGCTTCCCGTCCTGGCCATCGAGCAGCAGGTGGTGCAGGATTACGAAGCGGTCGGCTTGTCCTTGACCGCCCACCCGATCGGCCTGCTGCGCAGCGCCCTCCGCCGAGGTGGAATCCTTCCCGCGAAGCAGCTTGCCGGCACGCGACACGGACAGAACGTGAAGGTCGCCGGCCTGGTGCTGGTGCGGCAGCGACCGTTAACCGCTTCCGGCACGGTGTTCTTCACCCTGGAGGACGAAACGGGGATTGCCAACCTGGTGGTCCGGCCCGCCGTGTTCGAGCGAGATCGACGGGCCGCCCGCGGGGCCATTGCTCTCATTGCGGAAGGCCGGGTCGAACGGCAGGGCCAGGTCATCCACGTCCAAGCGCACCGCCTGCGCGATCTTTCCGAATCCCTGGGAAGCCTGCGCCGGATGTCACGAGACTTTCACTGATCCGCACCGGCCACCCACCGAAGCGGCAAACGGTGATAGGCCGGCTTCCGCCATCATTCCCAGGAGGCCTCGCCGGGAGGACGCAGTGCGGCGGGCGGCCCGAGCACCTCACGCAACACGATGGCCCGCCGCAAGTCTTCGGGCGACAGGACGCCCAGGTCCACGCTTGCCCGCGACACGGCAAGACTCGCTCTGTCGACCCTCGCGACCTCCTGCTGCGTGTCGGCCCGAGGGCGGCGAGTCGGCCGCGGGGCCTCACGCGCTCGCGCCGGAACCGACGGCGGGATGAACACCGGGCGCTTCGGAGGCGGCTCCCACGGGGAAAGGGGGTCCGCCGCCGGTCGCACCGGGGGCGCCGCCGGTGCCATCACGACCACGGGGCGCACAGGTGCCGCTGGCCGGGCCTGGGGAATCTGGGGGTGCCGCGCCGGCGCCGGAGGCAACAGGATAATCTCCTCTTCGGAGATGTCGTCCACTTCGCCGACCAACTCGCCCGTTTGTTTCTCGGATCGCTTGCGAAGCCACGCCCCCAGACTGCTCAACAATGGAAAGATCAGCACGATCAGCAGGTAGAGCAGGCTCTTCCACCCGTCGGGATCCGACTGGCCCACCAGGGCCGGAACGTGTGTTGTCACCCAGAAAAGGTCCATACCCCGTCCGCCGTTTCGTGGTCAGGCCTTGGGCTTATCCGTCCTCTGCTCGACGGGACCCCCACCGATGGCCCCGCGCATGGCCGTATCCGCCTCGATGTTCCGCATCCGGTAGAAATCCATGATACCGAGGTTGCCGCTTTGGAATGCCTCGGCGATGGCCAGCGGGATCTTCGCTTCGTTCTCGACGACCTTGGCCCGGTTCTCCGCGACGAGCGCCTGCATTTCCGCCTCGCGCGCCCGCGCCATGGCCGCCCGCTTCTCCGCCTCCGCCTGGAACCGGCGCTTGTCTGCGTCGGCCTGCTCGGCCTGCAAAGATGCACCAACGTTCGCCTTGTCCGAGACCGCCGCCACGCTTACGTCGGCGATATCGACAGACACGATCAGGAAGGCCGTTCCCGGGCTGAGGCCGCTTTCCAGGGCCTTGCGGGCGATGCGATCCGGGTTTTCCAGCACCTCTTTATACGTTTCCGCCGAGCCGATGGCGCTCACGATGGCCTGGCCCACACGCGCGATCACCGTGTCTTCCGTGGCGCCGCCGATCAAGGCCCGGATGTTCGTCCGCACGGTCACCCGTGCCTTCACCAGCAGACGAATGCCGTCTTTCGAGACCGCATCGAGCCGATCCAGCCCGGTCTTCGCGTCCGGCTTCGGGCAGTCGACGACCTTCGGGTTGACCGACGTGCGCACGGCGTCCACGACGTCCCGGCCGGCCAGGTCAATCGCGCAGGCCACCTTCCAGTCCAAATCGAGGTTCGCCCGGTCGGCCTGAATCACGGCCCGGCACACGTACGTCACGTTGCCGCCCGCCAGGTAGTGGGCCTCCAGGTCGTTCACCGTCACGTCGTGGATGCCGGCCTTCACCAGGGCGATCTTGTTGCCCACGATCACGTTCGGGCTGACCTTCCGCAGGCGCATGGTGGCCAGCTCGACCAGCCCCACTCCCGCCCGCGTCAGCACGGCCTGGACGTACAGCCCGATCACCTGGGCCGCGAACAGCACGAACACCAGCACGAAGCCGATGACCAGAATCGCACCGACGACCCACCAGACACTCTCCAACGCCAAAGCAAACGGCATGAACATGTGTACCCGCCTTTCCTCGTTCCGCGTCGTCTTCAGCGGACGAAGCCGGTCGCCGCGCCCTGCGCCCGACCTACTCCCCGTCGCGCACTGCCCGTACGATCAAATCGCGCCCGCTCAGGCCGCAGCCCTCGACCGCCGCGCCCTTCTCCATCATACCCATCTCGGCTACGCAACTCACGCGCCGCCCCTCAAACTCGCACGTGCCCACGGGGCGGAGCGGCGTCACCGCCCGGCCTCGCCGCCCGATCAGGCGTCGCAGGGCCTCGACGTGCTCAGTGGTCCGGCCGCTGGAGGGCTCCGGGTTCGGCGGGGCCAGACGCTTGCCCATCGGAAGACGCGTCACGTGCTTCAACGCGAGCAGGAACAACGCGGGGACCAAAACTCCGCACGACACGCCGGCCGCCAGGCCCGCCCGCGGGTCGCGTTGCCACGTCAGCACCACCGCACTGACCAGAAGGATCACCGCCCCGGCCGTCAGAAGACCTCCGGACGGAATGAAGAACTCCAGCACCAGCAGCAGCACGCCGGATGTGAAGAGCAGAATGAGCATCGCGTCAGTGTGCCACATGCTTCGCCTCAATCGCATTCCGCCCGACCGCCAGGCGGCTCAGGACGGAGTTCGCCGCACCACCACCGTGTTCCCGTGCCGCTCTACGACCTCCACGTCGGCACCCATCTCAATCCACTCGCCTTCCGTGATCACGTCAACCAGAGTCGCGCCAAACCGGGCACCGCCCCCCGGTCGCAACGGAGTGACGGCCTGCCCGATGTCCCCGAGCTGCGCGGCCCCGTGATACGGGTCCGCAACCGCCACCGTCTCCCGCGTGGGGTTGGCCGGTGCGGCCAGCCGCAGCAGGGGAAGCTCCGGCAGGTACTTGCTCAGTGCCCACGCGCCCACCAGGGCCCCCGCAAAGCCGGCGGCCAGCGTGATGGCGCCGTGCCGCAGCGCCTCCATCGATTCCGGCAGGGACGGCCAGTAAACGGGAAAGCTGCGGCCCGGTTCGTCCGGGATGAACGTGGCCAGCAACCCCACCAGCATCACCAGGATGCCCAGCAGGCCGATCACGCCGAACCCCGGCGTGACGAACAGCTCGATGGCCAGCAGCGCCACGCCAATGAGGATGATGACGATCTCCCAGATGTTGGCCAGCCCGGTCATGTACGGAGCGCCCACAAAGATGGCCAGGGCGATCAGGGCGACCAGGCCGGGCACACCCACACCCGGCGTGTTGAACTCCACGTACGCGCCCAGAAGAATGATGATCAGCAGGAAGGCCCGCACGGGCATGGAGGTCATCCAGCCGGTGAATCGCTCGAGCCAACTGAAGCCGATCCGGGGAAGGTCACCGGATAGGTTGTAGCGTGCCCGCAGCTCGGCCGGGTCACTGATGATGGCCTTGGCAAAGCCGAACGCGTACGCCTCGCTCTGGGACATGGTGAGCAGCGCGTTGGCCCCGATCACCGGGTTCACGAACTCCACGTCCTTGTCGGAAACCGGGTCGAAGTACGTCGTCACAAACTGCCAGTCCGGCTCGGTGGGCTGCGTTGTGCTCCCCCGCTCGGGGATGAGCCGTTCCTTTTCCAGCGTGTCGACGAATCGGCGTTCTCCCGTGGCGACGTTCTCGATCCACCAGACCTCGCGTTCCTTGAGGACCATCGCCTCGCACAGGAGACGGTTGTAGCCGTTGCGATTGGCCGACTCACGGAACTCTGTGAGCGCCGGCGCCTCGGCCTTGGCGCGCAGCTCCTCCGGCACGGGTTCCGCCCCGATGGGCGTGCCGAGGATGACGCCGCAGTCGCCCAGGGTTGAGCGAGAGGACATCACGATCTCATCGCAGGCCACCGCGATCATGGAACCGGCGGAGTACGCCTGCGTATGGACCCAGGCCACGGTCTTCACGTTCCGCAGCCCCTTGATGTAGTCGCAGATGTCCAGGGCGCTGGTGAGCATGCCGCCGGGCGTGTTCAGTTCGAATATGATCACCGTGGCCCCATCGCTCACGGCCTGATCCACGCGTCGTTTCAGGCTCTGCGTGGTGACATCCGAGATGTCGGTGTCGATGGGGATGATGACGCCTCGCCGCTCCGCCTCGGGGGCCTCGGCCGCCGCCGGGAATGCGCCGACCCCTGCCGCCAGCAGGCAGACCCAGGCGATTCGACGTGTCAACCGATCCATGGCGCTCGTTCTCCTGTTCCCGCGATTGCGGGCACAAGATGCAACCCACGCTCGCACAGTGGATTGTAAGCCCCCTCCACTTCCCGGGCAAGGCAGCGGCGCCGCCGCCCGTCACGGCCCGGTCGGTCAGCGCAGCGAGCTGACGCGTCGAGAGCTGGCCGTCGTAGTGGTAGAAGCGGGTGGCCGGGCTCGAGCCGCTCGGATCGCGGGTCTGGCTGATCAGGTCGTCGCCGTAGCAGTAGCGGACGTACACCTCACCGCTTCCGTTGTGCTCGGCCAGGACCTGGGCGTAGTCGCGATTCGGGTCGGTGAGATGCCACGTGGTCACGCCGTTCCCGTGGGACCGACATTGCTTCTGTGGTACCGGCTTCTTCTGTGGGACCGGCTTTCTCGCCATTCCGGCGCGCCGGAACCTGCGGAGACCCGGCGAGCCGGGACCTGCGGAGACCAGCCGGTCTCTTCCTCCCTGTGGGACCGGCTTTCCAGCCGGTCTTTGGATCCTCAGAGTCTTCTAATCGTGCCGTCCATTGTTCTCGTGCCTTCTCCTCCGCCCCCGACGTACGTGTTTAGCGTACGGGGGTGGGCAGGAGGGTCAAGTACGGGCGTAGGGTCTCGACGAAATCCTGGCCGCGTTGGTGGCAGGTGGCGGCGAGGCTGGCGAGGATCTCGAAGGTCGTCTTGCCC
>Ga0334890_1004430_pt1 | contig 12904 bp, 8 predicted proteins | sample GraSluR1_MG_3_FD_207220 | JGI IMG/M metagenome (GOLD analysis project Ga0334890, IMG submission 207220) | Sludge microbial communities from methane-producing bioreactor in Wageningen University, Netherlands - Granular Sludge_31_08-R1 | ecosystem: Engineered > Bioreactor > Anaerobic > Unclassified... | reverse complement strand
GACCGGTGTGGAACTGACCACGGTGGGGTTGGGTACGTGGGCGCATGGAGGAGCTGACTGGCGGTTCGGCTGGGGACCTCAGGACGATGCGCTTTCGGTAAAGACCATTCATGCGGCGCTGGATGCGGGGATTAACTGGATTGACTGCGCGGCGGTCTACGGGCTGGGACACGCGGAGGAAGTGCTGGGCCGCTCGCTCAAGGGGTTGAAGGAGCGGCCGTTTATTGCGACGAAATGCAGCTTGGTGTGGGACGCGAATCGTTCAGTCAGCAGCTCGCTGAAGGCGGACAGCGTCAAGGCGGAGTGCGAAGCGAGCCTCAAACGACTTGGCGTGGATATGATTGATCTCTACCAGATTCATTGGCCGATGCCGGAAGAGGAGATTGAGGAGGGGTGGGGCGCGGTAGCCGATTTGATCCGCGCGGGGAAAGTCCGGTATGGCGGGGTATCCAACTTCAACGTCGCGCAGATGGAGCGGGCGGGAAAAATTCATCCGATTGCATCCCTGCAACCGCCTTACAGCATGCTCAAGCGTGACGTCGAAAAAGACATTCTGCCCTATTGCGCGAGGCACGACATTGGCGTGATCGCGTACAGCCCTTTGCAGAAGGGATTGCTGACGGGCAAGGTGACGAGTGATTATGTGGCGGCTCTGCCTCCGGAGGATCATCGCATGAAGCTTGATCCGATGTTCCGGGATCCGCAGTTGAGCGAAATCCTGAAAAAGGTGGATGCGCTGAAACCGATCGCGGAGCGCAACCGATGTACCCTTGCGCAGCTGGCGGTTGCGTGGGTCCTCCGGCGGCCGGAAGTGACGGCGGCGATTGTCGGTGGCCGCACGCCGGAACAGGTCCGCGGCACCGCCCCCTCGATGGACGTGGAGTTATCCGGGGCCGACATTGAAGCAATCGAAGAACTGCTATGAATCCCCTGATCATTGTGCTGTTCATTATCGGCTTCGTAATTTCCAGTACGGGTGCCAGCCTGTTGTTCAAGGTGGCGGCCGATACAGCGGGATGGACGGCCTTCCGCTATTTCCTGCTTGGAAACTTCGCGGGCGTCTGGGCGCCTGTCTGCCTGATGTTCGCGCTCAAGGGCACGAATGCGAACATCGTGTATGCGGTTTGCTATGGGGGCGGTTTCTGCGCGCTGCAGATCGCCGCTTTTTATTTGTTCCGCCAACCCTTGTCCGCCTGGCAGTGGGCGGGAGTGGGCGTGGTCGGCATCGGGATCCTGTTGTTGCAGATCAGGCCAACTCTTTAAACCCCAGTGCCTCGACCTCCTTGGCTAGGGCCTCCTTGGTGATGGGCTTTACCAGGTAGGCTTCACACTGACTGCGGAAAGCCTGCATGATGTTCTTGGCGTCATCAAGGCACGTGGTCATTATGATCTTGGCCCCTTTACCCGGGGCAATGCCATTCTTCGTTTCAAGCTCTCTGATTGTTTGAAGAACAAGTTGTCCGTCCAGCTCCGGCATCAGGATGTCGAGGCATATCAAATCGTATGGCTCACCGGTTTCCAGTGCTTTCTGTACTCCTTCAATCGCTTCTTTCCCGGAGGCCGCGGAATCAATCTGTCCAAAGTTCTCCAGGTGGCGGCATAACACTTTTCGACTCGTGAAATCGTCGTCCACGACAAGTATCCTGGTTTGTGTATTCACAATTTCAGCCCTCCTTTTGTGTGCAGGCAACTTGATCCGATTGGCATGTTGTCCGTCCGAGTGTTTGCTTCAGCCATTCCCTGTCCGAAATGAAATCCCGAAGGCGGGCCACTTCGCCGTCCAGTTTTTGCCAGATAAGCATGGCATTTTCCATGTGGCCGGCCCGCGCAAGCACCTCCAATTCGGACGCCAATCTGCGCGCGGTCATGGCGCCCACATTCGAGAATGCTCCTTTGAGCCTGTGTGCTTCCATCATGGTTTGCCTGGCATCTCCGTTTTGAATAGCCTGCCGCAAACCGGGAATGACATCTTCATGCGAAAGGAGCTCGACAAGAAGTTCGACGAGGAGGTCCACGTCGCCACCCAGGATCCTGAGCGCCGCAGGAATGTCAATCGGCATGGGATCGCCCATGGCAACGGCGTGGGACTGTTTTTTAAATCGAGCCTTCAAGACGATAATATCCAGCATTTCCGCCACAACAGGTTTGCAGACGAAATCATCCATGCCGGCGGCCAGGCAACGGCTTCGCACACCATCCGCCATGCTGGCGGTCATGCCGACAATGCGAAGATGTGCGCCGGTCTGCATTTCACCGGCACGGATCAGTTTGGTGGCTGTAATCCCGTCCATGACCGGCATGCTCTCGTCCATCAAGACAAGATCAACTTCAACGCGTCCCAGCAGTTCGATCACTTCGAGACCCGTCGAGGCGGTGTAAACGGTGCAGTCCCTTTTCTCCAACAACCGCATCAGTGCTGTTCTGCAGACCATCTCATCCTCTGCCAGCAGGATCCTTAACCTGGGTTGAAACGGCTCTCCGTCCGCGCGCAGCCTGATGGCTCTTGCTTCGCCGCGCTTGGTCAGGCGCAGGGTCGGAACGAGCAAGCCGGATGGCGATATGGGCAAGCCGATAAGCGCTGTTGCGGGACGCTGAATGTGGGCGCCGCGTTTGGCCATGTCCAATGGCATGAATGCAAGAATACAACCCCCGCACAGGTCCGGATCCTTTGCCACATGCGCCTCGATTTCCACTCCGCTCATTCCGTCGAGCGATGCATCCAACAGCGCGAGGTCGAATGGTTTTCCGCTTGCGCGCTGTTCCCTTAACAGCTCAAGTGCTTCATTGCCGTCGCGCGCGACGGTGCATGATGCGCCCCATCGCTCAAGGATATCCTGCGCTGTTTGTGCGCTGAGGGGGTGGGATTCCGCGATGAGCACACGCAGGCCTTCAAGGTCTGTCTCGGGCAACGTTTGTTTTTCATCCGGCGCTGCAATGCGAAAGGGAAGCGTGAAATGAACGGTAGTGCCGACCTCTATTTCGCTTTGCAGCCAGAGTCGCCCGCCGATGGCCTCGACGATGCGACGGGAAATGCTTAATCCAAGTCCCATGCCGCCATATAACCGGGTAGAGGACCCGTCCACCTGTTTGAATGGAGACAATACCAATTCCTGATGTTCTTTCGATATGCCGACGCCCGTGTCGCGCACGATGAAATGAATTTCCGTTTCGGCGCCTCCCGTATTTTCATCGGTTTCGGGCTCTCTCTCTACAACTACGCACACCGCCCCTTTTTCGCTGAACTTGATCGCATTATCCACCAAGTGAAGCAATACCTGTTGGAGTCGGAAGCAATCACCTGCGACGGCCTGTGGAACATCGGGATGGATCCGGTATGCCAGCGGCAGATTTTTTCGCTCGGCCTTGGCTGCGATGGTGCGCAGCGCATCGGGAATTTCTTCGCGGATATCAAAGGCCACGTTCTCGATGGTGAGTCTTCCCTGTTCCATTTCCGCATATTCAAGGATGCCGTTAATAACATTCAGTAAGGAATGAGCGGAAGCGCGCGCTGATTGAAGGAGTTCCGAAGTCTCCGCCGGGAGGACCGCCTCAACAGCCAGGTCGAGTACGCCCAGGATGCCGTTCAGCGGTGTCCTCAATTCGTGCGTGAGATTGGCGAGAAACTCGCTCTTCGCGGCGCTTGCTTCTTCCGCTCGCCGGGCGAGCGCGGTCACCCGCTCCATGGTATCCTTCAGCCGGCGATTCGTGTTTTCAAGCAATTCGTTCATTGCGCGCAAGCTTTCTTCCGCCTTCACGCGCTCGGTCGTGTCCCTCTCATAGCAGATCACGTGGTTGACCTCGCTGGTCTTCGCGTCGCGGAGGGGAAAAGAGTACACATCCTTCCATCGCATTGTGCCGTCCACGGGGTCGCGTCCTTCGACGACGGCGGATCCGCCTTGTCCCGTCGCAAAGGTTTGCCGGACCGGACAAGCATCGCATGCCTGGTGGCGTTTGCAGAGAACATGATAACAGGCTTTGCCGACCAGGGGTGCTATATCCTTGTACTTGGCTTCGGTGGCGGGGTTGACGCTGCGGATCACATGCTGGGTATCCAGTACGAAAATCGAATCCTGGATGCTGTTGAATACCTGCTCAAGGAACGCTTCTTTTTCACGCAATTGTTCCTGGATTTGCTTGAGATCGGTGGTGTCGAGCAGCGAAACCACAAGGTGCTCGGTATCCGGAATCTGTTCGAGAAACGCAATCACGTCGTGTTGTTTTCCTGTTCCGGACACGATGCGAAAATCAAGGCTGCGGGGGATTGCTTCGTTCCTTTTCCTTGCCTCCTTAAGCTGCGCCAGTCTTGGCAGGTCGGCCGGATGGATAAACTGCGTCCACGCCATTTTCCCTTCGATCTCCGCGCGCGAGTAGCCGGCCATTTTTTCCGCAGCCGAGTTAACCAGCAATATGCAGCTCGCCGGATCGGCGATAAGAGTTGGAGACGGGGTTGTTTCGAAGATGGTGCGGTAGTGAGCTTCCGACGCACGTATTGCACGCTCCGCCGCGTCTCGTTGATGGCGATAGAGGCCGAGGGCAATGCGCACACCGATGGCCCCGAGAATGGCGATATAAAAAAGGCTCACCATGCTTCGATTCCAGACATCGGCGTGGGGCAGAAAAAACTCCTGAAGCAGTTCCAGGAAGAATGCAGCCAGCCCGAACAGTACAAACGCGCCGATAATCAAACCGATCTGCAGATGCCGGGGGAGGTTGGGAGGGGTATGCGTTTCTTCGACAGGCTTATTCCGACGGCCTGTGTGTTGCGTGTCAGCGAATGAAAACCAGACCGCAAGCAGTGCAAACAACATCAATGTTCCCAGTGCCACGGCGGCCTGGGAGGACAAGGCGGTCAGCGCCAATTCATAGGCGGTTCTCGCTTTCCGCACTTCAATCAGCGCCGACGGCAGGCCGCTGAAATCACGAAGCCCTACGTAAACCAGGAGGCTCCTGGTGTCCTGCGGCTTGACGTAATATCCCTTGGCTGCCAGTTGTTCGGCTTCTTCGGTTTTCGCGGTGTGCGGCTCCCGGTCAATGTTCACGACGTTTACGATGCCCGGCTTTCCAGGCGATTGCGCCACCGCTTCGGAAAGGCGCTGCAGGATGGATTCGCTTATAATCAATTTGCCGAGCACAAGAAGTCCGGCCGGCGGCGCATCCTGGGCGCTGTTTGAGACGGGTTGGACGACAACCAGCATCGGACCGCGTTTGGTTTGAATGACCCCGGAGGCGCCCGATGTGTCTTCCTGTTGCAGTTGGCGCAAGCCGATTCTCTCAACAAGCGAAAGAGCCGGGTCGTCTCTAAAGGACGGATCGCTTTCCGGAAGGGCTGATGTAATCTGTTCGATAACATGACCCTCGTGATCCAGAAAAATCATTTCATCCAGCACGAGAATGCGAAGCGTCGTGTCCGAGAGGTTTTCTTCGGTGTACTCCGGATTCCTGTTGCGAATGAAGTTGTATGTTGCATCCCAAAGGCCCCAGTCCCGCGCGACGATGGATAAACGCTCGGTTTCGGTCCGTACCGTTTGCATCACGGATCGAGCGGCAAGGTATACGTCTGCTTGTTCCTGCTGCAGGAAGGTCCTCAGCAGGATCGTGCGCTGCATGTAATAAACGGTAATAAAGAAAGCGCCGAGACCGATGCCCATGAGGAAAAGTGTTTTGCGCTTTGCGGTCAACGGCGAAGCCTCCGTACAAGACAAAGGGTATCCTTCCGGCACAGTTCCGTTAAGGAGTGTTTCCCGAAGCGGTGAGCTTTATTATGGTGATGCGCTTCCTTTGCTCGGCTGGTAGTGGTCCAGCACTTCCCGGACCACGCCGGATAGCGCTTCGTAGCGGAACGGTTTTTCAAGGAATGACGCCATGTTCACCATGTCTTCTTTCGACAGGGTGAAGTTGTCCGTGTAGGAGGAAGTGTAGATCACCGGCGTGGCCCGGAATCTCTCGGGCATATTGCCCACCATCTCCGGGCCGCTGATGCCCGGCATGACGAGATCGGAAATGATCAGGTCCAGGCTTCCCTTGTAGCTGTGCAGTAAGTGGAGCGCGCGACCGCCGCTTGCGGATTCGATGACGCGATAGCCCAGCAGGCGCAGGATCCCGGACGTGGAGGCGCGAACCATTTCGTCGTCTTCCACGTACAGAATGGTTTCCGTGCCGCGTACCGGGACGGGTTCCTCTACCTCGACAAGCAGTTCCTCTTCAGAGGCCGCAACTTGCGGCAGCCAGATTTCAATGTCGGGGGTGCATTCCACGTTCGGGTTGTGCCGGATCGTGCCGCCGAAACTTTTTACGATGCCCGCAGAAACGGCGAAGCCGGTCCCGCATTCGGCGCAGCGGGTTGAGGAGGGCGCGGAGGTGAATCCTTCGATGTGGAGGTGGCAATAATGGCCGTCGTGCTTCTCCGTGCCGTGCCGGGATTCTTCGGGAGGTTCGCCGACAATGGAGGTTTCGATGGTGAGCCGGCCGCCCTCCGGCATGGTGTCGCGCGCGTCCGCGGCCAGGTTGACCAGCAGGTGGCGCAGCAGCGCATTGTCCGCGGAAACACAGATGCGTTCTTCCCCGAGCTTCAGCTCAAGCCGAATGTTCGGTCCGAGCACATGGTTCAACAGGTTTCTCAGGCCGGCGAGCGCCGAGTTGATGTCCATTCCGCGAAGATTCACGGCGTGCGTGTGACTGAACCCGATGAGTTCCCGCGTGAGATCGGCCGCCTGTTCCGCCGCGCGGAGAATCTGCATGAAGCCCGATTGTACGGCCTCGGGATCGGCGGCCACATCGTCTTTAAAAAGAGAGGCAAAACCCAGGATAACCGTCATCGCGTTGCTGATGTCGTGCATGACGTGGCTGACCACGCGATTCATGCTCCTGGCCAGCATGGCTTCCGAGGTAGGGTCCACCGAAACGGGCGAACTTTCGCACGGCCACTGAAGCGCGGCATATCCGGATATGTCCCCTGTTTTGGAAAGGATCGGTGTGACCGTCATGTTCGAGTTGAATAACCGCCCGTCTTTTCTTTTATCCGTGACGTGGCCATGCCAGACATGACCCTGGGATACGGTGGACCAGAAGCGCGTATAAAATTCCGGGGGATGCCTGCCGCTTTTCAGCAACCGCGGGCTTTTGCCGACCACTTCTTCGGATGAATAACCTGACAGCTTTTCGAAGGCTGGGTTCACATACCAGATTGCTGCATTGCGATCGGTGAGGATAACGCTGTGCGGGAGTTGGTTGATCAGCGAATCCAGAAATAACGAAGGCAGCTTGGAAGACGGTTTATCCTTCCCATTCCATCCGCTTTCACTTCGCGAGGCATTCATCTCTGCCTATCCTCCGGCTTTATCCAGCACAGACGCGCCTCTCTCTCAATGAAAATGCTAGATAGTCCCGTTGGAATGTCAAACAACCACGGCCACTTTTCCGCAATCCCTACAAGAGAGTCATTTGCAAGCAGATCGTTCCCGCTTCGAAAGCGTTTTGATTGCAGGCGCAACGCTGCCTGTGTCATAAGACAACAGGATGAAAGGCGAAGTGGTGAACAATTTTGTGCGGGTTCAGTTAAAGCCCGGTCGCGAGAAACCGGTGGTGCATGGGCATCCCTGGATTTTTGCGGGTGCGGTTTCGAGAGTGGAAGGGCAGACGGAGCCCGGAACGGTTGTGGATGTAATGTCTGCATCCGGCGAGTGGCTTGCGCGCGGGCTTATCCATCCGGCGGCGGCGTTGCTGGTGCGAATCTATACGCGCAACCGGAAAGAACAATTGGACGAATCATTTTTTGAGGCGCGCATTGATGCGGCGGTTTCACTCCGGGAACGGCTCTTCAAAGGTTTGAGCGAAACGACCAATGCATACCGGCTTGTTTATTCGGAGGCCGACGGATTGTCGGGGCTCATCGTGGACCGGTATGCGGATGTGTTGTCGGTTCAGGTGGGAAGCGCGGCCCTGGTCTCGCGTCTTGACGGCATGGTGAGGAAGCTGAAGTCGCGGACCGGCGTTGAGCGTGTGTGGGTTCGGGCGGAAGCGGATGCCGTGGCGCGCGAGGGGCTGGTCCTTCCGGAACCCGATGGAGCGATACCGGAAGTGGTGCGCATCCGCGAGCAGGGAATGTTGTTCGATGTGGATGTGGGGAGCGGGCAGAAGACGGGATATTTTCTGGATCAGCGTGACAACCGCCGGCGCGTGGCGGCCTATGCGGCGGGCCGTCGTGTTCTCAGCGCGTACTGCTACACGGGCTCCTTCGAAGTGCATGCGGCGGCCGCCGGCGCGACGGAGATCATCGGGGTTGACCGATCCGAGCCGGCGATCCAGCGTGCCCGATTGCATCACGAAATCAACAAAACGGGAATATCGGTGGATTACAGGCAGGGCGATGTGGCCGCGACGCTCCGGCGCTTCCGCGACGAAGGGCGCAACTTCGATCTCATCATTCTCGATCCGCCGCGATTTGTGGCCAGTCGTGTACAGATGGAGAAGGGTTTGCGCGGGTACAAGGATGTGAACCTGCTTGCGATGAAGTTGTTGTCGCCCGGGGGCGTTCTCGCCACCTTTTCCTGTTCGGGCCTGGTTTCCATGGATCATTTCAAGCGCATGGTGGGCTGGTCATCCGTGGACGCGGGAAGAACGGTGCGCATTATCGAACAGCTCGGGCAACCTCCGGATCACCCGGTCCTTTCCACCTTCCCCGAAAGCGAATATCTCAAGGGGCTGATATGCATCGTCGAATAATCCTGCTGCTTTCGGTGGTCCTGGTTTGTGCCGTACAGTCGCCGGCACAACAGCGCATGACCCCGGCCCAGGCGCGCGTTGCTGCGCGAGGCGACGCGGGCGAGTGGAATGAAATCGAACCGGCCGACATGGACACCCGCGCGTTGAACGAGCGAGGGCGGCAGGCGCTTACGCTGGCCGGCATGAACTGGAAGCACGCGCAGACCGGGCATTTCGTGATTCACTACGAGCAGGCAATTTTCGCGCGCAAGGTCGCGCGCATGGCGGAGTTTTTTTATTCCTACATCGCGGAGGATCTGAAAGGCGTGACGGATCGAGTGGATGGACGCTCGCATATCTTCGTCTTCCGGTCGGCGAAACGATGGGACGACATGAGAAGGCAACTGGGGGACATGCCCGAGTGGACTTTTTCGTTGGTGCAGGGCACGACGATGCTCTTGCAGCAGGCCGACGACACCTCGCGCAGCGGCGATATCCTCGCGCACGAAATGACGCATCTTGTCGTGAATCGGTTCTTCACCGGACGCTTGCCGATCTGGCTCAACGAGGGGCTGGCGGAATACTACGAGGAGTTTGCCTACTCCGCGATGAAGGGAATCAAAAAGAGCAGGAAGGCGCAGTTTCGACGTCTGGCCGCCGCCTATCCCTTGAAAGAGATTCTGATGGCAACGGATTATCCGGCCGACACCAGGCAGGCGGTCCGCTTCTATGAAACCGCCAAATACCTCGTGGGCTTTCTTCTGCTGGAGCAGGATCAGGGCAAATTTCTTCCTTTCATGGAGGATATGCTCAAGGATTCGGATACGGTCGCGGTGTTTGCGCGGCACTACGGCCTTGCATCCATGGACGAGATAGAAAAAGCCTTTCGAAAGTTCGCGTATTGATCGGTGGCGAAAAAAGTGGTCTTTTGCGCGGCACTGTGTTAGAAAATAGTAATTGCGAAGCGTTGTTCTTATGAGCAGTGACGATGTGAATGGCTCAGGCGAATGCTCGGCCGACCAGTGGGTGAAAAATACCCGCCTCTTCCGCCAGTGGGAGGAGACCAAGCGGGAAATTCAGCTCCACAAGTGGTACGAGAGCGAAAAAGCCGGATATGACATCGGCTGGGAACGCGCCGCGGTGGATTGGATGATTCGTTTCGGCACCCGGGGCTCCCGGGACAAGGCTTCCTGATTTTTTCGTTTTCTCTCCTTTGTTTATGCCGGGCGTGCCGGGTCATTGCGGGTTTGGCTTTCCTCCCGGAGGTCTATCGGTTACAAAATAGTTGGGAGGAGGGCATAAATGAATAGGGGTCGAGTATTTCGTATTGCCTGTCTCGTGGTTTTCGCGGCAGCTCTTGTTTCCTGTCTGAACGGTTGCGCGTCCGGCGATCCTTACTTCATGAACACCCGTTCGCGGGCCAACGTCCATATTCTTCCGCAGCCCGTGGCGGTCGAGAAAATTGCCGTCCTGCCGTTCCGCGCTCCGACGGAACTGATCGGCTCTTCCGTGTCCGACATGTTCGTGACTGAAATTCTCCGCGCGCGTCGCTACGAAGTAGTGGAGCGAAGCCAGATGGCCAGCGTGTTGAGCGAAGCGGAACTGGCGATGGCGGGATTGTCCTCCGCGCGCGCCGCCGAGGTCGGGAATATGATGGGTGCGGATGGAGTGATCATCGGCACGGTGGATGAGTACGGCACCGTTGCGCATCGCGGACGGACCTATCCGGTGGTAGGCCTTTCGGTTCGCATGATCGAATGCAGTTCCGGAAAAGTGATGTGGAGCGCCGATCTCGCGAAGCGTTCCGATGACCGGAATGCCGTGCTTTCCGCTCATGCGCGCGAGGTGGTGCATGAGATCATGGCCGGTATTTACCAGAAGTGGCGTTGCCAGCGGGTGATCCCGCGGCGGGACGCGGTGGCATCCAGGTCTGATTCCCCTTCGGCGCCGGTCAGCCGGTCGCGGCCGGATGACGTGGTCGGCATGGTGGACGAGGAGCCTCCGCCGGTGCCATCCGATTTCACCCTTTCCGACATGGGGTTGCGGGAGGTGACCGTGAAGTGGGGCGATTCGGCGGGCAGCCCGGCGGTCTACAGGATCGAGCGCGCGTCTTCGGCGGAAGGGCCTTTCACGGAGGTCGCGCGCGTGCCGTATCGCAAGAAAGAATATACGGATCGCGGATCGCGGGGAGCGCCGCTCCAGGACAGCACGGTTTATTATTATCGTCTTACCGCGCTGACGGAAAGAGGCACGGCGAGCAAGCCGTCGCGGGTGCGCGAGAGCATGACCGCGTCGCCTCCGGAACCGCCGGCGAAGGTCACGGCGGAAGCGCCGGCCTCGCGGGCGGTGCGCTTGAATTGGGAACCATCCGCATCGGAAGGCGTAACCAGGTATATCGTGGAGCGCATCAAGGCGGGAGATCAGACCACCCTTAAAAAAGTTGGTGAAGTCGAAGACGTGACGTTTTTCGATGGGGGCACGGCCAGGACGGACCTGGAATGCAGCACGGAATATCTTTATCGCGTCACCGCGATCAACCGCGTGGGCTCCGTCGGCTCACCGTCCAAGGCGGTGCGCGTGAAAACGCAGCCGCCGCCTGCTCCGGTTGAAGGCGTAGCGGCGGGGAGCCGCGAAGTGCGATGCGTGCCGCTGTCGTGGGACGTCCATTCGCAGGACGACATCGTCGGTTACATCGTTTATCGTTCCGATGCGGCTGACGGTGAATTCGCGAAGATCGCCGATGTGAAGGGCCGCGAAAACACCCGCTATCTCGACGGCGGCAAGGACCCCGGCAACCTGCTCGACGACAGCACGTATTATTATCTGGTCAGCGCGGTAAACCATATTGGCGTGGAAGGCGACGATTCAAAAGTCTTCAGCGCTGCGACACGTCCGCCGCCGCCGATGGTCACGGAATTGACCGGCGAGTCGTTCCGGCCATGCGAAGTTCCGCTGAAGTGGAATATGTCGGGCGACGAGAAAGTGATCGGGTACGCGATTGCCCGCGCGGAGCCGGATTCCGACCACTTCATCGAAATTGCGCAGGTGCAGGGGCGAGAGGTTGCGGAATATCTTGATCGAGGGCAGAAGTCCTCATGGTTCGGGCGCGGATCGTCCGGCCTCGGCGACCTGGCGAGCGGCACGGAGTATCGGTATCGCGTCTGCGCATTCAATACGGCACAAGCGCGCTCGGAATGGTCGGAGCCGGTTGCCGTGACGACGAAGTTCGTGCCGGAAATCCCGAAGGGATTGGCGACGACGACAAACCAGCCGCGCCAAGTGCAGATGGGCTGGGACGAAAACCCCGAGAGCGACATCCGCGAATACGTGATCGAGGGGTCGAGCGACGGCCGCAGGTTCAGAGAAGTGGCGCGCGTCGCGGCTGAAACAGGCGAATTGATTGCGACGGATGGGCAACTGGCGGATAACGAAAGGCGCTGGTACCGGGTCAAGGCGATTGACGCGGACACGCTGGAGAGCGAGTGGTGCGAGGCTGTCGAGGGCCGGGCCAAGCCCGTGCCGGACGCGCCGTCGGATATGGACTTTGAGTTTAACGATGACGGGGCGGTCGTTCGCTGGAGCGCGCCGGACCAGCCGGACATCACGGGATACAAGGTGTGGAAGAAGGGGTTGTTGAACGCGCAGGAGCTTGGGGCCGTGGAAGCCACGGAATTTGCGATCGAGGCCGCCGTGTTGGGCAAGGGGATCACGATACAGGTGAGCGCTCTCGATGCGGATGGCTTGGAAAGCGCGCGCACGGCGCCGCTGGAAATCAAGCCTGCGCGATAGGCTGTTCGGGGAAATGTACGCCGCGCTTTTTGAGGGGTATGATAGTTTGTTTTGGAGGTGCGTCCATGAATCATGATCACTTTTCCAATGGTTGGAAAAATTCACGCGCATTTTTCCAGGCATTGGAAAAAATGTCCGTGCGTTTTTTTGGTTTTGCCTTGCTGCTCCTGCTCTCATCAATCCTGCAGTTACCGGTCGCGGCGGAGGATCTTTCACAGTACGGGCAGGAGTGGGAGGGCATTAAGCAGGAGTTGAACGACGCGCGGCGCGCGCACGACGCGAAGATGCAGGAAATCAAGAAGAACAATCCGCCCGGCCAGCAGCGGGACGAGCTGCTGGAGACGGAGAACGCGAACTTCCGCGCGAAGAACCAGGACCTCGGCGCACGACGCGACAAAATCCACCAGAAGGTGAT
>Ga0334890_1004428_pt1 | contig 12907 bp, 11 predicted proteins | sample GraSluR1_MG_3_FD_207220 | JGI IMG/M metagenome (GOLD analysis project Ga0334890, IMG submission 207220) | Sludge microbial communities from methane-producing bioreactor in Wageningen University, Netherlands - Granular Sludge_31_08-R1 | ecosystem: Engineered > Bioreactor > Anaerobic >... | reverse complement strand
TACCTGGAGCCGCTGGCCGACCATCTGGCCGATCAAGGGCTGGGCACGCTCGGCGAGATCTTCGACGGCGATCCGCCTCACCAGCCGCGCGGGGCTGTGGCACAGGCGTGGAGCGTGGCCGAAGTGCTGCGCGCCTACCGTGCCCTGGAGCCAGGGCTGAAGGCGGGCAAGAGTTAGCGAAAGGTCGAAACAGAGGCGATGAGACTGAGCGTGATCGCTGGTTATTCACCTCACCCCCGTTTCGCTTTGCTCAACTTCCCCCTCTCCGCCAGCGGAGAGGGGGCCAGGGGGTGAGGTTGCGCCAGACCATCAAGAGTCCACTTTTCTGAGGTGACTCTTGAGAGGGGATTGCTCGAGGGACTTCTATGACCGATGAGTCTTATCCAGCATCCGGCTCCGCCCCGCCATCCAGCCGCGCGTACCGGCTGATGCTGGGCGGGACGGTGCTCCTCTTCCTGGGCACGCTGACCGCTGCCGTGCTGATCATCCTCCTGGCCAACGCCCAGGAAGCAAGCCAGGAGGCTGACTTTGCGGCCACGCTGACCGCCCTGGCCCCCGGCATGTACTTCACCCAGTCCGACTTCGCACCGTCGCCGGAGCCGGGCGCGGCGCTGGTCAGCGGGCAGTACCCCTTCACCCCAGGCGACGACTCGCCCAGCTTTGGCCCTGGCGACTCGTGCGCGGAGCAAGTCATCACCGGCAGCGTGCTGGACAGCAGCGGCCAGCCCACCGATGCTTTTAGTGTGCTGGCCTGGGGCGATTATGTCGCCCCGCGCCTGCTGGTCACCGGCGAGATCGCCGGTCACAAGGCCGGCCAATGGCAATTAGCCGTTGCGGGGGGCACCAACCGGCGGGTGTGGGTTCAACTGACGGGGATGGGGCGCTACCTGTCCGCGCCGGTCGAGATCGTCTTCAGCGCCGAGGACTGCGACCGCACGCTGGCCACGGTCGTCTTCGAGCAGCATGACGCGCTGGACAGCGCCGCCGCCCCCTGAGCCGGACACTATGGCACAAAAACGGGGTGCGCTTGCGCACACCCCGCTGCCGCTTTCGCGCTGAGGAGTCTAGAGCGTATTATGAACTCCACGCGCTCAGCGCAGGGGGAAGCGCGCAACGCCAGGTGCGGCGCATTGACCCCACCTTGTGGCCCCTCCCCGCCAACGGGGAGGGGCGAATCGCTCCCCTTTCCCTGCTTGCGGGGAAAGGGGCTGGGGGATAGGGGTTGAAAGTCCATAGCAGGCTCTAGGTCACCGGGCCAGGCGATAGCTCACCCGCGCGTTCGCCGGGATGACGCCACTCGGAAACTCAGCCGCAACTTCGTCCGCGCGCAGATCAACGCCGAGCACGCATCCCTTCCCAACGACAAATCCCGGCGGGACGGTCGAGTTCTTGCCGATACAGGCAATGGACAGGTCGCCGAGCGCGGTTACCTCACCCACTTGCGCACCCTGCCCCACGACAACCCCCTTGTCAATCACCGCGCGCTCGATGACGGCATCGCGCTCGATATAGCTGTCGGTCAGAATCACGCTGTCGCGCACAACGGCGTTCGGGCCGACGAAAACGCCCGGCGACAACACGCTGCGCACCACGCGCGCGCCCGCGCAGATGATCGAGCCATCGGTGATCATGCTGTCCTCGACAATCGCACCCCGGTCAATGCGCACAGGCGGGCGCTCCTCAGAGCGCGTGTGGATGATCCACGAGCGGTCGTTGAGGTCCAGCGACGGCGGCGAGTCCAGCAAGTCCATGTGCGCTTCCCAGTACGCTTCAATCGTCCCCACGTCAATCCAATAACCGCCAAAGGGATAGGCTATCACCTTCATGCCCAGCTCCATCATGCGTGGGATGATGTTGTAGCCGAAGTCGTGGCGCGAATCCATGCGCGCCGCATCCTCGCGCAGCAAGTCTTCCAGCACGTCGAGCTTGAAGACGTAGACGCCCATATTGGCCAGGTCGCCGGGCGGGATGGGCGGCTTTTCCACAAAGTCTATGATGCGGTTGTGCTCGTCTACGGCCATGATCCCGTAGCGCGGCGCTTCGTCGAGGGGGACGCGAATCACGCACACGGTCGCGTCGGCTTCCTGCACCTCGTGGTACTTGATCAGCAGGTCGTAGTCCATCTCGTAGATGTGATCGCCAGAGAGGATGAGGATGTTGCGTGCCCCGCCGCGCCGGATGAAGTTGATGTTCTGGGTAACGGCGTCCGCCGTGCCCGCGTACCAGTCGGTATCCTGGCGGCCCTGGAACGGTTGCAGGAGGCGCACCCCGCCGGTGAACGTGCGGTCGAGGTCCCAGGGGCGGCCCAGGCCGATATGCTCGTTGAGACTGTGCGGGCGGTACTGGGTGAGCACCAACACGTCGAAGATGCCGGAATTGACGCAGTTGCTCAGCGCGAAATCAATGATGCGATATTTCCCGGCGAAAGGCACCGCCGGCTTGGCACGCTTGGCAGTCAGCACCCCCAGCCGGCTGCCTTCCCCTCCAGCCAGAATCACGGCTCGCGTTCGCATGACCAGTCGCTCCTCGTTGCGTGGAAATCCGCGATTGCACCAGGCATCTCGGCCCCATCACCAACCACTGGCACTGCGCCCTCACGGGCGGTTATATCCAGTATATCATGCACGGGCGCGGGCGCGCACGCCATCCACGCCATCGGGTGCGTGCAAAATCTGTCAGGCAGCGTGACCCGCTCTTTAGCCTCACCCCCGCTCAGCGCTGACGCGCCTCGCCGCCCCCTCTCCACGACGTGGAGAGGGGGCAAGCCGAGCGCAGCGAGGCTGGGGGTGAGGCTGCTGCCAGCGTCATACATGTCACTGACAGGCCTTGCATACACCTCCGCCATCAGGCACGCGGCGCGGGGACGTACAACGTGTCGTAGACCCAGTTGACGACCTGCATGGCGTGGCGGTGCCGGTGCCACCACAACCGCGCCGCCAGCAGGCCAATCCCGGCCACGACCGCCAGCCCCAGCAGCGCCGTCCCCCACGCGCCGCGCACCCCAGACTCCAGCGCCGCCAACAACACCAGCAGCGCCACGAATGCCATGCCATACACCCAACGCCCGGCCCGGCGTGCGCCTGTCTCCACCACAGTGCCCCAGACCCACGTGCCGCGTGCTACCGCTTCCAGCGTCCCCCAGAAGGCAATCGTCTGCGGCCCTCCCTCACCAACCGTGCGGCGCAGGGCAAAGCTGCCGTCGTCGAGCAGGGAGACGCGCTGGCCGCTTTCGGCAGCGCAGCGCCGCAGGCACTCCTGGCACTCTTCGACGCTCATGGCCGTCACGAAATCCACGCTCAGGAACTTGAGCCGCCGCCCACGCTCGCCTTCACTCATGGTGACTTCCCATCCTGATCCGGCTCCCCGGTCACCATCAGTCGCGCCATCACCCAACGGGCCAGATCGTGCGCCTGGCGGCTGAGCGACTTCTGGAAGTAAACGTAGTAGGTGGCAAACAACACCAGCAGAATCACCGAGAGCACTGCTACGAACGGCACGGCCAGAGCAATGCCCAGCACGGCGAAGACGGACGTGATCAGCCCCGGCACCGTCAGCAGTGTCTCCAACGTGCTGTTGCGCACGACCTGCCCCACGACGTGAGTCCCCGCGTTTTCGGGGCCAAGCGTCCCCTCAAAGCGCAGCAGCCACAACTCCGGCGCTTCTTCAGCGGGGCGACGCTGCCAGCCTGTCTCGACCAGCACGCGGTCGCCCTGCACACGCACGTAAAGCTGCTGCCCTCCAAAGCGACGAGGGCCGCCCGCCAGAGAATAGACGCACTCATCCCTGGCGAGCGGTGTCACGAACTCGATAGCCACAGCATCACCCGCCGAAAGGTAGCGCAGCGCGGTCACATCGCCCCCCGCCCTCGCACCTGCTCGTCCGTCAGGTAAAGCCGCTGGCGCAACCAGCGCGCGATGTCGTCGGTGGCCCGGCGCAGCGTCCGCCAGCGGGCCGAGAACACGGTCAGCAGCAGGATCAGCACGGGCAGCGAGACGGCAAAGGCCAGGGCGCGCAGCCGCAGAAACAGCAGCACCGTGACCAGAAAGAACACCAGAAACACGATCAACCCCTCGACCAGCACCTGGTTGCCGGTGTCGTGCGTGATCGCGCCGTGCACCCACGTGCCGCCGCTCTCGTCGGGGTCGAGGTGGCCAACGAAGCGGATCGGGTACAGCCCCCCGGCGAACGTCCGCTCGACGGTGAACTGCCCATCGCGGGTCACCTGCGTATGTTGGGTGACCGGTGTCAGCCACGTCCCAACGCCGGAAAGCGGGCTGGCATCGGCGCGGGCCAGCCGCTCGTGGCATGCCTGCGGCCCCAACGCCGTCACGAAGTCCGCCGTGTGGCGCGGGGATTTGCGTTTGATGCTGCTTTCAGTCATGGGTGCAGAGCCTCACCTCCTGGCCCTCGCTCCATTGTACATCCCGCCAGGCTGCGCATGACCAGGGTCGTCTTGCGGGATTCTACCTGATTTCATGATCTATTTTACATCGTGGCCTGTTTCGTGCCTGGACGGAGCCGCCCGCAGTTGCGCCGCCTCAGGCTCCTGGCTCTGCCCTGGCCCACAGGTAGCCCGTTTCTGGATAGGTGTGCACTGCACCCCTGAACTCAGGACACGCACTGACCGTGTGTAACAAGTTTCAATTTTGCGCTAAGTAGTTGACTTTGTTTCAAGAATTCTGTTACACTGAGAATAGGTTAGTTCCCTTGTTCCGAAAGAAAGAAACAACGCCGCTTCACGAGTGAGCGAATGGTTTTGACACCATGACCACCGTGCGCGAAATCGCCAGGCGAGCCAATGTCTCCATCGCGACAGTCTCGCGCGTGCTCAACGATCACCCACGCGTCAGCGCCGAGACTCGCCTGATCGTTCTGCGGGCCGCGCAGGAACTGGGCTACCCCCTCGAGCGGCTGCGCAGCGCGCCCCAGGTCTCCCGGTCGGTGCTCGTGCTCACCCGCGAAGAAGCGGCGGAGACGCAGAACGGCACCTCGCCCGCCGGGGGCGAGTTCGAGCGGCGCGTGTGGGCGGGCGTCCATGCCTACCTGGAAGGGCGGGGTATCGCCGTCCGGCTGCAACACTCCACCGTGTCGCCCGAAGAAGCGCGCCAGCACGCCAAAGACATCGGCGTGTCGGGCCTGGTCTTGCTGGGCGGGGTGCGCGAGCGCAGCTTCGTCAGGGAATTGCAGGCGCACAACATCCCCTTTGTCATCGCCGGGGCGCACCTGCGCCCGATGGAAGTCAACTGCGTGATGGCCGATGTCCGCCAGGGCATTCAGCAGGCCATGCAGCACCTCATTGAGCGGGGCCGCCAACGCATCGGCTTTGTCAACGGCCCCTCCACGACGACGACCAGCGGCGAGAAGCTGGAAGCCTTCCGGTACATGCTGTGCGTCAGTCACCTGCCCTTCGAGACGGCTCAGGTGGTGGTGAGCGATTTCAGCGCCGAAGCGGGCTACCAGCAGACGCTCCGCTTGCTGGAGCAGCAGCCGCACCTGGACGCGGTGCTCTTTGCCGACGATGTGATCGCTTTTGGCGGGATGCGGGCCATCCGCGAGCGCGGCTACCAGGTTCCGGGCGATCTCGCGGTGATCGGCTTTGGCGACTACGAGCTAGCCAATTTCGTCAGCCCCCCCCTGACTTCGGTTCACTTCGACATGCACCAGATGGGCATCATCGCCGCGCGGCGGCTGTGTATGCTCTTCGACGAGCCGGACGATTATCCCTGGCTGGTGCGCGTGCCGACGACGCTGATCGTCCGCGAGTCCGCATGAGGGCGAGCCGGTCTGCGGGAATAGCGGACGCCAATTATTTGTTAGCGACAGGATGCCCGGTCAACGATGATGAAGACCCACTCTTTGCCCCGCCTGCGACTTTCCGACACGCAGTTCGGCATCCTGCTGGCGCTGCCCGCGCTGGCGCTGTTCGCCGCCATCACCATCTATCCGCTGTTCAGTTCGATGTACCAGGGCCTGTTGGAGAAAAGCCTGCTGTGGCCGGGCCAGGAGTTCGTCGGCACCGAGAATATCCGGGCGGTGCTGGACGACGACTTCATGCCCCTGCTGCGCACCACGCTGACCTTCACCCTCTACGCCACGCTGCTGCCGTTCGTGATCGGCTTCGCGGTCGCTCTCATCCTGAACACATCCATGCGCGGGCAGGGGTTGCTGCGCAGCCTGTTCCTGCTGCCCTGGCTCATCCCGACGGTGGTGGTGTCGTTCCTGTGGATGTGGATCTTCAACGCCAACTACGGCGTGCTCAACGGCCTGCTGCGCCAGACCGGCCTCATCGCCGAGAACATCAACTGGCTGGGCCACCGCGAGCGGGCCATGTTCGCGGTGATCATCGCCAAGTCGTGGAACACTTTCCCCTGGATGGCGGTGATGCTGCTGGCCGGGTTGCAGACCATCCCGCGCGAGTTGAACGAAGCTGCCGCCATTGACGGCGCAGGCCGCGCGCGCATCTTTCGCCACATCACCATCCCGCAGTTGCGCGGCATCATCGGCACGGTGCTGCTGCTCAGCTTCATCTGGAACTTCCAGCACTTCGAGATGCTCTACGTCATGACGACGGGCGGCCCGGCCAAAGCGACCACTACGTTCTCCGTCGCCGTGTACAAGACCGCCTTTCAGAAGTTCGACCTGGGCGAGGCCGGGGCCATCGGCATCCTGTGGATGGCGTTGCTCTCGGTGATTGTCGCGCTCTATCTCAAGTTCGGCACGGACAACGAGTAGGAGGGGCGCGGTGACTGTTTCGCGCATAAGCGAGACCTCGACAATGGCTGCTTCACAGCGCCAGAAGCTGCTGGATCGCGCTGTCCTGTATCTGTCCTTCGCCGTCGTCGCCGTGTTCGCCTTCTTCCCCATCTACTGGATGCTGGTCACGTCGCTGACGCCGGCGAACCAGGTCTTCCGCTTCCCGCCGAGGCTATTTCCGGCCAGCCTGACGCTCGACCACTACCAGGCCTTCTTCGACAACCCGACGCTGCTGCGCTATTTCCGCAACAGCGTGCTCGTCTCGACGGCCACCGCCGTTGGCAGCATCCTGATTTCAACCTATGCGGCGTACTCGTTCTCCAAGTTCCGCTACGCGGGGCGGCGCGCGCTGATGTTCCTCATCCTCTCCGCGCAGATGTTCCCGCAGGCCCTGCTGCTGATCGCGCTCTACCTGATGTTCGACGAACTGGGCCTGCTCAACTCGTACTGGTCTATGATCCTGGCCTTCACCACGTTCACGCTGCCGCTGTGCATCTGGATGCTCAAGAGCTACTTTGACACGATCCCCGACGATCTGATCGAGGCGGCCAAAGTGGACGGCGCGGGCCAGTTCCAGATCATTCACCGCATCCTGATGCCCCTCGCCGCGCCTGCGCTGGTCTCGACCACGCTGTTCGCTTTCATTCGCGGCTGGAACGACTACATCTACGCGCTGACGCTAGCCGGGCCGCACAAAATGACGCTGCCGCCGGGCCTGGTGCTGACCTACATCGGGGAGTTCCAGACCTCCTGGCCGAACCTGATGGCGTCGTCGTTCATCGTCTCGCTGCCGATTGTGATCGCGTTCCTGTTCATGCAGCGTTACATCGCCGGCGGCCTCGTCGCCGGGGCCGTCAAGGGTTAGTGGTTCACGGTGGATCAACCGCCGTTGGTATCTCATTCATGGAGGAAAAGGATGTCTCGCAGATCGCTCTCTACTTTGCTCGTTCTGGTTATCGTGCTCCTGGTCAGCCTTGCGCCAGCGATGGCCCAGGAAGGTGGCAAGTTCACCTTCACTGGCTGGTCGCTGCAAGAAGGCGCAACCCGTGACGTGATCATGGGCGTGGTGGCCGAGTACAGCCAGGCCACTGGCGCTGAGATCACCGACGTGTCCTACCCGTATAACGAGTATCTCAACCAGATTCTGCTCCAGGCGCGCGGCGGCAACCTGAGCGGGGCCGTGCAGCTTGACATCGCCTGGCTGGCCCCGCTGGCGGCGATGGGCGTGCTCAAGGACCTCGGCCCGGTCGCCGCAGAAGCCGACTACACCGCTGCCGCGCTCAGCAGCGGCCAGATCAACGGCGTGCAGTACGGCCTGCCCTGGACAACAGCCTCGATTGGCATGGTCGCCAACATGAAGCTGTTGGAAGAGGCCGGCATCACCGAGCTACCGACGACGATTGCCGAGTTCGAGGCGGCGCTCGAAGCCCTGAAAGCCTACGATCCTGATGTGATCCCCTACGCGGGCATGACCGACACAGCCCAGCTGAAGGACATCATCCCCTGGATTTGGACTTTCGGCGGCACGGTCATTGACGACGAGGGCAATGTCGTGCTCAACGACGAGGGCAGCATCGCCGCCGTTGAGTGGTACGCGGGCCTGCTGGAACGCGGTCTGATCGCAGCGGATATGGATCGCTTCGATGCGCGCCAGTTGTTCGCCCAGGGCCGCGTGGGGTTTTACGATGACGCGATTGTGGCGCGCGGGCTGGTTCAGAGCAACGCGCCGGATTCCGACCTGGCCGACTACGTGGTACCCGTGCCGCGCCCCGTTCTGAACGAGGGCGACGCGCCGCAGGCGTTGCTGTGGGGCCACATCATCGTCGTCATTGACGATGCGAACGCCGACGCTGCCGCCGCCTTTGCCAAGTACATCACCACCGATCAGGACACGGTGCTGAACTACTTCGAGCAGCTTGCCCTGCCGCCCACCACGCAGACGGCGCTCGATTCGGAGACCGTCCAGAACAATGCCTACGTGGCAACATGGTCGGAGGGAATCACCGCCACCGCGCGCACAAACCCGTTCTGGCCCTACACCCAGGCTGCGGCGATGGAGCAGGCGCTGAACGAGCGCGTCCAGGCCGTGCTGACCGGGGAAATGAGCGCCGCTGACGCGATGAACGATGCCCACGACGAGATCAGCGACCTGATTGACTAGCAGCACCAGGGCCGTCTGGCGCAGGCGGCCCCCCAGCAATCACGGCGGGAGACGTGCGGGTTGTACGTCTCCCGCCCACCGTTATCATCTGCGGCGTCCTGCATCATAGCCGCAACACTGTAGCGCGACTGAGAGTGAGCCATGTCCACACCGCGCGAGCGATTTCTGCAGGTCTTGCGGAGCGAGCAGCCAGACCGCGTGCCGGTCACGCTGTTCATCCACGATCACGGTCACTTTCTCAGCCAGATGTACCCTGACCTCGATCCCTGGGATTGGGCCGCTCGCCAGGCCAAAGTCGTCGAGCTACAGAAACAGCTTGGCTGCGACGTGTTCGTGCGGCTGGCGCATTATGTGGATCAGCCCGGCTTCATGACGCGGGGCGAGGTGGACACCGAGCAGCAAACAGAGACTTGGCAGGTCAAGATAGAAGAAACCCGCCAGGATGACGCCCTGATCCAGCGGACGACAATCACCACGCCGGACGGGGCGCTCACCCAGGAACGGGTGACCAATCAGGTGGGGCCAGCGACCTATGTGACCACCTGCAGCAAGCCGGCGGTCGAATCGCGCCGCGACCTGGAGATAGTCGCGCGCTATGAGCCGCCTTTCCCCGCTAAGTGGGCGGAGCACATCAAGGCGCGCGTGCAGGCGATCAAGGCCCTGGTAGGCGACGAGGGTATCGTCGGCCTGTGGACAGTAGGCGGGCCGTTCAACTACGCTTCGCGGCTGATCGAGCTAGAGACACTTTACGCCTTATTCCTGACCGATTACGATTTTTACGAACAATTGATGGCCTATGCCCTGCGCCGCATTCAGGAATTCGCCCGACTTGTGGCCGGGGCCGGAGCCGACGTTTTCTGTGTGGGCGGCAACGTGGCGGGGGGCTTCTTGGGGCGGCGGACGTTCGACCGCTACGTGCTCCCCTTTGAAGCAGCGTGTGTCGCAGCGTTTCAGCAGGGCGGTACCCCCGTCATCTACCACAACTGCGGGCAGATCATGAACCTGGTCGAGTCCTACAAGGCGCTGGGAGTGCGCGTGGTCGAGCCGTTCTCCCCGCCGCCGACGCTGGGTGACGCCCAGCTTGACCGGGCGATTGATCTCGTTCGCGGGGACTATGCCATCATCGGCGGGGTGGATCAGGTGAACGTGCTGAAGAACGGCAGCGTGGATGAAGTCCGACGGGCGACCGAGCAGACGATCCGGGCTGGCAAGGGCCCCGAACAACGCGGCCTGTTCATCCTGCAGTCAGCAGATTTTCTGGAATACGACACACCCATCGAGAACCTGGAAGCGTACCTGAGCACAGCGCGGGCGCACGCAGCCTATTGACGCCGGAGATGCTGCGGCTGCTGCCCTGGCGATACTGCTGGCGAGATGCCTCCGTAGGGGCGTATTGCAATACGCCCCTACGGGGGCGCACAGAGCAGCGCCCCTACGAAACCAGCGCGTGCTTAGTTCACCAACAGTATCCCTGGCGCGCAGAGACCCATGCGGTTCACTTACCCAAACGAGGACACCCGAACATGATCACCTACCCTCCTGCCCCACAGCGCACGCCCCGCACCGAGCACATCACCTGCGACCTGGCCATTGTGGGGGGCGGCATGGCCGGCACGTGCTGCGCGATCACTGCCGCGCGAGCCGGGCTGCGCGTGACCCTGATCCAGGATCGCCCGATCCTGGGCGGCAACGCCTCCAGCGAGGTGCGGCTGTGGATTCTGGGCGCGACTTCGCACATGGGCAACAACAACCGTTGGGCGCGCGAGGGAGGCGTCATTGACGAAATCCTGGTCGAGAATATGTACCGCAACCCGGAAGGGAACCCGCTGGTCTTCGACACGATCCTGCTTGAGAAAGTGGTCAGCGAGCCGGGCATCACCCTGCTGCTCAACACGGCGGTCTTCGAGGCGGACAAGTCCGGCCCGGACACGATCCAGGCCGTGCGCGCCTTTTGCAGCCAGAACTCGACGCTGTATGAGGTGCACGCCCCGCTGTTCTGCGATGCGTCGGGAGATGGCATCCTGGGCTTCTTGAGCGGGGCGGCCTTTCGCATGGGCGCGGAGAGCGGCGAGGAGTTCGGCGAGAAGCTGGCTCCCAGCCAGGAATACGGCGAACTGCTCGGCCACTCGATCTACTTCTACAGCAAGGACGTGGGCCGCCCCGTGCGCTTCGTCCCGCCGAGCTTCGCCCTGGACGACATCACCCAGATTCCGCGTTTCCGCAGCTTCAACGCGCGCGACTACGGCTGCCGCCTGTGGTGGATCGAGTACGGCGGGCGGCTGGACACCGTGCACGACACCGAGGCGATCAAGTGGGAGCTGTGGAAGGTCGTGTATGGCGTGTGGAACTACATCAAGAATTCGGGCCAGTTCCCCGAAGCCGAGACGCTGACACTCGAATGGGTGGGGCACATCCCTGGCAAGCGCGAAAGCCGCCGCTTCGAGGGCGAGTACATGCTGCGCCAGCAGGACCTTGTAGAACAGCGCCTGCACGCCGACGCGGTGTCCTTTGGCGGCTGGGCGCTCGACTTGCACCCCGCCGACGGCGTGTACAGCGAGAAGCCCGGTTGCAACCAGTGGCATTCGCGGGGCGTCTACCAGATTCCCTATCGCTGCCTCTACAGCCGCAACATCACCAATCTGTTTCTGGCCGGGCGCATTATCAGCGCCTCGCACGTCGCCTTTAGCTCGACGCGCGTCCAGGCGACTCTGGCGTCGGCGGCGCAGGCGGTAGGGATGGCGGCGGCACTGTGCCTGCGCGAGGGCGTGCGCCCCGCTGTCCTGGCCAGGTCGCCCCACGTCCAGGAGCTTCAGCGCGAACTGTTGCGGCGAGGGCAGTATATCCCTGGCGTGCGCCTGGACGATCCCGACGATCTGGCGCGCTCAGCCCGCGTCCGCGCGTCGAGTGCCTTCCGACTGGCCGCATTTCCCGCCGATGGAGCGCCGGTGCCGCTCGACCAATCCTGGGCGCAAATGCTGCCCGTCCAGCCCGGCACGATGCCTGCCGTATCCTTCCTGCTCGATGTGACCGAGCCGACGACGCTCCGGGTGGAACTGCGCACCAGCGACCGGCCCGACAACTACACGCCCGACGTGACACTGGAGACGCACACCGTCGCGCTGCAGGCGGGGCAGCGGCAGACGGTGACCGTCCCCTTCACCGCCACCATAGACGCGGCGCGCTATGTTTTCGTCTGCTTGCTCAAGAATCCGGTGGTGGCCGTGCACACCACGCAGCAGCGCGTCAGCGGCATTCTGTCCGTCTGCAACACGCAGAATCCGTCCGTTTCGAACTATGGCGCACAGCGCCCGACGCAGGACATCGGGATCGAAGCGTTCGAGTTCTGGGTGCCGCTGCGCCGCCCCAACGGGCACAACCTGGCGGTGACCGTCGAGCCGCCGCTGGCCGCCTTCGAGCCAGCCAATGTCGTCAACGGCTGGGCGCGGCCCACCACCGGCCCCAACGCCTGGGTCGCCGCGCCGGACGACGCTGCCCCAACCCTGACCCTCGAATGGGAGCACCCGCAGACCGTCCAGCGCATCGAGCTATCCTTCGACACCGATTTCGATCACCCGATGGAGTCCGTCCTCATGGGCCACCCGGAACGTGTCATGCCGTTCTGTGTGAAACGCTACCGCGTCGTGGCTGATCGAGGGCGCGTCGTCGCGGCGTGCGACGACAACCACCAGACGCGGAACACCATCACCCTGGCCGAGCCGCTGGTGACCACGAGCCTGCACATCGAGGTGCTGGAGATGAACGGCGACGCGCCCGCCGCCCTGTTCGAGGTGCGCTGCTACGCCTGACGGCGAACGCAGGCGGGAATGCGCACCCGATCCGTTGCCAGGCGAAGGTCAGGGAGGTTCTGCGAACGCCTTCCTTGCTGGAGCCGTTTGAGAGGTATCTTCACCCCCATCCCCGGCCCTTCCCCCGCAAGCGAGGGAAGGGAGAAAGGACTGCTCTCGAAGTCCCTCCTCGCAGGCGGGGAGGGAT
>Ga0334890_1004425_pt1 | contig 12925 bp, 12 predicted proteins | sample GraSluR1_MG_3_FD_207220 | JGI IMG/M metagenome (GOLD analysis project Ga0334890, IMG submission 207220) | Sludge microbial communities from methane-producing bioreactor in Wageningen University, Netherlands - Granular Sludge_31_08-R1 | ecosystem: Engineered > Bioreactor > Anaerobic >... | reverse complement strand
TTTACGAATATTTCCTCATTTCTTCCTGCAATTTTTCGCACCAGCACGAATACCTTAAAATATATGGATGAGGCTCCATTCACATTCGTTTTCTTAAATTGAGTTGCGTCTTCAATGGATACTGAAATTAATTTGTCTGGTATTTTATAAAATAATCATATTTATGAATTGACAAACCGAATAGAATGGGTATAATCAACTTGTCAACTTGTAATTACCAGTATACACCAGTAGATTATGCCCGGCAACACGCCGATAGAAAATAACAATACGTCTATGGATATTGAAATTCAGGACCTGATTCAACGCACAGTGCGCATATCCGTAACCTCGGCATCGACCACCGTTGCCTGCACGCTGCGTATGGAAATGATCGACAAAGCAGTGCTGATATTTCTCGTTGCATTTAAATTTGGAATAACCTTATCTCAGGAGTTAATGATTAATGCAAAGTATAACGATTAAAGGGGTAGTTTTTGATTTGGATGGCGTCATGCTCGACAGCGAAGCCATTAGCATGGACGTGTGGCGCGATATTCTCAGTGAACATAATGCTGTTCTCTCTGAGGAAGATTATGGCAAAATCATTGGCATGTCCGGCGTTCCGGCGGCAAAATTTATTGTTCAACAGACTGGTGCGCCCATTGACCCGGTTCAAATAATGGAACATCATTGGGATAAAATGATTTCAGTCATTCAAAACATGGGGGTCGCTGAAGCTGGCCTGATAGACATTCTCGATCAATTCGCAGCATTATCCCTTCCTCTGGCTGTAGCTTCAAACAGCCCTTCTTTTTACGTACACAGCACTTTGAAAGCCCTGGGAGTGGCAGATCGCTTTGCCACCGTTACCTGCGCAAATGAAATTTCTCACAGCAAACCGCATCCTGAAATCTATTTAAAAGCTGCCGAAAGTATTCATGTCGCTCCTGAAAATTGCCTTGCCATTGAAGACTCTCCGATCGGATTACAAGCGGCACTCGCAGCAGGCATGCGTTGTGTGATTATCCAGAATCCTCATATTAAAAATCCTGACTATAAAGGCGCCTATTCACAACACCCCACCTTGCTGGATTATTTCAACGATATTTCCGCTTCGCTCAATTAACTTACTGTAGCCAAACCAGCATTTCGGAGTGCCTAATTATCATACACAGGACTGACAAATAGTGTAGACAACCGGTAGAATTACCTGGCGTGAACAAATGTCCTGATTTCATTGATAAATATCAGGGTAAAAGCAGGTAATATAGTACTGGTCGATTTGTTCTTCTTTATGTATAGTTATACTGGTTAATTACAGTTTGAAAATATTATGACAGGATGGACATAGCATGGAAGTCTTGATCGAGTTTCAGGGGATTTCCAGAGTACTCGTAAAATCGAAAAAAATGCCACTGAAGGTTGAACCGGCCACCACATACCGGCAAATCATTCAGCGGCTTGCTGTGTTGTATCCTGCCCTGGTAGGAGAAGTCATTTCAAAAGATCGGCAAACCCTGCTCGGTTCAAATATGCTGAGCCTTAACGGGAAGCACATGATTCGTCCCTCTGACCTGGACAACTCTCCTGAAGCCGGTGACAAATTAACACTCATGTCGATCCTCGCCGGAGGATAATCCTCAGAAAAGAATGAAACCAAACAATATTTATCGTCACAGTCATCTGAATTAATCGACTCAATAAGGAGCAATATTTATGTATGGCTATAGCGGGAAGATCCTCCACATTGATCTGAAAGAGAAAAAGAATTGGGTAGAAGAAAAACCCGAGTCTTTTTACAAGACCTACATCGGCGGCGTATCCATGGCTTCACGGTTGTGCTGGGAAAACATCGAAGTCGGATGTGACCCCCTCAGTCCGGGCAATCCCGTATGCATCGCCAATGGCATCTTCGCTGGCACACCCGTGCCCGTCGGCGGCAAATACGGCCTTGCTTCCAAATCACCCCTGACCGGATTTATCGGCGACAGTCTTTCCGGAAGTTGGTTTACCATTGCCCTCAAACGAGCCGGCTGGGATGGCGTCGTCGTCCACAATAGCAGCGATGACTGGGTCTATATTTTCATTGATGACGACCGCATTCAAATCCGCGATGCCAAAAAATTGCTCGGCAAAGGCACCTTCGCAACCGAAGAAGCGATCCGTGAAGAGCTTGGAGACGATCAGGTGCGCTCGGCAACCATTGGCCCGGCCGGGGAAAACCTGGTGCTATTTGGCAATGTGACCAACGATGGCCGCCAGGCTGGGCGTACCGGCCATGGCGCGGTCTGGGGTTCAAAAAAACTCAAAGCCATTTCTGTGCGCGGTACCCATGGCGTAAAAGTTGCCGATCCTGACACATTGATGAAACTATCCTTTGAAATCACTGATGCCGCCCAGGGACCCCATACTTCCAAATACCGCATGCTCGGCACTGCGACCAACGTACTTAATATGAACAAAATCGGCCTCCTGCCCACCCGCAATTACCAGCAGGGTGTTTTTGAAGATGCTGAAATGGTCAGTGGGGAATATCTGGACGAGCACCACAAAGTTAAGGTTATTGCCTGTGCACAATGCCCCATCGCCTGTGAACAAATGTCAGCTGTTCGTGACGGCCCGTATGCAGGCGCCATGACAGGCATTGAATATGAATGCCTGTATGCGGTGAGCTCAAACTGCGGGATTAATGACTTGCGGGCTGCGATCAAGATGATCGAAATCTGCGATCAAGGCGGAATGGACGCGATGAGCTGCGGAGTTACCGTCTCCTGGACAATGGAATCTTTTGAAAGAGGCGTCTTCAAAAAAGAAGATTTTATATGCAAAAAATACCCCGAGGGTTTTGAACCTTATTTTGGCAATGGTGAGGCTGGCGTTACCCTCTGTGAGTTGATTCGGGATCGCGAAGCCATTGGCGAGATGCTGTCCCTCGGCACAAAACGCGCCTCAAAAATCACAGACGAAGAACGCGGCAGCGAAACCTACAAATGGGCCATGAACATCAAAGGCCTGGAGAACCCCGGCTACGATGCCCGCGGGCTGAAAACCTTCTCCGTTGGTCTGGCAACCGGCACACGCGGCGGCTGCCACAACCGTTCCGCTGCATATGATCCTGATATTAAGGGTGAAGTAGACCGCTTTACGATTGACGATACACGCGGAGAAGTCGCCCGAAGTTCAGAAGAATATGCGGCTGTCTATGACGCGTTGCCCCTGTGCAAATTTATCCGCCGCTGTTTTACCGGCAAAGCGGATCGTGCCGGCGCCTGGCCGATGATCGCTGATCTGATCAACGCCACAACGGGTTGGGACTTTACTTACGATGATGTTGATGCCATTGGCATCCGCGCCCACACCATTAAGAAAGCCTTCAACATCCGCGAAGGCTGGACCCGCGCCGACGATACCCTCCCCTATCGCTGGCTGCACGACAAAATCCCCGAAGGCGCTTCCGCTGGCTGTGTCATTCCTGAAAACGAACTGGAACAGCTGCTGGACATGTATTATGCTGCCAAAGGCTGGACGAATGACGGACTGATGCCAAAAGACCTGCTGGTTTCTTTAGGTATGGAAGACGTCGCCGAAGAAATTGGCGTTTAGGCTCAACAAGGAGAAAATCGTGGTAACTTCAACATCCAAATACAAATATATTGCCTGTGATCCCGCAAAATGTGTTGGCTGTCAGCTATGCGAATACATCTGTTCCTATACCAAAAATGGCGACTACAACACCTATCGCAGCCGCATCCGCACGGTACGCGCTGAAGAAGTGCTGATTACTGCCATCGCCTGTCACACCTGCGAAGACGCCCCCTGCGTGATCGCCTGCACCACTGACGCTCTCATCCAGGACCCGGTGTCAGGCATCGTCCGGGTCGATCCCAGCCGCTGTGATGGCTGTGCCTGGTGTATTGAAGCCTGCGATTTCGGTGCCATCTCCATCAACCCTGCCACCAAATTGGCAGAAATCTGCGATCAATGCGAAACGATGGAAGATGGTCCCCAATGTGTCATCTGGTGTCCCAAAGATGCACTGGAATTAACCACGCCCGAACTGCGTGCCCAAAAAGCCCGCCGCAAACTCGCATCTGAAGAAGCGCTGACTTAAGACTGTTCGAGCAGCATCAATCAAGAAAAACCTTTACCTGTAATTCGAGGAGCCACATGACCGAAGAAAACAAAGGCGATCAAGATCTCCGTATTGGTGTTTATATTTGCCACTGCGGAAATAATATTGCCGGGGTAATCGACCCGAAAGCAGTTGTAGAGTTCTCTGAGGGCCTTCCCGGCGTTGTACGGGCCACAGACACTCTCTACGCCTGCGCAGACAGCGGACAACGACTGATCAAAGAGGATATTGAAAAATATAAACTCAACCGCGTCGTCGTTTCTGCCTGTTCCGTCCGCATGCACGAACCAACTTTCCGCGCAGCTGTTGCCGAAGCCGGGCTCAACCCCTTCCTGATGGAAATGGCAAACATCCGCGAACAATGCACCTGGGCGCACGGGCACGACCGGGAAGGCGCTTTGCACAAGGCCAAAGACCTCACCGCCGCAGCTATTGCCAAAGCCTCTTTCCTGACACCGCTGGACATGATCAATGTACCGGTAACCAAGAAGGCCATGATCGTTGGCGGCGGCGTAGCAGGCATCAGTGCTGCATTGGATCTCGCCGACCAGGGCATCAAAACAATACTGGTTGAAAAAGAACCAACCATTGGCGGGGTCATGGCACAGCTCAACAAAACCTTCCCGACGATGGACTGTAGTATATGAATTCTTGCACCCAAAATGGTCGACGCGGCGCGTCACCCCAATGTTGAAATTCGAGCATATACTGAAGTAGAACGAGTGGAAGGCTTTGTAGGCAACTTCAAGGTCCAGCTCCGTGAAAAAGCAAAATACGTCCTGGCCGATCGTTGCAATGGCTGTGGCGAATGTGCGAAAGCCTGTCCAATCGAAGTCCCCAACTATTTCGAAATGGATCTCGCCCCGCGCAAAGCAGCCTATGTGCCGATGAGCCAGGCTGTTCCCCTGATTTACAACATCGACATGGATGCCTGCATCCATTGCTATAAATGTGTTGATGCCTGCGGCAAACTGGAAGCCATTGACTTTGCGATGGAAGACAAGCTGGTCTGGGAAGATGTCGGCGCGATTATTCTGGCGACTGGTTATTCCCATTTTGATCCGTCCCTGATCCCCGAATATGGCTATGGCCGCTTTCCTAACGTGATCACGGCCATGGAAATGGAACGCCTCAACAACTCGGCTGGCCCAACCGCCGGCAATCTGGTTCGCCCCGGCGATAACACCAACCCCAAGCGCATGGCTTTCATCAACTGTGTAGGCTCCCGTGACAAACGCTTCTATCCGTGGTGCTCCAACTTCTGCTGCATGTACTCTATCAAAAATGCAGTCCTGCTTAAGCAGATGTACCCCGACAGCGACATCACCATTTACTATATGGATATTCGCACCCCCTCCAAGGGCTATGAAGAGTTCTATGACCGGGCGCGTGAAATGGGCGTCCACTTCATTCAGGGCCGTCCCAGTCTGATCACGGAAGATGAAGCTACTGGGAATCTCTTTGTTCACTCCGAAGATGTTTCCCTCGGTAAAGTTATCGAACACGAATACGACATGGTCATGCTCAATCAGGCGGCCATTCCGCAGCTTGACCAAAACATCATGAGCCAACTGACGAATGCTTCCCAAAGCCCTGGCGGCTGGTTTATGGAATACCATCCCAAGCTGCGCCCAATGGACAGCCCCACAGACGGCGTTTTCCTCGCGGGCGCATGCCAGGGACCGAAAGACATTCCCAACAGCGTTGCACAAGGTTCGGCTGCGGCAGCCCGTGCCGGACGTATCCTCCATTCAGATCGATGGGATATTGAACCCATCGTCGCACATGTCTGGGAAGATCGCTGTGTCAGTGCGGACGGCAAGAAATGCGGTATCTGTGCCCAGGCCTGCCCCTATGGCTCGATCATTTATGAACAAGGCAAGGCTGCCGAAGTCGTCACCGCAAAATGCCACGGCTGTGGCGGATGTGTGGCAGAATGCCCGCATAACGCCATCACCCAATTGCACTACACTGATGCCCAGCTTCTCGCCCAAATTCACGCCCTGCTGGCAGACAAACCGGAAGAGAAAATTGTTGCCTTTCGCTGTCATTGGTGCTCTTACGGTGGCGCCGACCTGGCAGGAACCAGCCATTTCGAATACACCGCCAACGAACGCGGCTTGCGCGTGATGTGTTCTGCTCGCATGGACCCGGACTTCATCTACGAAGCCTTCAAGCTGGGCGCTGGCGGCGTGCTCTACTCAGGCTGTCACCCACAGGACTGTCACTACATCACCGGCCAGATCGTCGGCGCAACCCGGGCAGACCGGCTCAAAAGAGCTTTTGACAAAATGGAAATGACCGAAGGACGCTTCCGTATTGAATGGATCAGCGCAGCCGAAGGGGATAAATATGCCCGTGTGCTGAACGAAATGCAGGACGTACTCGATAACATGCCAAAAGAAGAGCTGATGGCCGAGATCGAGAAACTGCGCCCGACTATGGATAAACGCTCCCGCCGCCTCCGCGAAGTCCCTGGCGTAGAAGCAGCTTATCAATTCTCTGAAAAAATGGGGAAGATCATTGTCAAGGAGATCATTGTATGAGCAACCACGCAAACACTCCAGAGACATTTGCCGATAAAGTACGCAGCATCCCCGGCGGCGAGCACCTTGAAATGTGCTACGCCTGCGGTACCTGCGTGTCCAAATGTATGATCCAGCAAAAAGTGGAACAGGAATACAATCCTCGCCGCTTGATTCGCATGGTCATGATGGGGATGGAAGAAGAAGCCTACGAAAACCCCACCACCTGGCTGTGCTCAGCCTGTGATTTATGTTACCCGGCCTGCCCCCAGCAAATCCATATTTCTGGCGTAATTGGTGCAGTGAAAGACTTGGCCGTTGAAAAAGGCTATACCTCACCGCTCGAAACTGTATCCGTCAATGAAACCCTGTGCTCCGGCTGCGGCATCTGCGTCATGGTCTGTCCCTACGAAGCCCCTCACCTGATTGAAAAAGTAGTGAATGGTGTCAATGACAGATTCTCTGAAGTAGACATCAACAAGTGTATGGGCTGCGGCATTTGCGTTGCCTCCTGTCCCACCGGTGCAATTGCCCGTGACGGCGTAAGCAATCCTGACATTATGAAGCAAATCCCTCGGTCTGTCACGAAAACCGATGCCCCCTCCATGATGGTCTTCATTTGTGACTGGTGTCTGCGCGCAGACGATGATCTCGCCATACTGGAAAGCTATCCCGAAAATATCAAAACCATCCACATCCCCTGCTCCGGCCGCATCGATCCGCAGCTGGCATTACTATCCTTGCGCTCCGGTATTTCGGGCGTATTGGTTTGCGGCTGTCAGCCTGGGGAATGTCACTATCAGCGCGGCACCGACGTAGCCGATTGCAAAATGAGCATCCTGGACCGCATGTTTGGACAAATGGACCTGGCTGATGGCAGAGTACGTTTCGTCCAGATTGGCACACAGGATCGTGGACGCATCCGCAAAGAAATCGACCAGATGCTTGAACATCTGACATCCCTGCAGGAGGTGTGCTAATGGCAGACAAACCAAAAATCGCCTTCTACTGGGCTGCAAGCTGCGGCGGCTGCGAGATTACGATCACGGAATTGGGCATGCGCCTGATTGATCTTGGCGAAGCAGTTGATATCGTCTTCTGGCCCTGTGCGATGGATTTCAAATATGATGATGTTCGCGCCCTGGATGATAAAGAAATTGACATCTGTTTCTTCAATGGGGCTATTCGTAACGAAGAAAATGAAGAAATTGCTCACCTGCTTCGCAAAAAGTCAAAAGTAATGGTTGCCTTTGGTGCCTGCGCCCACGTGGGCGGCATCCCCGGGTTGGCGAATCTCGCGGACACCGAGGATATCATCCAGCGTGTATATGTCACAACACCCTCCCTGGACGAAACCAGAGGCACGCTGCCCCAAATCAATCATGAAGTTCCCGAAGGCAGTATTCACATCCCGGAAATGTACGATCACGTCAAAACCCTGGCCCAGGTCACCGAAGTAGACTACTTCATGCCGGGCTGCCCGCCGGTTGTCGAGCAGGTATGGACCGTCCTCCAGATTGTCCTGGCCGGGCAGTTACCCGAAGTTGGTTCAACCATCGGCGTAGACGGCAAAACCAATTGTGATGTCTGCCCCCGGCAAAAAGGACGCAGCGGCCTGCGCATCAAGGAATTCAAGCGTCCTCACGAGGTTGAGCTGGATCCTGAGGTGTGTTTCCTGGCCCAGGGCATCATCTGTTGTGGCCCTGTTACCCGCGCCGGGTGCGGTTTGCCCTGCCTGAGTGGGAATATGCCCTGCCGTGGTTGCTATGGCCCCTCTGAAGGCGTAATAGACCAGGGCGCCAAGCTACTCAGCGCAGTCGCAGCTCTGATTGATACCGACGATCCGGCAGAACTCCAGAAAATCATGGATACGATCGTTGACCCGGTGGGCACTTTTTACAGGTTCAGTCTGGCTGACTCCATTCTGAGTGAACTCAAACACAAGAAGGCATAAAGAATGACTGTCAACCAGAAAAATAGGTGTAATTTATGAAAACGAAAATATCCGTTGATCCCATTACCCGTTTGGAAGGCCATGGTCGCATCGATCTCTTCCTGAATGATGATGGCGGGCTGGAAAATGCATACATGATCGTCCCTGAACTTAGAGGCTTTGAAGCCTTCTGCGAAGGACGCCCCGTTGAAGAAATGCCGCGCATCACCCAGCGCATTTGCGGAGTTTGCCCGGTCGCCCATCACCTGGCTGCTGCCAAAGCGGGCGACGCCGTGTATCACGTCGATCCGCCCATCGCCGCAAAGAAGATCCGCGAACTGATGAATTCTGCCTTCTTCGTCTCCGACCATGCCACCCACTTTTACGTTCTGGGCGGTCCCGATTTCATTGTTGGACCAGACGCCCCCAAGAGCGAACGTAATATTCTCGGCGTAGTGCGCAAGGTTGGCCGGGATGTTGGTGCGCGTGTCATGGGTCTCCTCAAAGACAACCACCGCATCTGCGCCATCATTGGCGGCAGATACATTCATTCCGTCAGCGCCATCATTGGCGGCGTCAGCAAATCCCTGTCCAAAGAAGATCAGGCTGAGATCATCCAGTTGGCTGAAAAATCGGTCGAAACTGCAAAATTCACCCTGGAACTCTTCAACAAAATCGTTCTCGAAAACCAGGAATACCTCGACCTGATCCTCAGTGATGCCTTCACCCACCAGACCTATTACATGGGTATGGTCGATGAAAACAATAAGGTCAACTTCTATGACGGCAAAGTGCGCGTAGTTGGCCCGGACGGGAAAGAACTGCTGAAATATGGCCCGGATCAGTATCTGGATGTGATTGCAGAACACATCGAACCGTGGACCTATTTGAAATTCCCGTACTTGAAGAAAATTGGCTGGAAAGGCCTGATTGACGGACCGGAAAGCGGCGTTTACCGCGCCTCACCCCTTGCACGGCTAAACGTTTCGGATGGCATGACTACCCCCTTCGCCCAGGCGGAGTATGAGCGTTTCTTCGCTACCCTGGGTGGCAAACCTGTTCACTCCACTCTGGCAACCCACTGGGCGCGCCTTGTTGAACTGCTCTACGCCGCCGAACGCTCCCTGGAGCTGGCAAAAGACCCCGATATCACCAGTGATAATTTCCGCACCATTCCCACCGAGATGCCCACCGAAGGCATTGCCATTATTGAGGCCCCTCGCGGTACACTCACCCATCACTATGTAACCGATGAGCGTGGTCTGCTGAAAAGCGTCAATCTGATCGTCGGCACTACCAATAACTACGCCGCCATTGACATGTCGATCAAGAAAGCCGCTCAAAACCTGATCGTCGCCGGACAACCAATAACAGACGCCATTCTTAATAAAATTGAGATGGCCTTCCGCACCTATGACCCCTGTCTTGGCTGCGCCACCCACGCTACCAGCGGTGAAGCCCCTCTGCTCGTCAAGGTATATGACCACAATCACACCCTCGTTCAGGAAATACGGCGGGATTAGGAGAAATCAATGAGTGCTCGAGGATTAACCCAAAAAACACGCACCGAACACGAAATCGTTCTCGAACGGTCGATGGTCACCCGCCACTACGTGATGAGGTGGAATCTCGACTTTTGTGTTGGCTGCGAAATTGGCCCGCTGGCATGTCCCAAAGGGGCCGTCATCCATCAGGATGGTGAAATCGTAGACGGCAGACTGATCAAAAAACCAACCATTGACATTGACACTGAAAAATGCGTTTTATGTGGCATTTGCGAGGTCATGTGTCCCAAACATGCCATTTCGATGACGATCAACGACAAGCGGGAAAATCCCGTCCTGGAACATGGCGCTTTTCCCGAACTGATCCAGTCCACCCAATTCGACAAAGACAAATTCGATTTCGATCTCAAAGACTTTGTTATCGACAATTGTCCAACCCAAGTCATCAGCTATGATGAAGATGAAGAGACGATGGTGGTCAACGATCCGCATTGCATCCGCTGCCGCCAGTGCGAAATCGCCAGCGATGGCGCATTTACCGTTCGCCAACCCTGGCAAGGAAAAGTGGAACTGTATCGCAATCGCTGCGTGGAAGGCTGTACCGCCTGCGCTGACATCTGCCCGACCCGTGCCCTGCATATCAATGACGATGGCGAGCTTGTCCTTGCAGATTATTACTGCATCAAATGCGGCGCCTGCATGCAGGTCTGCCCCGTCAAACGGGAATATGATGAGAGCGAATACACCTACCAATCTTATGGTGTAGAAGTCAAACGCCAGCACAAAACCGTCAATAATCAGGAAGCTCTGCCCATCTGGGTAGAACGCTGGCGCATTGGACACGAACCAGTCGAAAGCGGTTCATGGACGGATGCTCTTCGAAAACTGGCTGATGACAAAGCCAGCATGATCGAACTGGACAAGAAACGTGCGCTGAAACGAAGGGACTTGCTCAAAGCCCTCCCGGGCAGCCGTATCCTCCTGAACAAAAAATAAGAATTTTGCTTTTCGAATCAAGCAGCGATAAATTCTTATCGCTGCTTTTTGTATGCATATTCCGATTACTGGAATACAATTAACAAACATCTCTCTTCTTGTGAACAGGCTGACCAATGAACGAAAAAACCTTGAATCCGCATCTCCATAACCCGCAGCTCGACGGATCACCCATCCTTTCCCTTGCCGGGAAAACGGGGGTGTTGCTGCTGCACGGATTTACTGCTACGCCTTTTGAAGTACGCCGCCTGGCAGAATTCTTTATGCGCCGCGGCCTGTCCGTTGCCACACCAGCCCTTGCCGGACATGCAACCGCGCCTGAAGATATGCTGCGTATCCACTGGCAGGATTGGCTCAAAACAGGCGAAGACGGTTACGCCCAATTGGCATCGCATTGTGACCGCATTTTTGTCGGCGGGGAATCCACAGGGGCAGTCGTCGCACTGCTCCTGGCCGCCTTGCATTCTGAGATAGCAGGTGTGCTTGCTTATTCCCCTGCCATGAAGCTGCCGCTTGGGTTCATCGATAAAATTGTCATTAAGTATCTCTCAGGCATCGTGAAATATTCCCCAAAAAGCGATCTGGAAGGCAATACCACCTGGCAGGGATACCGCGTCAACCCCCTCAATGGTGTCAAGCAGCTCATCGCCCTGGAAAACGAAACCATCGGCAAGTTACATAACATCACCCAGCCTGTGCTTGTGTTCATGGGCGGCAAAGATAAAACCATCGACCTTGTCAGCGGAGATATTGTTATCGACAACATTTCCTCCCGGTTCAAGAAAAAATACTTTTATCCTGACGCCGAACATTGCATTCTGCTTGGCGACAAATTTGATGAAACAGCAAACCTGGCCTGGCAATTCATCCAGGAGCACAGTCAGGTATAATTCTATCGGCTACACGAAATATTGATTGAAACAAGATGAAATATAAACGTATTATTATTAAAATCGGTACCTCAACCCTCACTTCAGGCATGGCAGGCATTTCTCTGCCCCGCCTGGTTCAGGTTGTTCAGCAAATTGCCGACATGCACACCAGCGGCATCCAGGTCATTTTGGTTACCTCCGGCGGGATTGCCGCAGGCCGGGAAGCGCTGAATTTCCCTGACTTTCCAAAATTTGTGCCTTCAAAGCAGATGCTTTCCTCGGTTGGTCAGCCTCGGTTGATGAGCATCTACACTGACCTCTTTAGACTGTACAGCAAAACTGTCTCCCAAATTCTGCTGACCCGCTCTGACCTCTCCGATCGCCGTCGATATTTAAACGCCCGCAACACGATGGAAGCGCTGCTATCGTATGGCGTGATTCCCGTCATCAACGAAAATGATACCGTCGCCACCGAGGAGATCCGCTTTGGTGATAACGACAACCTCTCCGCAATGGTCGCCAATTTGATCGACGCTGACCTGCTTATCCTCCTCACCGACCAGGAAGGAATCTACTCCAGCGATCCTCGCAGCAACCCGGATGCAGAATTAATCCCCTTGGTTTCCACGCCTGACATCCCGGAAGAACTCTGGAAAGCGGCCGGGGGCAGCAAAACCGGCCTCGGCACGGGTGGCATGGTTACCAAGCTGGAAGCAGCTGACCTGGCGCGACGTTCTGGCACAGCCGTGGTCATCGCCAACGGCGAATCCCCTGACATTTTGCAACGCATCGCCAACGATGAGAAAGTCGGCACATTTTTCACCACCGTTGCCAGCACCGTCGAAAGCCGCAAACGTTACATCCTCTCCGGGGCACAATCTGCTGTCGGCAGGATTGTGATTGATAAAGGTGCTGCGAAAGCCCTCATCCACGGCGGGAGTTTGCTGCCCGTCGGCATTGTCGATATAAATGGTGAATTT
>Ga0334890_1004421_pt1 | contig 12934 bp, 5 predicted proteins | sample GraSluR1_MG_3_FD_207220 | JGI IMG/M metagenome (GOLD analysis project Ga0334890, IMG submission 207220) | Sludge microbial communities from methane-producing bioreactor in Wageningen University, Netherlands - Granular Sludge_31_08-R1 | ecosystem: Engineered > Bioreactor > Anaerobic > Unclassified... | reverse complement strand
CAATCGGACAATGAGGTGGGCGGCTTTGGCATCACCGATCCGGATGACCTGCTGTTTGTACAGGACGTCGTTGCCGTCAAACAGGAAGTTACGTCCATCAGTGTCAAGTTCGATGACGAGGCGGTCAGTACGTTCTTCGACGAACAGGTGGACCTGGGCCGAAGGCCCGAACAGTTCGCGCGTGTGTGGCTGCATACGCACCCGGCAGATTCCCCGGAACCCAGCGACAAGGATGAAGAGACGTTCAAACGTGTGTTCGGCGCGTGCCAGTGGGCGGCGATGGTGATCGTGGCCCAGGATGACAGCACGTACGCGCGACTGAGCTTTAACGTCGGCCCGGGCACCGGTATCGCGCCAAGCACCGATGTGTTCCATATCGGCCGGCAGTACAGCCATCTGGACGACCGATACTTCCGTGGCGCGATCGACGACGTGCGGGTCTACGACCGCGCCCTCTCGGCTGAGGAGGTCGCCGGGCTGGCGGGTCTGACCGTCGCACGGCACAAGTCCTTCTAAGGCCGATCGTCGCGATGTGCATTGGCGGTTAAGGATCTGTGAAAACCGGGCAAGGGGCTGCGAGCGACAATCGCAGCCCCTTCGTGTACTTTCGGCAGGGGTTCACGAAGCGATTGGCATGCCCCGTTGTGCTGGCAGATTCAGCTTGATCGGCGGCTCTTACAGGAACGAATGGGGCCGTCACTCACAGCCGTGACGCACAACGGAGGTTCCGCAGCCGCTCGTGAAATCGCTTTCCCTGCGGAACGGGGAGACGATCTATGAACACCACACGGGGCCCTGGGTGCGTCCCGCACCTTGTCGTACATTCGTTTGTCAGATAGATCGTTATTGTTGGCATGGAACGTACATCGTGAGCACTTCGCAGTCTGATGCCGTTGAACAACTCCAAGCTACCGGATTCGGCTCGCGATGTCTCTTCTATGCGCGTGTTGCCCTCCCTTGACAGGCGCATGTGGATCGCAGGTTCGAATCCTGCCGGGCGTAGTGGATTGAGGGCGCGAGGTTACGGTTGTCTGGGGCCCTGTGAACGGACTTGGCGTGCATAGGTTTCCTTCATGGCCAGGGTGCACATCAGGGCCAGGGCCGAGGCGATCAGGAGCACCAGGAGGACGACCCGATAGCCGGCGAGGGAGTACCCGGTGCTGAGGGCGTGGGGATAGCCGTCGAGGATTCGGCCGAGCAGCCACATGAACACCGCCCCACCGAAGAACGGGAACAGGTTCACCATTCCGACGCAGGTGCCTGCCATTGCGATGGGGAACAACTCCTTGGTCGTGGTGAAACCCATGATGACGATCGCGGAGGAGAACACCGAAAACAGGAAGAACCACGCAAAGAGCGTCCAGTGCGGCAGACTCGCCGGCAGCGCGACCGCTAGCAGCAGAAGCAACGAGAGGACCGTCGAGGCGAGAATGAAGACCCGCTTGCGGCTCCTGAGTCTCTCGGAGAGCATCCCCAGCAGCGGGCTTCCGACGATCATGCCCCAGGCGATCATGCTCAGGACCGCTCCGGTCTGCCCTTTGCTCATGCCATAGACGTGCATGAGGTACGGGCCGCCCCAGAGGCCGCCGAAGCCGAAGAAGATGCCGCAATCGAAGAAGAACCAGACGGCGACCGGCCAGAAATGCCTCGTGGCGACGACCCGCCGTGCCCCGGCCAGCAGGCCGATCGCGTCCGGCTGGGCGACGGGCGAATTGGGGCTGTCGGCGGGCCGGTCACGGACGACGAGCCAGGCCAAAGCCATCAGAACCACCGTCACCGCTCCAATGACCTGGAACGAGACGCGCCACCCGACAAAGGTGGCCAGCAGGCCCAGAAGCCACGTCCCCGCCAGCACGCCGAGCCCTCCCACGGCGTTAAGGATGCCGGCCATCACTGCGAACTCGCCGGCCTTGAACCATTGCGAGAGGACCTTCATCGTGGGGATGAAGACCATCGAGACGCCCAGACCGACCATCACGCGCGCGACGAAGGCGGTTCGGATGCCCGGCGCCAGGCCGAACAGCACGCTGCCGACCGCCGCCAGCAGCAGAGAGACGGTGACGGTCTTCCTCGGTCCGACGGAGTCGGACAAGAGCCCGGCCGGAAACTGCATGGCGGCGTAGCAGTAGAAATACAGCGAGCCGAGAAGACCCAGAACGCCGGCCGCGACGCCAAAATCGCCCGCCAGATCGTCGGCTACGACGGAAAGCGAGAGACGATGGAAGTAGACGAAGAAGTAGGCCAGGCCCAGCACGGAGAAGATGGCCCAGCGCAAGACGCTCATCTTCCGATTCTCGGTCATCTCTGTCACGTGTCCACTTGTCCGACGTGTCACAGGTCTATGATCCTTGGGACTTGGCCGGAGCCAGTTGGGCCAGCAGTTCGATAGCCGCCTCGGCCATCCGTTCGCCGCCGCCCGGAGCGATACGCGAGTTGATCGTCTCGTAGCTGCCCTCGGCGAAGGCCTTGCGGGTCGGGATGTAGCCCGGCGCATCGTGGCACAGCTCGATGACGAGCGTCGTGGCAAAGGGGCTGGCCTGCTTGATCGCCAGGCCCAGATCGACGAAGACCTCGCCCGGCAGACCGACCACGGCGACGTCGTCGCTGAGCCGGAAGACCTGCACCTCCAGCGGCAGCGTCGAGCCGCCTCGCCATTGGACCGCGAGAATCTTGTAGGCACGAACCTGATCGAGGAACGACAGATCCTGCGTGCCGACCTTATGGATGTCACGTCGGGCCTGCTCGATCTCGTCGGCGGTGAACGTCTGCAACGGCGCGTCTACGACGGCCCGCGCGACCGCCAGCGATGGGGCCGCCGTCTTCAGTTCCGCCAGCGCATCCACAACGGTTTTCGCCAGGGTCCGGCCGATGTGTTCGGTGGTCAGGCGTTCTCGTCGCGTGACGTCGATGTGGTTGATGTCCCCACACGCGCCCGTACCGAACAGCAGCGTGAAGTCGTCGCCCAATGTTTTGCGCAGGTCCTGCTCCAGATAGTAGGGATAGTCGGCGGCGTACTTCGTGCCTCCCACCGTATCGAGATGCAGGGCGAAGTTGACCAGGCCGGCCAGCGCCGCGTTCTCGGCGGCCGTTCGGAACAGGACGACGCCGACTTGTGGATCGATGGGCCCGGCGACGCGAACGATGTCGGGATTCAGAACGCCCGGATTGAAGCGAACCGTGCCGTCGGCCATGTGGAACCGCCGGTTGAAGGAGAGCCCCTGTTGCTTTGCGACGGCGGTCTCCACGCGCACAGGCCGGACGGCGGCGTCGGCCTGACGGACCGCCTGTACGATGCCGTCCGCCAACACGGAAGCGTAATCGACGCTCTCGCGCAGGTCCTGGCCATGTTTGGCCAGCGCCAGCTCGTGGAAGTGATTCCGCAGGGCGCCGAAGTAGAGCGGGCCGGTGTGGGAATGCGTTGCGGCCAGCAGGATGTTCTCGGCGGGGATGCCCGTCTCGGCCTCGGCCCGCTGCCGCGCCGCCCGCGAGACCTCGGGCGACAGTCCGATGATGTCACAGAAGACCATCGCCGCCTTCGTCGCACCCTGGCGCATCACAAGGGCCTTGGCGTGGAGGGGATTCGAAACGCCTTCGCTGAGCCGCTCGTGGAAGTAGCCGCTCATGCGATAGCCCACGGGCGGCGTGACATCGACGACACCGACACCCGCCTCCATTGGGGCCGACGCCGGGCGAGCGGCGTTCTGCGACTTCTGTCCCGTCAGTTCCTCAAGAAAGCGACGCGCCTTGATGGCTTCATCGCGCATATGCGGCAAGTCGCCCGGGTCGAGGCACTCGACAATCAGCGGCCCGCCCTCGAACCCGCCGGCCTTGAGCTTGGCAAAGACGGCGGGGAAATCGACCTGTCCGGTCCCCGGCGTGACGGCCACGTCCTTGGGATGGCGGTAGTCCTTGACGCACATGCCCGTGACCAGCCCATCGACGGTGGGCGCATCATCGACGGGGCTCAACTCGCCGTTGGAGTAGTAGTAGATGTTGCCCGGATCGTACCAGATGCGGAAATTCTCATGGCCGACCATCTCGACGGTCTTGCGGCACTGCGGCCCGGTGGCATTGAATCCGCCGTGCGGCTTGACGCTGATGCCGATCCCGCGTGCGGCGGCGTAGTCGCAGCATTCGGCGATGGCCTGGTAGTACGCCTCGTACAGGTCCTTGTTGCCGGTGCCGCCCATGAGCAGGTTCGTCGAGCCGCAGGCGGCGCAGTTGTCGATCAGCTTGCGAAGCCCCTCGATGCCCGCCTTGAGCGACCGGGCTACGGGGATATCGCCTCCATACACCGAAGCGACCTTCAGGCCGCGTTGCCTGACCTCGTCGCCGACGCGCACGGCCTCTTCGATCGGCGTGGCCACGGAGATCACCAGGCGGGTCTGGGACTTCGTCGTCATCAGGCCGACGTACTCGTACCCCGCCTCGGCGATCGCATCGAGCGCCACACGGTACTCGTACTGGTCCCACGGGCGCGTGTAGCAGCCGATCTGCCAGCGAGGCTTCTTCGTCTGCGCCGACACGGTCTCCGTGTTGGCCAGCACCCAGCCGGCGGCGCCGATCTGCATCGCTCGACCCAGAAACCCACGGCGCGAAAGTGAATCGGACAGGGTCCGTTCATCCTGTTTGCGTGTCGTCATCATCTGGCCCCTTCGAGGTAGGATTATCCTTCGCGGATCTCACGTTTCTGTGGATCGTAGATCGTGCGTTGGCCGGTGTCGAACGAGCGCACGGCCATCAGGCAGGCGACGGCGTGCTGGTAGCCGGCATCGATCGAGGCGTTGGGCGTCTTTCGCGACCGCAGGCACTGGAGCCAGTCGAGAAAATGGTCCGGCCGGGGCACGTCCTCGACGGGGACCTTGCCGCGAATCTGGCCCCGACGTTTGGCGCCGCCCTCGGCGGTCAGGACGGGGGTCGTCCAGGTCACCATGTCGAGCACGCCCTCGTCGCCGAAGATCTTGAAGCTATTGCCGCTGCCGTTGCCGAAGTTCGTTGAGTAGCTGACCATGAACCCTTCGGGATAGATCCATAGGGCCTGCACGTGATCGGGGCAGGTGAAGTGGTGTTCGTCCTTGTAGGTGAACGTCCCGCCCAGGCAGACGCAGCTCGTGGGGAACGTCGCGCCGGTGATGTAATGGACCAGGTCGATGAAGTGGCTGCCCAGGCCGGGGACCGGGCCGTCGGAAAACTCGCGGTAGCCGTACCAGCCGGAGTACTTCACGGGGTCGAACGCCTGTGCGGGCCGGTCGCCGAGAAATTCCTTCCAGTCCACATCCTCTTTCTTGACGTCCTTGACGTACGAGTACCAGTACGGCCGTTCGGCGTTGCGACACTGCTCGATCCGGCCCACCGTTCCGAGGACGCCGGTCCTGTACAGCTCGCGGCAGCCGGTGAAGCTCGGCAGGCTGCGGAGCTGCGTGCCGATCTGGACCACGACGTTCGCCTTCTTGACGGCGTCGCAGGCGTCCTTGAGCTTGCCGAAATCCATCGCCAAGGGCTTTTCGCAATAGACGTCCTTGCCCGCCTCGGCCGCCGCCTTCAGATGGGTCGTGTGCAGGTGATCGGGCGAGGCGATCATCACGGCGTCCAGATCGCTCAGGGCGAGCAGGTCGCGATAGGATGCGAACTGCCGAGCCGGCCGGCCGTACCACTCATTGGCCAGGGCCGACGCCATCTCCCGACGCACCCGCCAGGGGTCGGATACCGCCGTGATCTCGATCTTCTGCTCGGCAGCGTGCGCGTGGACGCCCTTCATGTGCGCGTTGATGCCGCGATCCCCACAGCCGATGATTCCGATGGCGATGCGGTCGTTGGCGCCGACAATGCGGGCATAGCTTGCCGCCGGAACGGCCAGAGCGGCGCCCCCGGCGATACTGCTCTTGAGGAACGTGCGGCGAGAGAGAGGATGCTTCATGTTCGTGCCTCCTTCAGGATTTCCACTCGGATTGTCCGGGCGAATCATTCCGCCAGAGGCGGATCACCGGTTCAACCACGACGAATACGAACTGCGGCGATTATACACACCGCCAGCCGGGACGACAATCTTCGGCGCAATTGTCCAATGGAGAGAGCTGGGGTGATGGAAACAGAGCCTCTTCGCCGACGAAACAGGTGGTCCAACCTGTAGACAAGAAGGCTCGAAATGGTTGACCGTCTGTTTCCATCGGTCGGCAGCGGATTGAAGCTTGAACGAACCTATCGGCACGGCCATCGCTGCGGTGGTCGCATCCACTGGGCCGTGCGACTGCGGGCGGTCTGCGATGTCTGCGTCTCGATCCTCGCCCGGCAACGCCTGCACTGTGCCCACTTCGGTCAGCCGTGACCCGGCAGATCCGATGAGCAACACCACCGAACGGCTGATCAGCCTGACGTACGGGATTCGGGCCAAGACCATGCGTGGCTTCGAGAGCCGGGGCAAAGCCCTGGCGCATCCCCACCTGGCAACGTTCCCACGCGGCGTAGCCGGGGGTCTGCGACTTCCGAACGGTCATCTGAGTTTCCCCTTTCCAGGGAATCCCTCATCGCTCATCTTCTCCCACAATCCTTGAGACGGTTACACGGGGCTTTACAGGCTGCGGTGGATCTGTTAGCATGGTACGTAGTGGAATGGAGGCCAAATGGGTCCAATCTTGACGCCCGTCAAGGGGGGCCGCTCGGATTCTGTCAGCGATGGAACCCCATTCGGCTTTCGGCATACTGACACAAGGAGATTTGGAAGGAGGTTTCACCATGAGCAAGTGGCATGCAATCACCCTACTGGTACTGGGCTTGATGGCGGTATCGGCCCCGGCTGCCGACCCGTCGCTGGTCCTGCACCTTCGATTCGATGAGGGGGCAGGCACCGTGGCCCAGGACGATTCGATGTATCAAAACCACGGCGAGGTCGTCGGCGACGCCCAATGGGTTGACGGCGTGTACGGCACGGCGCTCGAGTTCGTCGAGGGCTCCCACGTGGTTGTGCCCGAGATCCCCCAGTACGACGTGACCAGCGAGGTCAGCCTCATGGCGTGGGTCAAGGCGACGACGGTCCCCAACTGGGCGCGCGTGATCGACAAATCGCAGTGGCAAACCAGCGGTTTCGATCTGGTTCTGACGCAGAACGTTGGTCTGCCCCGGCTGGAGTTCTTCGTCAACGACACCACCTCTCTGGTGGATGGAACGACCGTGGTCGCCGACAATGAGTGGCATTTCATCGCAGGGACGTTCGGCGACAAGACGCTTCGCATGTACGTCAACGGTGAGTTGGAAGGCGAGGCCGCGTCGGTCGGCGAAGTGGACATCAACCCCAATGACTGGCCGGTCATGATCGGCGGTGAGACGAGCTCGAACGGCGGCCAGCAATATTTCGGCCTGATCGACGAACCCGCCATGTTCAACCGGGAGTTGAGCGCCGAAGAGATTCGAAGCATCTTTGAGAGGGGCATCCGAGTGCCGGAACTGGCCTCGAATCCGACGCCGCAGGACACTGCCGTCGATGTGCCGCGTGACGTGGTGCTCCGTTGGGACGCGGGAGACTTCGCTGCATCGCACGACGTCTACTTCGGCCCGTCCGTTGACGATGTCGACGCCGCCGACCGGGTCAATCCGATGGATGTGCTTCTCAGCCAGGGCCAGACGGACACAACCCACGACGTCGGCACTCTTGATTTTGGGCAGACCTATTATTGGCGGATCGACGAAGTCAACGCCGCACCCGACAACACGATCTTCAAGGGCGACATCTGGAGTTTCACCGTCGAGCCGTATGTCTATCCGATCGTGAATATCACGGCAACCAGCAACGGCCTCTCGGAACCCGACTCGGGGCCGGAAAAGACGATCGACGGCTCCGGTCTCAATGCCGACGATCAGCATTCGACCGACAGTACGCACATGTGGGCCGCGAGCACCGATGGGGCCGAACCAGTGTGGATTCAGTACGAATTCGACCGTTTGTATAAGCTCCACGAAATGTGGGTCTGGAACTACAACGTGATGTTCGAGTTGATGCTGGGCTTCGGGTTCAAGGACGTCACGGTCGAATACTCCACCGATGGCGCGGATTGGACCGTTCTCGGCGACTTTGAATTCGCCCAGGGCACGGCCCGGACGACGTATGCGCACAACACCACCGTGGATTTCGACGGGGTCGCCGCTCAATACGTTCGGCTGACGGCCAACAGCGGCTATGGGGTCAGCGACCAGTTCGGGCTCAGCGAGGTTCGCTTCTACTACGTGCCGGTGCATCCAAGAGAGCCCCGGCCGGCTTCCGGAGCCACGAATGTCAGCATCGACGCGGTCCTCGAGTGGCGAAGCGGTCGTGAGGCGGCCGCGCATGAGGTCTATCTCGACACCGACGAGGCGGCGGTCGCGGACGGAACCGCCCCGGTTGCCATGGTCGGCCAGAGCAGCTACGATCCGCCGGCGCTGGACCTGGACTCCGAATACCATTGGAAGATCGTCGAGGTCAACGAGGCTGAGGCCATCCGGGCATGGGAAGGCGACCTCTGGAGCTTCTCCACGGAGCCGTTCCTCGTGATCGACGATTTCGAGAGCTACACTGACGATATCGACGCCGGGGAAGCCATCTTCGACACGTGGCTCGACGGCTGGGTGAACGAGACCGGTTCGACAGTCGGGCATCTCAGCGCTCCGTTCGCCGAGCAGACCATCGTGCGTAGCGGCCGGCAGTCGATGCCACTGTTCTATGAGGGTGATTCGCGGGCCGACTTCGTGATCGACGGCGCCCAGGACTGGACCGTCGGCGGGGCGGCGACGCTCGTGCTGTATTTCCGCGGCGATGTAGGCAATGACGGTGGACAACTCTATGTGACGATTAACCGAACCAAGGTCCTTTACGACGGCGCTTCCAGCAGTTTGGCCGCTCCGTTGTGGAAACAATGGAACGTCGATCTGGCCTCGGTGGGCGTCAATCTGCAGAGCATCACGGAACTGAGCATCGGTGTGGACGGCAGCGGCTCAGGGGTGGTCTATATCGACGATATCCGGTTGTATCGTAAGGCCCCGGCTGTTGCGATGGCCCAAGACCCCGGCACGGCCGGCTTGGTGGCCCACTATGCAATGGAGGGCAACGTTCAGGACGGCTCCGGCAACGGCTACCACGGTACAGCGTTCAACGACCCGATGTACGGGCCGTCGCTGCCAGGTCTTGGTCAGGCGCTCCAGCTCGACGGGTTTGCTGAGTACGTTGAACTGCCCATCGGTCCGGTCCTGAGTGAAATGACCGACGCAACGTTTGCTACGTGGGTGCACTTCGACAACGTCGGCGGTGACTGGCAGCGCATTTTCGATTTTGGTACCAGCAGCACGGAAGGGTACATGTTCTTGTGCCCGCGCATTCCCGCCGGGCCGATCCGCTTCGCGATCACTCCGGCCGGAGGCACAGAGTCGATCATTGAGACGACCACCACACTGCCGAGCGGCTGGCACCATCTGGCAGTCGTGTTCGACAGCGAGAGCATGCAGGTGCAGATCTATCTCGACGGCGACGTGGCCGCCAGCGGTCCAACGGCAACCCTGCCGACGGACCTCGGCAACACAACACAGAACTGGCTGGGTCGGTCGCAGTACGAGGCCGACGCGTATTTCTCTGGCTCAATGGACGAATTCCGGATCTACGACCGGGCCCTGTCGGCCGGCGAAGTCCGCTACCTGGTCGGCGACCGGTAGCAGACCTGTCGCCTGAGACACGAAGTACGGATTGGGTGGCAGCCTCAAGCGCCGCTTGAGGCTGCCGCTCGGCTCATGTCATGGAGGCCATGATGCGCAGATTCGTATGGATCTTGCTTGCCATTCTTGTGGCATATTGCAGGGCGGCCGCACAGGATGCCGCATGTCTCAGCGCATCCGTCCGCCTGCTGCCCGGATCGGTCAACGGCGTTTGTGTCGAACGCGATGGGCATACGCTCGTCGTCTACGGCGACCCTTCCGCAGCGGTCCAACAGGCGGACATGGTCCTGTTCACGCACGCGCGGCGCGATGTGGTCTGGGCGGGACGGAACTTGGTTGAGCAAGGGGCCAAGGCCGTTGTGCCCGCCGCCGAAGCCGAAGCATTCACCAAGGCGGACGAATTCTGGGACCGCTTCGCCACCGCGCGATTCCATGATTATCGTCAGCAGACGACCAAGGTCCCGGTGCAAACGATGCAGGTCGCGCAAACCGTTCGAGACGGCGACACGATTCAGTGGCAGGATTTGACGATCAGGGTGATGGGTACGCCCGGCTACACGAGAGGCGCTGTTAGCTATCTGCTGGAGACCGATGGCATCCGATACGGCTTCGTCGGCGACCTGATCTACGGCGACGGACAGCTCATGGACCTGTACAGTCTCCAGGACGAGGTGTCCGAACTGCGAATCGGCGGCTATCACGGCTACGCAGCCCGCATGGCTCCGCTGATTGGGAGTCTGCGCGCGATGGCTTCGGAAAAGCCCGACGTGCTCGTTCCAGCTCGAGGGCCGGTAATTCGCGATCCTCAGGTCGCCGTCTCGCGTCTGATCGGCCGACTCCAAGCCGTCTACCGGAACTACCTGTCGATCAGCGCAGGACGGTATTACTTCCGCGAAGCCTACAACGGCCTGGCCGAGCGCGTGCTCGGAACCCCGCATGAAGTGCCCTGGATGATGCCTGGGGCGACTCAGGACCCGCCAGACTGGATGGTGTGCATCAGCAATTCACGTTTGCTGCTCTCGAAGAGCGGTGCCGGCTGGCTGATCGACTGCGGCTCACAGGGTATCATCGACGAGATCGAGAAACTGCGCGACGCGGGCCGACTGACGTGCCTGGAAGGTGTCTTCATCACCCACTACCACGACGACCACACCCACAAAGTCAATGCCCTTCTGGAGGTCTTTCCCTGTCCGGTGTTCGTAACGCCGCTGGTGGCCGACGTTGTGCAGCGCCCCGGGGCCTATCGGTTGCCTTGCCTGACGACCGAGGCAGTCGACGAGCCGACCGTGGTACCCGACGGACACCGCAAACGTTGGCGCCAGTTCCGGTTCACTTTCTACGACTACCCCGGCCAGACCCTGTACCACAGCGCCCTGCTGGCCGAGCACGAGGACGGCCAGAAACTCTTCTTCCTCGGAGACTCGTTCACGCCGTCCGGGATTGATGACTATTGTCTTCTGAATCGCAATCTGATGCACGAAGGCGAAGGCTACCTGCGCTGCCTGGATATTCTGACGAAGCTGCCGCCCGATTGCATGCTCGTCAACCAGCACGTTTCCCCGGTCTTCGGCTTCGACGCATCGCAACGGGCATTCATGCGAAGGACATTGACTGAGCGAAGGGCGCTTCTGGCTGAGCTGTTTCCATGGGATGACGCCAACTACGGCATCGACGAGCGATGGGCGGGGGTATATCCGTACGGACAGACGGCCCGTCCCGGCCGAACCGTTGACGTGGAAGTGCGGATACGTAACCACTCGGCCCGTCCACACGAGTATTCCATAATCCCCCATGTGCCTGCGGGTTTTTTGGCCGAACCCGGACAAGTCCGCCTGACGATCGATCCTCGAAAGGAGAAATCGACCACCTTTCGGATCGCTGTTCCCTCCTCGACACCCCAGTCGGTCTACATCTTCACTGCCGATGTCGCTTTCGATCGCTGGGACCAGCGCCATTGGTGCGAGGCCCTCATTGAGGTCCGGCCCTAGCACAGACACGTTTGATACGTTTGATTCGAAGCACCGAAAATCGTGGACAGAACACTGCCGATTATGGTACAATTAGATGTGTGGCTGGCTATAGTATCAGAGTACCTCTGGAGGAGGGTTACCTATGAATGCGATAACCCATGCGAAATTCGCGTGCCTTCTCGGCGTTGTGCACTTGGCGTCGTTCACCGCTGCACAGGCCAGAACGATCTATGTCGACAGCAGTGGTACGGGCGATTACCCGACCCTTCGCGCCGCTGTGGCGGCGGCCGCCAGCGGCGACACCATCGTCGTGGCGACGGGCACCTACAAGGGCACCGCTGCGGCCGACCTGACGCTTGCCGGAAAGACCCTGACCATCCGCAGCAGCGATCCCAACGATCCTGCCGTGGTGGCCAGGACGATCATCGACTGCTGGGTCCAGGAGGAGGCCGGCCATCGCTTCATCAATCTCGGGCCCAACGCCGAACTGACGCTGGCCGGACTGACGATCATCAATAGCTCCGGGAGCCATTCCGGCGGTGTCGTGCTCAGCGAGGACTCCGTTCTCACCGTTGTTAACTGCGCCTTCGCCAACAACGCGGTCCTGCAATGGGGCGCCGTGTTCCGCTGCGAGAACAGCCACGCCACCTTCCGAAACTGCACCTTCTCGCACAACCGCGTCTCATCGACCCTGCACGCCGGCGCTGTATACGGCCGTCAGAGCACGCTCGTCTTTGAGAATTGCCAATTCATCGACAACGTCTGCAAAGGCATTGTGGCCATCGACAGCCGCGTGACCGTCTCCGATTGCACGTTCGAGAACAACACCGGTCGCGAGGGAGGAGCGATCTACAGCCACGTTCCCCTCGGGACCGAGACGGGGGACCATCTGATCGTGACGCGCTCCATGTTCGTGGACAATTCGGCTACCGGCTCCGGCGGCGCCATCCACAGTTACGCCGCCAGCCCCACGATCTCACAGTCCACGTTCATAGGCAACACCGCTCTCGTCGACGGCGGCGCCGTCTACAACCACCGGTGCGACACCCCCTCGATTATGAACTGCCTCTTCCTGGATAATCAGGCGGACGGGATCGGCGGCGCCGTGACCGATTTCTATCGGTGCCGCAGTGAGATCGTCCATTGCACCTTCGTCGGCAACAAGGCCGCCAAGGGCGGCGCGGTGGCCAGTATACGCAACAGCCACCCGCTGATCAGCCAGAGCATCCTGTGGCAGAACGAGGCCAACCAAGGGCGTAGCGTGTACATCGTGCAGGATATCGTGGGCGGCG
>Ga0334890_1004412_pt1 | contig 12952 bp, 16 predicted proteins | sample GraSluR1_MG_3_FD_207220 | JGI IMG/M metagenome (GOLD analysis project Ga0334890, IMG submission 207220) | Sludge microbial communities from methane-producing bioreactor in Wageningen University, Netherlands - Granular Sludge_31_08-R1 | ecosystem: Engineered > Bioreactor > Anaerobic >... | reverse complement strand
ATGAAGTTGAAAGCATATCTTTAACCTCTTCAATTTCTTTAATGCCATTTTGTATTTCATCAGATATTTCGTCATTTCCATAAAAAAAGTTTTTAATCCATTTTCTGAAAAGCCTTATTTCTTCTGGCCGTTCTTTTTCAATAAGCTTTATGATATTCTTTATTTCCCCTGAAATTTCAGAAATATCCGAGTTTTCAAGGTAAAACACTGCAGAAAGAATATTCTTAATTCCTAGAAGGTCCTCTTTTGAAAACTCGTTCTCAGCAATCTTATAATACCTGAAAGTAGGAATATAAACATCAGGAATAGTTTTATCAACAAGGTTACTGAATTCAACAGGCGCTTTCCACTTTTTTTCACCGTTATAAAGCAGAACCGGGAAGACCGGAGGCAGCTTTTTGAACTTTTTAGAATAAACAAGATAATCATAGAATTCAGTAATGTATCTGAGTATTCTGAGAGCCATAAACCTGTCAACAGAAGATTGGAATTCAATAAGGAGATAGATGAAAATTTCTTCACCTTTAAAATTAATTTTGTATATAATATCAGATTCTCTATTAATAAATTCTTCGGTTACAAAACTTTTATCCAGCCGTTCAAGTGTATCATAATCAAGATCTTTAACCCATGGTTCGGCAGGCTCACCAACCACGGTTCATCAACAAAGGAGAGCATGAGTTCCTTAACGATTACAGGATTAGAAAAAAGCTTTTTATACCTGTTGTCATGATTACCGCTCATAATTTATATTTTAGTGAGTACATAAAATAAATGCAACAAAATTTTATTTGAGGAGAACAATATTTTCTGGAGAAGGTGCCCGCAGGGGTAGGGATATTATTTTTAACCTTTTTTATTAACCGTAAACTTGTGGAGATCGCTGTCGAGCCATGGACGCAGATAAATACAGATAATCCGGGATGTAAATCCAGCACAGAAATTTATATAAAACCGAATCTACCTCCCCCCTTCCTCAAGGGGGGTGCCCGCAGGGCGGGGGGATTCGAAGTCGAGCGAAGCGGGCGGTTAATAAGGGTTAGGGATTAGTGATAAGTGATCCTTAACCCATCATCCTTAACCCATAACCCTTTATTATTAACCCCTAACCCATACCCGCTCAATTATTTGAAATGATAAGATTACCTTGACTTTTGAAAATTTAATGTTTAATTTGACAGGTGACTGAATTTTGTGATGGTAATTTATATTTTGCGTAATAATGGTTTTCATTCTGCAAAATCGGGGTAATGATTGGGATGCTGAACAGAGATGATATTCTGAAAATTTTAAAAAACAATAAAGCTTATATAAAAATATGAGAGAAAGCTTTACAATCCAAAAGGTAAGTGAAATGTTGAATCAGGTGAATAAATATGTGTTCATTTATTATAGATATATTCGATCAAAAAGTACGGTTAACAGAGGAAAGAGAAAGACACTTTAAAAAAAATCATCCGGTATTTACTGAAATAGATAAATGGAATGATTATCTGAAAGAGACCTTGGATAAACCGGATGTAGTTGTAAGATCGAAAACAGATTATTTAGTATTCTTATACTATGAGTATTTTCATGAAACTATTGTGGGTGACAAGTTTCTTTGTGTTGTAGTGAAAAAAAGCGAAGATTATTTTATAATTACCTTATATTTTACAGATAAAGTAAAAGAGGGAGAAGTTTTATGGGAAAAGTGAATATTTATTACGATAAAGAAGGTGATTTTCTTGAAATTATTTTTAATGAGAAAGATGGGCACTTTATTGGAACTGATAACTATGATGTAATGGAAAAAATTGACGAAGATGGAAAGATTATAGGTCTTTCTATAATGAATGTCAGCCTTCTTAAAAACAAAGATGATTTAAATCTTTACTTGAGAACAGGTTGAAAGGGCTCACTTTACTGTTATCTAAACAATTACCATCATCTTGAATAAAAGAAAAACAGGAACCTGGAATCAGATCCCTGTAAACCTTTAGAATAATTAAAATATTTTTTCAGGCTGTTTTTAAAAACATTCTCATCACCTCAAAGTTCTCTGGAAGCAGCCATAACCTCCTCTTCAGTAATGATGTCCTTTTTCATGGAAACACTGCGTATTCCGGCTCAAACCTGCCACCCATTCCGGTTGCTTTTATATATTTCTCTAGATACGATAAGGAGATCTATGGAAATTTTTACAGAACAGGGGGTTGCAGCCCCTTGTTCCAGATCGTTGAGATGGCATATACAGCATACAATAAACACCGAATCTATTCCCCCCTTCCTTCCTTAAGGGGGGTGCCCGCAGGGCGGGGGGATTCGAAGTAAGCGAAGCGGGTGGTTAATAAGGGTTAAGGGTTAAGGGTTAAGGATTAGGGATGAATATTAATTGACAAAAATAAATATCGGGATTCTATAGAGTTATGGATAATAATAAATGCAAAAATAATTTTTAACAAAGTGTTAGCTGGTTGAGTTGCTTAAAGATTTACTTAGACACAGTGAATTTAAAACTGTTTTTCCGGTTAAATTGTTGATGGGAGTTTTTTGAACCTCCCTACCTGATCGGGAATGCTGGAGAGATCGGGGGAAATATTAGTAATAAATTTTTTAAAATGTAGATAATCCGGAGGACAAAAATGTTAAGACAGATAATAAAACCAACATCTACAAACTATACAATAAAAATTCCTGAAGAATATCTTAACCAGAATATTGAGATACTTGTTCTACCATTTGACTCAAATATAGAAATAAATCATAACGCTAAACAGGGTATTGCGTCAGAAGAAATGACTGCTGAATTAAATGAATTATTAGAGTCAATAAGGTTAAATCTTGACCCTGCGGCAAAAAACATGACCTATGATGAATTGAGATTTAAGTCATTACAAGACAGGCATATATGATTATATTTTTGGATACTAATATTCTCCTTGATTTATTTCTTGAACGTGACCAGGGAGAGGCTAAACAAATGATTGATTCAGCTGTTTATAACAATTCAGCTTCTATGTATATATCTGATATATCAATCATAAATACATATTATATATTAAACAAATATGCATCTAAAGCTAATGCGTTGAGTGCGGTGAAATTATTATTGAAATATTGCTACTTTGCGGAAATATCTTTAAAAATAATAAATCAGGCTGCAAGTAGCGATTTTAGTGATTTTGAAGATGCTGTTCAATACTATTGTGCGATGAGCATTAATTCCAAATATATTATAACAAATAATAAAAAAGATTTTACCAAATCTGAAATACCGATTGTTAATGCGTCTGAATGGTTAGATTTGTAAAAAATATTTATTAAAATATATTAATTACTTTTTTATTTGAATATTAAAAGTTGTATTTTAATTATTTTTAAAGAATAAATTAGCCACAGACTTGTGGTACTTCTACTGCTTCTACTGCTTCTACTGCTTCTACTGCTTGTGCTGCTTGTGCTGCTTGTGCTGCTTGTGCTGAGCGAAGCCGAAGCAAGCGAAGCCGAAGCAAGCGAAGCCGAAGCAAGCGAAGCCGAAGCAAGCGAAGCCGAAGCAAGCGAAGCCGAAGCAAGCGAAGCCGAAGCAAGCATGTCGAACCATGAACGCAGATAGGTGAGGTTTTAAACACCGAATCTAATTCCCCCCTTCCTTAAGGGGGGTGCCCGCAGGGCGGGGGGATTCGAAGCCGAGCGCAGCGGGCGGTTGATAAGGGTTATGGATTAGGGATTAGGGGTTAGTGATAAGTGATCCTTAACCCATCATCCTTAACCCATACCCCCTTTATCATTAACCCCCTAATCATATTTTAAAAAAACATAAGGGTAATACTTAAAAGCAATATGCCACTTCAGGAAAAAATAAAGAAAGGTGAAAGCCGGACTCTGGAATTTAAAGTTGATATTCCTGAAGGTAATCAGTTATCCAGAACTGCTGTCGCCTTTGCAAATGGCGCAGGCGGTGAAATATTAATTGGTGTTGATGATAAAGGTAATGTCAAAGGTTTATCTGAAGATCAAATTAACAATTATCCAGACAAGATTGCTGCAATTGACCAGATAGACGAGGGAAGATCTGAAATACGGAATAAAGTTATTTCCAGAATATTTAAGGAGTTCAACTATATTGAACAATGGGGAATTGGAATCAATAAAATTATTAAATCATGTGAGAGTTATGGTTTTAAAAGGCCTCAATTTATAGAAAAGGGTGGTTTTTTCAGTGTGGAAATATATCGAGACCGGCCGAATACCGACCGAATACCGGCCATAAGTATCATTTTTACGGATCAGGAACAGCAAATAATAGAATTATTGTATAAAAATGGTAAAATTGAACGTTCCGATGTCATGAGTCTTTTGAGTATCAGGGAAACAAGAGCTAAAGAGTTACTTTCTGATATGATAAAAAAGGGAATTATTAATCGGGAAGGTAAAGGTAAAAACTCATTTTACATTTTACAAGAAAGCAAAGAGTAAAGATAATATATAAGCTTTATGATAGAAAGTATGTAATAATTACAATAAAAAAAAAGCTAACTACTTCCTCCATCTCACCGTGGTGCTTACTACTACCCGCATTGGCCCCCAGCCGATTAACCTGAAGTTCTGAATGAACTTATTCCGGCTTCCCCCGGAGGGGGATGAAAAAATTCTACTCATATTTTTATTTAATTAATGCTGGAGTAAAACAAACAAGTCAAAAAAAGTTAATTAACCCCCTTCGGGGGTGGCGGGAAAATATTTCCCGGGGGAAAAGAATTTATTCCGCCGGGGGCTTAGCCGAATTAATTGTTCGTTGAAAGAAGTGGGTAGTGAGCCCTTTGCTCGGGAGGTTAGGAGGGTGAGGTCTCAAGAAGTGGGCCCGCAGTGCGTAGGTATTGAATTACCAGTAACAGAGACTCAATTGTTAAAAAATTTAAAGATACCCTTGACTTTTAATAACTTTATAAGTAATAATACAGCTGGCTGAATTATTACTTAATAAATGAAATAGTAAATGGCATAATATATATTTTGATAACAATGAGTTAGAAAGTGATATGAAAAAAAGAGAAGAAATTCTGCAAATAATAAAGAATAATAAATCTCACTTGAAGAAGAATTTCAGCATAAAAAAAATAGGCATTTTCGGAAGCTATGCCAGAGGTTGTGAATCTGAAAAAAGTGATATAGATATTTATGCGGAGTTTGAGGAAAACAGTTTCAGAAATGTTGCAGGGGCCTGGAGTTATCTGGAAAGACAATTAGGGACTAAAGTGGATTTTGTTCATGGGCATAAAAATATGAGAGAAAGTTTTAAGAATAATATACTTGCTGAGATTATCTATGGATAAAAAAAATACCAGTGAGCTTATAGATTTTATTGAATCCAGTATTATTCTAATAGAATCAAGGTTTTCTAAAATAAACAAGAGTGAATATTTTACTGACACTGATGAAGGATTGGAGAAGCTGGATTCAATTTCGATGCGCCTGCAAAGTATCGGGGAGGCTATAAAAAATATTGTAAAAAGAGATCCCGAGACTCTGTACAGGATATGCGAAAAGGATTACTGGAGCAGTATCATCAAATTTCGTGAAATAATATCACATCATTATATTGATATAGATACTGAAATTATTTATGATATTTGTAAAAATGAATTACCCTCATTGAAAATGAAGATAATCGAAGTCAGGAATAGATTATAATTTGCTTTAGTAAATTCCGTATTTTCTGAATTATTTATTAGCCGCAGACTTGTGCTGCTTGTGCTGCTTGTGCTGCTTGTGCTGCTTGTGCTGCTTGTGCTGAGCGAAGCCGAAGCAAGCGAAGCCGAAGCAAGCGGAGCCGAAGCAAGCATGTCGAACCATGAACACAGATAGGTGAGATTTCTACACCGAATCTAATTCCCCCCTTCCTTAAGGGGGGTGCCCGCAGGGCGGGGGGATTTGAAGTCGAGCACCTAGGCGGTTAATAAGGGTTGATGGTCAGAGCCCCCTCTTTTTCTAACAAACAAATATTCCCGATCGGTAAAATACTTGACAAAGCCAACTGTTTTTAATTATTTATTCCCTAACGGTAATACTAAAGGGAGAAATTAGTTTGAATGATAAAATAATACCGAAAGGGATTAAAGCCGTAGATGCGAAAGCAATCGGGGCTCATGTCAGGTTAAGACGTAAGGCGATGGGGCTTACCCAGAAAAGGGCGGCCGGTATCTGTAATGTGGGCGTCAGGTTTATCTCTGACCTTGAAAACGGCAAATCAGCTCTTCATCTGGGAAAAGCAATACATGTGCTCAGAGCCTTTGGTATTGATCTGTATATGATAGACAGAGAGGACGCGTGAAGAGATTATCTGTTTATCTTAATAATATTTCAGTCGGGTTTCTCGATTTTGACAAAACCGGGGGCTTTGTCTTTGAGTATGATCCGCTCTATATTGAACAGCCATCGGCTTATCCCCTTTCATGCAATCTTCCATTGAGGAGAGAACCTTATTCAGGCAATGCTGTAAGATCATTTTTCGTAAACATTCTTCCTGAGGGTGATATCAGGGCTCTTATTGCGAGAATTAGCGGTATTTCAGAAACAAATGATATGGATCTTCTTGAAAAGATCGGCGGAGAATGCGCCGGTGCTGTTTCTCTTATGCCCCCGGGGGGCACACCCTCTGCTGATACCAATTATCGCGAGATAACCGGAATCGAACTGGATGAGATGCTCTCAGAAAAAAACAGTATGCCCCTGCTTGCCCGGCATAAAGAGCTGCGTTTGTCGCTGGCAGGAATGCAGGATAAACTGCCGGTTTTCTTTAATGAAGAGAGACTCTGTCTCCCTTTGGGAAATTCACCAAGTTCTCATATATTAAAACCTGATAACAGATATTTTCAGGGCCTCATCTATAATGAACTCTTCTGCCAGATGCTTGCAGACTCTACAGGTCTAAATGTACCTGATGTTGAACTCTTTGATACAGGCAAAAACCGGGTGTATATTATAAAAAGATATGACCGGATAGTGCATAATGGGGTACTCAAAAGGCTTCACCAGGAGGACTTCTGTCAGGCCTCGGGATTGATGCCTGAAGAGAAATATGAAGCGGAGGGCGGCCCGGGGCTGGCCCATTGTTTTTCGCTCATAGACAGATACAGTACCCGGCCTGCACCAGACAGGGAGCAGCTTTTAAGATGGGTTATATTCAACTATTTAACAGGCAATGCTGATGCCCATGCCAAAAACATATCTTTTTTATACAGGAATGGCAAGCCCTCTCTGGCTCCTTTCTATGATCTCGTCTGCACTATGGTATGGCCTCATCTGTCCCGGAAGATGTCTATGAAGATCGGCGGAGAAAACCGTTTTTCCTGGATCCGCAAAAGACACTGGGAAAGATTTGCCGGTGAAACTGGAATAAAACCATCTTTCGTTTTTGATTCTATTCAAGAGGTATCTTCTTTGATTGAATCCAACGCGGAGAGAGTGAAAGCCTTTATAGAAACCAGATACGGCAGTATAGAAATACTCAATGCCGCCGTAAAACTGATTATGGATAATTTAAAAAGTAATAAAACGGAAATAAATTGAGTTTGTATACCCCATAACCATTCACTATTCTCCGCAAGGCTGGCGGGATTTGAAGCCGAACGCAGCGGGTGGTTAAGGATATAATTCATTTCATCGTATCTGAGTATCATCTATTTTTATTTGACATCCCTGTCTTTAATTCATATCATTAGTAGATTCGAACTAAGGAGGGGAGTAATGCAGACGTTTTCAGCAGTAATTGAAAAATGTTCAGATACGGAATTATATGCGGGTCATGTCCCCGGATTTCCAGGTGCTCATAGTCAGGGAGAAACACTTGATGAATTAAACAATTATTAATGTTACATGAAATTACATATTAACCGGTTAACAGCAAATGAAAGATCAGGACTTGATTAAAATTATAAAAAATGGTGAAAATTCTCTGGTAGAGTTTAAGTCATCACTTGTGCATAGCGACAGCATCGCAAAGGAAGTTGCGGCATTTTCAAATACAGCCGGCGGCTCATTGTTTATAGGTGTGGAAGATAACGGTGAAATTACCGGTATTTCTGAAGAAAAATTTGAAGAAAAAATTATTCAAATATGCAGAAATAATATTATTCCCTCAATTATTCCTGTCATTGAAAAGTATAATATAAATGATAAAGTAATCTTTGAGGTTATAATAGATCGAGGAAGAAATAAACCCTATAAAGTCAGGACTTCCAATAAATTCTACATCAGGGCGGGAAGTGTTTCCATAGAGCCCACAACAGAGGAACTGGTTAGATTATTTCAGGAGGGAGAAATTTTCCATTTTGAAGTAAAACCTGTTCCGGGGACATCAGAAGCCGATTTGAATCTTAATCTGTTTTATGACTATTGTAAAAATTATAGAAATTACCCTGTAACAGATGAGGATTCTGTTTCATTGCTGACGAATCTGCAGTTTTTAAGTGATGAAGGATACTCAACCATAGCGGGCCTTTTGTGTTTTGGTAAAAATATTTCCCGGTTTCTGCCGCAGTCTGGTATTCAGCTTCACCGCTTTTCAGGTACCGATGTAACAAGTGATGTTCTGGAAAACAGGGAGATGGAAGGAACTATCCCTTTTTTAATTGATTCAGCAATCAAATTCGTTGCATCCAATACATCTGTCAGCAGTACTGTTCCAGAAGATGGGGGACAGAGAATCGATTTGAATGATTATGATCCATTAATTGTTAAAGAAATCATTGTTAACGCGTTTCAGCACAGGGACTGGTCAATTTTTGGACAAAAGATAAGAATACGCATGTTTTCAGATAGGATCGAGGTTTTTTCTCCGGGAAAAATCCCTAATACTCTTAACCTTAAAAATATATTGTACGGTAATTCTTTTTATAGAAATCCTCTCCTTTCACAGATTATTAAAGACTATGGATATTCAGATAAAATGGGACGCGGGCTTCTAAAGGTGATTAGAAGATCGGATGAATTAAAGCTTAAACAACCGGTATTTGAAACGGATACAGCTTCTTTCACGGTAGTAATTTTTCGTAGAACATAAAATTAATATTACTTGTGCATATAGGGACTTTGGGATCAGGTCCTTGAATATGCAAACCAGATGGTTTTGTTTTTATCACCAAATCTGCTCCCCCTCCTAAGGGGGGGATAACAAAGGAGTAAAAATGAACATTCTAAACCTAATCGGCCGTGATAAAGAGCTCTTTAATGCAGATATAAACAGGCATGAGAAGGAGCTCTGTAAAATAATCTCACAATCTTCATTTCTTGTAATCGGCGGAGCCGGCTCCATAGGGCAGGCAGTAACAAAAGAGATATTTAAGAGAAACCCTCAAAAACTCCACGTTGTTGACATAAGTGAAAACAATATGGTTGAACTGGTACGGGACATACGAAGCTCGATAGGTTATATTGACGGCGATTTCCGCACCTTTGCAATAGATGCCGGCTCACTGGAATATGAGGCATACATAGCTGCAGAGGGCCCCTTCGATTATGTACTTAATCTTTCTGCTCTAAAGCATGTCCGCAGTGAAAAAGACCCATATACCCTTATGCGTATGATAGATGTAAATATTTTAAACACTGATAAAACCATCTCTATTGCCCGTCAGGGAGGAGCTGCAAAATATTTTGCAGTATCAACCGACAAGGCTGCAAACCCTGTAAATATGATGGGCGCGTCAAAGCGCATAATGGAAATGTATCTGATGCGCCGCAGTATTGAACAGCCTGTGTCCACAGCCAGGTTTGCCAATGTGGCCTTTTCCGACGGGTCTCTGCTCCACGGATTTAACCAGCGGATACAGAAACTGCAGCCCATAGCCGCACCAGATGATGTTAAAAGATATTTTGTAACACCACAGGAGTCAGGTGAGTTATGTCTTATGTCGTGCCTCCTTGGTGAAAACCGGGATATATTTTTCCCGAAACTGAGTGAACAGCTCCACCTTATAACATTTTCAGATATAGCTGTAAAATATTTACATGCTATAGGATATGAGCCATATTTATGCGCAAGTGAAGATGAGGCAAGGTCCCGGGTGATTGAGCTTTCAGCTCAAAAAAAATGGCCCTGTTATTTTTTCGCAAGTGATACAACTGGTGAAAAGGATTTTGAGGAGTTTTTTACAGACACGGAAGTTCTGGATATGGCACGCTTTGAAAACCTGGGAATAATAAAAAATGAAGCCGAATTTGATCCGGCAAAGCTTGATATGTTTACTGCTGAGATAAACCGGTTTAAATCACAGGGAAACTGGACCAGAGATGATCTAATAAGGCTGTTTAATGAGATGATACCCGATTTTGGCCATAAAGAAACAGGAAAATTTCTGGATAACAGGATGTAGGTGAAGGGATTAAGGATTAGGGATTAGGGGTTAAGGATTAGGGATTAGGGATTAGGGATTAGGGGTTAAGGGTTAGTGATAAGTGATCCTTAACCCTTTGTCATTAACCTTTAATCAAAATGGGGGGTGCCCGAAGGGCGGGGGGATTCGAAGTCGATACTGTGTAATCTCAATCCTGGAAATCCTCTAATCCTGCAAATCCTGATTCAGACTTTTTCAATATATCGTGGAGATTTGATTAAAAAAACTGAAATTTAATAAATAATTATTGAAAAAACAATCGATATCCAATATAACAACCAGTATGTTGATTTATATTCCACATACTGGTTAAAATGGATAATTTAATATTTAAACTCCCCAAACACCCTTTTGATTACCTGTAAAGATTTTAACCTGGATAATCTTAAAGTGATGCTGGTAGATCATTTTAATAGTGTAGATTTTGTCCGTGCAAAAAATGATATTCTTCCGTTTATTAAAGATGATCAGGAACTTGAATTGTGGGGGAAGGAGTTTTTTATTAGTCTGGTAGAGATGTTGAATGGTGTTTAAAAAATATGTTTTTGTTAAAACCGGAATTGAATAACCTGGTCGTCTAATCTTCTCCACCTTCTCATCAAGGGGGAGGCCGGGAGGGGGCGGGCGAGACCGAAAAAACAGTTGGTCTCATAATACGATAAAGCATTTGCTGTTAACTCTGCCAGTGTTAAGAATATTTCATCTGCTGCAGAAGTATGCGGTGCAAAGTTGCCACCCATTCCGGTTGAAACCCTTTTATATATTTCTCTATATACCATAAGGAGATCTATGGAAATTTTTATAGAACAAGGGGTTGCAGACCCTTGTTTCATTCCGGCCGAAGTGAAAACACACTGCCGGAATCTTCCCAAAGAATCAAGGATATTTATCATTCGTCTAAATCGGGGCCACATTTTTGAATTGACCCGGAAAAGTTAAATAACTATAATAAATTATCAGTAATTATTCTTAAAGATATTTTTTAGTGCAATAATAATGATTTCCATATCCCCGCCGCCGTAGGCGGCGGGGATATTAGAGCATTTTATTTCAAATAAAAGTTAAGGAATTAACACTGATAAATTATTATAAACCAGGCTGATATGTTAAATGGCAAAGATGGCAAAAAATGATTAATTATGAAAGAATAAAAAAAGATTGTTTCTGGGATTTGAATATCTCTGATAAAGAGATTGATTCTATCTTAAGAGACGAAGATATGCGAAAAAAAGCCATGCTTTTTGAGAAGATTCTTCTCAATAGTACATCTTTGTTTAATGATCTGGAAATTTTTAATAAAAACCAGTTAAAAGAATTTTTGGAAAATTATAAAATCCCGGAATTTAACGCTGAATATGTATTTAGAAGAAAAAATATGGCTGAAGTTTATTTTTTTAATAAGCCATCGCTGATAGATGAATTGAAATGGATAATATAGATTATAAAAAACTATACGAACTTCAGGATAAAGTTTTAGAGGTAGTTTTTGCCGTTGAGCGGGAGTTTTATCTCACCGGCGGAACTTGTATTAGCCGTTTTTATGTAGAAAAAAGATATTCAGATGATTTGGATTTTTTTACAAATCAATCCCGCAGATACAGCTTTGCTGTTAAAAATATCAAAATGGCTTTGCAGAAAATCTTTAATTTGAGCGTTGAAGTGGAATCAAAAGATTTCACCAGATTTAAAATTGAAGGTATTTTGCAGGTTGATTTTGTCAATGATATGGCATGCAGATATAAAGAGCCTCTCTTGAATGAAGAAAATTTTTTATATGATAATATTGAAAATATACTCAGCAATAAAATCACAGCAGTAATGGGCAGGGATAATCCAAAAGATATATTTGATATTTTTTTAATCTGGAAATATTATAATTTTGACTGGGAAGAGATTCTGGATGCAGCACATGCGAAAGCTGGTTTTACAAATGATGAGCTCATTATAAGGCTTAAAAGTTTTCCAAAAGAGTTATTAGAGAAGATAAAAATAACAGATAAGACTTTTTTAGATGATTTTGACGCAGGTTTGGATAAAATTATTAAGGAAATTCTTATCCTGATCTAATCCCATAGGCTGCAGACCCTTGTTCCGGATCGTTGAGATGGCATATACATTAAACTATAAGTAAAATCTCAGCATAAAAATAAAGCTAACTGCTTCCTCCATCTCACCGTGGTGCTTACTACTACCCACATTTATGCTCCCGCCCCCCAGCAGATTAACCTGAAGTTCTGAATGAACTTATTCCGGCTTCTCCCGAAGGGGGATGAAAAAATTCTACTCATATTTTTATTTAATTAATGCTGGAGTAAAAAACAAGTTAAAAAAAGTTAATTAACCCCCTTCGGGGGTGGCGGGAAATGATTTCCCGGGGGAAAAGAATTCATTCCGCCGGGGGCTTAGCCGAATTAATTGTTCGTTGAAAGAAGCGGACCCGCAGGGCGGAGGGATTGTTAAATCTTATCTAAAAAAGAAATTACCCTCTCAATGTCATCAATAAAAATACCAAAGTACTTCTCTCCAGGATACCTGGTGCTGTCACTTAAAAAAATACCTGAAGAAGAATTATTCAG
>Ga0334890_1004410_pt1 | contig 12953 bp, 10 predicted proteins | sample GraSluR1_MG_3_FD_207220 | JGI IMG/M metagenome (GOLD analysis project Ga0334890, IMG submission 207220) | Sludge microbial communities from methane-producing bioreactor in Wageningen University, Netherlands - Granular Sludge_31_08-R1 | ecosystem: Engineered > Bioreactor > Anaerobic >... | reverse complement strand
TCGCCGCGCCTGCGGTGAATGCGCCGTGTTCGGCGGCCTCGAATACGTCGGTGAAGGCGAGGCTGCCAGCCGCGGACCAGATGGCGATCATGGCGACGATCATGCCGAAGTCGCCGATGCGGTTGACGAGGAACGCCTTTTTGCCGGCGTCGGCGTAGTAACCGTAGCTGTCGTCGCGGCGGTCAAACCAGAATCCGATGAGTAAGAAGGAGGCCAGGCCGACGCCTTCCCAGCCCACGAACATGCCCAGGAAGCTGTCGCTGAGCACGAGGATGAGCATGGCGAAGATGAAGAAGTTGAGGTAGAGGAAGAAGCGCTGGTAGTGTTCGTCGTGCTCCATGTAGGCGACGGAGTAGACGTGGATCAGCGCGCCGACGCCGGTCACCACGAGAGCCATGGTCAGGCTGAGCGGGTCGATGAGCAGGGCCGCGGCGACGCGGAACGAGCCGACGGTGATCCACTCCCACAGGGTGACGGTGTGGACCTGCTCATCGGCGGGCAGGCCCCATAGGCGCAGGGCGAGCCAGGCTGCGACCAAGAAGGAAAGCGCGACGGCGGCAGAGGCCATGTAGCCGACGCGACGGTCGCCCAACTTGGGGCCGAAGAACAGGTTGATCAGCACGCCTGCCGCGGGCAGCAGGATGATGAGCCAGGCAAGATCAAACATAAGAGCGTCCTTTGTGCACGCTGTTGGTGGGGCGAAGCGCTCGCTGGGGCCTGTGGTCTGCTACCATTTGAGCAGCCGGAATTCGTCGATGTTGGCCGTGTCGGTGTGGCGCATGTGCGAGATCAGGATCGCCAGGCCGACGGCGACTTCGGCTGCGGCCGCGGCCATGATCATAAAGACGAAAACCTGCCCGCCCAGGTTGTTCCACTGGCGGCTCAGCGCGATCAAGGATAGGTTGACGCTGTTGAGCATCAACTCGACGCACATCAGGATGATCAGGGCGTTGCGTCGAGTCAACACGCCGACCGCTCCGATGGCGAAGATGGCGCCGCTGATGATGAGATAATGGCTGGTTGGAACCACGGTCAACCCCTCTGCATGTGGCTTTGATGCCGTGTATGACGACGTAGCGGAATGATTACGAGCCGGCCTTAGGTTGACGGGCGAGCAGCAGCGCGCCGATCAGAGCGACGAGCAGCAACACGGCCGCCATCTCGATGGGCAGGATATATTGCGTAAAGAGCGCCATGCCTACGGCTTTTGGGTGTCCCGCCTCAATGGCGTCGGCTGTGCCCGGCTCGCCCAAGAGGCTGGAGGCAAAGGTGTAGAGCATGGTCGCCAGCATGAGCACGCCCAGGGCGACGCCGGCATAGGGCGTCCATAGGCGATGGCCGGATGGGCCGCCGATCTTCTCGCTGCCGATGAGCATGACCACGAAAAGGATGAGGATGACGATGCCGCCGGCGTAGATGATGACTTGGGCCGCGGCAAGGAACTGTGCGCCCAGCGTGACATAAAACACGGCGAGGGTGATGAAGTTGACGAGCATGAACAAGGCGCTGTGTATTGGCCAACGGCTCGTCACGACGCCCAGGGCCGATGTCAGGCTGACGGCGGCTACCACGATGAAAAAGACGAGAGAGGCGGACATCGGTCTTTACTCCGGGCGGATAATGACGTTTGGCTCCGGCGGGTTGAGAAGCTCTTCCTTGGTCAGGATGAAGTCGCGGCGTTCGTAGTCCGCCAAGGCGAATTCATGCCCCAGGACGATAGCCTCGGTTGGGCAAGCTTCTTCGCAGTCGCCGCAAAAGATGCAGCGCAGCAGGTTGACTTCGTAGACCTTGGCGTGGCGCTCGCCGGGCGAAAGCGGGTTGTGCGGGTCGTTCTCTTCGGCCTCGACATAGATGGCGCCGGTGGGGCAGGCGGCTTCGCACAACATGCAGCCGATGCAGCGTTCCATGCCGTTTTCGTAGCGGCGCAATTCATGCCGTCCGCGAAAGCGCGGGTAGAGCGGGACCGAATCGCGCGGGTACTCGACCGTGACGGGACGTTCGCGCAGGTGTCTGAGCGTCACGCCCATCGCTTTGCCGAGTTCGACCGCGTCCTTCAAGATATCCGTCAGCGCCATTTACCTATTCCTTTACTCGAATGGTCCATGCTCGAATGGCCTGGAGCAGTGGACTTTGCCATTCCGGGCATCCGCTTACTTCAAGAACACCGTCAACAATGTGGTGATGATCATATAGCCGAGCGCTACGGGCAGCAGAAACTTCCAATTGAACTGCATCAGTTGGTCGTAGCGCGGGCGCCCGACGCTGGCGCGCACCCAGATAAAAAGGAAGAGCAGGATGATCACCTTGGCGGCGAGGACAAACGGCCCAAGCCAGATCACGTCTTCCAGCAAGCCGAAGGGCAGGCGGTAGCCGCCGAAAAAGAGCGTTGCCATGATGGCGCTGGTGGTGATCATGTTGATGTATTCGGCCATGAAGAAGAGGGCGAACTTGATGCCGCCATACTCGGTCTGGAAGCCGGCGACCAGTTCATTTTCCGTTTCGGGCAGGTCGAACGGGCTGCGGTTTGTCTCCGCCAGGATGCAGATGAAGAAGAGCGGGAACATGAGCCACAGCCAGATCCACTCCCACCAGGCGCGCGGGGTTTCTACCAGCGAAACGAGGCTGAAGCCGCCCGCCAGCATGAGGATGCTGACCAGGAAGATGCCCAGGGGCAGTTCGTAGGAGATCATCTGTGCGGAAGAGCGCAGCGCGCCGAGCAGTGAGTAGTTGTTGTTGCTGCTCCACCCGGCCAAGATGATGCCGTAGCTTTCGATGCCGGCGATGGCGAGGATCCACAGGAAGCCGATGTTGACGTCGGCGATGGCCGGCACGCCTTTGGCCACCGGGATCACGGCCCAGATGATCAGGGCCGGGATGAGGGCGAGTGCCGGCGCCAGCATATAGACCGTTCTGTCGGTCATGTTGGGGACGATCTCTTCCTTAAAGACCGCCTTGACCGCATCGGCGATGGGTTGCAACAGCCCGTAGGGGCCGGCGCGGTTCGGGCCGATGCGCACCTGGAAGCGCGCCAATAGCTTGCGCTCGTACCAGGTGAGGTAGGCGAACCCCGTCAACAGGACTACGATCAGCGCCACGGATCGTAGGACCGGCAGCAGGAGCAGGTTGATCCAATCCATTCTCAGTTCCCCATCATGCCTGGGTGACGATAGTCGTCACGACTGGCTGAGTGAAGCGGCGGCACATTCGTGCGCACAGGCGCGAACCCTTTACGCATCACTGTGCCGCCTTCTGTGCGACTTCATGTACAGTTTTCTGCGCCACGATCTCGACCGTCTCGGCGCCGCTGCCGTCGAGCAGATCGCCGACCGGCGGATTGCCGCTTTCCGGGATCCAGACCGTGCCGGGCTGAACGGTGTCGTTGAGCCTGGCGGTGAGCGCCAACTCGCCGCGGTCATTTCGCACGGTCAAGTTTGCACCGTCGCTCACGGCAAGGGCCGCGGCGTCGTCCGGGTGGAGCAGCGCCACGCCGTTGTAGGCCATGTTGCGCATTTGCTCGGTGCGGTAGAACATGCCGCCGCCGTCGTAGAGCGCAGTGCCGGTGACAAGCGCAAAGGCGCGCCGCTCGCCGGGCGAGGCGGGCTGCGTCACCGGGCGATAGTCGGGTTGCTGTTGCACGGCGGCCGCATTCCACTGAATGCCCTGGTCGCCCAGCGCCGACCAGGTGAGACCTGCGTAGGATGGGATCGCCTGCGCGATTTCGTTGGTGATGCCCCGTTCGTCGGCATAGGGCCAGTTGACGCCCAGGCGGCTGGCGAGGTGATCGAGGATCATCCAGTCAGGCGCGGCCTTGGTGTCCGGGTTGCGCAAGGCGCGCGGCGCACGCTGCACGCGGCGTTCTAAGTTGGTGAAGGTGCCGTCCGCCTCGGCCCAGCTTAGGGCCGGCAGCACGACGTCGGCCTGGGCGGCGGTCTCGGTCAGGAACAATTCCTGGACGACGAGCAGGTCGAGCTTGCCCAGGTTCTCGGCCCAGGCGCTGCGCTCTGTGGCGGGATTGGTGCCCATGACGAACAGGGCTTTGATGCCGTCGCCGGCGGCGTCGAGCATCTGCGAGTAGGTCTTGCCCGGCGCGTCGGGCAGATCGCCGCCCCACAGCCGGTGCAGGCGCTGTTTGGCCTCTGGGTCGTCGAGCGCGGCATGGCCCGGCAGCCGGTCAGGCAGGATGCCCATGTCGCGGCAGCCCTGGCTGTTGGCGTCGAGGCCGGCATAGGCCAGACGCTGGGCGTTGCCGGTGACCAGGGCGAGGTTGCCCAACCCGTCGCGTATAGCGGCGCCATGTGCGCCGCGTGCCGCCATCGGCCCATAGAGGATCAGGGTGCGTTCGCTGCCGGCGATCAGCTCGGCGGCGGCCTTCACGTCTGCCGGGTCCACGCCGCAGATCTGCGCCAGGTCCTCGTCGGTGACCTTCGGCGCGGGATATTTGGCGTTGGCCTTGTTGCCGGCGGTGAGGGCGGCCTTGACGAGGCCGTTGAGCAGCGTGGCTTCGGAGCCGGGCCGGTAGCCGAGGTGCGGGCCGCCGTAGCGGGTCAACTCGACCTTGCGCGGGTGGGCGATGACCAGTTTGACGCCGCCGCGGCGCACGGCGCGCTTGAGATGAAGGTCGAGGATGGGCAGTTCTTCACTGGGGTCCACGCCGAAGAGCAGCACGGTGTCGACCTGCGGGTTCGGGCCGTACTGGGGCTTCATGATGTCCGCCAGGGCAGGCAGGCCGGTGGGCAGCGCGGCCACGTCGCCGCCGTCGCGGTGATCGATGTTGTTCGTGCCGACGATCTGGCGCATAAAGCGTTGGAGCAAATAGTTGCTCTCGTTGGAGAGCTTGGCGCTGCCGATGCCGCCGACGGCATCCGGACCGTGCTGCCGCTTGATGCTGCGCAGCCGGTCGGCTACGTGTTGCAGCGCTTCGTGCCAGGAGACGGGGACGAACTGCTCGCCTTTGCGCAAAAGGGGCATGGTCAAGCGATCTTCGCTGTTGACCCAGGCGTTGGCAAAGCGACCTTTGTCGCAGATCCACTGGTCGTTGACCTGCATGTTCTCGCGGCCGACGACGCGGCGCAGCGTGTGCGTGCGCGTGTCGAGGCGCAGGTTGCAGCCGATAGAGCAGTGGTTGCAGATGCTGGGCGTGCGTTCGATCTCCCAGGGGCGGAAGGCGAAGCGGGCGACGCGGTTGGTCAGCGCGCCGACCGGGCAGATGTCGATGATGTTGCCGCCGGTCTTGGCGTCGACCGGCTTGCCATCCTGGACGTCGATGATGGTCTCGCCGCCGCGCTCAAAGAGAGCGAGTTGCGGCTTGTCTTCCCACTCTTGCAGATAGCGGATGCAGCGCCAGCAGATGACGCAGCGCTCTTGGTCGAGTACGATTGTGTCGGAGATGAGGTAGTGCTTCTTCTTGCGGCGTTTCGGCTCGACCAACTGGCTGATGCCGGGGCCGAAGCGCATGGTCTGGTCTTGCAACGGGCATTCGCCGCCCTTGTCGCAGATGGGGCAGTCGAGCGGGTGGTTGAGCAGCAGAAAGGCCAGGTTCGCTTCCTGCGTGGCCTTGACCTGCTCGGTGTCGGTGCGCACGACCATGCCGTTGGCGGCGGGGACCGAGCAAGCCGTCTGCAACATGGGGCCGCGCGGGCCTTCGATCTCGACGAGGCACATGCGGCAGCAGGCCACCGGGTCGAGCTTAGGGTGGCTGCAGAAAACCGGGATCTCGATGTTGAGCGCGGCGGCTGCATCCACGACCAGCGTACCGGCCGGCACGGTGACCTCACGGCCGTCTATCGTAAGAGTGACTGGTTCAGGCATGGTCATAGCGAAAAAACCCTTGGCGGCATGGCGATTCTTCTGGCTGACCTTCCAGGGTGCGCTCGGCAAGCTGGAAGGAGAACGGTTCTTGGCGCGTCAGTCGCCGACGACCTTGTCGTGCAGGAGCGGCGTTTCGCCCGACGGCTGCAGCGTGCTGTCGCGCAGTTGGCTGAGCTTGCCTTCGTCGGGCCGGTAGATCGGCCGGATCGGGATCGGCGGGCCGAGTTCCTCCGGATTGGTCAGCTCGATGTGGGTCAGGAATTCGTTGCGGAACTTGGCGAGATTGCTCTGCAAGCCCCAGACCGCGGCATCGCCGAAGGGGCAGAAGCTCTTGCCGGTGATAAAACTGGCGATGTACTCCATGAGCTCGATGTCCCGATCGCGGCCGCCGCCCGCCTCCAGGCGCAGGAGAATGGTTTCGAGCCAGCCGGTGCCCTCGCGGCAGGGGGTGCATTTGCCGCAGCTTTCTTCGCGATAGAAGCTGAGCGTGCGCCGCGCCACCTCTACCATCGACTGGCTTTCGTCGATGACGATGATGCCGGCGGAGCCGAGGCTGGAGCCGGCGGCCTGCACGCTCTCGTAGTCGAGCGGCGTATCGAGTTGGTCCGCAGTCAGGATCTTCATGGATAGACCGCCGGGCACGACGGCCTTGATGGGCGCGTCGTCGTCCTGCGGGCCGCCGCCGTAGTCGTAGATCACCTCGCGCAGGGTCACGGCGTGCGGCAGCTCATAGAGGCCCGGTCGCTTGACGTTGCCGCTGAGGCAGAAGATGCGCATGCCGGGGCTTTTTTCCGTGCCGAAGCCGCGATACCAGTCTACGCCGTGGCGCATGACGTGGGTCACGTTGGCGATGGACTCGACATTGTTGACGATGGTCGGCTTGCTGTAGAGACCCTCGACGGCGGGGAAGGGCGGCTTCATGCGCGGGTGACCGCGGTAGCCTTCCAGGCTGGAGAGCAGCGCGGTTTCTTCGCCGCATTCATAGGCGCCGGCCCCGCGATGCACGACCAGTTCAAGATTCTTGTCCGTGCCGAAGATGCCCTTGCCGAGATAGCCTTTGGCCTTGGCCTCTTTGACGGCCTCGACCAGCCGCGTATAGGCGAAGTAGTATTCGCCGCGTATATAGATGTAAGCCTGCTCGGCCTGGATGGCGAAGGAACTGAGGATGATGCCTTCGATCAACTGGTGCGGGTCATACTCCATGATCATGCGATCTTTGAAGGTGCCCGGCTCGGATTCATCGGCGTTGACCACCAGGTAGCGGGGGAAGGCGGGGGCGAGAAAGCCCCACTTGACGCCGGTCGGGAAGCCGGCGCCGCCGCGTCCGCGGATGCCGCTGGCCTTGACCTCTTCGATCACCGCGTCCGGCTCCATCTCCGTGAGCACGCGCCGCGCCGTGGCATAGCCGCCGTCGGCCTCGTAGGCGGCGAGGGTGTGGCTTTCGGACGTGTCGACGCGGGCGAGCAGGTAGCGCGGCTCCATGCCGCCATGCCGGTAGGGGCCGGCGGCCTGGCCTTTGCCCTCCGGGTCGCCGTCAGGCGTCCAGCGTTCGAGGGTGTCGAAGGCGTGGCCGCTCTTGAGCACGGCGATCATGCGCTCCACGTCTTCAGCGGAGTCGAGTTCTTCGAAGTAGCGGATCTTGCCGGTTGTCTGTTCGGTGACCATCGCCATCGGCCCAGTGCCGCACGAACCGAGGCATTCCATGTGGTCAAGCGCAAACTGGCCATCTTCGGTCTTTTCGCCGAAACCGATGCCCAGCCGCTCCTCCAGGAGATTGACGCATTGGCCGGACCCGCGCAACATACAGGGCACGTTGGTGCAGACCTCGATGTGGTACTCGGCCTTGGGTTTCTCGTGGAACATATTGTAGAAGCCGACGACCGCGCCCACTTCCGCCGGAGCCAGACCGAGCATTTCGGCCAGTTCGTTCTGGGCCTCTACCGGGCAATAGCCGTACTCCCGCTGGATGATGTGCAGAGCGGGAAGCGTAACGGAGCGCTGGCGTCCGGGCGGATAGAGGTCCATCCAGCGGCGAATCTCTGCGCGGATTGATTCCGAAAGGGCCATAACAGTTCCTCTACTGTATTAAGTCAGACCAGCTTGCCGGAAGGCGCGGCGAACCGGCTAGCGGTCTACCTCTCCCAGAACGATGTCGATGGAGCCGATGTTGGCGACGATATCCGATAGCATGTGACCTCTGCACATCTTGCTGATGGCGAAGAGGTTGTTGAAACTCGGCCCGCGCACATGCAGGCGATAGGGTACGGCCGAGCCGTCGCTGTAGATGTAGAAGCCAAGTTCGCCCTTGCTGGCCTCGATGCCGTGGTAGGCCATGCCGGGGGGAACCTGGAAGCCTTCGGTCATGAGCTTGAAATGGTGGATCAGCGCCTCCATGCTCACGTCCAGTTCGGCGCGCGGGGGCAGGCTGACCTTGCGGTTGTCGGTGCGAAAGAGACCGTCGGGCAGGTTCGCCATCGCCTGCTTGATGATGCGCACGCTTTGGCGCATCTCCTCCATGCGGATGAGATAACGCCCGTAGCAGTCTCCGTCTGTGCTGACCGGCACGTCGAAGTCGTAGTTTTCGTAGCCGCTGTAGGGCATGTCGCGGCGCAGGTCCCAGTCGACGCCGCTGCCGCGCAGCATGGGGCCGGTGAGGCCCATGTTGATGGCTTCCTCGCGGCTGAGCCGGCCAATGCCCTCGAGCCGTTCCTGCCACAGGGGGCCGGCGGTGAGCATGGCTTCGTATTCGTCGAACTTGGCGGGAAGGAGTTCGATCAACTCCTGCAAATTGCTCAGGAAGGCGGGCGGCAGGTCTTTCCACACGCCGCCGATGCGGATGTAGCTGATGGTGAGGCGTGCGCCGGCGACCATCTCGAAGAGGTCGAGGATGCGCTCGCGCTCGCGGGTGGCATACATGAGCAGGCTCATACCCGTGCCGGAGATGTCGAGCACATGGGTCGAGAGCCAGAAAAGGTGCGAGGCGATGCGCTGCAACTCGCTCATGATGACGCGGATGACCTGGGCGCGCTCGGGGATTTCCACGCCGAGCAGCTTCTCGACGGCGAGGGCATAGCCCAAGTTGTTGTTCATCGCCGACAAGTAATCCATGCGGTCGGTGTAGTAGACGAAATCCTTGTAGCGCTTATTTTCGCCGGTCTTCTCGAAGCCGCTGTGGAGGTAGCCGAGGTCGGGGTCGATGCTGATAACGTCTTCGCCGTCCAGTTCGACGACGAGACGCAGCACGCCGTGAGTGCTGGGGTGATGCGGCCCCATGTTGACGATCATGCGTTCGCGGTTCATGCCGGGCGGCAAGACGGGCGCCACGCTTTCTGCAGGCAGCACCTGTTTGCCGAGCGTCTCGAATTCGGGGTCTTCCCACGTGAGCGTGAAGGGAACCGGCTCGCCGCCGACTGGCATGTCTTTGCGCAGCGGGTGGTTGGGCCAGTTCTCCGGCATGAGAATGCGGCGGTGGTCGGGGTGACCGGTGAAGCGAACGCCCATGAGGTCATAGACTTCGCGTTCGGGCCAGACGGCGCCTTCGAAGACGGGGGCGAGGCTGGGCGCCACCGGCTGTGCGCCGCCATCCGCCGGACAGACGATGGTGAGATGGCGTTTGTGCGTGTAGGAGCGCAGTTGGTAGACCGTGTGGAAGCGTGCGTCGAGGGTCTCGTCGGCGGGCAGCTTAGAGCAGTCTACCGAGCTGACGTCGACGAGGGCCTCGTAGGCGAGCTTTTCCTCAGTTTTGAGGAAGTTCGCCAGGTCGACTAGCTGGTCCGGGCGAATGTAGACCATTTGCTGGTCGTTGTGCAGGCCGGCGGCGATCACCGCGTCGCCAAAGCGCTCGACGATGCGCTTGGTGTCTTCGGTCTCGCCTTGCGGCAAGGGCGCTCGGGCCGGGATGGCCGGATTGTTGAGGCTGGGGAGGGTTTCGTATTCTCTGTGAAGGGGCGAGACGTTCAGCATGACAGGCTCCGGGTAATTGCGCGGCGTTGCTCGGGTGCGTGTTCGGGCTGGACCGGCTAGGCCGCGGGAATCCGCGGGGCGCGCTTGCGCAGGCCGGCGAGCGACTCGATGTCTTCCGGGGCGACCATAGCGGCGGCGATATCGTCGCGGCGGCGCATGGCGAACGTCTCGCGACCCTGTTTTTCGCGCAGCTTGTCCATAGCATAGAGGAGCGCTTCCGGCCGCGGCGGGCACCCCGGCACATATACATCGACGGGGATGATCTTGTCGACGCCCTGGATGATGGCGTAATTGTTAAACGGGCCTCCTGCGCTGGCGCAGATCCCCATGGCGATCACCCATTTCGGTTCGAGCATCTGATCGTAGAGCCGTTTGATGACCGGGGCCATCTTGTTGCTGACGCGGCCGGAGACGATCATCAGGTCGGCCTGGCGCGGGCTGGCGCGGAACAACTCGGAGCCGTAGCGGGCGATGTCGTGGCGTGCGGTGCCGGTGGCGATCATCTCGATGGCGCAACAGGCCAGGCCGAAAAGCAGGGGCCATGTGCTGTTGGCGCGGCTCCAGTTCACCAGGTCTTCCAGTCTCGCCGTAATGACGCCTTCCGGCAGCTTATCTTCAAGGCCCATTGCCATCACCCTCCAAAACTGTCAACAGGAACTCGCGGCGCGCCATCATTTCCAGTCGAGCGCGCCTTTTTTCCACTCGTAAAGAAGCCCGACGATCAGCACGAATAAAAAGAAGCCCATCGGCGCGAGTGCAAGCAGTATCGAGTAGTTGTCGCGCAGATCGCGAAGGACGCCGGCCCAAGGATAGAGGAAGATAACTTCGATATCGAACAGGATGAAGAGCATGGCGACCAGGTAGAACTTGACCGGAAAGCGACGGCGGGCGTCTGAGAAAGGGATGATGCCCGACTCGTAGGGTTCCAGCTTCTGCTTATTGGCGCGATGCGGCCCTAATAGGGCGGGCACGATAAGCGCAATCGCCGCAAACAGGGCGGCGACAATCAACACGATTAAGAGCGGCAGGTAGTCGATTGCCATCGTGGTCAACTACTCCATATAGTATTAGTATCCGCCGATGCGGCCGGCCTCGCCAGGGCCAAGGCGAAGGGTCAGTGCGCAAGAAAACTATTGACTCAACACCCATCGGTGTTGAGTCAATTGTCCGTGTACCGTCCGCGTGATTATGTAATGTTCGTTCACGTTTGTAAATTCTATCACGAGCGTTGGGGCATGTCAAACAACAACGAAACCGGCCCCAATATGGACCCCCGATACGTGCCGGCATTGGCAGTCGGGGGGTGCAGTAAGGGCGTCATGCGGGGGGCTCGGTCCCCCTCAACTGCCAGGTTCTGGCGCATGGCTAAAAGGAGGTGATTTTCTGGCTTGGTCTGAAAAGTCGTCTTGCTGCGGATTTGCGCCGTGTGCTACAATTCCGCTACAGCGCAGGCTAACACAGGCTATAAGTCGTCTAAGACAGGGGAAGATTTCTGTATACCGAGAGGGTATGCTACCATACGCCGACGTTCGGCCCGGCAGAGGCAAATGCGGCAAGCCCAAGGCCATGCCGCCGCGCCGAAAGCGGTGAGCGAACGGCCACAGATTATCAAGCATCATTCAGGTTGAACAACAGCCACAGAGCCAGGGGACATTGATGCTGCAGAACTATACCTTCGTACTGATCTTGAGCGGCCTGGCGCTTTTGGTGCCTGTTGCGGCCATTCTCTTGGGACACTTCTTGGGGCCGAGACGGCCCAATCCCATCAAGAATCAGACATACGAAAGCGGCGTCGAGACTGTCGGCGACACGTGGGTGCAGTTTCGCGCCCAGTACTATTTAATTGGTCTGATCTTCTTGATCTTCGATGTTGAGGTGATCTTCCTGTTTCCGATTGCGCTGGCCTACCAACGGCTGTCGCTCTTCGGCGTCGTCGCAACCATAACCTTCGTGGTGATCCTGCTGTTGGGTCTGCTTCTCGAATGGCGCAAGGGCGCGCTCGAGTGGGAGTAGCAAACGGCCGTCTGCGGTGGAGGATGTGATGCAGCATTGGAGTACGACGCTCACCAATTTCTTTACGGGGCTGGGTTTGCCGGAAGCGGCGGCGCTGGCGATCGCCTTCATCATCGGCGCGACGGCGCTGGCGATCTTTGCGCCTACGCTCGCCCTGGGTCTGATCTGGATCACGCGCAAGATCGTCAGCCGCATTCAGGATCGAATCGGGCCTAACCGCGTAGGTCCTTTCGGCCTGTTACAGACTGTGGCCGATGCCGCCAAGCTGTTGTCTAAAGAGGACATCAGCCCAACCGAGGCGGATAGGGTAGCGTACAATCTAGCGCCGATCATCTCGGTGTTCGGCGTCATCATGTCGACGACGGTCATCGCTTTTGCGCCGGGCATCATCGGTGCGGACCTGCATGTGGGCGTGCTATTCCTGGTGGCGTTGGGGTCGCTCGGCATTCTGTCGGCGCTGATGGCGGGCTGGAGCAGCAACAATAAGTATGCGCTTTTGGCCGGGTTCCGCGTGATTGCGCAGTTGTTGAGCTACGAGATTCCGATGGTGCTGGCGATGTTGGGGCCGGTGCTGCTGGTTGGCAGCATGCGCCTGCAGGCGCTATCCGAGTTCCAGTCGTTGGAGATCGCAGGTTTCAATATCGGCTTGGGCTGGACGGCGTTCGTCATGCCGGCTGTGTTTCTGATTTATTTCATCAGCGCACTGGCGGAGGGAGAGCAGACGCCCTTCGATCTGCTTGAGGCCGAGTCCGAGTTGATCGCCGGTTTTCACATCGAGTATTCGGGCATGAAGTTCGCCATGTTCTTCCTTGCCCAATTCCTAAATTCGTTCTTCCTGGGCGCCATCGCCGTGATGCTCTTCTTGGGCGGCTGGCAAGGGCCGTTTGTAGACCAGTTGCCGATCTTGGGCGTGGTCTACTTCCTGGGCAAGTCCATGCTGGTGTACGCCGTGATCCAGTGGATCAAGGGAACCTACCCGCGTGTGCGCATCGACCAGATGATGGCGTTTGCATGGAAGGTGTTGGTGCCGATGGTGTTGGGGCTGATCTTGTGGCAGATGATGGCGCTGAAGTTGCCCGCCCCGACCTGGGTGCAATACGCCGCGATTTTGATCGGCAACCTGGGCGCGATTGCCTGGATTGTGGTGATACTAAATCGCCATTTCCTGA
>Ga0334890_1004405_pt1 | contig 12958 bp, 16 predicted proteins | sample GraSluR1_MG_3_FD_207220 | JGI IMG/M metagenome (GOLD analysis project Ga0334890, IMG submission 207220) | Sludge microbial communities from methane-producing bioreactor in Wageningen University, Netherlands - Granular Sludge_31_08-R1 | ecosystem: Engineered > Bioreactor > Anaerobic >... | reverse complement strand
CTTATACTTAAAATCCACACTGTACCTTTTTTGCTTTTTCTCCATTTTATGACCTCCTATTTTTTGTATTTGGAGGTCAACTTATTTTTCCGGCTCCCTTTGTTGTATTTAGTTTATCAAAAGGACATTTAAAAACTCAGGCGTTTTCTTGAGCCTTTTTTTCGGTAGATGTTCACTATTTTTAAACCTTCTTTTAATAGGTCTTTTCGTAAAGATTCTGGTTCAAGCACTTCAACCTGGTCACCCCATTGAAGAAGCCAGGTTTTAAGTTCTATTAGACCACAAACCTCAAATTTTAGAGTAACCGCTCCATTATCATCTTCTTCAATTATCTCCTGACTACGGTGATAACGAATATTCTTTACCCTCCGGGAAACTTCCGGTGAAAATTTTAATTTCACCTGGCATATCTCATCATTACAAAAGACCCCCCAGCTATCGCCTATGTGTTCATTTATGGAGAAGTCTTCAGGGTATTCGAATTTTTCCAGTTCATATAAATGGATATCCAGGACCTGATCTACCCTGAAGGTTCGATAATCATCGATATCAGGGACGCGTGCAATAAAATACCATACGCCGCGCTTGCAAACTATTCCTACAGGTTCTAATGTCCGATTGGAGACTTCCCCAAGATTGTTTTCATAGGTGACTCTTATTGGATGGCATTCAAGAACAGCTGTTATTATATGTCCAAGATAATTGCTGAATTTTTCAGGATAGTTAAGGGTATCACCAACGATATGTATTCGATCAGTAAGCATTGAAGCATTATTAGAGTTCTTCTTGAAAAAAGACTTTTCTAATTCTGTTCTTGCATTAAAAACAGCTTCTTCAAGTAAGGTATTTTGAAATAACAGCATACTAACGTAAACTGCAGTTGCGCTTTCGGCTCTTAATTTAGGAAGATAAATTTCAGTCAGACAGTATTTTTTGTGGCCGGTTAAAGGACGCTTAAGCCCTATAGACATCTCTTCAAGTTTTTGCAGGTCTCTTTCTATCATTCTTTTCAGGGCACTCTCGCTTTTTACCTGATATCCACAGCTTTCTATCAATTCAGTATATTTATTTTTAAGTTCTTTCATGGTAAGTCCATCATCAGGAATTGCATTATGTAAGTGGTGAAAAAGGTATAACAACCTTTCAGCCTGATTTGGACTTTTTGAATTCTTGCTTCCTTTTCTCAGGACAGCATTTATATCATCAAGTCCTAGTCTGTTTCCATTTTTCTTGATGAAAAACTCATTATTTGTATATATATCGGGATTATCCGTAAGTCCAGACAGAAGAGTATAAAGGGAATACTGGGTTAACTTAAATTTTTTCATCAATAATTCTTCTTCTACATCTTTATTATCTATCAAATATCGATAAATGTTATCCACCTTTGCCGTTATTTTTGCCATACGGTTATCCCAAACAGCCATATAATTCTCCTTTCTTACAATATAAAGCACACTACAACCCTCGGATTAAGATAAAATTCATTAGAACTGTAAGAATTCTTTTGTGTTATGCTTTCTCCCAAATTTGATATAGAATACCTGCTTAATTTTACTTCGCTAATGCACTTAGTAAATCCTTCCATAATAATGCATAAACCAGTTAAAAGATCTCCGGTTCCGAACGGGTGGTTACAGCTTGCCAGGAAAATCGGTATGGCACAGGGAGGGACAAGTGGGGGGCGGTTATTGCTTCTTGCGTTATAACGCAAGGCAATAACCGCCCCCCCACTTGCTTCTTGCTTCTACCAATGTGTTTTTACATATTCACTGTGATCAAGCCTGTTTTGGGCTTATTTCCCAATAGCGATTCGACCTCATTTGATTTCATAGGCTTATAAAAATAGTAGCCTTGTATGAATTTGCACCCTTTCTCTCTTAAATACATAAACTGCTCTCTTGTTTCAACACCTTCCGCCAGCACTTCAATTCCAAGATTATTAGCAATATTAATTATGCTTTTAATTATTGCCATGTCTTTCTGAGACCCAGAAGATATTCCACGAACAAAATCAATATCAATTTTCAGTAAGTCAATAGGAAATGACTTAAGCCGGGTAAATGATGAATAGCCTGTACCAAAATCATCTATGGATATTGAGATTCCAAGGTTCTTAACATCTTCAAGCTGTTGCAGAATAAAGCTGTCTTCATTAAAAGCAATGCTTTCGGTAATCTCAACCTGGATATTATCAGCATTCGTTCCTGTGTCGTTTAATATATTGCTGATCTTATTAACAATATCTATATCTTTCAATTGCTCTAATGACAGGTTTATAGACATAGATAAATTCTTGCAGAATATGTTTTGGAATACTGTCAGCTGTTCACATGCAGTTTTAAAAACCCATAATCCAATCGGCCTTATCATTCCTGTTTGTTCTGCCATGGGTATAAACATATTCGGGGAAACAGCCCCATATTCCTTATTATTCCAGCGCAAAAGTGCTTCAAATCCAATTATTTCTTGAGTATCTGCTTGTACCTGGGGCTGGTAATGCAATAACAATTCTTTGTTTTCAAGCGCTCTGTATAATTTGTTTGTCAATTCCATCTTTTTAATAGTGTCATTTAATGGTAGCATCATCCAATCCACCATCTATGACCATGTTACCTAATGACATATTAATCTGTATGAATGCAAAAATCACATACAGAGTAACGCTGACAATAATGCGCATATAGCTGGCTTTTTTATCTACAGGTTCAGTAACAATAAAACCGTATTTTGTTATTGTGTGATATATTGCTACGATCGCAATATGACTATATTATCAATTTGTTATTCTTGCTCATACAACTTACTCTATTTCAATCTTACTCCAGGCTCCATAGCAGTTCATGTTGGTCAAGTTACAGTTGAAATTAAAGCCTGGACAGGTGGAGCGAGGACGAAAAAGAGCGGCACTAAATATGGTCTGTTCCCCTGGGTTGAGAGCTTACAGCCAGGAACATGCTTATCAGCACCAATAAAGAACCGAAGAGTTCCAGGGGACTAAAGATTTCTCCCAGTAACAAAAAGGCTAATAGTAAAGTGAAAACTGGTTCCAGGGTACTGATAAGAGTGGCTCGCGAAGCTCCAATTTTTTGGACGCCTTTTAAGAAAAGGACTACTGATAGTACAGTATTTAAAATGGCCATAGCAAAGCCTATGGTGAGTTGCTCCAAATTCAGGGAATATACAAAAGAAAAATCTCGATAAAGAACAGATAGTACGATGATCGCAATTAATGCGAAGGTATTGGTAAGGGTTAACGGAGAAATTCGAGATACATTCATTTGGGCTATGAGGCTATAGATAGTATAGCAAACACTGCACAGTATTATCAGCAGGAGTCCCCGTGGCGACAGGTTTATCGTCCCGCTGGTTAACCCGGTGATTAATACCACACCTGTTATAGCCAGCAAAAGTCCCAGGACCAGGTTTAAATTTAATTTTTCCTTAAAAAGGGGCAAGGCTGCGACGGCTACCAATATGGGGTGGCTGAAAAAAATCACTATGGCCAGGCCCGCAGAAAGATAGCAAAGGGCATAGAAAAACAGCAAGCCCTGGGTAATCATTAAGATGCCCTGGATTATTGCCAGGGGTGATTTATTGAGTATACTTTTCCTTTTTATCAACCTGAGGTATAAGGAAAGGATAATAAATGTAAAAATATAACGTATAAGCAGTATATTGTCCGGTTGCAGCCCGGCGGAATATGCAAATTTGGTCAGAATAGGCAAGGTGGCATACACGAGAGCCGATAAGCAAATATACATTGACCCCTTAACCTGATCAGATAAATTCTGTAGCATTTGTAACCCCTTATTCTATCGCGATTATAGACACACTGCCTTTAGTATAGCTAGAAAAGAGACAAGTCAAGCAGGAAAGAAAAAGCCCAGATTTAGCCGTATTCCTGCTCTATCAACACCTCAAGGTGCCTGACATCAATAAAATCATCAACTAAAACAGCCTTTATTAAAGCCCTGTCTAGCTATGGTTTCTTTACTATGTGTTCAGGCAAAAATGAAAATGACCATTAAACGACTGACAGTTACAGCCTTTTCTTACTTGTATTTTTCGAACGTTCTGTTAGTGATTAATATTGCTTGCTCTCTTGTGGCAGTGCCTTTTGGATTAAAGCCAGTTCCTGTCCCCAGAATTATCTTCTTATAATTCATAAAAGTCACGGCTTCTATAGCCCAGTCAGATATTTCATTATTATCGTAGAATTTTATTTCGTGAGTTGTATGTAAGTCTATATCTGAACGACAATGATCAGCAAGCGTTTGAAGTGTTCTATAAAACATTACTGCCATCTGCTCACGGGTAATGTTGTTGTCTGGAGCAAATTGGCGATAAGCAAGTCCTTGTACAATACCTAAATTGTATGCTTTGCGCACATCAATATCATTAGTATCAGCAAATGGGGAAATTAAGTCATATAATGCCGTACGTCCGCTAAGCTCTTCATATAGTTTAACCGAAAGTGAACAAAATTCTGCTCTGCTGATTTCCGCCTGATACCTCAATTGTAATTTGTCGTCAACTAAATTATTACTTATAGCTTCCTCTACATCATCGACTGCCCAAATGCTTGGCTTATCTTCAACAATCGGCTCACCAACCGGCACCTCAAATCTTATAACATACGGTGCATCAGATGTACCTGGCCCTGACATTTGATAAGCAGGCTTCAAGTATAATGCTGGACGTACGCCGTTAGCGCGATAGGCATTCATATTTCCTATAGTAGACGCATAATTGGGATCTGGTGTTCGTACCCAATATGTATTAGCTTGTACTCCATTCGGGAAAGTATACCATGGTGCCTGATCACTCAATTTATTAGCACTTAGCCACGTTTGTAATTCCGTCCTGGATAAGAGAAATACTTTATCTCGGGTATACTTAAACCACGCATTGTCATTATTCTGCTTATCTGCCCAAACCTGTGTACCGCCGTCCTTAACCGGCGCATCAATACTGGATATAAACGTCTTGATTTGCATTTCCTGGATTGCTGCCAGCTCGGCATCGTGGAAGTTTGATAAAAATCCTGGTTCATTTGCATAACTCACGTCAATTTCCTTTGTCTCGCCACCGAAAGGCTTATACCATACTCCTATTGTGTGCTCACAATCCGGTACTTGATGCGAGTAGGCAACTATTTGCTCTCTGCTGTTAAGCCATTCTCTCAGATTAGATCTTTCCCAATAGTTACTACCCTCTTCTTGTCTGCTGTTATACTTGCAATCACGTCCATCCACTTTATCGCCTTTAGCATCGAAAGCCTTATATGAGACAATATCCCTTGCAAATAACACGCTTCCATTTTCGTCATTGTGGATCACTTGCCAGACAATCGGCTTGTCTTCATATTCTCCGAACTGAACATAGCTGCCAATTGGCAATTCTCCGGAGAGAGAGACCTGGGCTGCGCCTGCAGTTACAGAACTAGCTAAAATTAATCCTGATAAAAACAGAAACGCCATGATTAAATTCCGCTTATGTTTCATTTTTTCCGGACGAGGAGACCCCGCCTATAAGTACAGGTTTAGTCGGGGAAAAACCGCCCTGCCCCCTTTCTTTTGCTGCTACAAACCCAATATTAAAACTGCCGGCATGTAGCTTGTTTATTTTTGTATTCTTAGGTATAGAAGATAATTCAAAAATTCCTTTCCTGTTTTTTCAATTTTATATTCTGAAATGGTACTAGAATATCCTGCCAGAGTTCATATTTTCCCGCAGAAATTATACACAATTCTATGATTAGTATATTCCACATAAAAACACCCGCAAAACCAGCATTCAGCGAACCCTGCGGGTATCCCATTATCAAGCCCCTGAGCCAGCTATAAGAACTTAAATTATACTTAATGAATGGCAAAATTAAAATAAATATAATCCCAATCAATCAAGCAGGAAAAACAAGCGCGAATGTGGAATAAAAACATGCAAAATATGGAGAATTTTAAATATGGAGCCTTTTGTTGAAACAATTCGACTTGGATTATTGATTGAGAAATTTATCTCAAAGCAGGGAAAGAGATATCAGTCAAAGCTACGGTTGGCACGCAAAACCCATTAATATCCAATGATGGAATAGCAAACACATGGTCTTAATAAAAAGATATTCTTGCTCATCTTAAAGAAAAGGAAGGTGGGAACTTAGATTTTTGAAAACAGTCTCAATTAATTGTAAAAGCTTGGCCTGTTCGAGTTTGCGAACAATTGACCAGTTTCCCGCCGGTGGATTTTAAAAAATGTAAAAAATAAAGGAGGCCTTTTATCTATGAAAAAATTCAAATTTTTAGTATTAACCCTGGGTATTTGTTTCTTGTTAACGGCGAATTATGCTGAAGCTGTTGAAATATCAGATCAGCCATATGATTATTATATGGAAGTTGATGGGGAATTGGTGAAAGCAACTCAAATAATACTTCATGGACAGATAGTACAAGGCAGATTTCTGGTTCCCATGAGAGATATATTCGAAGCATTGGGGACTGAAGTAGAATGGAATGGGCAAACGAGGTCAGTTACCGGAGTAAGAGATAATACTACTGTTACCTTAACCATTGATAATAAACAGGCTAAAATTAATAATAGACCAACAGAGCTGGAAGTGCCTCCTACAATAATCAATGACAGGACTTTTGTGCCTGCTCGTTTTGTAGGGGAAGCATTGGGCGCTAATGTAGAGTGGGATGCTAATAAAAGGATGGCGAAAATTGTATATGAGACTACTGAAATTAGAGTTTTTGAAACACCGGTAAAACAATTCAGCTTAGACCAAGAGGGAGAAATTCATCTAAAGGTGGGGGAAGAGATAACTGTCAAAGCTACAGTTGAGGGAGAAGGACTATCTTTTGAAGAAAAGTATGTACGTTGGGGCATAAATAAAATCAGTATAGCCAATATTTATGGGTCTGTAGTAAGCGGGTATATGAATGCTTTTGTTGATGATTATGAAAGATTCATTACTACCAGTGATAACGCTGTAATCGTTAAAGCAATAAGCCCGGGGCAGGCTGTATTAAGTGCATCTGTCGGGCCTTTAAATGATAATCGTTCACTAACAAAAAGGATAACAATCATAGTGTCAGATTAAAAAATCATTAATTTTATTTATTGGCCAAATTGTTTGCAATGATTATTGACAGGACATATAATCTAAGTAATTCAAAAGAAATGGCAAATCCTAAGCAGCTATGAAAAGGAGGAAGAAAAATGGAACATAAGTTACCAGCATTGCCTTATACTATGGATGCATTGGAGCCAATTATATCAAGAGAAACATTAGAATATCATTATGGTAAACACCATCAGGCATATGTAACCAATTTAAACAAGCTGATTATCGGTACTGAATTTGAAAATGTGTTGTTAGAAGATATTATTTTAAAGTCAAGCGGTGGAATTTTCAACAATGCAGCCCAGGTATTTAATCATACTTTTTACTGGAACTGCCTATCGCCAAATGGAGGGCAGGAACCACAGGGAGAATTAGCTGAAACTATTAATCAAAACTTTGGCTCTTTTGCAAATTTTAAAGAAAAGTTCACTCAAACAGCTGTAGAAACTTTTGGATCCGGTTGGGTTTGGCTTGTAAAAAATGAGAATGATAAACTGGAAATTGTGAGTACAAGCAATGCAGGAAATCCAATGACTGACGGGAAAAAACCACTTTTGACTTGTGATGTTTGGGACATTATAGAACAGGTTAGGGGGCATGGTGATAATGCAATCCACTAACCCACCGTTAGGGGCTTCTATAATGTTTTTTCTGATTTCAGCTTCTGCTTTTATGGAAGTACCCATGGAGCCATTGGCTAAAACAAAGCCTGCCACGCCGTTGGGAGACAGTTTACTTATAATGTGTTCAATCCAGGCATAGTTGGCATTGTTTTTTGGCGGAATCCCATATTTCCTTTTTGATAAAGCCCCACCTGGCACCGGGTGGGACGAAGAATACATTATCTTCCACGTAAGCATCTCTGTCTTCTTCAAATCCGTCTCCTTCTGATACCAGTTCATTGTACTTTTCTTCAAAGCTGTCTGAGATGTATTTTAGAAATATGAGTCCCAGGACAACATCCTTATAATCTGACGGCTGGATGTTGCCTCTGAGTTTATCCGCCATTTCCCATAACTTGTTTTCAAATTCAAGATTCACTGCCATGATTAACCCCTCCTAGATCAATTCGTTATAAATGCCGTCTTTTATGCTTGACCAGCGGCTTTCCGCCTTTTGGATGGTTTCCTTGTACACTTTTAATTCTTCCTGGTACTGGTGAATGATTTCCTCCTGCCTGCTCACAGGTAATAACGGAATCTCCATTTCCATAATATCGGAACGTTAGATAAACTGGTGAAATAAGCAAGCCCATACGGTCATTTTTATAGATCTCCAAGGTAAAACTTATCAGATCAATTTCTTTTAGTGCTTCAAAAATGTCGTAGAAATCGTCTCTATCTGCAGGGAAGAAGCCCAATTCTTCTTCTGTAGTTTTTTTCATAAGCTGAAAAAGATTTTCTTTGTCTAAGTGAATATTTATATTTTCTTCAAGCTTATGGAGAGTCATTTTAACACGAAGCATTTCTTTTAACAGTTGTTCTCGGGAAGTTAGTTGCCTTTGGTACAAGACATTTAAGCCTACTTCGATATTCGTAACCACTTAAGCTCTGCTCCCTTTAGTATTTTAATGCCATAATTATACTAAAATATAAAAAAGCACAAATCGGTATAGGATGCGCTTACAGGGGTGCTATTCCCATTATTTTCTACATCAACACGCTAACTCCTCCATGTTTTCGCTTATTTGTATATTGCTGAGTAAAGATTCAGTGCACTTTTACGCAAAATGAAGCAAAAACCATATCCAGAAACAGCATGAAAGCAGCCCAAAAAGGCCAAAAACCCCGCATTGCAGGGCTTCCTATTGTATCAAAGATTAAGTTTTTAAATGAGGTGATTAGGCTAAACTCAAACTTTGATAAAATATAATTATTCTCCATTTTTGAATCTTGGAAGGATCTTAAAATCCAATCTGCTACCACTTTCCTCCGTTCAACCCATACGCAGACAAAAGATCGGCATAAACGATCCCTGTCCTTGCAGGAGCGGCAAAAAATACAAAAAGTGTTGCGGTAGATAAGGTATTCCCATTATTTAAATATACCCGTAATGTCTTAGTAGTATTTAGATCCTTGGATATTTTCAAATTTCTTGCTAACCGACGTAAAAAAGTATCTGTTGTTAGCAGATACCCATATTGATAATAAGTATTATTTATTTTCAATAAATTCTATAACACAAGAGCTTAACGGGGCATAATCTTTACTAACTGCATCAATAGTTGCATTTAGCAAGGTCTCCTTATCAATCAAAGACCAATTAATTATGTATCCATTATACTGAATTTTGAAGCATGCTTCGCCCTTATCTTCGCAAGAGCTTCCTTTTTACCATCAAGGTAGTATGCTCCAATTTTTTGCGCATATGCACTTGGCTTTAACCCTTCAAAATCCATGGAAGCTTTAACGCTGGAAGCTACTCTTCTTTTGACAACCGATGAAGCTTTCGCTTTCATAAATATCACTCCCTAATATTATTATTATACTCAAAATACGAGGAGATAGCCAAAGATAGTGCTTGTTCTTTTCGACCGGATAGATGAGTAGGCTAAATTAATCAATCTTATGTTTATAATTCCTTCTAATTCCCTTAATATAGGCATCAATAGAGTGTCACGGGGGCGGGGTTGTCAACGATCCTGTCCCCCTGACATCCTTGTCTGTTTTAAAGGAAAGTATTAATGAAATGTCTGATAACCTCTACTCCCCCGATCATGGCTCCGAGGCTGCTGCCTACATTGGCGAACACAACTACCAGTAGAATATGAGTTACCTTATTACGCCAAAAACCCCGTAGAGTGTTGATTTCCTCCGCCATCTTTTCGAAATCTTCGACTTTAGGCTTACGAATTATCGCTTCAACAAGACCAGCAAACCAGCCCGCAGCTAACAGCGGATTTAGAGAACTGAGCGGCGATGCTATAAATGCTGTCAATATAGCAAGTGGATGAGCACAAGAAAGTAAAGCACCCAATGCAGATAAAGTTCCGTTCCATAGTATCCAGGCTATTATTTGATCAATCCCGGCTGATTTATCAACGGAAAAGGTTGAAGCGATTAAAGCCAGGATAATTACCGGTATAGCCCAAGCCACTATTTTCTTTGTTTTGGAAGGAGGTGATACTTTTGATAGTTCTTGCAGGTCATGCTCATTTGCCAGTTCGCGTTTAATCCCTGGTATATGACCAGCTCCTAATACTGCAACAACTTTATCTCCAGGAGCATCTTTTATCCGTTGAGCCAGATATTTATCTCTTTCATCAATCAGTATCGATTTTATTTGTGGGAAAGATTGGGCTAATTCATTAAGAGCTGATGTAAGCATATCATCGCTCTTCATTTTCTCCAGTTCTTCCTCACTGATTTCCTCTTCTATAAACATACTTAGTATAAACTGAAAGAATAGTTTGATTTTTCCCCATAGACTAATACTTCTCCATATACGCATCATCGTGGTCTTAATATCCCGGTCAGCCAGCCAGAGTGTTGATTCGATATCCTTAGCCGATGCAATCCCCTGTATCATTTCCTGTCCGGGTTTGATACCAAACTGTTCAGCCATTTTCTTCTGATAAGAAGACAAAATCAGATTAACCAACAGCAACAGTGCCTGCCCGTCTTTAATCACCTGAACGATATTAGTGTTTTTCCATCGATTAGCATCTGAGATATTCTGATAACGGGACTCACACAATTCTACACAAACCGTATCAGGTATTTCTGCTTCAATTACCTCTTTTACCTCTTCAGCACTTTTTTTGGATACATGTGCTGTTCCAATAAGGATTATCTGTCTGCCATCCATTTCTATCTGATGGACATTATCACTTGCCAAAATATCACTTCCAAACTAATTTTAAATGCAAATAACAATAATAATACCATATTGAAGAAATATGAACACACAGGAAAGATAAAAACTGTATGTGCTGTCCCACAGGCTATTTTTCGGGGATGCTCTTGGCTGAATGATAATAGCGGTATTTTCATTGGCATTCCTCCTGAAAATAGGCATAAAAAAAGCACCTGTTTTTATTCAGGTGCCCGGTAACCATGCTGTATTAAGTATTCTGTACTGGACTATTTACCATTCTGATTCTGTTTGCCGTAGCTGTTCCTCAATATTACGTCCGCCATACATAATGCGAAGAAGTTAATTCCAAAGAGCTAACGTCCGGTCTTGCCGAAAGGGGTGATAAACCGGTAGTTTTTGGCTGCTCATTTATAAAATAGAAAAGAATATCAGAAACAGCCTGAAAATCTCCACAAACACCAAAAATCCCAGCACTGCTGGACTTCCCATTGTATAAAAAATTTAGTTTTAAAATGAGATGATTAGGCTAAAATATACATAATATATTAACTAATACTTCGTTCAACTATTATATCAAATTACGATATTCTCTTCTTCCATCTACTATGGCATATATAATTACTAACTTATCTGCCTCATTTATCTTATAAAAAACAAGATGCCTTTCAACAATCACTACTCTATACCCTTGCTTTTTCAGAATCGAATACCTGGGAACACTTCCTGACTTTGGAAACTCCTGAAGACGATTAATTGCTGTTTCAATCTTGTCTAAATATCTAAGTGCAATATCAATATCACCAGAATCGTCGGCAATATAAAAAATGATTTTACGGAGCTGTTCCTCCGCTTTATCCGTTCGTAATATTTTGTACTTCATCCATTCTTCCTCTCCAGTAAAGATGCACGAAGATCATCGAACGAATCCTGCATTGGTGCCAATCTCCCATTTTTCACATCATCTTCCGCCTCTGCAAGTGTTCTAAGTAGTTCCAGTTCCGATTTCATCTGATAGTAATCCTGTAAACCAAGAACTGCTGTATCACCTCGCCCATTTACAGTAATAATAACAGCTTCTCTTGATTCTCTGCACTGCTTGGAGATTTCACTGTAATGATTTCTTAAATCTGCCGATGGTCTGATTGCTGCTTCCATGATATCACCTCATTCCAATAACTTTATAATCATATTATGATGTAATATAGTCACACAATATCATAATATGACTATATTATCAAATTGTTATTCTTGCTCATTATTTTAAATTAACATATATTTGCACACTTTTATGCCCACTAATTTGATTAATACTAAAAAGTATGCGCCGCAAATCAAAAGTAATTGTTAAACACATGAAATGGCCCTAAAATATAATTGTGTAAGCTAAATATGAAAGGGATTTGCGGCGACCTTGTAAGCATGAATAGAAAAGTATAATCCATTACCCTGTGTTTGGCAAGTAGAAAATACAGCAAACGGCAAAAAATAAATCCAGCACCCCAGTTTCCATTATTTCCCGATTGTGGAATGTGTAAGTCTGTAGCTTTGTCCACCAAAAACCAACAGATGGCTATGGTGTATTAAGCGGTCAATAATCGCACTGGTTAATTTCTCGTCGTAGAATACGCCGGAAATTATTTCGGATTATGTTGTTAGTATAGTACCGAATCATGAAAAAAGTATCGCAGCAATCCTGACAACACTAAGAATGTTCATGCGCAATATGAGCTGGGATATGGACTTTATTGAATTCAGCCTGAAACTTATACGTTACAAGGCTTTGGTAATTGTAGACCACCATTCAAGAAAGTTGTTATATGCCAGGATACTCTTGAATCCCAGTTCCCTGAAAGTTAATCAGATAGTCAAGAATTTATGTGAACATTACCGGATAAAACCGGTATTCATAAAGGCTGATAATGGACCTGAATTCAGGAAAAAATTTCGGAACTTATTATCTTCAACAGGGATTAATTTATTAAATTCTCCCTGTTATTATCCCCAGTTTAATGGGGT
>Ga0334890_1004402_pt1 | contig 12968 bp, 13 predicted proteins | sample GraSluR1_MG_3_FD_207220 | JGI IMG/M metagenome (GOLD analysis project Ga0334890, IMG submission 207220) | Sludge microbial communities from methane-producing bioreactor in Wageningen University, Netherlands - Granular Sludge_31_08-R1 | ecosystem: Engineered > Bioreactor > Anaerobic >... | reverse complement strand
AGCAGTGCATAGCACCTTCAAACCATGATTATGGGCAAGGTGTTACTGTATCCGAATTTTTGATAATTTACCCAAAAACCGTGTCAAGAACTTTTTTCAAAGAACGAAACTCTTTTGTGCTGAATAGTTACGAAAAAGGAAATATTTACCAGGAGCGAAATGCCTACATAGCAAATATCACGGCACAGATAAAAGCGATAGCAGCACTGAGTTCGTGATAAACAGGCGAGAATTCCAAGTAGATTGCTGCAGATCAATGATGAGCACAGAAAAACCTGCAAATGAAATTCGTTATATTGGGTATGAAAATATTCTGGGAGCCGTCATAAGGCCCGGCAGGGGGAGTGTTTTAAATCATAAAACGTGCGGGGATTCAATTCTCATCGACTTTGAGAATAATTTTTTTGCCGTTGCAGATAGTCCTGAAAGAAATCCGCTTGCATCAAAAGCTTTCTTACGGAAGCTGCACTCGACTTTGACCCCCATACTTGCCGGGAGAGAAGATAACAAAACAACAAAGCGGGAAGACGCAGAGTTAATAGATAGAATTGTAAAAAACACCAATAGAGTCATCAAGTCGACAGACTATAATGAAAGCACGACGTTTACGGGTGTGATTATAGTCTGTCGTTCAGGAATGGGAAAGGCGTTGCTGCTTCATACAGGCGACAGTCTTTTGTGCCATTACAGGATTGGAAAAATGACAGCCGAGAAAATTACCACAACAAATCATCATTTTGTCGGAAGAGTGAATGAGCTTTATCAAGTTGTTCTTTTTGATTATTTCACGGATTCACGGCTTCTGTTGGCCACTGACGGAATAAATGACCTACTCAGAAATGTAATAGGTGACGGTAACGGAAAAATTGAAAAAGTCTGTTTAGAAATTCTAGAGAAGCATTCGGTTGATATATTTCCCGAGAAGCTTTTGAGTTTGTATGACATGAATCCTGAAAAAAGTGATGATCTCGGACTTATCGCTGTTAATCCCACCTTTCAGTATGACGGAGTCAAGTCTTCCATTTTTATATAGATGGTGAAAAGTTGACATCATTCCCGTGTCCGGCAGTTCTCAAGCGAGGATGTCCCGTGTCCGGCAGTTCTCAAGCGAGGATGTCCTCGTAATCCCTGCGTTCTTCCAGAAAGGCTACGATATACGGACAGGTGGCGCGTATTTTTTTGCGGTTTTCCCGGGCCCAGTCCAGGGCGAAACAGGTGATCTCTGCCGCAATGCCTTGCCCTCGCAACACGTTCGGTACAAAGGTATGATCGTACTCGAGCGTTCCGTCTGGTCGTTCACGGTACGTTATTTTCGATTCCATACCGTTCATAACGGCGATAAAGCATTTTCTTGTGTAGTCGTGGCGTATCTTGATAGTATTCATAGAACCTAACATAGTCACTATGATGGTTCTTGTAAAGGATGACATTCCGAAAACGTGAGAAAAATTCGGGCATTAAGACCATGTCGATGGGTCATTTCCACCCTCCAGTAGATATGCGGAAACTATGCGACATGGCATAAAAAGAAGAGGAGCGGAAGCTATGAAGAGAGTAATCACCCTTTTATTGATCGTCCTTTGTGCAGTCCATCTTACGTCGGGTACGGTCCATTGCAGTGCCGGCCGCGGCGCCTCCGCGATTGCAACACAGGTGGCCGTGGCGGATGACGAGCCGGGGCTGACCCACACGGTCCTGATGTCGGGGTTACGCAACCCCTGGGATCTGGCGTTCACGCCTGACGGTTCGATGCTCTTCACTGAAAAGTGCCGGGGACTTGCGGTGCGCCGTTCCGACGGGTCCGTCCATCGCTTGTTCGGCACGAGCGGCTCCGCTGTGGTGGCGGACGATCTCTTTTGCCAGGGACAGAGCGGCATGCTCGGCGTGGCAGTCGATCCGAGTTTTGCCGAAAACCGCTTCATCTATGTCTACATGGCCTCAAATCTCAACAATACAAAAACTAATCGCGTGGTACGGCTCTCAGTCGACGCAGGCTATATCACCGTCACAGAGCGCAGGGACATCGTTACCGACATCTCGTATAAAGCCTCTGCCAATATCTGGGGCAGGGCGGGTGCCCACAGCGGGGGGCGGATTCGATTCGGTACTTCCGACGGATTCCTGTACGTCACGACCGGCGACAACCACAATGGGCCATTGCCGCAGGATCTTACCCGCCTGGGCGGGAAAGTGCTGCGGATCGATCGAGACGGCGCCGCCGCTCCAAGGAATAACACACCACCCGGCGGCGACCCGCGCATCTTTCTTTACCTATGGGCACCGGAATGTCCAGGGTATCGCCTTTTCTCCCGGTTCCGGACAGCCGTTTGCCTGTGAACACGGCCCGGGACACAGTGATGAAATCACACCTCTCGTTGCGGGCGGAAACGGGGGATGGGACCCGAAGCCGGACGCAGGCGTCAGCTGTGCAAGCAACTACTGCGGGTACACCTCGAACAAGCGTGACGGCACGCCCACGCCGATGACGGATTTCGCCAAGTATCCGGCGGCACTGCGGCCGTCCTGGAATAATAACGGCGTATCAGAGGGCATGAGCCCCTGTGTATTCCTGAGGGGAGTGCACTGGCGGGCATGGGACGGACGCCTGGCGGTAGGCTTCCTGAGAGGTGCCCGTATAGATATTCTCAATATGGACTCTTCGGGTATGTCGATGGGAGACACCACCCTTGCCGGCATACCGGCTCAGCGAATGCGTGCCCTCGTTCAGGGCCCGGATGGCGCCGCCCTTTACGTCGCCATCGATGCCGGTGAAATCTGGCGTATTGCACCGATTCCGTAACTGTTCCGGGATTCAAGAAAGGCACCGGTTTGACCGATGTCGGAGGTCTCTGCCGCGATAACCGAAAAATCGCGGTGTCTTGACCCTTCGCTTGCCGGATGTTACAGTGCATCACGACTCATGTGCAACGAGGCCGGGAGGTCGCGCCGCCCGGTGTCTCAAGGAAACGATGGTTAAAATCTATATCACCACCGACAGCGTGGTGACCCTGGGTCGGAAAATACCCCTTTGATGAGATGATGAAGAACGAAAAAAAAACAACTGAAGGCAGGATTGCCCGAATCCGCCGCTGGGTGGTGATTGTTCTCCCGGTCATCATGACCGTTGAAGTAGCGCTGGCTGTTTATGAAGGACTCTGGCTTTCAGCTTTCACGGTCGTCATCATCATGGCAATCGTCCTTTCTCCGATCGTCCTGAGCAAACGTCTCCAGTTGTACATTCCCAGCGAGTTTCAGGTGCTTGCCATTGTCTTCATGTTTGCGGCAATCTTCCTCGGGGAAATCAGGAACTTTTACGAGCGATTCTGGTGGTGGGACATAGCCCTGCACACGAGTTCCGGGCTGCTGCTGGGCATTGTCGGCTTCCTCCTGGTCTACGTGCTCAATGAACACGAGCGGATCGATCTCCATATGCACCCGCGGTTCGTGGCGCTCTTTGCCTTCGTGTTTGCTGTGGCGGTTGGCGCGCTGTGGGAGATTTTTGAGTTCGGCATGGACCGGATTTTTGGAACGAACATGCAGAAACCCATGCTTGGAGATCCGTCGGGATTGACGGACACCATGTGGGATCTGATTGTTGACGCACTCGGGGCCCTGGCCATCAGCGCTTTCGGCTGGTGGTACATGAAGCAGGGGAAACGTTCCTTTATCGAGGAGTGGATTCAGAAATTTATCGAGAAGAATCCACGCCTGTTCTCATCCCAAGTCAAAAACGGTTAGACCTTGACGATTCGGGTGGTGATTATCCGATACCGGGAGATACAGGCAAGCTGATGTGGGAAAGTGTAGCTTTACACGATCTCCATGATCCGGTGACTGACGACACAGGTTTACATGTATTTCCCTTATTTCGTCGAATACGGGCCACGCTCCGGGTGGGGAGCGCCTGCGTCAGAATTATTTTCTCATGTTCATCCGGTTGTCTGACTGCAAATGCGATACGGTTTTCACTCACATCAATCCTTTCCGGATGGTCCATGGATTCGCAGAGCATGCCCCGGCGGTATGATCCGTCGGGGCTTTTTCATGTATTGAAGAACGACCACTCCGCAGCATTCCCTCATCCTTCGCCGCTGCGACATACATGGCACGATAGCTAAGGGCAAAGGGCAAATGGCTCGAGGCCCGATGCAAACATATCAATCGAATGCCAGATTGTCTTTAGGGGCCACGCAACAAATGTTGAACTCCCTGCTATGACACCTGCTTTGCCGGCTGATGAGATGCTGAGTTCTTAAAGTCATTTCCCCCATCCCCGGCCCGACTCACGACCCTGCTATTCTCGGGCCGGTTTCCGTAGTAATTGATTCGGCAGATCAGTACGTTCCATGGATGCTGCATTGCAATCAGCAACAGTGTAACATTATGTCGGCCGTCAATGTGTTGTCACAAGTTGCTCCGCCTCGTGTCATCCTCCATGATCCCATGGGAAGAAAAAAGTACGGAATAATTAAAAAAATCTAAAGTTATCCGAGATTTTATCCGATTGAAGTGCCGTACGTTACATAAGGTTAAATCGTTGCATTGAGTACAATCATAACAGTTATTGCGGAACGAAAGGTATGAGCGTGTCCAAACTTTTCTATTCAACGTCTGAAGTCGCACGATTGTTTAAAGTGAACAGGGTCACAATCTATCGATGGGCGAAGGACAGGAAGATAAAAGCTTATGAGATCGGGAAGCATATGAAGATTCCCATTTCAGAGGTGAGAAGACTGTTGAATGAGTTCGGCCTGTCACTGACGGACATTCAAGATATGTGTGAGAGTTCGGGGGATGTCGAGCTTATGGAATCAGCTCAGTATTTATCGGAGACGAAGAGCGGGAAGCGGTTGGTTATTGCGATTGATGACAATGAAGAACTGCTGACATTGATTGAAGGCCTGTTCGAAAGGTCGGACCTGAAGGATTTCTGTAATCTTCTTACATTTTCAGATAGTTTGGAGGCAGCACTGCAGATTGGGGGTGAGGGAAGGCCGGACCTGCTGTTGCTGGACGTGAGGATGTCCGGCATGGATGGAGTTGACCTGGCAAAAAAGATACGTTCGATCTACGATGATGTGAAGATAGTCTTCATGTCCGGATATCCACGGGACGAAATTGAGGCAAGGATCAGAGATCTGCGCGTGGTTGACTATCTGGTAAAGCCGTTTGATTTCAATACACTGTATTCATTGATCCGTAGAACATTACATTAAATGGACCATAAAAACCCCAAGAGGAGGGAGAGGAAAATGAAGAAAAGTATCAGTATCGTGTTGTCAATTGTTTTAATTGCATGTTTCACATCGTTTGCCGTTGCCGTCAGTCAGGCCGAAAAGGATGAAATTGTTACGGTAGTCAACAAGACGGCAGCAATGCTGGAGAAGGAAGGCAAGGCTGGTCTGGACAAAATTCAGTCAATCCGGTTCGGCGACAATAATTATGTTTATGTGGGCGACATGACCTGCACGATTATTGCGCACGGCTGGCAGCCCCATCTGATCGGTAAGTCCATAATGGGAATCCAGGATGACACGGGATTTAAATTCATGGCCAAACTTATGGAGGGTGTGAAGGGCAGCACCGCAACAAAGAATGGAAAGACATATTATAATGGTGCCACATGGGTGAAATATCGCTGGCCTGCCCCGGACGACAAAACAAAATTCAAGAACAAGATTGTTTACGCAAAGGGCTGTCTTATGGGGGATGAGAATGTTTTCGTGACTGCCGGCATGTATGAATAATACGGCTCTACTATAAACGGGGGAACGTCGAGAGGCGGACCCCCGACTCTCTCGATATGAGGATGCTCGGTCATCAGGGGGATAGGAGGAAGGGAATGAATTTTAAGAATATGACACTCGGTAAGAAGATAGGAAGCGGCTATTTCATTGTTTTGCTTCTCTTTGTCTGTGTTGTGGGTGTCGGTGTGGTTATTGCGAACGTCATTTCCGATAAAATGGATTTGTCAGGCAAGGCCACGCAAATCGTCAAGTACATTCTGCAGGCAAGGGACCAGGAAAAGCAATACAACGTCAATAAAAGCAGTCGATCGGTTGAAGATGTGAAGGCCAATATTTCCGGCGCACAAAATATGCTGACACAGAGTTCAGGCGGCGAAGGAGATGCCGCGCTGTCTTCCGAAATGGGCCGGATCAGCGGTTTCCTGATGAAATACAGTGATTATTTCAATGAGGTTGTCGACAACAACCGCTTGAGCGAGGCTGAAAGAGATCGGATGGCGAGCCAGTCAAAGGTTATTCTCACGGAACTGCAGAAAAAGATCCGGGGGTTCGTGGAAGTTAAGCAGAGTATGGCCTTCGTAACGGGCGAGGAATTTAATCCTATTTATACGGAAGTTGCCAACCTTGCCACGCTCCTTGCCATGGAGTTTATGAATCTGCGATTGGGTGACACGGCTTTCATGGGTAACAATGACGATTCGTTCGACAAGACGTTTCAGGAACAGTTCAAGAACTGCGATAAAATCAGGGGCGAATTATTGACTGCCATCAATGTCATGAAGGACGACGAGTTGCTTGTCGCCTATAAGACGGTAGAGTCCCAACTCGCCGCATATAACACATCATTCGGCACACTTTTTTCTTTGTGGCAGAAGAATAAAAAGATCAGTGAAGGCATGGGCAAAAGTGGTGAAGAAGCAATGTCAATAGCCAAGGCGATTCAGGAGAAGGCCGAGGCAGAAATGATTCAGGCGAAAGATTTCATGATTACCATCATGACGGCGCTGCTCATTTTCGGCGTCGTGGCCGGTGTTATCCTGGCGCTCTTTATTTCCAGGTCTATAGCGAAAGCACTGCATCGGGTCATTGATCATTTAAGCGAAACGGCGGAGCAGGTTGCTTCGGCCTCAAATCAGATTTCGTCGGCATCGCAACAGCTTGCGGGGGGGGCAAGCGAGCAGGCATCATCTCTGGAAGAGATGGCTGCGTCCATGGAGGAAGTTGCATCCATGTCAAAGCAGAATGCAGATCATGCCCAGGAAGCCTTTGCGGTTGGCAAAACAACGGCGGACAGTATGTCCAGGAGCAACAAATCGCTTATGGCAACGAATGAATCCATGAAGCTGATCACCGGCGATGGTGAGAGAACGGCGAAAATCGTGAAGACAATCGATGAAATCGCGTTTCAGATTAATCTTCTGGCCCTCAATGCCGCGGTTGAAGCCGCCCGTGCCGGCGAGGCGGGCGCCGGTTTTGCCGTTGTTGCGGAGGAGGTAAGAAACCTTGCTCTGAGATCGGCCGAAGCGGCGAAAGATACGTCCGATTTGATCGGTTCCACCCTGGAGCACATTCAAGAGGGGGCCGAGACGGTCAAGCTGACCATGGAGGAATTTTATAAAATGGCGGAAGACGGCAAAAAGGTTACGGCATTCCTTCATGAAATCAACGTTGCCAGCAATGAACAGTCCGCCGGCATTGAACAGTTGAATGTGGGTGTTCAGCAGATGGAGAAGGTAACCCAGCAGACAGCTGCCAACGCTGAAGAATCCGCCAGCGCATCTGAAGAAATGAACGCGCAGGCCGAGGGATTGAAAGATGTCGTCAGGGAACTGCAAAGGATGGTGGGAGGGAATAACGGGAAATCAAGCGGAAGACTACTTCCAGGCAACGGCACAAGCGTGCTGAGCCGGGAAGCAGAAGCTCCCTCCCGAAATTTAGCCCGTCTGTTTTTTAAGAGAGGAGCCGACACTGTTGTGTCCGGTCACGGTGAAAAGAAGAAGATGTTGGTTGGTCCGGATGACAAACATGCAGTAAATCAAGAGATATTCTAGCCTGTCTCTGGTTAACGCACCAAGTGACATCCCCAATCAGCCCAGGTATGGAATGTAAGGAGGTACCTATGCAGACCGAGATGGTCCAAACAACCGAGAAGATCGGCCCGGTCAAAAATATGGAGGGGAAATATCTTACCTTCGAACTGGCCGGTGAAGAATACGGTGTTGAGATTCTCAAGGTTAAAGAAATTATCGGCATTATGAATATAACGTCGATACCGCAGACACCGGCGTTTGTCAAAGGAGTCATCAATCTCAGGGGGAAGGTGATTCCGGTCATCGACCTGAGGATGAAGTTCGGCATGAACACACAGGATTACAATGAACGAACCTGCATTATCGTTGTCGATATCAATAATATGGTGACGGGTATCGTGGTTGATTCCGTGTCTGAGGTCCTGAACATCAAGGAAGAAGAGATCGAGGAGACACCATCGTTCGGCGTCAAGCTGTACACGGAATATATTCTGGGTATGGCAAAAGTAAAGGGACAGGTCAAAATATTGCTAGATATCGATAAGGTCCTCACTTCAAGTGACGTTTCATTGCTTAATATTAAGGGAGAATAAAGAATCGGGAGTGATGCTATGAGGAAGATGAAATTAGGAACCAAACTCATTATGATCGGGACACTGATTGTTGTCCTTCCGTTGGCGATTGTCGGCTTTGTTGCCGTCAGCAAATCGGTGAAGGAAATTACATCGATTGAATATGAACAGATGATGGCGCGATCGAAAGGTCTTGCCCAGATGATCGATAAGGTGTTTGAAGGTGAGATGAAGCTTGTGACGGATCTGACGGTGAGCAGTGAAACCGTTGAGGCGGCTTCGGCGGTTGCTGAAAAGGGCCTCGACAATTCAAAAGATGAGATAGACGCTCTGAATCGCAAATTCATCACATTCAGTAAAACAAAAGGCCTGGGAGAGAATAGCCAGGTTGTTATAGCCGTTGGTTTGGACGGCAAGATTTTTGCCGCTTCAAAACCTGATGCGTACACCGGTGTGTCGATTGCCGACAGGCAGTATTTTAAGGATGCCGCTGCGGGTCATAAAAATATCAAGTATGCCGGTGTCAATAAAGTAACGAATATGCTGTTTATGCCCGTTGCCGCACCGATCTATTCAAACACGGGAAAGATCGTCGGAGTGGTTTCTAACACAATCGATATTGGATTCCTGGACAATCTGATCAAGAATGAAAGAATCGGACAAACCGGATATGCGTTTATTGTTGATAAAGCAGGTTATTTTGTCGCTCACCCCAACAAGGAACTGGTCCTGACGAAAAGTATCGCTGATGTTGCCTCAATGGGAGATGTATTGAGCAAAATGACATCGGGACAGAGCGGTGTGGGAAATTATGTTTTTGAAAACGAGAAAAAAACGTGTGGTTACGCACCGGTTACGCTGTCCGGGTGGAGTGTGGCCTTAAGTGTGGCGGAGTCGGAACTACTTGCGCCCGCCCGACATCTTCGAAATATCATACTGTCCATCGGTATCATGTTCTTCGTGGCTGCTATTATCGTCTATTACTTTTTCGCCCGGAGCATTTCCACAGCAATCAACAAGGCAGTTGCAGCACTTATTGAAAGTTCGGATCAAATCGGCTCTGCGTCTACTCAGGTCTCGTCATCTAGCCAGCAGTTGGCTGAAGGGGCCGGTGAACAGGCATCGTCAATCGAAGAGACATCATCTTCATTGGAGGAGCTTGCATCGATGACGAGGCAGAATGCCGACAACGCCCAACAGGCGGACAGCCTGGTACGGGAAGCCAGAGAAATCGTCAATGAAGTGAACACTAAACTCGATCAAATGACCGTTGCTATTAAGGATATCGATAAAAATTCCAGTGAAACACAAAAAATTATCAAGACAATCGATGAGATAGCCTTTCAAACGAATCTTTTGGCACTGAATGCCGCCGTTGAAGCGGCCCGGGCTGGAGAAGCGGGTGCGGGTTTTGCGGTAGTTGCTGAAGAGGTCAGAAATCTTGCCCAGCGTTCTGCTGAAGCAGCGAAAAACACGAATGACCTTATCGGCAACACCGTTAAATCGGTAAAAGAAGGGGCTCGGTTGTGCGGTGAGACAAATGATGCCTTCAAAAAGAATGCTGAAGTAGCCAGCAAGACAAATGAACTGGTCAGTGAGATTGCAGCGGCTTCGCAGGAACAGGCACAGGGTATTGAACAGATTAATAATGCCATATCTGAAATGGAACGGGTGACGCAGCAGAATGCGGCAAATGCAGAGGAAAGCGCCGCTGCCTCCGAAGAAATGAATGCCCAGGCGGAAGGATTGCGATCGATTGTCAAGGAATTGTCGGATCTTGTCGGCGGAACGAATGGAACCATGGATCACTCACAAGGATTTAAAAAGATCGGATCAGCAAAGAAGCGGCAAAGATACATGACGAGTACCGCTCTTTCCGTCCCTGCAAAGTCGACCGGTTCCACAAAATCGGGAAAAGTAGTGAAACCTGAGGATATTATTCCACTCGATGAAGGGAATTTTCAGGACTTCTAGGGATGATCATGGGAACACGAAATGTAGGTCATGCGATTCAATATGCGAGTTGTTTCAGATCGGAAATGAAATAATAACCGGGAGTATGACGATACGTTATGAACACTGGTGAATTGAGAGACGTTGATTTTCAGAAAATCAGCCGCTTCGTCTATGATATGTGCGGAATTAACCTGCACGACGGCAAAAAGGAGCTGGTTAAAGCTCGCCTGAGCAAACGGCTGCGGAGTGGTAACTTCGCATCTTTTTCCGACTATTTCAAGTTTGTTACAACACAGGAGGGAACCGATGAGCTCATTAATATGATCGATTCCCTTTCCACCAACCTCACCAGCTTTTTCAGGGAGGAAAAACACTTTCGTAAGTTGCAGGAAGTCATTCCTGGAATGATTCCATCTTCCGCCCAAAGGAGTGGAAGAACAAAGCTCAGGATCTGGTGTGCGGGATGTTCGACGGGAGAAGAACCCTATTCTCTTGCTATGAGTGTGAAAGAGATAATGAACGGCCATCCAGTTGATTTGAAAATAACGGCAACAGATATATCCACCCGGGTTCTCCGAACCGCCATTACGGGTATATATGGCGGGGAACGAGTGAAAAAAATTCCTCGTGAGTTATTGCGGAAATATTTCCAGATCGGCCAGGGAAAGTGGAAGGGGTATTACCGTGCGAAGCAGGAACTGAGAGACGTCATCGATTTTGTCAGATTCAATCTCATGGAGCAACCTTCTTTTGAGGATATGTTCGACATTGTCTTCTGTAGAAATGTGATGATCTATTTCGATAAGCAGACGCAGGCCACCCTGGTGGAGAGGTTCTATAGTTGTCTCAGAGATACCGGGTGGCTCTTTATAGGTCATTCTGAAAGCCTGACAGGGCTGGTGCATAAATTCAAATATATAGAGCCGAGTGTGTACAGAAAATAGCCGTATGAGTCAGATTGTTGTCGGAGTATCGGATTTTAAGATAAGCAAAAATGTCCAGGATATGATTGTCACGTATGCCCTCGGATCGTGTATCGCCGTTGTGGTGTATGATCCACGAGCAAAGGTTGGCGGCATGCTTCATTTCATGCTTGCCGAGTCATCGATTGATAAGAAAAAGGCAATGGACAACAATCCGGCTATGTTTGCGGATACGGGTATCCCCCTTCTCTTTAAATCCTGTTACCAGATGGGGGCGGAGAAGAAACGTATGATTGTGAAGGTTGCTGGGGGTGCAAGCATTCTTGATGATGCGAACTTCTTCCGGATCGGCCAGAAAAATATAACTGCTGTGAGAAAAATATTTTGGAAAAACAACGTACTGATAACATCAGAAGACACCGGCCAAAATTTTAACCGAACCGTTGAATTACATATGACGGACGGCAGGGTTATCGTCAGAAATGCCGGTGGATTATTGAAAGAACTATAGAACGTGAGTTTGAAGTGTCATGATGAATGTCGACAAGATTTTGAAAAAAATTGACAAAATTCCCGCCTTCCCGGCGACGGTCAGGAAAGTGTGGGATATTATGAAGAATCCCGATTATTCAATGGCAGACCTCGTAACCGTAATTGAATACGACCAGGCAATCACCGCCAACATATTGAAAATGTGTAACTCTGCGTATTTCGGTGTTCAACGGAAAGTCTCAAACGTTCGCGATGCCGTTGTATATCTGGGGCAGTCAAATATAACGCGGATTGTGACTGCTGCCGGCGTGACAAGATTCTACAGAGATGTGGAAGGATATCGCCTGACGGCGAAAATGCTCTGGGAACATTCCGTTGCCGTCGCCCTCATGTCGAAAATTCTGGCCGACCGGGTTTACAGCCGTGAAGATCCCATGCTTTTCACGGCAGGCCTTGTGCATGATATGGGTAAGATTATTCTTGGGGAATTTGTTTTTGATTCCATGCAGGAAATAATGAATCTTGTTGCAAATCACCGTTATTCGTTCCTGGAAGCCGAAGAGGAGATAATCGGCATCAATCATGCGGAAATTGGGGGAAGGGTTGCGTCCAACTGGAACTTTCCCAAGGAGATCATCGATTCCATTACCTACCACCATCGGCCCGATCTTATGAAAGAGGAAGACAGCACGAATGCGTGGATACTCTATCTGGCGGATCAGGCATGCATGATGATGGGAATAACCAGCGGAATGGATGAATTGTCGTATCGGGGACTGGGACTGATTATGAGCAAGTTTGCTATCGGACATCGAGAATTCGAAGAAAATATCGTCAGCCTGTTCGAGGACTTAACTAATGCGAGGGAGTTAATTAATCTGGTCGATGGTAAAAAAAAGACATGACAATATATTCCGTTCAGCACCGGAAAACGTGATGTCGTTTTTTGACATCGATGACGAATTATTTATGAACGACAGGTAAATTGAGAGGATGACATGTCATTCAATGTACTGATTGTTGATGATTCAAATTCAATGAGGTCGGTAATTAAGAAAATCATTTCGTTGTCCGGATTCAAGATGGATCAATGTATGGAAGCCGAAAATGGAAGAGAAGCCCTGGATATTCTTGGAAAAAGCTGGGTGGATGTCATTATTTCGGATATCAATATGCCGGAAATGAACGGCTTCCAGTTGCTCAACGCGCTGAAGGATGACGACCTTCTGAAAGATATTCCCGTTATCA